>WNFT01011382.1_pt1 | contig 13062 bp, 13 predicted proteins | sample 5400191 | NCBI WGS metagenome assembly WNFT01 (sample SAMN13153359, study PRJNA577476) | soil metagenome | isolation source: 80 cm saprolite under Madrone tree | place: USA:California | collected 2016-06-14
CAGCAGGTGCTGATGAACCTTATGATCAATGGCATCGAGGCGATGAAGGCCGTGGATGGTGTGCGCGAGCTGGCCGTCAAATCGCAAACAGCGGAAAACGAGCAAGTTCTGGTGTCCGTCAGCGATTCCGGCGTGGGTCTGCCTGTGCAGCAGGTGGACCAGATCTTCGATGCGTTCTTTACCACCAAACCTCAGGGCACCGGCATGGGACTGCGGATCAGCCGCTCCATCGTTGAATCGCATGGAGGCCGCTTATGGGCTGCCGACAGCTTTCCGCGTGGCGCGAGCTTTTGCTTCACCCTACCCACCAAAGTCGAGGTGCGTGAATGACGCAGGCAGACCCTCCCATGGTGTTCGTCGTTGATGACGATGCCGATGTGCGTGCGGCCATTCAAGGCTTGCTGAAGTCGGCGGGCTTGCGCTGCGAGTCTTTCGCGAGGCCGCAAGAATTCCTACGCCGCGGACGGCCGGACGGTCCAAGCTGCCTCGTGTTGGACGTGAGACTTCCAGGGGCCAACGGCCTGGACTTTCAAAGGGAGTTGGCTGACGCAGGCGTTCGGATTCCGATCATTTTCATCACCGGTCATGGAGACATTCCGATGACCGTGAAAGCCATGAAATCAGGTGCGATGGAGTTCTTAACGAAACCATTCGGTGACCAGGACTTGCTGCATGCCATCCACCAGGCTTTGGATCGTGACCGGGCGGCGCGCCAACGGGAGGGTGAACTCGCCGAATTGCGAAAGCGCTACGCAGCGCTGACCGCACGCGAACGCGAGGTCATGGGCCTGGTAGTTTCGGGCATGCTCAACAAACAGATAGCTTCTGAGCTAGGGACCAGCGAAATTACGATCAAGATCCATCGGGGGCACGCGATGCGAAAAATGCGGGCCGAATCGCTGGCGGAATTGGTCAGAATGGCGGCGGATCTCGGGCCCCCGCCCGGCAAGAAGTAGCCTCGGGCCGCCCTGTCCCGCAAATAAGCCGGCTTGCAAAGAAGACAGCGACCGGTGGATCACAAGCGTGATATCCGTTCCTAATACCAACGTATAATTGCGCCGCTTTTGGCGACGCTGTTAAATTTTGGCCATGGTCACCGAGATAAAGCCCAAGTTAGTTGCCATCCTTGATGATGATGAGCTGATGCGTGGCGCACTGCAGGGTTTGCTGAAAGCGGTTGGCTTGCCCGCAGAAGCTTTTGTGTCAGCCGAGGACTTCCTGAATTCCGGGCAGCAGCATCAGGTTGCATGTTTAATCGCGGACATCCGTATGCCAGGAATGTCTGGTTTAGAACTGCAGGCAAAGCTGAACGCCGAACGTTGCAGGATTCCGATCATCTTCATCACGGCACATGGCGACGAAAAATTGCGGATGCAGGCGTTGCGAGCAGGCGCAGTGGAGTTTCTGGCTAAACCGTTCGACGACGAGGTCCTGCTCGATCGAGTTCGCGCGGCTCTTGAGAATTGAGCCGAAGCGCAAGCACGCATCCGGATGTGCTAGGAGGTACTTCGTGGGAGCTGTCGCAACACTCGGGCCCGTCGATCAGGATCGCGATCCGCGCAGATTCGAGCAGATCATAGGCAACAGCGCTGCTCTGGAATCAGTGCTCGAACAAGTCGAGCAGGTCGCTCCCACCGATTCCACCGTTCTGGTCCAGGGAGAAACTGGCACCGGTAAGGAATTGATCGCACGCGCGGTTCACAATCTGAGCGCGCGGTGCGGACGCCCATTCATAAAGTTGAATTGCGCTGCCATTCCATTCGATTTATTGGAAAGCGAGCTTTTTGGCCACGAGAGAGGCGCCTTTACCGGCGCTATTGCGCAAAAGATCGGTCGCTTCGAATTGGCCGACAAAGGCACGCTTTTTCTGGACGAGGTGGGAGATATCCCGCCGGGACTGCAGCCCAAGCTGCTGCGCGTCCTGCAAGAACAGGAATTCGAGCGCCTGGGTAGCACTCGAACTCATCAAGTGGACGTTCGGCTCGTAGCTGCGACCAACCGGAACTTGGTGGACATGGTAAAGCGCAACGAATTTCGCAACGATCTCTATTACCGTCTGAATGTGTTTCCTGTCTCGCTGCCACCTTTGCGGGAGCGCCGCGAAGACATTCCCGCTCTAGTCACGCATTTCGTCGAGATCCTTGGCCGCAAAATGGGTAAGCAAATCGAAAACATTCCTCCAGACACGATGTCTGCGCTCACCTCCTACGAGTGGCCGGGGAATATTCGAGAGCTGCAGAATTTCATCGAGCGCAGCGTAATCGTGAGTACCGGGGCGATTCTGCGTTCTCCTCTCGCGGAGCTAAAGCGTTGCCCGGAGGTCCTATCGAAGGGCGCAATCACGTTAGAAGACGCCGAGCGAGATCATATCCGCAAGACTCTCGAGCAGACTCGCTGGGTTGTCGCTGGGCCCAATGGTGCCGCTGCTCGTCTCGGAATTAAGCGGTCCACCCTTTACTTCCGCATGCAAAAGCTCGGCATCTCACGTGCCAATAAGGATGCGGTTCCGGCACAGCAGAATTAACGTAAAGCGACAAATAGATTTTCAAGCAGATTGAAGGAGTGTCGCAGGCGAATCATCCGAAGTGGCATCGCTGCATTCCAACGCTCCTGGACTGTGAACTCGGGACGAACATTCCGCGGCGACCTTCATACCGCAAGAGCATCTAGAGGCCTCCCAATGTTCGTAGGAACAGTCCCGCAGTTGCCTCAGCCTCGAGCTGGCGAAGGGGAGCTACTAGATCCTCAACTTCACGAATGAAATTCAGGCATGGTTGATAGTGATCCCGATCGATACGGATCGTGTCCCCGGCCTGTATCTGATCCGTAGCGAAGAGATTGGCAAGAGGATAGACAACGTGGTGTTCAATCGCCAACTTTAGACCCTCCGCGCCATAGCGCTGCTCTGAACCTTTCTGGAGTAAGAATTCCTTGGCCGAACGAGTTACCTCAAAGAAAAATTCTCCTTTAGCGGTTTCCAATACTCGCCGTTGGAGTTGATCGAGTTCGGTCTCCAGCACTTGTTCCAAGTGATCCTGGAGCGAGAGATGCGATTCCTGTCTGATTGCGGCTCTCATTTGATGCCTCCTTGCGTCCAGCTGTCCTGAAAGGACATCAGTGCAATGCTGATGCCAATCCGTCTACGGCGAAAGACGAATTGAAAAACGGCAAACCGGTTTGAATGAGGAACCACGCTGGCAAAACGGCCGGCTAGCCTCGCTCGTGCTGTCAGCATTGGGACATCGCGTTCAACGGGTTGGCATTCCGCGCCGCCACCCCGCTTGCGGTCGGCCTCTACTTTCCGTCACTTACAAGCACAACGTCTTTGGCAGCCGCGTTGCCTATACCAAGTGAGTCGCTCGAGAGCACTGACGCTTTTTAGTGAAGACATCAATAAGGAGAAACAAGCATGTTCACTGGAATCATCCAAAAGACGGCAGCAAACAAGAGAAAGACTAGCGTGCAAAAACTCTTGTCGCTTCTCGTTCTTTCGGTTTTCGCACTTACACTTTTCGCTGGCAAAGCGCACGCGCAAATTGTTGGGGACCTAGACGTCAACATTCCATTCCAATTCCACGCCGGAAACACAAAACTTCCGGCCGGTAAGTACCGCATCCATATGCTGGACGACTCTGATCTGACAGTCATGGAAATCACCAGTGCGGACGGCTCTACTTCAGCTCTCTTCCAAGTACAGGAGTCAGACGCCAACTCCGCACCAGCGAAAAGCGAATTGATCTTCAATAAGTATGGAAATCGTTACTTTCTCGCGAAGTTGTTTGACGAAGGCAACCCGAACGGCAGCGAGGTGGTCAAGTCCCACTATGAAACGAGGATGAGTCAAGCGGCCCTGGAAGCCCAGGAACGCGTGCCCGCACACCACCCAACACAACAAGGGAACTAGCAAAATTTTCCAATCGGGAATCTCGGAAAGAAAAAAGGAGACAATTATGAAAATGCAAAGAGTTATGTTCGCGTTAATGGCAATGATGTTTTTGTTCGCCGGTAAATCGTCTGCGCAGCAGGTGAAGACCGATTACGATCGCAGCGCAGACTTCTCGCAATACAAGACCTACTCGTGGGAACAAGTGAAGACGAAAGACGCCCTGGATGTCAATCGAATCAAAAGCGCCGTCAATGCCGCCTTGGCAGCAAAGGGTTGGACCCAGGTGGATTCGGGCGGAGACGTTTCGGTTGTAGCCATGGAGATCACGCAAAACCAGCAAACCTTGAACACCTTCTACGACGGGTTCGGAGGAGGCTGGGGCTGGAGACGATTTGGAGGCGGAGGCTTCGGAGAAGCAACCACCACGACAGAGACCTACAAGGTAGGCACATTAGTCGTCGATCTGTTCGATACCAAGACCAAAAAGCTCCTCTGGAGAGGAACGTCAACCGACACGCTCTCCAATAACTCCGAAAAAAACATCAAGAACCTGGATAAGGGCGTTGAGAAATTGTTCAAGCAATTTCCTCCAGGTTCTTCGAAGAAGTAACGGCGAACATGACTCGCTACTTGTATGCCGTCGTTACTCTCGGGCTCGTTTGGGCAGCCATCCCTTTGCGTGCGGCCAATCGGCCGCACGCAGGCATAGACGCCCAAACCGCGGTCGTTTGGACCAACGACGATCTCGAAAAACTTCACGGTCTCGGCATGATTTCCACCGTTGGCCGAATGAATGACGGAACGGCAGAATCGGAATCTCTGCCTCAGCCGTACGTGAGCACCCAGGACCCTGGTTGGTATGCCGGGCAAGCAGCGAAACTCCGTGATGAACTCGAACGCCGAAAGGCTCAGCTTCGTGGTTACCAACAGGCGCTTCAAGATACCCAAAGCCTCAGGAACTCAACGGGAGGCATAAATTTCGATGAGGGCAACATAGGCATCACTCCCGAAGCCGGCATTGAAATCCTTCAGCAGCGCATTAACGAAACACAAGCGAAGCTCGACGCACTTGAGGACTTGGCTCGCGGCAACGGCATAGCGCCAGGCGCGCTGCGGGTCGAATGAGCTTCCTTATCGGTCTTGGTAGAGCTCATGAAGTTTCTTGAAAATAGGTTCCGCACCAACGGGATGATCTCAATTTTGTACTGGAGAATTTGCCATGAAGTTGTTCAAGCAGGCTTTGACCCTAGTTCTCTGTTTTTTAGTTGTGCAGTTCAGTGCGCAAGCCGACTCGTATGGTCCCATGAGCCAATCCAACGAACAGTCGCCGACTCCGCCCGCGCAAGAGTCACCGCAAGAGCTGCAGCAACTGGTCGCGCCGATCGCCTTGTACCCGGATGCCTTGGTCGCACAGATCCTCGCCGCCTCGACCTATCCAACGCAGATTGTTGAGGCGGACCGCTGGATGCACTCAAGACAAGACGATCATTATCGAACCGGCCAACCCTGATGTGGTCTACGTGCCTGCCTACGATCCTTGGCTCGTGTACGGGGGGCCGATCGTCGCGTTTCCAGGCTGGTATCCCGTCCCCGGGATTTTTTGGGGAGGCGTTGGACTCTCGTTCGGTATTGGATTTGGAATTGGCTACTTCGGAGGATTTGGTTGGGGCTGGGGTCACTGGGGATACGACTGGCATGGCCGTCGGGCAATGTACGACCATCACGCCTTCGTCTCGCACAGCCGAACCTTTGCTCGCGGCGGATCCAATCACGCTAACGTCGGCCGCGGTAACGTAAGCCACGGAAACGAGTCCCACGGGAGCAGATCTGGGGGCGGAGCTTCGGGGTTCCACGGATCTTCAGCGCCGCACTCTCAGCCAGGAACACGCTCCAGTGCGTTCAGCGGCTTTGATCACGGCGGAAATGCGCGAGGATTTTCCTCCCGAGGGCGATCAAGCTTTGGAGGAGGCTCTCATGGCGGTGGCGGACGCCGTTAGGCATTCGCATGTACCTATGTGGAATTTATCGAGAATCATCTAGGAACGGAGAAGAATATCATGCTGCAGTGGAATGCAATTTTTGCTCAACTTAAATGCAAGAGCGTTGCCCGATTTGCGGTGCCCGTTCTGTTCGCGCTTTCCCTAGCGTGTTCGTCTACGCCAATTTTCGCCCAAGAGCCGGGACAGCAAACCTTTGCCTCTCCCGAAGATGCGGGCCACGCTTTCTTTGCGGCAATGCAGGCGCAGGACGACCAGGCTCCGTTGCGCATTCTCGGTCCAGCAGGAAAGGATGTGCTCTCCTCGGGTGATCGGGCGGAAGATGCGGACGCTCGCACTGGATTCGTCGTCAAATATCAGGAGATGCATCGTTTCGTGACTGAGTCGAACGGAACGGTAGCCCTGGTTATCGGAGCCGAAAACTGGCCGTTTCCGATTCCCTTGGTAAACAGTCACGGCGCGTGGTATTTCGACAGCGCCGCAGGCAAAGGCGAAATCGTATTCCGGCGCATAGGTAAGAATGAACTTGCCGCCATGGATGCCTGCCGCGACCTGGTAGGAGCACAAAAACAATACTTTGCGCGTCCGCCAGCCGATGTCCCCAAGCAATTTGCGCAGAAGCTCGTAAGCGACGAGGGTCAGCATAATGGTCTGTACTGGCAGGGTGCTAGCGATGAGTCCTTTAGCCCGATCAACCCTCTCATCGCTTACGCGCGCCAAAATCTCCCGACAGACCAGGCTGGCGAGCATGTTCCATTCAATGGGTATATGTTCCGGATCCTCACCAGCCAAGGACGACATGCACCTGGCGGGGCCAAGAACTATATTGTCGATGGGAAAATGAGCGCAGGATTCGCCTTCGTCGCTTATCCCGTGGAATACCGCTCCTCCGGAGTAATGACTTTCATTGTTGACGCATCGGGAATTATTTACGAAAAGGATCTTGGCCCCGACGCAACAAAGCTTGCTCAAGCGATGACTGCTTATGATCCCGATTCCACTTGGCACCGGGCGGAATAAGCATTAGTACTGGAGTTACAAATGTTGCGCTTCGCATCCGCTCTCTTCAAAGTCCTGCGGGCACTTGCGGCCGGCCTTCCGATTATCGCGGGCGTGGTGATCTGTTCCCTGGAAATATCCGGGAAGCCGCCAGCTCTGCTTCCGACTCCTCCGGAGCTCCGTGCGCAAAACCATACGCTTTCCCTGACTCTGCGCGCTGCCATGGCAAGCGATGGGAAGAATTCCTTCTTCTTCAATGGCCAACCGAACGCTCCAACCCTGCGGCTGTCACCGGGAGATCAGCTCAAGATTACCTACATCAACGATCTTCCTGTCAAACCAAGCGAAAGTTGCGCGGTTACACCCTGCATGGACATGACGAACTTGCACTTTCACGGCCTGACCGTTTCTCCCGATGCTCCGCAGGACGACGTCTTGAATATGATGGCCTTTCCGGGACAAACACTCCACTACACGGTCCAGATTCCGAGAGACCACTCTCCTGGTCTGTATTGGTATCACACACATCCTCATGGAGAGAGCCACCGGCAGGTGCTGGACGGCATGTCCGGCGCACTCGTGATCGAAGGAATACAGTCCTATTTTCCTCCGCTCGCCGGCCTTCCGGAGCGCGTGCTCGTTGTGCGCGGACGTTCCATTAAGAATGATCCGCACTTTGGAGATTTACGGCAACGCGTGGAGCTCAGTTCGAGCGCGTGTGGTGGAGAACGAGAGCCGCCAGAGGAGATCATGACGGTAAACGGGTCTGTCCGGCCGAAGATCGAACTGGCTCCTGGCGAGCGGCAGTTCTGGCGTCTAGTGAATGCTTCCGCGGACCGCTACCTGGATCTGCAACTTGAGGGTCAATCGTTTGAAATCGTCGCCATGGACGGAATGCCCATCGCTCAGCACGACCCCAATCATCGAACGCGTATCGCCGATCACGTCTTGTTGCCTCCGGCAGGTAGAATGGAAGCCATCGTTGTCGGTCAAGCAGTTACCAGCGCAAGCCGCCTGATCTCTCGCTGCGTGGATACGGGACCAGACGGCGATCCGAATCCAGCCATGATCTTGGCCGATATCGTTCCGAAGTCTGCATCAGCATCCATACCCAGGATTTCAGAAAGCTCCCTGAAACCTGAGCTGAAAACATTGGACCTCACGGCCGAAGAAAAAACTCCACCTCGCTTCAGCGTGGTATTCACAGAAGACAAGAACGGCTTTTACATCAATGGCGAAAAATTCGCATCCAACGCCCCTCCCATGGTGCGCGCAAGGGTCGGAACCTTTCAGCATTGGAGGATTGTCAATGCGAGCGGCGAACTTCATCCCATGCACATCCATCAAGTTCATTTTCTTCCATACGTCGAAAACGATAAGCCCGTAGCAGACCCTTTGTGGATGGATACTGTGAATGTTCCATACGGTGGCTCCGTCGACGTCATCATGGACTTCACCGACCCCGTAATCAGGGGCATGTCCGTCTTTCACTGTCACCTCCTCAATCACGAAGACAAAGGGATGATGGCGAAGGTCCTATTCGAATGACGGCCTCACTAGTGCAACCGATTCGCGCCAAGTTGCGCAATCAACTCAAAACGAGTGAATTGATGCCCCTTTTACGAAAGGACGTGGCCTTAAGCGGGCCGGCTTGGCTGCCTCTCGCTCTGGTCCTGGGTTCGTTTGGCGCAGTCGCCTATGCTGACCATCTCGTTGTCTCGATTTCGCTTGTTTATCTTTACCTTCTCCCTCTTGCCGTCGGCGCGATTTTCCTGCGCAGGGAGATTAGTTATAGCCTCATCGCGGTTTGCATCTTGTTTCATGACTATTACTCTCCACGGAATCTGCGCCCAGGGCTCCGAATTTTCCACAATCTTTCCGCGGCGTTTTGCTTCGCATTTATTGTTTACATCATCCAGCGCTACATCCAACAGCGGGAAGCGCTTACCAAGACGGTCCAGAAACAGCGCGACGAGCTCCTTCACGATGTGGAGCTGGCCGCACAAGTCCAGCGCCTGTTTCTTCCAGTGGACAAACCAAGTATCGAAGGACTTGAGATCGCAGGCATGATGCGGCCAGCGAGAGGCGTTGGCGGCGATTACTACGACTTCATCCCCATCAACGCGCACACCATTCAGTTCGTCATTGCCGATGTTGCAGGAAAAGGCGTTCCCGCCGCCCTGTTGATGTCCGCAACCGCGGCAAGCATGCAGCTTGAAGCAAATCACGATCGAAATATGTTGGAGATAGTGCAACGGTTGAACACTGGAATCCACTCCGTGTCCGACGACGGCGAACGTTTCGTGACTTTGCTGCTCGCCGAGCTCGACGTACAAAAGCGGACGGTTCAATATATCAACTGCGGCCATAATCCCGCGCTGCTATTCCGAGCACAGACCGGGACAGTCACGCGTTTGAATTCGTCCTGTCCGCCGATCGGCATATTGGCCGAAGATCCTTGCCAACTGGCGTCCGCAGACCTATCTGCCGGCGATGTGCTGGTTTTCTATACCGACGGCGTCACCGAGGCAGAGAACCAGCTTGAAGAAGAATTCGGTACAGAGCGTCTCGCTTCCGTCTTACAACGTAGTTCTTCACTGTCTGCAGAAGGTCTGAAAACCGATATTTTCGACAGTGCAGCAAATTTTTGCAGCGGGGTTGGTTTTAACGATGATGTCACTCTCCTCGTGGTCAAATGCAATTTTGACGGCTTCTCAACCGCGAGTTCGTAATTCATGTCACGCGGTCAACTGAAAGTCGATCTCCTCTGATCTGAACACCTGTCAGCGCGTTGACAGTCATTCAATCCATCGGACGGATGGAGTTCATCCGTCGCTCTTGAATTTGTTTCTCCTGAGTTTAGCTTCCCTGTTTTCAACTACTTCCTAAGGGCTCGACTCAAGCTTCGAAATGGTATCCAGGCTGCAATGTGTGGTCTGAGACGAGAAAAACCGCCGGAGGAAATTCACATGCGAAACTTGCTGCCCTGTCTGTGGAGCGTTCTATTTGCAGTCGCACCGATCTTTACTGACGTTGCGAGCGCTTCGGATGAAAGCAAGGACGATGACCGTTTACGGAATTGTGGCACGGTCCTGAAAGAGATTCTCGATGTTCCCGACAACATTCCGCACGACTTGCTCGACAAGGCAGACTGTGTCGTTGTCTTTCCTTCTGTTCTAAAGGCCGCATTTATCGTTGGCGGAAGCTACGGGCGAGGCGCTATGTCGTGCCGCAAGGGTGACAACTTCAGGGGTCCTTGGGGCGCGCCCACGATGATGGCGCTTGAGGGCGGTAGCTTCGGCTTCCAAATCGGTGGACAAGCTACGGATTTTGTCTTGCTCGTTATGAATGAAAGTGGCGCCAGAGGCATCCTCGCCAGCAAAGTCAAGCTGGGCGGCGACGCTTCCGTGGCCGCAGGCCCAGTCGGACGCGATGCCTCGGCCGATACGGACGCGACGCTGCGCTCCGAAATCTTGAGCTACTCAAGGGCGCGTGGCCTGTTTGCCGGAGTGTCTCTCGAAGGTTCCACAATCCGCCCGGATAATGGCGACAACGAGCGTCTGTACGGCCGGAAAATTCCTGCTAGGGAAATTGTACTGTCCGGAAGAATCGCCGTGCCGCCACCAGCTCAGCAGTTGATATCGACTCTTGATACCAGGACTCCAAAGCACAGGCCGTAAGGTCGATTCGCTGATGCCGTCCGGCCAGGCCGGACGGCAACACTAACAGGGGAGTGAATCACATGATGTGGATTGTCAGGCTCGCACTAAAGCAGCCGTATACAATCGTGGTAGTTGCTATCTTGATATTCCTCTTTGGGGGTCTCTCGATCGTTCGGACTCCCACGGACATCTTCCCGAACATCAATATCCCGGTCGTCAGCATTATCTGGACCTATAACAGTCTCGAACCACAGGACTTGGCCGACAGGATTGTCACCATCACAGAGCGCAACCTGACCACCACGGTCGATAACATCGAGCACATCGAGTCGCAGTCGCTTTATGGTATCGCCGTGGTGAAAGTGTTTTTCCAACCTACAGTAAGTATCGACAAGGCCATCGCCCAGATCACGGCAAATTCCCAAACGCAACTCAGACAGTTGCCCGCTGGCACCACGCCGCCTTTGATCATTAGCTATAGCGCCTCGACAGTTCCGATCCTCGAACTCGGGCTCTCCGGCCAGGGCATATCGGAGCAGGCACTCAACGACTATGGTCTCATGTACATCCGCCCCCAGCTGGTCACGGTGCAGGGTTCCGCCGTGCCGTATCCGTATGGGGGAAAGCAGCGCCAGGTACAAGTGGACCTAAACACGCAGGCCTTGCAGGCGAAGGGCCTTTCTCCCTTGGACGTGGTCAATGCAATTGCCGCTCAGAATCTGATTCTCCCCACGGGAACATCCAAAATCGGCTTGAAGGAATATGACGTTGACATCGCCAATGCGGCTCCCCAGACCATCGCACAACTCAACCGCATTCCTGTAAAGACCATTGGCAACACGACCATCTATATCGGTGATGTCGCTTGGGTGCGGGACGGCTTTCCACCGCAAACGAACATTGTGCGCGTGAACGGGCAACGCTCCTCCCTCTTGACCGTGCAAAAGAACGGCAATACGTCGACCCTAAGCATCATTGCTGGAATCAAGGCCCTGTTGCCGTTTATCAAGACGACCGTGCCGCCGGCGCTGGATATAAAACCTTTGGCGGACCAATCCATCTTCGTGAACGGCGCCATTAAGGGCGTGGTAACCGAAGCGTCCATTGCAGCCTGCCTTACTGGCTTAATGATCCTCATCTTTCTCGGCAGTTGGCGGAGTACGACCATCATTGTTGTTTCGATTCCTCTAGCCATTCTGACCTCCATCATCGTTTTCAGTGCGCTTGGAGAAACGATCAACATCATGACATTAGGTGGACTCGCCCTGGCCGTCGGAATTCTGGTGGATGACGCGACGGTCGAGATCGAAAACATCAATCGAAACCGCCAAGCGGAACCAGAGAAGGACATGGATGAGGTTGTCATAGACAGCGCCGCGCAAATCGCTACGCCCGCTTTTGTGGCCACGATTTCGATCTGCATCGTGTTTACCCCGATGTTCCTGCTCTCTGGCGTCGCGAAATATCTGTTCGTTCCGCTCGGTGAGGCCGTGATCTTTGCCATGCTGGCCTCCTATCTGCTCTCACGCACCGTTGTTCCGATGATGGCCAAGTATCTCTTGCGCTATGACACCCCAAATACCAGGCAATCCCGCAATCCTTTTGTCCGTATGCAGATTCGCTTTGAGGAAGCATTTGAGCGTCTCCGCGAGCGTTATCACGGAGTGCTGGAACGTTGCCTTCATCATCGCCGTGCCTTCCTTGTTGCATTCTTCTCGGCTTGCGTGGGTTCCTTGATTTTGATCATTCCCTGGCTGGGGCGAGACTTCTTCCCCACTATCGACAGCGGCTCGTTCAATCTCCACATGCGAGCTCCAACGGGCTTGCGCATAGAAGAGACCGCCCGCCTGTGTGATCTCGTCGAGCGATCGATAAGGCAACAGCTTCCGCCCGGTGAGATCTCCAACATTATCGACAATATTGGTCTGCCTTACAGCGGCATCAACACGTCCTACATGAACACCGGAACCGTGGGCACCTCGGACGCAGATATTTTGGTGACGTTCGGGGTTAACAACCACAAGACAGCTAAGTACGTTCATGACCTCCGAATCAGCCTGGCAAAAGAATTCCCCAGCGTGACCTTTTCTTTCCTGCCTTCGGACATGGTTACGCAAATCCTGAATTTTGGCTTGCCTGCTCCGATCGACATTCAAGTAGTGGGTAACGATCTACAGGGGAATCAAGCCTTCGCGAACGCCTTGCTTGCGCAAGTGAAATACGTCTCGGGGATAGCCGACGCACGCATCCAGCAGCCGTTTGATGAGCCCTACATCCACCTCTGGATGGACCGCACCAAGGCGCAAGAGATCGGCTACAACAGCCAGGCCGTCGCGCAAAACGTTTTAATCTCGCTTGGTGGCAGCTTCCAGACCGCGCCAACATACTGGCTCGACCCTAAGAATCGAAACAGCTACGACATCTCTACGCAGACCCCGCAGTATCGCGTCGACACGCTCCAAGATCTCGCGAACATGCCCATCACAGGACCCACTCCTGGCGTACAACCGACGCTTCT
>WNFT01015889.1_pt1 | contig 13062 bp, 10 predicted proteins | sample 5400191 | NCBI WGS metagenome assembly WNFT01 (sample SAMN13153359, study PRJNA577476) | soil metagenome | isolation source: 80 cm saprolite under Madrone tree | place: USA:California | collected 2016-06-14
ACATGCAGATGCAAATGCCAGCCTCGAATATGTACTTCCATGCAGCAGACACCGCAGGTATAGCCCCCCCACCCCCTGTTGCACGCGAACCACAGGTACAAACAATTGCCAGACCCTTGCCGACCTGGACATTTATTCTCAGCATCGTTGTTGTTGTAGCTATCTTTGCCGCCCTGTTCTTCACAGGCAGCGATTGGGCCGCAGGTGCAATGCGGATCGGCATCGTGGGCGGCATTCTTGCAATACTCATCCTGCTGGCAACAATCGTGCGTACGCTGGCCGGTATGGCCGCCAGGAGCAACCCGAAGCGCCGCATACAGTTCATCAGTGCCGCGCTGCTCGTGCTGATTCTCCTGCTAGTCAGTGGCATTAGTCTCACGCAGCAGGCTCCCATTCACCAGGTGCAGGGACGCTTCCTCGAAGGCCAGCAGCAATGGCTGAATGCCATTACAGAATTTCAACTGGCTGGCGAGCATGCTCCCAATTCCGACAACATCGCCCGCACATATGATGAATGGGGCGAGCAGTTAAGTAATGTGCAGCACTACAATGCATCCATTGACAAGTTCAATACCGTGCTGGATACCTACCCATCCGCGGCCAGCGAAGTCGCACGTGCTCAATCTGACAAGGTGGCGGCGTATCTGAATTGGGGCAAACAGGCCACTCAGCAGCATGATTATAACGCTGCCACAACCCATTTCAATGACCTGCTCAACCTGTCCTACTGCAACTCCAATTGCCAGGCAGAGGCCGGCGCGCTCGACGCCACGGCCTACTATGAGCAGGGCGAAATGCAGCTCACGGGCCAGCAGTATGCCGACGCGGTCAACACCTTCCAGACACTCACCACGCTCTTTCCAAAATCTCCTGAAGCCCAGAAGGATCATGAAGATTTTGCCAAATCGCTCTTTGGACAGGGCAAGCAGCAACTTACAAGTTCATGTCCAAGCGCCGTCCCGACCTACCAGGAACTTTCCTCCAAGTTCGGTGATACGCCCGAAGGACAGCAGGCAACCACCGCGCTGAAAGCTCCTCAGGATGTTAAAGGTCGCTTTACTACCAGCGTTCCAAAAAGTTCGGCACTCACCCCCACGGCTGTATTAGCTAAGGGCCTTTTTGCAAACATCTCTCAGGGTCAATTCTTCCAGTTGATTGCCGGGGCTCCTACTGTCGTGATTAAGTCCGATGGCTCGTTTGACTTCAAATCCGTAAAACAGGGCAAGTACGACCTGGCGTGGGGCACGACCAATACCGATGGCAGCCAGAGTTTCGACTTCTATTACAGGCCTTCCGATAAATCATTGGTGTACATCGCGAACATCGGTCCCTTGTGCGCCTACGATTTCGGCAGTATCAACGAGCCTATTCCGAGTGCGCCGTAAGCGTGGCTTACGGCGCATAGCAGAGAGCGAGCCCCAAAGTTTTTGCGAGCGAAGCGAGCAGCGTAGGGGCCGATTCATCGCGCCCACCGCCGATTGATCGGCCCCTACAGCCCCGGCCGTCGCTTCGCTCGGTCTGCTACCTCGGGTGACCCATGCTACAAAAAAAGTTCGCATGCCCGCAGGCAGAATCTCATTTGACAGATAGGTAAAGTACCAGATACAATCCAATAAGCACTGGTGCTGAGGATTGTTGAGATATGCCTCTGAGGAGGGTTCCATCATGAGAAAGTATACCATTATTCTTGAGCCGGACACCGAAGAAGGTGGCTATACCGTGACAGTCCCAGCATTACCTGGATGTATCACGCAAGGTGAAACCATTGAGGAATGCATTGAGCGTATGGATGAGGCGATTACTGGCTACATCGAGAGTCTAATCACTAATGGAGAGCCGGTACCCATAGAGATCAAATACAATAGGAGATAGGATAGGCCCCCCATGAGAGATACTTCTGAGCAACTACGACGTATTCAGAACGCCATTACAAAAATTGCTGGATACGTCAAAAAGGGACGCACAAGGTTTGATAAGGAAGAGGAAGTAAGACTCTCAATCATCCACCATCTTCAGACTATTAGCGAGGCTGCTCAGTCCATCGCGCAAGATTTTAAGAATCATCACCCGGAAATTCCGTGGAAGCAAATGCTCAGTTTTCGGGACTTCCTTACTTTCTACTATATCCAGGTTGACCAGGACAACCTGTGGGACATAGCTACTCAAGATATTCCTGACCTGAAATCAAAAATTGATTCAGCATTAGATGAGTTGATTAGCCCAAAGGAAGGCAGCAAGAAAAGAGATACAATCGCAGGGAAAAGAGAAGCAACTAGAGCCTTTGGAGAGCTTTTACAGGCCAAAAGGGAAGACATCCTTCGCACAGCAGTACGGCATGGAGCATATAATGTGCGTGTTTTCGGCTCAGTTGCGCGAGGGGAAGCCGATGCAGAAAGCGATATTGATCTGCTGGTAGATGTAGAACCTGGGCGAACTCTTTTTGATATTAGTGAGCTCTTGATGGATCTTCAAGAGCTGCTCGGTCACAACGTAGATATCATGACCGAAAAAGGACTACATAGCCGTATACGTGAGCGTGTTCTAAAAGAGGCGCTTCCGTTATGACAACTACTTTGGACCCCGACTCGAAACCAAAAATCGATGTTATTCTCAATAGTGAGGCACTAGAGGAGAAATGAGTATGGGAACCTATACAATTGCAGTGTTGCCAGGAGATGGCATTGGCCCGGAGGTCATCGAGCAGGCTGTACGAGTGTTGCAGACTGTTGCTGATCGCTTTGGGCACACCTTCGCCACTACAAAGGCGCTGGTAGGAGTAGCAGCCATCGAGGCCGAAGGCGATGCTATTTCTGATGCGACCATGGAACTCTGCCAGCGTAGTGATGCCATACTATTTGGGGCCGTCGGTGGGACGGCTCGTTTCGAGGGGCCAGATTCGAAGGTACAACCAGAACGGGCCCTCTTCCGCTTACGCAAAGACCTGCAGCTCTTCGCCAACTTACGCCCGGTACGTCCCCTCGATGCCCTGCTCGATGCCTCAACCATCAAATCGCAGGTCTTGCAAGGCACAGACCTGCTCGTCGTACGCGAGTTGACCGGCGGGCTTTATTATGGTAAGCCGAGTGAGATTCGCGAGACCGCACAGGGGCTTGAAGCCATTGATACCCTGATCTATACAGAGGCGGAAATCGAACGCATCGTACGCACCGCCTTTGAACTGGCACGTGGGCGACAAAAGAAAGTGACCTCGGTGGATAAAGCCAACGTACTCAGTTCGTCACGGCTATGGCGGCGCACAGCTGAGCGTATTGCACCCGATTATCCCGATGTGACTCTTGAACATTTGCTGGTGGATACCTGTGCCATGCAGCTCATTCGCCGCCCTGCCGGGTTTGATGTCATTGTTACCGAGAATATGTTCGGGGATATTCTTACCGATGAGGCCTCCATGCTGGCAGGTTCGATGGGCATGCTTCCATCGGCCAGCCTGGGTACAAGAAAGACGGCTCACGGTTTCTTTGGCCTCTATGAGCCAATCCACGGCACTGCTCCAGATATCGCTGGACAGGATAAAGCTAATCCGATCGCCGCCATTTTGACCGCGGCGCTGATGCTGCGCTACTCATTTGGTCTGACAAGAGAGGCAGAGGCGATTGAAGCTGCGGTAGCACATGTCATCGACGCCGGTTCTCGCACGGAAGACCTGGGACAGAGCGGCAAGAAAACGGTGGGAACAAAGGAGATGGGAAGTTTGGTTGCGGATGCAATCAACTCTTAACCCATCATTGGTTTGGGGCAGGAACCCGATGCACGCAGCTTTGATCGCGCTATAGCAAGCTGTTCCTCAACAGCAACGCGCTTTTCGCTGCTTGATTCCTGCCCCTCTTCCTGCATTTGAGCGAGCTTTGCTTCTAGCGAAGCAATCTCGTAGATGAGAACCTGGCGCTGTACATACCAGCGTGTTACTGCACGTTCAACGCCCATACCTTGCTCCTTGATACTGTTACTGAACAGTTGCGCCATAGACAAGCGCATTGAGGATGTTGAGCATTTCTTCATCCTGGTACGGCTTGACCAGATAGCCGCTCGCTCCCAACTGCATGGCTCGCTGTTGGTGTTTTGTAGCGGCACGTGAAGTCAATATTACTATGGGCAGCGTCCGATATTGTTCCTGGGCACGCACTGTAGCCATCAATTCATAGCCGTCCATGCGCGGCATTTCGATATCGAGCAATACGGCAGCCGGAGTTTCCTGGGTAATCATTTCCAGGGCTTCTACGCCATCACGGGCAACCTGAACCTCCCAACCATGTTGTTTGAGCATGTTACCTACCACACGGCGCACACTTGGGCTATCATCTACTATCAATACATGCTTGCCATGAGGTGGGGTAGCAGCTTGCCTGGTTGGCGGCCTGGCCGTACCCGGAGCAAACTGGCGCTCCGTCGCTACCGGTGTATTGATTGGAGCACCAGGTGTGGCTTGTTGCATCGGCATGACAGCAGCGCTTTCGCGTCGCGCTGATGGGCCTGTAACGCCGCCGGTGCTGGCTGTCACATTTGAACGCGGAGAAAGCAGTTCGCTCAATTCAAGAACCAGCACAACACGTCCATTACCAAGCACCGTCCCACCCGCAATACCGTGTACATGGCGCAGGTGGGGTCCGAGATTCTTCATCACCACATCCATCTTGCCTTTGATAGTATCGACCAACAATGCCACGCGCTGGCGATCCGTACGAACCAGCACTACAGGAGCCTTTTCATCTGATTCCCTCCCTGGAAGCCCGAGCAGTTGTGCAAGTGAATTCAATGGGTAGTAATCATTCTGCGCGATAATCGCTGGCCTCCCACCATACGTCGAGTACTTGAAGTTATCGAGTCGGCCAATGGACTCAACCATCACCGTGGGTATAGCAAACTGGTTTTCGCCAACCAGTACCATCATCGCGCTCTGGATCGCCAGGCTGGTCGGAAATTTCATGGTGAAGGCAGTTCCCTGACCAGGCATGGATTCGACCTCGAGTGCGCCCCTGAGACGTGAGACACTATCACGCACTACATCGAGGCCCACTCCGCGTCCGCTCTCTTCACTCAAGACCTCGGCAGTCGAGAAACCAGGCCGGAAGATGAGTTCGATCACGTCGCTATCACTCAGCACCTGATCTGCTCGGATGAAGCCGCGAGTCATAGCTTCATGGCGTACCCTCTCGGGGTCAATACCTGTACCATCGTCCCGTACGGTGATAACGACCTGATTCCCCTCATACGCAGCTGACAACTTGATCTGTCCGGCTGGGGGCTTGCCCTTTTGTGCTCGCACCTCCGGCGTTTCAATGGCATGATTGACAGCATTACGCATCAGGTGCAGCAGTGGCCCGGCGATTTCCTCGATCACTGTGCGATCTACCTCGGTCTCCTGGCCTTCCAGCACAAACTCGAACTCTTTATGCTGTTTAAGAGCAACCGCACGCGCAGTACGATAGAGACGCGGGATCATCGTTGAGAGTGGTACCAGGCGAGCCTTCATCAAGCGATCCTGGAATGTGGTACTGAGACGGCTCTCTCGTCCAAAAACACTCTCACAATCGCGGACCACTGCCTCCATCTCATTGCTGAGGGTCGTCATATCTGAAATGCCCTCGCTCAGACCACGCGCAAGCTGGTGGAACTCAGTATACCGGTCAAGCTCCAGTTCGTCAAACTCAGCCAGGTGCGAGGGTTCGACGCGATTACCGGCACTTCTGCCGTTGCCACTATTGTAACCAATGCCCTGATTGCCCTGCCCAGGCATCACCTGTACCGAGCGACCACTCGGCAGCGTAGCGGCCTCAAAACGACTTTCCAGCTTCTGACCCACATCACGCAGGCGGTTACTGCTGACTCCGGCATCCGCTACCAGGCGCATCAGGCGCTGCAGACGCTCCTCAAGGATACTACGATTGACTAGTAATTCTCCAAAGAGATTGACCAGTTCATCAAGTTTTTGCAGGGGCACACGCACACTGAGATCACTGCGAGCAGACGACTGCACCCCAGTCTCAATCGGCTGCGTGCTGGCAACAACACCTGTAACCGCCGCAGCCTCCATTATGGAAGCTTCGCTGTCCTCAATCGCGGCTGCAATCTCCTCTTCGACGTTGTTTAAGAGCGAGGATTGCTCGCCAAGTACCTCTACATAGCGAGTTCGAAGCGATTGCAGTGCATTCTCATACTCGCTCTCAGCTCCCTTACCATTCACGAGCACATCCAGCATTTCAGTAGTATCCAGGACGAGACTGAGAACGGTTGGTGAAATTGTGACCGCTTCCTCTATGATGCTATCGAGGAGATCTTCCAGAATATGGCACAGGTCTGCAATCAGACGGAATCCCATCATCCCGGCCGCACCCTTGAGCGTATGAGTAGCACGCCGAATACCCTGTATAGGATTACGATCGGTGGGCGCGTTCTCGAGATCGGCTGCATGCACACTGATCGTCTGCAGGTGTTCTTCAGCTTCCAGGCGGAAGAGTTCGGCAGCCTCCTCACCGAAGTCGTTTACTACTGATGGGGCAGAAGTCAATGATAATGCAGGCGCTGGCATCGAAGGTGGTGTAAACGCAGGCGCTGGTGCGTGCGGCACAAACGCAGATGGCTGAGACTGGTCTGAAAATGCGGGTCTAGTCTCTTCCACTTCGCCGGTAAGCTGGCTAAGGAACTCACGGCGTACTTCAATTTCAATCTCGTTGCGCAGCCGGGCCTCTATTTCTTGCACAGTTTCTTGATGCCCTGAACCCGTGACGTTCTCCTGTAACTGACGCCTGGCCTCGAACTCCTCGCGCACTTCGTTGCGAATCTGCCGTTCTAATTCGGCACGAGCAGCTAAAGTGAGTGAGCGGGATTCGTATTCCTGGCGTAGGTCTTCCACCCAGGTTCATATGTAAACATGGGCCCGGCGGAACTGGATTGCAGCCGCTCGAAAACATCTCCACATGCCTCTATAGAGCTGTGTAATTGCCGCAACCCGGCGTGCATCTGCTCATCCGTCATCTCCACGCCGCTCGTCATTTGCACGAGTAGTTCAAGTACTTTCTTGAGCTTGGTGTTCGCTACCCACATGACGGAAAGCGGGAGATAGCGCCTCACCTGTTCTGGACTATTGCGAAGATTGAGGCCCATGGCCTTCCCGGCCCATTCCTCCATGCGATCAAGGGCATCTTTGGAACCATCCAGGAAGCTTCGAAATTCGATACGCTGAGCTTCGATGATCGACACAGCCAGGCGCAATTGCGTGAGTGTTCGCTTCAGCGACGAAGCCTGCTCCTCCAGCACCCGCGCTTCTGCGTGCATCTCGTTGTAGGCCTTGGCAAATAATGATTCGTTAGCTCCCCGAGATTGCCGGAGGACAGCCTCAAGTATCTCTAATGCGCTTAGCTGTGCCAGCTCTGCAGGTGTTTGAGGTTGATCCTGGACAAATTCTTGAGATGGTGATTGGAGTGGCTGGGAATCCTGCTTTGATGGTACATCGGCATAGGAAACCGCAGCAGGCTCTTCGGGCCACAATATAACCTCTTCCTTACCGGCTGCTGGTGTGCGGAAAGAAGCGAGCACTTCATCAATCGAAGGCATGGATAATGCGGGAGAGGCCGCCACGCCAGCTTCTTTGAATTGCTCTCCAGCCCCCTCACCGGGCATGCGACTGGTTCCTGCTCGTGCAGCAGTTTCGAGCAATACGCGATACTGAGCATAATCAGCATCATCCTCCGCAATCACCGCATCTTCGTCAATTCCATGATGTATACCATCCACGAGGCGATGCATGCGCTCGAGGGACCTCTGCAAAAGGCCTATTGTGGGTTGATCAAGTTCGGCCAACCCATCCAGCACATCACCCAGGATATCCTCCATACCATGTGCAACATGCGACAAGCCGGGAAAATCCATCATCGAAGCAGAACCACCAATGGTATGAGTGCGGCGATACGTCTCCTCAAGAGCCTCCATGTCGCCTGGAGTCTGGCTCAAGCGCTCAAGATTGGTCTCGATTTCGGGCAAATACGAATTTACCTCTTCAATAAAGGAATCGAGGACTGATAATTTATCAAAAGTATTCGACATGCTTCGCGCACCCACTTATCTAGTTCCACCATCAAGTTGTGTAGAGACTTCCTCTCGTAGTCCCCAGACTGAAGCAGAGTCCACAAATGGACCATCCACCTCAGTTTCAGGCTAAGAGACCCGGAAACCAGCCCCCTAACCGTACTTACCTTTCCACACAAACAATGTTTCCACTACAACACTTGATTGAAACTCGGTTTGCTATTGTCCTACGTGTCCATTGTTAGGGAATGGCACCTGGTCTTGACCAAACGGTGATTGACCCTGTTGGGGATTTCTCCAACGTGGACGAGGAGTTACCACCGGCTGTCCCTGCTGTAATTGCTGCCCCAACTGCTGCTGTTGCATACCTGGATTCTGATTTGAGGAAGGAAATGACGGCTGGTTCTGATAGCCGTAGTTTCTCGCTCCAGATTCGGGCATGGAACCAAATTGCTGCTGACCATCGAAACCCGGCTGGTTTTCGAAACTGCTCATCTCCTCAAAATTTGGATAACTCCCAAATTGCTGGCCACCAAAACCCTGCTGTTGATTGCCGAACTGCTGCCCCTGCTGTCCCGCCATACCTGCCTGGTACCCGTATTGCTGGCCACCCAGGGATTGAGCCTGCTGCCCTCCCGATTGAGGTATGCTCGTAAAGCTCGCCTGATTTGAGAAATCTTGCTGGTTATTGAACGCGAATTGGAATGGTGCGGAATTGCCTGCCTCCTGCGGCTGAGGAAGTGGTAGGAAATCGGACGAAAAGCCCTGGTTCCATTCATTATTCATGTCCATGCCCATATCCTGTTGGAAGTAGTGCTCTCCACTAGCACTGGCGGCTGCCAGCGCCGGTACACCAGACGACATGGCCGGGAATACTTCAACCATTTCGTTACCTTGCTCCGGTAAACGGAAGGTAGAGACCGAGGCACGCAGTTGATCAACCAGTTCGGAAAGATAACTTACGCTCATAGCAGCTTCCTGGGTTCCTACATTGGTCTGCCTGGTAATCTCCGAAATCTCTCCCATAGTTACTGCGACATTCTCAGAAACATTGGCCTGCTCAACCGCGGCCCGCGCAATGTTCTCAATCATTTGTGCCTGGCGCTCTACAGCCGTGTAAATGGAGTTGAGGGCGCGCCCGGCTTCGTCAGCAAGTTGTGATCCCTTGACCACTTCCTGCGTGCTATCTTCCATGGCGACAACGGCTTCAAATGTGTCGCCTTGAATACTCTTGACCAGCGTGGCTATACGCTTCGTCGATTCCGTTGAGCGCTCGGCAAGTAGACGGATTTCATCAGCAACCACGGCAAATCCTCGTCCATGCTCACCTGCCATAGCGGACTGAATGGCGGCATTGAGTGCCAGCAGGTTCGTCTGATCTGCGATATCCTCAATGATTCGCACAATCTCGCCGATCTCGTTAGAGCGTTCGCCCAGGCGCTTGATTTTCTTAGAGGTCTCCTGGACATTTTCGCGAATGACCATCATACCATCAATAGACTGGCGCACAGCCTGTTGACCGGTATTGGCATTGCGCAACGCATCCTGTGCTGCATCGGCACTCATCTGCGCGTTGCGAGCAACATTCTGGATGAAGATGGCCAGCGCTTCTACTGCCTGGGTCGTCTGCGAAATCTGGGTCACCTGCGTTTCAGATGCCTGCGCCAGTTCGGCGGACCTGTCCAGGATACGACGTGTGGCATTCGTCACCTGTACCGCAGTAGCCTGCACGCGTCCAACCACCTTTGCAAGTTCTTCAATCATATAGTTGAAGGAATCTGCTAGTACGCCCAGTGTATCTGGCGTCACTTCGGCCTGGACACGCAGATCGCCGTCGCCGACGGCACTGACTTCCTGGAGCAACTTCTCAATCTGCGCCTGCAAAGCCGCTGCCTCACTTCCACTACTACCGGACACAGCCGCACCCGATACAAAGCCCTGGCTGTCAAGGAGAGTATTGAGAGACATCGCCAGCATAGCAAATTCATCATCACCGCTAACGGCAGCACGAACGGCACGATCGCCACCGGCGAAGTTACGACACACATCCACCAGTCCGAGTAACCGGTCCTGAATCTTGCGTCGAATAAAATAGTTGACGGTCAGTACTCCCAGTAATACACCCAGCGCGCATAACCCGACCACATACACAAAAACTGTGGAATCGACGTTATGGGCCATTATACCAAGAACAATAATTAGAGCAACTGGAATGGCAACCGAAACAATAAGCCCTGTAAACAACAGCGAACTGATTGTCATTCCGCCTGTATTGCGCTCATTCATCCGCCAGGCCTCCTCTCAGTGAAGCAGCGTTGAAAATATAGACACCATTGCAGGTATCCATTATTCTGGTGGCTCTTGTAGCAGCTTACAACCACCGCTAAAAATAAAACCGGTACCCGCTTCTTTCAAGAATAATGCTGCATTTTATCAGAGAACAGTAAACGGGCCGCATCCAACAACACGATGAATCGTTTGCCGAGGAGTACGCTCCCAGAAGCGTAGGGAGCAATCCAATTCGCAACGCTGGCCTGTCGTGAAACGGCATGGATGGCAGATTGAGCAATCGGAACCATATCACTGACACTATCCACAACCAGGCAAATGACCATATCATTGCAATCCACCGATAACAAACGAGTACGTGGATTGTATGGGAGCCGCTCAAGCCCTAGAAAAACACGCAGGTCAACGACAGAGGCAATGGAGCCCCGCAAATTTATCACGCCGCTAATCCATGCAGCGACATTAGGAACAGGGGTAACATCTGCCAGGCGCTCCACTCCCTGGATATGTTCTGCACTGAGAGCAAACTCCTGCTCAAGCAATGTGAAGACCAGGTATTGTTCACTAACTGCTGCAGACTCGCCCTGCCCATTCGATAGCTCTCTAGCCGAGAGCCGGGCATCCACAACGAGGGGAGCCTGCGGAAAACTTGCAGGCCCTCCACTTCCACGCGCCAGATACCCTGATCCTCTATCTCTGCCTGGCGACCCCATTGATTGCGACTGTTGCTTTGCATTAGGTTGCAACATGGTAGACTCCTAAATACTATGTGAGACGCCGGACGTTATCAACCAATTCGTCTTCATTAAAAGGCTTCGTCATGTACATGTCAGCACCTTGTCGCAATCCCCAGGACTTGTCCAGGGGAGTATTCTTATTAGTCAATAAAATAATCGGTATGTGCTTGCTTGCATCTAGACTTTTGAGCCTTCGACATAGTTGAAATCCGTTTTGTTTGGGCAAGACTACGTCCAGTACGATACATTGCGGATGCTCCCTGAAGACTTTTTCAAGAGCTTCATCCCCATCAACGGCCGTTACCACCTCAAACCCGCTATTGCGTAGGGGAGCCGCGATCATCGTCAACTCTGTCCAGCTATCATCTACTACGAGTACCTTCTGCCCTGGCATTCCAGTATACCTTTCCTTTGTAGAGGCGCAACCCATTACACCTGACAATGGGAAAGAATGGCTATACGTTTGTGTCCATTACACACCCACTTCACCCAAATATCTCGCCATTACTACATACGGTTAGTTCCGCATCAGGGTAGGAATACTCCTTGCGGCACCCTGGGGTGAGAAATGGGAATACTATCCACGACGTCGAAGGCGAGTTCGCATGCCTTCGTGCTGTGGCGGCATGCGCGCCTGCCAGTCCACAAGATGTTTTTTCACCGTCTGAATCAGCTCAGCCGTATCGAAAGGTTTTGTAAGATATTCCGTTGATCCAGCAAGCCGACCCCGCATCTTGTCGAACAAACCATCTTTCCCACTGAGCATAATAATCGGTATTGTGCGAAACTGCAAGTTTTTGCGTATTATCTGGCAAATATGGTACCCATCCATACGAGGCAACTGGATATCTAGGAGGATAACGGCAGGCATTTCATCTGCCACCGAGGTGAGAGCGCTGAGTCCATCTCCAGCAGTAATCACTCGAATGTGTTCTCGCTGCAAGGTCATCTGAACGATTTTTCGCACAGTAGGACTATCGTCTACAACTAATACCGTCGGTTCGACCATCTTCACATTGACCTCCTTTGCGTCTCAGATGACCAGGGCAGATTGTTCTGGCCTTGCGGCATGCCGGTTACACCAGGCATTGGTACACCAGGCCCCACCTGGAACGCCGCTTCATTGTGTCGATTACGCGCGTGCTGCGTATTTTGATTCGCGCGATAGAGTTGGTACTGCTGAATCTCCTGGTCGATTTCGGTGAGGAAAGCTTTCCAGACGACGTTGAGTTGGCGACCTGTATGAGAGTTGCCTACTTCGTCATTCAACAACGTTGCGAATACGGTGCGTAAGAACGTGGCAAGACCCAGTACCGCTTCCCAATAAAACTCCTCCAACTTCTCCCCTTTCACCAGTTTGTCCAGGTGCAATATTTCACTGCAGTCAAGTTGACCATTAGCGAAGTTCGCAGTCTCCAGGATGGGATATTGCTGTTTCGATAGCAGTTGCAAAGGCTGCATGAAACGCCGCTCCAGGTAACGTACGATGTCCGGAATGGGTAATTGACCTCGCCCCCGAAGAGCTTTTGCATACTTACCATGATGGATAAGCAAGCCGTTAATACACTGGGAAAGTGTTTTCATCAGTCCGAGGAGATGCTGGTCAGCAGTGAGATTTTGTCGCTGCTGAGCAAGAGTATGCTGGCACATAATGATGATATTGGATAGGTCTTGCTGCAATTCGGCTTCGAGCGCGGTATCTACAACTTCAATCAGGCGCAATTCAAGCAGACGCGTCATGACGTGTGCAATGCGCGCCTCTGGCATCATCAGTACCAGCGACATCGCCTGTAAGGGTAGTTCTCCATTAGAGAGGCAGAGTACTTCTATGTGTTCCTGGCTCAAGCCCAGGCTGCGCACATCGTTGCTGACCTCCGGTAACCAGCGTGCGACGGTGGTACGTGTGAGGGTTGTCTGCCCCATTTCTTCCCATTCGTCGGCCTGACGTAAGGCCTCCAACAATACAGAATCGACATCCAGGGCTTGCATTCTG
>WNFT01030540.1_pt1 | contig 13061 bp, 11 predicted proteins | sample 5400191 | NCBI WGS metagenome assembly WNFT01 (sample SAMN13153359, study PRJNA577476) | soil metagenome | isolation source: 80 cm saprolite under Madrone tree | place: USA:California | collected 2016-06-14
GCGCACCTTGACCCACGTCGCTTTGTCGGCATATTGGGTCTCGTTAAGTCGGATCACTTGGGTTCCCTGTGGCAAAATCATCAGCACTGAATATCTTATTCCAGGACCTGATCGTAAATTTAAATTCGTGGTGTTTACCTGTGCAGTTCGAAGCGTGATGGGCTGGCTGGATTTCGTTGAAGTTCTGTTACTTAATTGCGCGCAGAAACTTACCACCAAGACTAGCAGTAATCCTGCAATCACGAGACTTACCGCAGTCCTCAACGAGAATGGTGGTGAAGAGACGGACTGCACCGCTCTCTGCGATGTTGTTGGTCCGGTGGCCTGACGAGCAGCTGAAGCTGCCGCCTGTTTATAGCTCTGCGGTCTTCCGGATGTAGTCTGACGCGCGGTTGCCGAAGACTTTGGCCTGACTCTAGCGGCGATGGTAGCATCCATTCCCTTCCATTGGCTCACCGGCTTTTGTATTTCCTCGAAGGCTATCCGACCCCACTCGTCCGCTTTGGGACGCAGGTTAGGATTAGTATGACCAGCATCAAATGCCCTAATAAACAGATTCTGAAGAGAGGTGGGGATCCGGTTGAAATTGTCATGCAGTTCGGGCCTTATGTGGACGTAATTCCTTTTGGACCCAAACACAAACAGTCCATTCTTAATGCTGTCTGCCACGGTCGTTGAATCCTTGTATTGTCCCTGAAACGAAGCCGCGTAAGGATGCAATCCGAACAATAATTGATAAAACATTACAGCTAGGGAAAAGTTATCCCAACTCTCCGAAATTAGGTCTTTGGAAGGATTCACCCTATTACCCTCGACGGGCACATATTCAGGAGTCGCAAACTGAGCAGCAAAAACTACTTTGTTATTGTTAGATATTTGAATTGAATCCAGGTCAATAACTGATACCTTCCCGTCACTGCTAACGAGGAGGTTCTGCGGCTTAAGATCCACCAAGACATACTTGTGCGCAAGGTGGATGAGATTCACGGCGGCCGCAATATTAACACATAGCTTTAACCTCGACTCGACACCTTGGCCGGAAGTCCGATCGTACTTACTAGACCAAACAGGGCCTAAGTTCTTCATCGTAGGAGTGCAAAGTTCATACATTAGTCTGCTTCCACTAAAAGCCAGCGGCATCACAAATCCAGCGAGTTGATTATTCCCATCGTAAACGAGTTCTTTAGGCCAGCAGATGATGCGTGCGTCCTTGCCCCCGCCGAGATCGGGCAGTGGGTTTTTGACCATGAAGTCGATTTTCCGTTCACGCTCCCTTGTTCGGTTTTTTCTGAAATATACCTTGACACAATCATTGTTATACCAAGGCGGCGAAATGATCTTATGTACGGATCCTTCACCACCGCTTGCGAGGGGAAGATTATGAAGCAAAATCTTCTGTTTGTTGGCGGTTGTAAAAGTTATCGACATGGCATTAAGGATCTGTCTTCACCATGACGCCAAGAATCATGGTCTTGTCGTCTGGCTCATTCCTCAGCTTCTCGTTTCCTGCTCGGATAAAATTCTCCCACTTCCGTCCGATTTCTTCCGGTGCGGCATTGCTGCGATAGAAGCCTTTGAGAGTTGAGATCAGGGGCTGAAAGAACTTTTCGTACGGTCTGTTGGGGTCCACGTATTTCCCTAGGGCTTCATCAAAAATATTCACCTCGAAAGAATGTGATTCGCAACCGTCCGACATTAGTGTGAAAGCTGCGGGTCTTTCCCGGAAGACTGCGCTCTCGATGTAATTGTCGGGTTCAGAACCATCGATTGAAGTAATGAAAACGGTTTGGTTCGCTTCTTCGCCTTTATGGGGTTTCATCATAGACTTCCATTGATTGCTTTCATTACAAAAAGCCGCACGCCCATCTCCAACATGCGACGCTAAGATGCCAAACGGAGAGTGAACAACTACGATCACCGTGCAACTAAGTAGACTTACGTCGATGGCGTGTTCAGTTTGCGAAAACGCTTCTAACTCTGACCTTATTTGGGTAAGGATCTTCTTGACAATACCACGCCAGTCATCGTCAGAAGGTAAACATCCGTTCATAAACCAATCACTCGCCTCAACGATCTCGCCAAACTCCTTGGCAGCGTTATCCGCGACAAATCTTGAGCCATAGTGGGAAAACTTCTTGGACCCAGCTCCATCGCAAACCACGGCAATTCCCCAACCCTTTCCGAGTTCGCGGTACGTATTACTGTCCTGACAAGGTATTTGGGGTTCACTATCTACGTGAAGCTTTCCGGCCACTGACGCCCTTACAATGAGCCAATCGCTACGATGTACTCCCAAGTTCGCCGCCAGAATCGATTCTGCATGCTCTACTTCCTTTACAGGAATTGGCTCGTGCCTATGCTGGGTTTCTAACACCTTTTGCTGATCACTCACTTCGTCGCGGTTAGTGGCTTTGATCCGAGCATTGTCCGCCTTCGCAACTTGTGTTTGAACTGCGGAAAAGGGTTTGACGTCCTTGAGCGTAAGCTCTCTCTCCTTGCGGAGATGCATCCAAAATATTACCAATAGCAAAATGAGATTCGAAGTAAGCAACGTCCCTACGAGCGGTAATGAATGCATCCGAATGAAATTCGTTATCGCATCGAAAGGGCTGAAGGCTCGCGCGGGTGTAGAAACGGATTCAGTTTTCCCTGCTCCAGGAGGCTTAAAGCGGAGCGTGTTAACCTCGTCGCTAGCTTTATCTACGATCTTCGCGATCTTCTGCTTGTCATAACTTAGCGACTTTCCTTTTGAATTGACGGCATATCGTTTGATTCCATTTCTGAGATAATTGCCAACGGATTCAAAGTCATTGGGGTCAACAAAGTTATCACTGTAAGCGTGCAAGTTCACCACGGCCACTCGTAGCTCGTGGTTCTTATCTGAGTATGTTCCGCTAAGGAATTCTTCCAACGTAGTGAAGGAGTCGACAGCTTTTGGAAATCTCATCCCTTTAGCTGTAAAGTAGTCCCTAGCAATCTCTATTGTCATCCGCTCAAGCGCAGTCTGGACGATTTCTCGCTCCTTTCTGCCGGTAGAATCGTCTAGGCCTTGCGGGACCTGGATGGGGTTTCCAGCGGACGTGGCCATATTGAAGTAAAACGACAAGACAAAGGCGAGACTCCAGATGGTCACTCGTTTAGCACGCTGGAGTTTCATACGTAAGGAAGAATGAAAAAGCCCCTCAGATCTTAAATCCTTGCATCCAAGCGGCGGGGCTAGGCAAGTCTACTTTGTCGCCGTCCTTGGAACTGGCCACGACGGACATGCTGGCACTCACCCATTTAAAGAACTCTGAAAACTTAAGCCCCTGTAAGGGCATCGGCGGCATGTCACTACTGGAGATCTGTGTAAGAACGTTCATGTTAGCACCTTGTACGCCGATCGATAGAAAAACAAACTTCTTCCCGCTTACTCCAGATCGAATCTCTTGAGCTAAACCGTTAACATCCTGATCTGAATCAGGTGCACCATCTGTAATCAATATGATCCATGGTCGAAGATAAGGTTGCCCAGTCTGTTTGTACCAACCCTTTCTGGACTCTACTAAACGTATCGCCTCACGAACTCCATCCACTAATTTTGTGCTTCCTTTAGTTGAAAGCGTCGGCATTGTGAACGAATCGGCCAGACCTGGCTGCACGATTGTTTGAATTGTATCGCTAAATTCAACGACGGCCATTTCCAGGCGGTTTGCCGTCATTGGATTGCTAACGATGTCACGATGGAATTCCTGAAGACCCTGGTTAAGCTGCGTAATTGGTTCGTTCACCATAGAGTACGACACATCAACTACGAAGCAGCAAATACTTTTCTGCTCGAAGTTCTGGGGCGACTCTGCCGAGAAATCATTCTGACCCATTTTTCTTCCTCCTCCTCCTGAAGCATAAATCGCATTCGGTCTAGTCGACCATGGCCTTTAAGGCGTCGACAACACCTCGGCCCAGGTAACCGCCCGCGTCGCCAATTTTCGCGGGCTCGCGCCAAATCAGGTACCAGAACGCTTGTCCCGCAAAAACAATCACGTAACCTGTGATTCTGAAGCCTGCGATAAGAAGCCGCGCGAAAAGTTTGAATGGATCAAACATTCAGGCTCATTAACTCCACAATTAGCCAAGACCTTTACCACACCTCGGACACCTTGCGCTTGCCCAAGTCCCATCTCCGGCACATGTGTAGTGAACCCAGAGATTGTCCTTATCGCACCAGAGCATTTTGTAAGAATCACCATATTCGCGGCATATCGCGCACTGTACTTGAGCCATCAATCTGGCGCACACCCTGAAGGCGTCAATAGCTGAATCTGGCTTCTGTCCGTCTGTGTTGCGAGCAAATGTGAATTTGTGCTCTATATATAAACAACTACGCGTCCCGATAAGTAGCCTTCGTATTCCTTGGTACCACTTACATAGACCTTCACGTGGCTGGGTTTGACATCGAAATGTGCATCGCCATTCGAGTCCGTCCATTCTCCATGAGTTACGCCACCTGAGAGTAAGCCGCTAATTCCAAGGGCGACTTTCTTGCCTTTCACTGGCTTGCCGGAGCTTCGATGAATTACCCTCACCGTTACCATTTTCTTGAAACCTACGCTCGGTTTCGGTCAGGCTATTACGCTCGTCTGATTTCTCGTCTGATTTATGGTTAGGCCGGCTATCACAGAAACGCAGGCCTGGGGTCCAGCCGAGCGCATTCCAGTGCGGGTTCTGGGTTTTTCGCGTTAGTGAGAACCCGCGAGACTGAAGTAGTGCGGGCGAGACTCTAGTACAAACCTTTGCAAGAAGCAAGCAAAAAATGACGCGAGGGGGCGAAGCGCTAAGGGCCGTGTGAAATTTCGGAATTGCGAATCGGGAATTGCGGACTGGCAGCGCTAAGAGCAAAGGGCGAAGCGGTAAGGGCGGTGCTGAGTTCGGATTGCGGAGTGAACTCCGGGCTTATTTTGTCCAATCTTCAACTAACAAGCCCGGGATGGTACTGAAATCAGCTTGGTTGCGAGTAATGCATCTCAGACACGAAGTCTTCAAAGGTTTGATCGTCACGCAGGCTACCATGAATCTCCAGCTTCATGTTGGCATTTTCGAGCGCTTCTTCTTTGGTGAGGCCTTCGGCAACGCAATCGGACAAGCCAATCACGGTGGCCGAGAAGATACCATCCGGAACCTTTTCTACCAGCACCTGATATGACATTGCTGTTCCTCCCTCAACAGCGGCGATTATATACTTTGCTTTCAACGCGACCAACCTGTAAACAGAGGTCAGAGATCGGGTTGGGAATTGCGAATTTCGGATTTCGGATTGCGGATTGCAGATTTCCCGGCTAAGGGCTAAGAGCAAAGTGCTAAGGGTAAGGGCGAAGAAGCAGTGCTAAATCGGTAGGTACTTCACTTGATTGCTCAGTTCTTCAGGTTCACAGGACGCGGTCAATGTAGCGAGTTCTTCGATTGCTTTCCCGCAGCAAAGTCCTCCGGAATAACAATCACGCCCGGCATTGGTTGGGCGGCCCGAACGCGTTCCTGCGCATACTTCGAAATCGTAATCATGTCATGCCTGACGAGACGCTTTAGACCGAACCACTTGTGTCCTTCTGTGGCGAGATAAGGAAGAAGAAGATTTTAACGCAGAGGCCGCAGAGGATTTCGCAGAGGCACGGCAAAGGAAAACTCTACGCACCCTTGTGATTCCTCTGCTGCTCATGCGAGCAGAAGCCAGGACGCGGGCAAGCGACAGGCCTAGTTGATCTTCAAGAACATCTGCCGTTAATGTGGCGGCCACTCCGGGTCTCCTTCTGAAGAAATTATCTCATAGTTCGCGGGCCTTCAACGGTCGCGTCGCGACCTGAGTGAATTTAGCCGGGTCTTTCAAGGCTCGGTCTGGATGACCGCGAAACAATTTCGCGTCGCATCAGCGACGAGTGAATGCTGAGATTAGTTCAATCGACGCGACGCGACGGCGTGACAAACTATCGCGTCACCGGCCTTGAAAGGCCGGCCTAAATTCATCTGGCCGCTAAGCGGCCCAAAAGCCGCTCGATGTTATTGTCTCGCGCGGATTGATTTAGCTGCTTCTAGTGCTGCGTGTCTGAGGTCGGCTTCGTTCGCGGCGTTGTTGGCGTAGGTCTCGATGACTGGCAGATCGTCTTTGGTGCCCACGTAGGCGAGGGCTTGGAGGGCGTCGCTTACTGTGGCTCGGTCGGGGGTCAGGGAGATTATCGATTGTCCGGCGGTGACTGGGTCGGCTTCTTTGACGGAGAGTTTTTCGATGGCGCCGTCCATGGGGGAGCGGAATTCTTGGACCGTTCCTGATGCGTCGCGGATTCTAGCGAGGAGGCTGCCGGCTCTTACTTTTGATCCTTGGCTCAAGAGGCTGACGATTGTGCCGCCCACTGGGGATTTTACTTCGAAGGGTTCGAGCATCGCGCGGAGTTCGGGGCGGCCGATCGCGTCGCCGAACCGGACTAATTGCAGGGCCGCGTTGCGGCGGACGAGAGGCTCGCTGTCATTTATTAATGGAAGCAGGGCTTGATGGAAAGCTTCGGAAGAATTGTCCTGGCCCATCACCCAGGCGGTTTCTTTGCGAATTTCGGCGATTGGGTTTTTCGATAAGGCAATGACCTGTGGGTAAAATTTCTTTGCTTGCGGATCGTGGCGTTCGATTCGCTCGGCGACTTGGGAGAGGGCGTGTTGCAGGTGGCGCGGGTTCTTTTCGTCGGCGAGGTAGCGGGCGATATCTTCGTCTGAGAGGGTTCGGCCGAACCAGGTAAGGTACCAGGTGAGAAAGGGGACGATGATGAAAAGGGCCGCGACGATGATTAGCCAGAAGTTGTTGGGCCTTCGAGACGTCGGCACGGCGGCGGTGGCTTTGGATTCTTTGCCGTTCGGGGTTAGGAATTCAGTTTCCATTTGGCGGACTATTTAAACACAGAGGGCACAGAGGGTACAGAGAACTTTCAGATGAGATATCTTGAATTGAGTGGGACGGCGTCTCGGCCGTGAAATCACGCGCAGAATGCGCGGGCACATTCAAATTACACTGCTCACGGCGAATCCAAAGCGCCGCCGCCGCTGCGCTCTGCCGGCGCACTCCAAACTACGGCGAAGGATAAAGGTGATAGAGCATCAAGTAAACTATTACTCCGGTGATTGAGACGTACAACCAGAGCGGCAGCGTGAAGCGCGCGACCCTTTTGTGGCGGAGGAAGTCCCGGCGCTTGGCGCGGCGCACGGTGATGATCACGAAGGGGACGATAACTGCGGCGAGGATGGTGTGCGTGGTGAGGATGGTGAAATAGATGGGCCGCGCGATTCCCTGCCCTGCGAAACGTGTCACGCCGTGATGCGAGTGATAGACGATGTAAGAAATCAGGAACAGTACTGAAGCCGATAGAGCCGAAATCTGACAATTGCGATGGGCAATGACTCGCTTTCGCCTAATAAAAAAGTAGCCGCTTGAAAGAAGCACGAAGCTGGATGCGTTGAGGGTGGCGTTGAGATGCGGGAGGATTGAATAGAAGTCAGTCATTGAGTAGTGCACCGATGAGTCGCTGGCAATTTTGATGTGCGGTGTGGCGGATTAGAAAGTGCCTATCGCCCGCTAAAGCGGGCTGATGGTTCCTTTTATTACTTTCGATCCAGGGGCGTTGCCCTGGCTATTACATTTCACGCCTTCAGCGTGAAGAATCATCCGCAAGCTTTCACGGCTTCAGCGTTAAGACTCGTTCGCGCATGTTTCGGATGCACACTCCGAAGTCCAAAATCCGCAAGTCCGAAATTTCTTATAGCGTTCTGCTTACCGCTTACTATCTTCTCTTCTACTCATTTCCGACATAATTCGGTTTACATCAGCCGGCAACGCTCGACCTTTCCGGTCTTTGAGCGCCGGGACAGTATGCACTCCCGGCGTTCCCGGCGATGCGGCTACAAAACCTCTCGTCGTCGGGGAAGGCGCGGCCGGAGTTTTCTTATTTACTGCGGTTGCAGGCTTCTCGGCGGCGGGCGGGGCGTGCTTTGCCGCGGGCTTAATTGCGCGTGCGACCAGTTCTTCGTACCCACAGCGCTCGCACTGCCAAAGAGGAAAAACCGCGTTCGGATCCGTGCTTTGATATACAGCCCGCGCAGAAGGAATGATCTTGCCACCGCAACGTGGGCACGAACGGCCGCGCGTGGTGCGTCGCTCGACATCAATCACACTTAATAATTCGCTTTGGTTGTCCACGAGTAATCGGATCTTCGTTGTCTATCGCCCGCGCAAGCGGGCTAGTTGTTTACTGCGTCACTCTCGATCCGAGCGTATGAGTCCCGATGGGCCGGTCGCTACCGCTCGCGGTGCTGACACTGCCCTGGCTATTGTCTCTCACGCTTTCAGCGTGATGAATGCTCGCATATTCTGCACGCGGTAATATCGCAACGCCTAGCTGGATTTGCGATGTCGAAAAGCAATAATAAAGATGGTGCAAAAAATCGAAACGGGCGGCACGAGCAGCACCAGGACGCCGATGTTGAAATTTCTCATAAAGTTTGCGTTATGCGATAAAGAGGCGCGGCACATCACGCATTGCGCCAGCGTCGAGTCGGAAAAAAGCAAAACGCCTAACGCTACGATAATCGCGACCCTTAAAATCCGATCAAATTTCATAAGTCATCTTCTGTAGACCGCCGAAGGACTCGGTCGGGAAAACCACCCGCGTAGGGGCGAAATGTTTATAACTCGCTCGCATCACCGTTTTGTTCTAAATCAAGAACAGTTCCTTCTATAAACATTTTGTGCCTTCGGCACGCTTTCCGGCAAACTCCACAGGCCGCCTCGAATAAATCTCTTATCATTCTAACCCAGAGCGGCGCGCGGCGCGCTTCCCTGATTATCTTATTTCGCGCCTTCAGCGCTTGGCGGCGGGCCGTACCGCAGGTTCTTCGACCGAAAACTGTCGGGGAAGAAAACCAACAGCAGACAAATACAGATAACCAGCGCCGGCACAATGGTCAGAATTAAGTTGATGCGCTCAAACCGCAGGTGCATGAAATACGCGACAATCAGAGCCGCCTTGATGATTGACGCGCCCATCAAAATCACCAGCATGTAAGCGACGGGCAGATGGATGTAGCCGAGAAAAACTTCGAGGGCCGTAAGCAGCAGCAGCCACCCCCAGACGGAGAGGAATAATCTGTTAGTGCCCGCGAAGTGCTCATGAGTTTCTTCGTGCGCGACGATGTCGCCTGCTTCTGGCGACGCAGCGGCGCCCTCCGAAGTCGCGGCCGCAAGTTTTGCTTCCTTTCGTTTGGCGAGAAAATCCATGGCCGGCACGGCCAGCAACGAAAGGCCCAGCAACATAGGCACTACCGTAAAAAATAATCCATCAGTGCTGATGATGCTGCCGGCATCGAACAAATTGTAGGCAACCAGCGCCAGAAACAAGCCGGCCCCGATCAGACAGATCAGGTTTAGCATTGATTGCTCGCGCTTCTCAGGTAGCTCGCTCGTATCAGTCATGACCAATCCGGTACAATCCAAATATCCTTCAAATCGTCACCGGCGCTTGATGCGCTAACGCAGTACTCAATGCTTTTCCGTCGCCGCCGGCGGCGGGCTGTAACGAACCGAGAAAGACTTCGAGGCCGGTAAGAAGCAACAGCCACCCCCAAACCGAAATGAACAGCTTATTGGTGCCGGCGAAATGCTCTTGAAACTCGATGTGTGCGCTCATCTTTATCTGCTCCTGAGCCTCGTCCAGGTTGCGAAGCAAATCACAGACTGAAGTCTATGCTACTTACCGGAGTCGACTGAAAGTATATAGATCATCGGGAAGACGAACATCCAAACCAAATCTACGAAGTGCCAATACAATCCGCTGATTTCGACGTCTTCATGATTTAATTTATTTACCCGACCCGCCACTACCAGCAAATAGATACAGCCCGTCAGGACGTGAAACATGTGCATTCCAGTAATGCCAAAAAAGGTCGCGCCAAACAAAGGCGTCGCGCCAGGCCAGCGTTCGGCCCACTCTGCCGGCAGTTGAAAGGGCGACAGTCCTTCTCCGATCAAGTGACGCCATTCATACAAGTGCAGCACGATAAAAGTTGCGCCCAGCAGCGCCGTCGCCAAAATCCATTTTCGGGCGGTCGAGCGTCTCGCATGCGCTGAGGCAGATACCGCCATTACCATCGTCAAGCTTGATGACAGCAGGACCAGCGTCATGATGGAAGAGAAAACGATGCTTGGCGAGAATTTGAACGGCGTCGGCCAAACGTTTGACGCGCGGACGTAAGCGTATCCAATCAGGAGCGCCGAGAAGGTCAGGGAGTCGGACATGATAAAAAGCCACATGCCGAGCTTTCGGTGACCCACGCGATATGGGTGCACGCCGCCACCCCAGTCATTCACAATTGCCTCTGCTTCAGTTGCCACCAGTCACCTCCGAGAAGCGCAAACTGTTAGTTTGCGAAATCGCCGAATTCCGATCATTGATTTTCCGCAATTGAGAAAAACGCAAACTAACAGTTTGCGCTACAGCTTCACTTCCAAAAGAACAAAAGCAAAAACAGCGCGACCCACAATCCGTCCATGAAATGCCAATAGATCGTCGCAGCATCAGCCGCGCCGAGACGCTTCAATTCACCCTCGACCGTGTCCCGCTTCCGCCTGGTACGCAGCACCAGGTAACCGAGAGCGAGAATGCCGCCGAACAAATGCAAACCGTGCGCGGCCGTAAACAAATAGAAAAACGAACTGTGCGGATTGGTGGACACATAAACTCCCTGCCGCACCAGTTGCCGCCACGCCATCAACTGCGAACCCAGGAATCCCAGCCCGAGCATCAGAGTGATCGCCAACCATCGCCCATAGCCTGCATCGTTCAACGCTTTCAAAGATCGGCGCGAGACTTCCATGGTCAAGCTGCTGGCCAGAATAACGGCGGTACTCAACCAAAGCACCTTCGGCATCACGATCGGACGCCAATCGTCTCCCGAAGCCGAGCGTACAATGTACGAACTGGACAGCGCGACGAACAACATCAGGATACTGCCAATCGCTACCCAGACACCGATGCGATAACGCGCCGGCGAAAACCTGAGCGGATGCCCATCCTCGGCGCCGCCACCGCCGTTCTTATGAAAGCCGTTACCATCGCGCGAACCAGGACCTCCGCCCATCGTCGCGTCGATAAGTCGGTCAGTGCCTGTGACCGTCGCCGCCATTGCCGCTTGTATCTCCTAATCTGGTAGAAACCGTGATGCCTTCGGGTTCAGTCTGCATGACGTAATCGTTCGGCGCGCCGGGGACCGAGAACTCGTAGGGCCCGCGATAGACTACCGGGACGTGGCCGGCAAAATTGTCATGCGGCGGCGGCGAGGTCGTGGTCCATTCAAGGGTGGTCGCCTCCCAGGGATTGTCAGAGGCTTTCTTGCCCCAGAACAGACTCCAGACCAAATTGAAATAGAAAACCAACTGGACCGCGACGGTGATAATTGCGGCCACGGTCACGAACAAGACCAGTCCCTTTGAGTTCTTCAGAAACTCATACTCGTCAAATCGCGAATAACGTCGAGGCATGCCCAGCATTCCCATCGCATGAAAGGGAACGAAAATGGCGTAGACGCCGACGAAGGTAATCCAAAAGTGAAACTTGCCCAGGCTTTCGTTCATCATGCGCCCGAACATTTTCGGAAACCAAAAATATATCGCTGCAAACATTCCGAAGATGGAAGCCACACCCATTACCAAGTGAAAGTGCGCGGTTACGAAGTAAGTATCATGAAAGAAGAAGTCGAGCGATGTTTGGCCCAACACTAGTCCGGTGATCCCACCCGCGACGAATACCGATACGAATCCGATCGCAAATAACATCGGTGTCGTAAAGCGAATCTTCGCGCCCCACAACGTGCCGAGCCAGTTAAAGGTCTTGATCGCCGACGGCACGCCGATCGACAGCGTCAGAATTGAGAAGGCGACCGCGGAATACGGGCTCATGCCGCTGATGAACATGTGATGGCCCCAGACGAAAAAACCCAGCATCCCGATGGCAAAAATAGCGAAGACCATGGCGCGATAACCAAAGATGGGTTTGCGCGCGAAAGTCGAGAGGATGTGCGAAGTCGCTCCCATCCCCGGCAGAATCGCGATATAAACTTCGGGATGGCCGAAAAACCAGAACAAGTGCTGCCAAAGTAACGGCGAGCCACCAGTGTGCAGCGGCAAGAGCGAGCCGCTAACGTACAAGTTGCCGGGAATAAAAAAACTGGTTCCTGCAATTCGATCCAACAACAATAAAATTCCGCCGCCCAATAGGACCGGAAACGAAAGCAGAGCCAACACTGCGGTAGTGAACCAGGCCCAGCAAGTCAGGGGCATTCGCATCAGAGACATGCCGCGCGTGCGCATGTTCAGCAGGGTGGTGATAAAATTCAGCGCGCCGAGCAACGAACCCACACAAAAGATTGCGATGCTGATGATCCAAAGACTTACGCCTGCTCCCTGGCCGGGCCCGGCGACCTTACCCAACGCACTCAGGGGAGCGTATCCGGTCCAGCCGCCGATTGGGCCAACGGTACCACTCCCTCCACCAAACGCCGACTCACCTAATTTCGAGAACCATGCGCCGATTGCCTGATTACCTTCGGCAAAGACTGCCGTCAACAAAACCAGGAACCCGACCAGCGTCACCCAGAACGACATCATGTTGAGCACTGGAAACGCCATGTCTTCGGCGCCAATTTGAATGGGAAGAAAATAGTTTCCAAATCCACCCTGTGGCGCCGTGGTTAAAACAAAGAAGACCATGATCGTTCCGTGCATCGTGACGAGTGAGAGATAGAATTCGGCGCTCATCACCCCACCCGGGGCGCCGGTCGGAAACAGCGTTTCCAGAATCTTAATGTGGCTCCCGGGCCAGCTCAGGTTCACCCGCATCAGCACGGACATAATCATTCCGACCAGCACGGCAGTCAGCGCCAGCAGGATGTACTGGATGCCGATTACTTTATGATCGAGACTGAATATGAATTTGCGAATGAAGCCAGTCGGCGCCGGATGCCGATGCACTTCAGCATGAGTTTCTGCCATTAGGATT
>WNFT01003898.1_pt1 | contig 13058 bp, 8 predicted proteins | sample 5400191 | NCBI WGS metagenome assembly WNFT01 (sample SAMN13153359, study PRJNA577476) | soil metagenome | isolation source: 80 cm saprolite under Madrone tree | place: USA:California | collected 2016-06-14
CATGCGCCGCTAAAGGCAATGGATTGGCCTGCAACAATATTTGCCCGCCGAGAGATATTCGAGCCATTGAAGCCCGCCGCTTGCGAAGCTGTTGCCGTGAGGGGCGCGCCTGTCTGGAAGTGCATGAGCCCGCTCAGCGACCACCCCTTCACCAGGTAGCCTGCGAAGCCCTTCATGCTCTTGCCCCAGGGCGACTCAACCATGAAGCTGGTCGCGACGATGTGTGTAGCGTCGAAACTCAATTTGCCATAGTCAAATTGCTTCCAATTTTCCACCACACCGCCAGTTTGCGTTCCGCCTGCCACTGGCGCCGTTCCACCATTGACCAAGACGGGGTTGGCGGCGGTGCTGACGAGGCAAGTGAAGGGGCATTCCGGCTCGGGATTTTCGCTATAAGCGTCACCCGCGCCACCGCCGTCTCCCATCACCTTCGAATACGTATAGGCAACCATGGCAGTGAGGATCCCTGCGCGTTTGGTCATGCTGAGTTGCAAGGAATTGTAGTTGGAATTGACGTCACTCAGCGCCATGCCAATGCTGGAGTATCCCAGGTAAGGGCGAATCTGGTCTTTCGATAGACCAGCAGGTGCAAAGCCTCCCGAACATTGGTACCCAGCAGCATTTATTCCAGAAGGGCAAGCGAGCGTGTTCGGGTTCGGCGAGACAGGAACGAACCCTTGTTGGGTCCAAACGGCATTGTTTATGCTAGGCGTGCGCAGGATGTGCCGCCCCAGATTTCCGACGTAAGAAGCCTGAAGCAAGATGCCATCCGGCAGTTCGCGCTGCACCCCAAGGCTATACTCGTAAGTGCGCGCAACCACCAGATGTGGATCAACCCCATTCAGGCTTAGGGTAGTTGGAGCTGGCACCGAACCCGCGCCCGGAGCGGAATCGAACTGCGACAGCGAGGCGTTGGTTCCTGAGATTGATGCTGACTGCGCCCACGGTGGGTAGCCTTGGGAGTTAATGCCATTGCCCAGCACGTTGCCTTCCGGCTTATCGTAAAAAATGCCAAACCCTCCCCGAATCACGGTCTTCGCACCGAATGGCGCATAGGAGAAGCCGAGGCGGGGCGCAAACAGGTTCTCCGCTTGGAAGAAACCCCGAGCCGCAGTGTCAGATATGGCAGCCAAGAGCTGCGGGTCCGCGGAAGTAACAGGTACACTGTGCGCCTGATCCGCTGGCACTTGCCCGGGCCTCTGCAATCCGTTGCATTCGATGGTGAGTACCGGAGTACCTACAACGTTTTGCAGCGGGCCGCTGCAAAGACCAGGTGAAGCAGGGTTAATCTTGCTACTCGCCAGCCCACCCGTAAAGGTCGGATCAAGAGTAGGGTTGAAGGCAAAGGGGTTGAAGTTCGTCATGTTGTTGCCCTGAGCATACGTAGGAGTCGTGTAGATGTATCGCACGCCTAGCACCAAGCTAAGTTTGCGCGTCACCTTCCAGGTATCCTGGAAGTATGACTCAAAATCGTTGAAGCGAAATTGGCCCACAGTGAGGGCCGAGTTTTGCCCGAGGCTGTTGAAGTTCCCAAGAAGCGCGTCAGCGAACGGGTCACCCGTCGAGTTTGAGCCGGTGGTCGCGCCCGCGTTAGGGCTGAAATTGATAGTGCCGTCGTAGTTCGTGCGCGAGTTCTGAGTCTTGCGGTTCCGTGCGAACTCCGCTCCGAATTTTAGCGAGTGACTCCCCTTCTGCCACGTGACGTTATCCGCCGGATTTATATCCGTCGTGGGAGACGCAAGGTAGTTCGGCGCTGGACCATTCACCCCGGCTGGTGCGGCCGTCGGAAAATTGGTGACCGCCGTGAAGCTTATCGTCGGAAGCCCATCGGGGAACGTGGTTGGGTTTCCCAGTGGCGGGATGAACTTGAACCCGTAAGGAGTCTTCATCCAGGCGGTGCCTTGTAGCGGGAACCTCTGCTTATGCCAGTCGGCGTTGAATTTGACTTCATTGATCAGGGTCGGCCTGATCACATAAACCCACCCAATTTGATAGTTATATCCGGGACGATGGCGCGTGTCCGGATCCACCGGAACGGCCCCGGCGGTGCCGAACGTCGAATAAGGAGCATAGATGTCAACGTAGTCGTGGAGATACCGGAAATAAATACTCTGTTTTTCGTTGGGGTGTTCATCCACGCGAATGATGTCCTCGCGAATGTTAAACGGAGTCGCGAGGTTGAACGTCATGTTGTTGGTATTGGTCGAAGTGGGCAATGCTCCCTGCACAGACAATTTCGCCGCCGAAGTGTAGAGCGCCGCAATGGCCGCGCCGTCGCCGCTGAGACACGTGGGGTTGATGACATTCGGCGCTGTATAGAGAACACCCCCACTGCAGCTCGCGGGGATTACAGCGGGCGTTTGTAACGCGAGTCCACCTGCCAAAACGTCGGTGAAATTGCCTTGCGCTTCCGTTGCCGTGGGAAACGTCTCTTGAACCGAGGCAGCCGGCCCTCCCGGGATCAACCCGCGAAGCTTCTTCCACTCCTGCCCGGCAAAGAAAAACAGCTTGCCTTTCGGCTGGATATACGGGATGGGACCGCCAAGGTCCCATCCAAAGTCGTTGTAGTGAAATGGGGGCACGGCCGAGTAGCCCGTGGCAGCCGGATTCGTCAGTTTGGTGCCCTTATTCTCCGCATTAAAAGTATTGTTCTGTACGAATTCAAAGCCTCCGCCGTGATAGTGATCTCCTCCACTTCTCGTCACTACGTTGATTGTGGATGAAGCAGAGCGCCCAAACTCAGCATCATAGTTCGAAGTCTGCACGTCCACTTCCCGAATGAAATCAATACCCACCTGATTGAACGTGCTGTTGTTCGAGCCGGAGTCCAGGTTAAACCCGCCGTCCACGCTAAAGTTCTGCCCGTCCCCTCGTTGTCCGTTGGTAACCGCGACGCTGGTATTATAATTTGTTGTCAAGGCGACGGGGTTAGTGCCCGAAGCCTGAAGGGCCGCGCCGGGAACCAAAGAAATGAGCGATTCGTAGTGCCGCTGGTTCAAGGCCATATTCTGTACTTGCTGCTCCGTGATGGTGGTCGAGATTTCGCCCGATGTTGTATTCACCGTATCTCCGGTCGCAGTTACAGTTACTGTCTCTGTGACTGCGCCGACTTCCAGACTGAAGTCCACTGTCAGACGGCCGCCAGCGGATAAAACGTTGCCTATTTTAGTGGTCTTCCTAAAGCCGGCCTTCTCTGCCACTACCGTATATGTGCCAACTGGCAGCTCATCCGCAACGAAGTAACCATTCTTTTCGCTGGTCACGACACGAGAAATCTGCGTGGCTTCGTTGATGATCGAAACCTTGGTATTTGGAACAGCGGAACCGGACGAATCGGTGACGGTCCCCGCGATGCGGCCGAAAATGTCCTGAGCAACAGCGAACTCACTCGCCCCAGCCGATAGCAAGATGGTGAATACAATTGTGAGGGCATTGAGCACTGCCAAACGAAAGCGTTTTATCGTTCCGCAGCTGATGGGCAAGAAATGATTCTTCGGGCGAGCCGGAGACATTTTTGTCACACCGGCTGTGGCAGGCACGGCAAATTCTTCGCTATTGATCGCAGCGGATGTGTTCCAGCCATATATCCAAGGGGAAAACGAACCAAATAGTTTTTTCATGACCTCACCCCATTCGAGTCGAAAGACTTCATCCCCGATAGAAAGAAAACCCAGCGAAATGCTTGGAACTAGTTCCACACCCTAACCGAGCGAAAACCCCCTGTCAAGTCATAATCTCGTGCAACAAATAGATCGCATCGGTCCTGTGGATTCTTGCGCGGGTGCGGGATTAACCTGCCTGGTTGAAGGATTTCATCGTCGTCTTGGTGTGCTAAACTTACCGGGGGAAGAGAATCGACGATTTCTCACCGAACCGAGCCAAGAAACGGCAAGCGACAAAAGGCCTCATTGTATGGAAGCAGTTCCAAGGAAAACGACGATTCGCGAGGTTGCGCGGGCCGCTTCCGTTGGCATCGGAACGATTTCCCGCGTGCTGAACTCCAGCTCTCAGGTGAGCCACGAAACGCGTGCACGAGTACTTGAGGCTATCCGGCGTCTGGGATTCCGACCCAATGCACAGGCCCGCCGGATTCTCAAACGGCGCTCAGAAATGGTCTGCTTTCTCTTGAGCAACCGCGATTTTCTCCATCCCTTTCATGCTCGCATCCTGCAAGGGGTTGAAACTTACGCCAGCAGCCTGAAGCAGCATGTGCTGTTCGCCGCGCTGCATTATTCCCCGAGGACGCCTCCCCACAGGATTGACCTGCCTCCCGTTCTTCAGGAACATGGCTTGATCGACGGACTCATTCTGGCAGGAACAATTTATCCGAATCTGCTCCGCAGGATCGAATCCATCCATATGCCTTTCGTGGCCTTCAGTAACAATGTGGTTGGAATGGGCGAAGATCAGCAATACGACCAAGTAGGGTTCGATGACTTCAATGGAACGCTCCATGCCACGCGTTACCTGATCGGCAACGGTCACCGCCAGATTGTTTTCGCCGGAGACGTCTCCTACCCGTGGCTCCAGCACCGATTCGAAGGCTACCGGCAAGGAATGCGCGAAAAGAAATTAAAGTCCGTCTTAATCATGGCGCGAAATGCTCAGAGCTTTGTCGATTTCGGCCAAAAGAGCGTCGCGCGAATCCTGTCCCGACGGCCGCGACCCACTGCTGTGGTAGCCGGCAACGACGAGATCGCCTATGGGCTTTGGCGATCGCTACGACAGCACGCCATCAAAGTGCCGGACGATATCAGCCTGGTGGGTTTCGACGACCGTGAAGAGGCCATTCTGATGGATCCGCCGCTTTCGACTGTCCGCGTCCACAAGGAAGAGATCGGCGAAACGTGCATGAAGATGCTTCTCGAGCGCCTGCATCACCCGCGAATGGCTTTCAGCCAGCGTATCCTGCCAACGGAATTTGTGATCCGCGGGACCGTCCGCCCCTTGTAAAAATGACACGGCCTTATGAATCTTAAAATGTGTTCCCGGGTTTTCAGTGGGTGCAGAAAGTGGAAAAGTGAACTGAAGGAAAGGAAGTAAGTTAGAAAAATCTGGAGCCGAGAGTGGGAGTTGAACCCACGACCTGCCGATTACGAATCGGCTGCTCTACCACTGAGCTACCTCGGCCCTTGATAATAAACGACTTATTTCCTTGCCTGGCCTTTCCCGAGAAACTTCCATCAAACTTCCATCGTTCCTTCTCGGTTTCGACGGTGCCTTGTGCAACTTTCAGCCGGAATTCCGCGGCCTGCTGGGATCAATTCGGTGATGCACTTTACTGTCGATCACCGACCTTCCGCTTCTCTCGTTCCATGGGCGTGCAAGAGAATCGGATTGCGCACCAGATCTGAGAAAGCCGGCAAAGGTAATTCTAGCTCCGGCCGATTCCTTTCGCAAGTTATTGAGTCTTTAGATTTTGGCGCCGAGTACAACATTCAGCTTGCGGTGCCCTCTAAGGGAGCTGAACAACGAAGAGAGATGATTCTGACAGTTCGCAGCTGGCTCATATAATAGTAATCTGATACTTGATGCAAACCTATAAGCTATATCAATAATAAGTTACTGTGATGATCTTGCTTGTTCCCCCGAAAACTCTTGCAACCCGGAGAGCAGCCACTCCCAGCTCGGGTGCTCCTGAACTCCAAAAGACGATCTCCGCGTCAGATGAAAAGAACGGCACTTTCTTGCATTATCCTGGAAAGAGGGGGCTTTGGCCGCCCGACCGCAGAGGCTAATCTTCAGATCGGAGAGAGTTGGCTCTAGAAACTTCGGTTAACAGCCGAGAGGATCAAAAATCTAAGTGCCCTATCTGGTGTCGCGTACGAGAAATTGGGAGTCATTTTTCCTTCTTTAGTTGCACCCACACCTGCACGCACATCGTAGCTAAAGCATCCCGATTCAATGCGCCTTCGACTTGGAACCGAATGCTTGATTCTCTGCAGATGCGTCTCGCTCCAAGCAATTTAGTAAGTGGCTTTGACCTATCGCAATGGACCGAAGAACTCTCGCAGATCCTTCGTAAGCAGCTCGGGCTGCTCTATTGCAGCGAAGTGTCGCGATGATCGGAATGAGATCGACCCACAGGCGAATCGACGGCTTTGACGACCTCGGCCGGATTGCCGAATGCCTCGATATGGATTGCCTTCACGGCCGCCCCATAACATGCAGGTGGGCATAGGGCGACCCCGCCCACATGATGTAGGCGCCGGTCGGCTTGTGTGTGGTCGGCAGTCCGGTGTCCTTCAGATCAAACGGCCACATAATCATCCAGTGCGGCCCTACCTCGATGGGCATGCTCGTTGTGTCATGGGGATCTGAATCGCTGCGCTCAGTGGCACCGGCAGCATGTAGGTGATGCCGGGAACCGTATTGGTCGGTTTCGGTTGCGGCGCTCCATACCTCCGCAGGTTGCGCGAACAGGGAAAAGCTCTTCATGCTCGCGCGTTTCCAGATCAGATCCGTGACGTCGACGGTTGCCTTGCGGCTGCGGAGTAGCCCAATGTAGTCAGACTTCCACCCATCGCGAGCGTGCCAAGAGCCTCGCTCAAGATTTCTCCGCCGATTGCGTCGATCACGATGTCGGCGCCACAACCTTCCGTGATCCGACGGACGCCGTCGCTGAGCTTCTCCACTGAAAGGTCGATCGCCTCATCGAAACCCAGAGAGCGTGCTTTTTGCGCCTTCGCATGATTAGTCGTCGTTGATATCGCATGTTTCGCTCCTTGCGCCTTCGCCATCTGAGTGACTGCATTTCCGACCGAGCCTCCAATCGCGGGCGACAGCACCGTCTTGCCCTTCGCAAATCCGGCGAAGGTCAGCGTCATTTGGGCGGTGAGATAGGCAACGGGAACACCGCCAGCCGAAAGAACCTCGATGTTGTCGGGAATCAAGCAAAGGTTCTCTTTGCGGACAGCAAGCCACTCACTGTAGGTTCCATTCTCTGAAACACCATACAGCCCGGTAAACATCACACGTGAACCGAGAGGAAAGGCCGTTCCTCCTCCCTCCTCCGCCACGCCCGCTCCTTCTCCGCCCAAGACCAGCGGCGCTTTCGCTCGTGGGTATCCCCCCCGACAGAATGGTGTGTTCGAGTGGTGTGACCCCGGCCGCTGTGATCCTTACGAGTACCCGTCCGCCCGAGACTGCCGGCTTTGGAATGTCCACCAGGTTCAAATCCTTGTAACCGCTGAATCCTTCTGCTCTCATTGCACGCATGATAGTTGTCCCATCCTTCAGCAAGCGATGTGCGGTTCTTCATTCCCTCAAATCACGGTTTGACGGCGCGCGCCGAAATCCAGAGCGCTCCCCCCGGATTGACCCGATCCGGATAGAGCTCCTGCATTTTGTCGTAGAGCTCGCGCGCGGTCGTCGTCCCGGCTAGGCGGTCGAAATCGCGGATGTACTGCCGGGTCTCTTCAATGATCTTGGGAGTGTCCTCGTTTCCAGGTCGCTTATGTCCGGCGATCACGGCGGGTGGGTTGAGCGACTCGATTGTGTCGAGCGTAGAAATCCACTCACGGCGGGTTTGCGCGTTTGACTCGGCGAGCCACTGGTGAACGTCGTTATAAGCGGCATCCCCGGCTACCACCAAACCGACTGACGGGACGTGCAGACATGTCGTGTAGTCGGTGTCGGTATGTCCGAGTTCCACGACGACCAAGTCGTGCCCTTCGAGATCGATCACATTTCCCTCCAGCTCTTCGGCGATCACCAGGCGCTCCGGGATCTGGTCGGGAAACCGCGCGCTCCAGAAGTTCGCGACGACGTCCGGTGAGGCCTGCTGGCGCATGAGTTTCACAACATCTCGCGTGGCGACCGCTCTAGCATTGGGGAAGCGATCCAGGAGCGCTCCGATGCCAAAGAAATGGTCACCGTGACCGTGCGTGGCGTAGATCGTTGTCAGGTTCTTGCCGCTCGCCGCAACCCAATCCACCAGGGCGTCCGCTTGCTCGACCGTGATGAAAGCGTCGACGAGGACGGCGTCCCGCTTGCCGTAGATGACGGTAGACGATATCGGCGACCACATCTGCTGTTTCGTGCCCGGGGGCAGGTCGCTCGTGACAGTAGGTATGCCGGACGTCACGAACACCTCCCACTTCAGCGGAAGGTCTCGAGTTCCGCCTTCAGTCGTTTTTTTGGCCATGTTGAATCTCCATAGTTCGTTTGTTCGCCCTTGCCGCAGATTGGAAGCCGCTATAAGGGCCTTCGAAACCCTGCAACGGACGTAGCCGCATTGAAACTAAGGTCATCGGAGGTCAGCGGCCCGCCGCTTTGCTGATGGTCATAGTGATGCTCGTACACTACGTGGGACCCGTTCCATTTCCGGAGGACACTCCAACTCACAGTGCAGGTTCTGCCGGACACGTCGACCAAGTCGAGTGTCCACGCGGAATGCCTCTCGTCTGCAGCATCTCCAGGAATCGGGGTCTGTCGAATGGATATCAACAAACCACCGACTTCGGCCATTACGTGAAGGGGGACAAGGAAGTTGAAGAGAAGCGAGCGCACTCTCGCCTTTCCATGAACCGGTTCCTCCCCGGTCTCGCTGCTTGCCTCGATGTCATCGTCGTAAAAGGCGTCGAAGGTCTCAAGATACGCTTCGAAGCCTTCGATGATGTTGGTCTGGACGATGGCCGCATTTAGGCTGCGTTCTCGGATCTGGGAACTTGTAAATGGATCACGATCTATGTGATCGGCGAAGACGAAGCTCCCTTCCTTGGTCATTGAAGTTCCTCGACGTAGCAATCTGGATCGAAACGCATACTGCCGGTTTCTTGGCTCAGTCCTGAGTGAACCGCAGGCGACGTTCCAACCAGCCTGAAACGCAGCGAACCGTCTCGCACAATCAACCTTTCCTCGTGTCTTCGATGCGCGATGCGACCGAACGGTTTCATTTATTTCGATGCAAGAGTTATATATAGACCAGTCGGTCTCACCCTCAGCGCCCGCCTACGCTCTGGATACTTGGGCGTATTGCTCCAAAAAAATCAGGCCGGGCGCTATCAAGCAAAGCGCTCTGGCTATCCAAACCTTGTATTTCGAAAGAGCCCTCACTTGCGCAGAGGCAGCGGGAGAGCAGAGGAGACGCACATGTCATGGCAAGGAGCGCGAGCAAGTCGATACAGGGCGTCCGGTTACGCTGACGCTCGCTTTGAAGGCCACACTTTGAACCGGTGCTTATCTATCCCGAGGCTTGCGATTTTTGATTCAAGGGTTTGGTGTGGAATTCCGAGTTCTGCAGCAGCGCCACGCGGACCAGAAACCCGACCTTGGCATTCTGCTAATGCAGCTTCAATTGCTTTTCTTTCGCGCCCTGCAAACTCTTTCTTGTCCTCGGCGAGGACACCGGCGCGAGAAACCTGTTGCGCAGAGAGGTGCTTCGATTTTCCCGGCAGCCAAGTCTCGTCGACTGAGAACGCTTCTCCGTCGCACAGGATCACGGCACGCTCAACTACGTTCTGTAGTTCGCGGATGTTCCCTGGCCAGTCGTAGGCTTGAAACAGGTCCAGCGTCTTTTTCTTTATATGGCTGATCCTCTTTCCAGCTTTCTTGGCGTATCGCTCGACCAAATACTCTTACTAGCAGAGGAATGTCATCCTTCCTCTCGCGCAGGGACGGTACACAAATCGGAAAGACGTTAAGCCGATAGAAAAGGCCCTGGCGGAACGTACCGGCGGCAACTGAACGGCTTCGAATTTGCTGCGTACTAGCAAGTTGTCCATATCATTCCATATAAGGGCGTTTAAGCACTAGCGTTTTTACCAGGACCTAGCCAATGGTTCCGACTTTCACTTCGGCGTACTTTCTCTGAATTTTCAGTTGTTGCCGCGTGCTCCAAGAGAAGGCGGCGCGCACGTCGTACGCGCCGCCACCCCGCTCTAACTACCGCAGTGGTCTGAAGCCCGCGCGAACCTCTTCTGAAAAAGTTGTGGCTGTTCCCAGGCCGCAAAGTGCCCGCCCTTCTCAACCTTGTTGTAATGGATAAGTTTGGGACACGCCCGCTCTGCCCAACTCCGCAGCGCTTGATAGAGCTCTTCAGGAAACGCGCTTACGGCAACCGGGATGGAGACGTTTTTGAAGCCGAAAAAGGTGAGCTTGCTCTCCCAATGTCAACTGCATGACCAAGGAGGCGTGCAACGTCCCAAGGGGCCGGGGAAATCTGGGTGCAATTAGGGTGCAATAAGAGTTCCTGAGAGTCCCTGTTGGCGCCTAGGGTGGCGATCGGTACCGTTAAATTACAATCAGTTACCGCTGGCTCACTGGCTTCGCCTCTCTGCATGAAGCAATGCATGTGACCAACCTCCTCAGGTTGGATTCTAAAAAGTGGAGAAATCACGGTTGCTATTCAAGGGAACCTTTTCCTTCAGGCGGCACCGTGACCGACCGAGAGGTCAATCCGGTCAGAGAAACGACGTCGGCCGTGCCAGCAGTTCAATAGTCGCGAACGGAGGACGCGCCGAACGTAGGAAGATTGGACAAATTCCAGCCTCCTCCCAGCGCCTTGATCAGAAGCACACTCGCATCCAACCGACGCCGCAGTATGTCAATGGCGTTTCGCTCGTTGGCGAGCTCGATCGTCTGCGCAGTGATGACCTGGAGGTACGTGTCGACGCCACCCTTGTAACGATTCGTAAAAAGTTGAAGAGATTCCTGCGAAGACGCGACGGCTTGCTGCTGCTGTTGCGTTTCGTTCTCGAGAATACGCAAGGCGGCGACATTGTCTTCGACTTCCTGGAAAGCTGTGAGTGAAGTTTGGCGATAAGTTGCAACTGTCGCATCGTAGTTCGCGCGCGCCGATTCGGAAGTGGCGCGGCGGCGCCCCGCGTCGAACAGGGTCTGGGCGAGGGCTGGACCGACGGCCCAGAAGCCGCTCGGCCAGCCGAACCAGTTTGAACCTTGCGAGCCGGAGAATCCCGCGGTTCCCCCGAGGGTCACGGTGGGAAAATACGCCGCGCGGGCGATGCCGATCTGCTGGTTTGCCTCCGCCACTCGGCGCTCCGCGGCGGCGATGTCCGGGCGCCGCTGCAAAAGCTCAGACGGAAGGCCAATCGGAATGCTGGGGGGTTGGTAGTTGAGCGGCGTTGCTGCGAGGCTGAATTCCGCGGGCGGCTTTCCGATCAAAATCGCAATGGCGTGTTCGAATTGCGCCCGTTGTACGGTGACATCCGTGTCCTGTACGCGAGTCGTATCGAGCTGGGTCTGTGCTTGCGCGACGTCGGCCTTCGGGGCCACGCCTCCTTTGAAGCGATTGAGTGTGAGCTGTAGGTTGTCGGAATAGGCTTTTACCGTATCGTCGAGAAGCTGCTTCTGAGCGTCGGCGCTGCGCAATTCGAAATAGTCCAAGGCGAGCTCGGCCTCAAGGGTGAGCTTTGCGGTCTCGTAGTCGGCAGCGGTTGCCTGCGCTTCTTCCCGCGCGGCAGCGACACCGCGGCGCACGCGGCCCCAGAGGTCCAGCTCGTAGGAAAGATCGAAGGGCAGCACGAAATCGCCCTTGCTGGATTGTTGGATCTTCGTCGGAAAGTTCGGCGAAAAATCTGAACTCTTGACATAGCTAGCGCTCGGCGCAGTGGCGATGGTCGGAAATTGCGAAGCGCGATTGAAGCGAATCGCTGCGCGAGCTTCGCGGAAGCGCGCTTCCGCTACCTTCAGGCTCTGGTTGGAACCGGCGATCTGCCCTTCCAGCTTGTTGAGTTCCGGATCGCCGAAAATCTCCCACCAGTTTCCGCGGCTCATCTGGTCGCCTGGCCGCGCGGGCTGCCACTGGTCTGACTCCTTGAATGAACCTGGTGCTTCTTCCTTATAGGTCGCTGTCGTTGGCACGGTGGGCTTGATGTATTTGGGGCCGACCGTGCAACCCGCGAGCAGCAGCACGAGCAGGAGCGCAACGATGCTGGTAAGGACGAAACGCATGACTGGAAAGAAGTACCTCATCGGCCAGACCCACCTGCTGGTTTGTTGGTCAGTCGGACGGGCATACCGCCGACCAGGGAGTCCGATGGATCGACAATGACTGCGTCTCTTGTTTGCAGGCCTGAAACGATTTCTACGCTGCTGCCGTAGTCGCGGCTAATCTTGACCGGAACCAACTCGGCTTTACCATCGCGAACCAGCCCGACCTGCAGGCCTTCTTTGCGGAAGATTAGCGTATTCGATGGAATAGTTACCGAGCGAGACTCGTCAGGCAGCTTGAGGTGCACAAAAACGTATGCGCCCGGCAAGAGTTGACCGGTCGGATTGTCGACATCGACTTCAACAAGCAGCGTACGCGAGGCGATGTCAATGGAATTGGCGTTGCGAACGAGAGTGCCATGAAAGGTTTGGCCCGGAAATTCATCAAGGGTCAAAGTGGCTGGCGCACCAGAGCGCGCCGCACGGGAGTATACCTCGGGAACCGCGACGTATAGACGCAGCTTACGAATGGCAGCGATGTGAAACAGTTCCTTCGGTTGCGTGCTGGCTCCTGCGTCAATGAGTGCTCCGATGTCTGTATTGCGGGCGGTGATGATGCCGTCAAAGGGAGCATAAACTTTCTCAAACGCTTGCAACTGCTCCAGGCGTCGCACATTCGCGGCGCTGGATTCGGCAGCCGCTTTCACCGCGCTGAGATTGCTGACCGCCTGGTCGGTTTCCTGTTGGGACACCGAGCCCGTGCTCACTAGGTCTTGCCAGCGGCTCGCGGTGATTTTGGCGATGTTCAGGTTGGCTTGCGCGGTATCCAGGTCCGCTCGAGCCTGCAGCAACTGCTGGTCGACTTCGGGTGTTTCGATCTCCGCGAGCAATTGGCCTTTCTGGACATGCGCGCCAATGTCGAAGTACCAGCGCTTAAGATAGCCGCTGGTCCGGGCGTAGATTGGTGCGTCGCTGAATGCCTGGGTATTACCGGGCAGGACAATTTCCTGCGTAGGGGCACCTTCCCGAGGAAAAACCACGGCCACGGTGGGAATGGCGGCTTCTTCGGTTCGTTGTTTGAGTCGCGATTCGGCTGCGGCTCGCGAATGGATGCCGGAGTAAATCAGGAGAGCGAGGGCAGCGAAAGCGGCCGCCGCGACAAGGAT
>WNFT01004408.1_pt1 | contig 13058 bp, 12 predicted proteins | sample 5400191 | NCBI WGS metagenome assembly WNFT01 (sample SAMN13153359, study PRJNA577476) | soil metagenome | isolation source: 80 cm saprolite under Madrone tree | place: USA:California | collected 2016-06-14
CAGGGACTGGTGAAACCTTCCGACGGAGGCACGCTAGCGGCACTCGATTTTCGGCCTACCGGTTCAACCCTCATCAACTCCATCCTGCGCCGGCCGGAGGCCTATCATGCGCGGCTTCGCGAAATCGCCCAGAACCCGTCCGGCGCGGTCACCTCCATCCACGAACAAACACGCGTCAAAGAGCCTGGTCTCGAGCGCTACCTCCGTTATGATCGCTGGCCGCGCCACACCTTTCGATTGCTCCTCTTCGATCCCTCGCGCACTCACGCGGATTACGAGAATATCCAGCTGCAAGAGGATTCTGGCTTCGCGGGCGGCGAGTTTCGCATCAGCCGCACCACGGAACGCGAAGTCGAGCTGGTTCGGGAAGCGCCGCTCGCCTGGCACGGCAAAGATGACTCCGGCGCACGTCTTTCAGTCTCTAAATTGTTTTCGTTTGGTTCCGCGCCGCGCGGCTGCGAAGTCGCGTGTGAAGTGAAGATCGCTGTGCCGGCCGTCCTTGAGCGCGCCGTGGTCGTCGGCATCGAGTCGGTGCTAAATTTTCTTGCTCCCACCGAGCCCGATCGCTTTTTTCAAACGCCTTCCGGCCCGCAGAACCTCCGCTTCAGCGGCAGCCTCCCCGGCCCAACGCTTCGCCTCGAAGACGGCTGGCAGCGCATTCGCGTGGCTCTCCACGCCCCGGGCGCCGAACAATTCTGGATTTCCCCGATTGAAACTGTCTCAGAATCCGAAGAGGGTTTCGAACGTGTCTATCAGGGCTCGCAAATCCTCGCCCTCTGGCGTCCCTCCCTCTCCCCCATCAAACCCTGGGCCGCCCACTTATTCTGGCGCGTCGAGTCCTTTTAGTTTTTGGCTGTCAGTTCTTGTCCAACCTCACGCTACCACCAGCAAATTCTGCGCAAACGCCCACTCGCCATCAATCCACTGCCCCTCACACCGGAATCCCGTCCGCTCCGCCATTCGCACGACTTCCTCCGCTCGGTACTTGTGCGAGCTTTCCGTCCAGATCGTCTCCCCTTGGTTGAACATCACGCGCAGGTTCGCCGCCGGAATCTTCACGGATTGGCGCTGCATCGAACGCAAATGCATTTCAATCCGACGCTCCTCGTAATTCCAGCGCGCATCATGCTCGAAGCGCGCCAAATCAAAGTCCGCCCCCAGCTCGCGATTGATCCGCCCCAGCAAATTCAAATTGAACGCCGCCGTAACGCCGGCTGGATCGTTGTATGCCAGCAACTGCGTCGCAACATCCTTCTCCAAATCCGTCCCCAGCAGCAAAGCGTCACCCGATTGCAGAATCTCCCGCACCTCGCGCAAGAAATCTTCCCCAGCCGCGCGGTCAAAATTGCCAATCGTGCTTCCGAGAAACAGCACCAGCAGGTGATTGCCTTCATCGCGCCCCTGCGCAACCGCCTGGAGCCCTTCCAGATACGGCTGCTCGTAGCCCACGATGCTTACCAGGTCGATCTGTCCAAGCTCCTTCTCGCAAGCGGCCAGTGCCGTTGGTGAAATCTCGATCGGAAAATAGTAGGTTCGCTGTCGGCGCGACAGCGCCTCCAAAATCCAGCGCGTTTTCTTTCCGCTCCCGCTCCCCAGTTCCGCTACGTGAATACGTGAAGGCAGCCGGTCCACAATTTCCTGCGCATGCGTTTGCAGTAGGCGTGTGTCGGCCCGCGTCAGTCCATACTCCGGCAACAGGCAAATTGTCTCGAACAAGGCGGAGCCGACCTCGTCATACAAATATTTTGACGGCAGCTCCCGTTGCCCGGGCTTCAACAAGCCTTCGCGCACCGCCGCTGCAAATTCGGACACATGTCTGGCCGGAAGTGTTTGGTAGGTCAGCATGAAATGGCTCCTAAGGGCCTGGGTTAGAAGGGTTAGTCCTCGACGCAACGGAATGTTGCGTACGCATAAGGATAATGTGGTTGGAACCAGTTGCGGAACGACCGCCGCAGCATGCAAGCCGCCGTGCGCGGCGAGCCCCCTTTCATGACGTAGTGCTTTCCATCGAAGAAATTCGCCGAGTATCCTGGATAAAACGGCATGGCAGCGAATCCGGGAAATGGCTTGAATTCTGTGCTCGTCCACTCCCAGCCGTTGCCCACCACATCCTGAACGCCAAGAGCGCTCGCCCCGCGCGGATACGATCCCACCGGACTCGGATCCCAATGCGCAAAATCAAAATTTCCGTACCGCGCTTCCGGCGCTTCCTCGCCCCATGGATAGTTGCGCTCCACTTCAGAGTCTGAAGTGCCGTATGCCGCGCGATGAAATTGCTCCTCGGTTGGCAGCTTGCGTCCCAGCCACTTCGCATACGCCGTCGCCTCCGCGTGGCTAACGTACACCGGCCAGTCCATCGGAAGCCGCATCTCCCCGAACATCGTGCGGCACAACCACAGATTTCCCGCGCGCCGCCAAAAGGCCGGGTGCTGCACGCCCTCTTTCTTCTTCCAGGCCCACCCTTCCTTGTCCCACAGCGAGGGCTCTGAATATCCGCCGGCCTCGACGAACAACATGAAGTCCCGGTTGGTCACGTTGTAGTTGTCGATCGCAAAATCCGCCACGCGCACCTCGTGCGTTTCGAACTCGTTGTCCCAGCCGAACTCGTCGCCATGCACGCGTTGCAACCCAAGCGTGGCGCGACCTGCGGGAATTTCCACCAGGTGCGACTTCGCGCGTGGCGTTTTCCATGCAGGTTCGTGTCCCGCAGGGATTTTTTTCTCCGCCGGAAGCTGGTGCAGCATGTACGCCAGTGTTTCCGCATGCATCAACCGGTGTTCCACGGCGACTTCCAGCATGCTCTCCAGTTGCGGATGTCCCTCCGAAGGCCGCCGCATTGCCCGCGCAATGGCCTCATCCAACTCGCTGCGCAGCTGCTGATTGTATTGTTCGATTTCTTCACACGCCGGCCAGTCTCGGGGCTGATCCGTCGGCAAACCGGCACCCACCGGATCGATTCCAAACGCGAAAAGTTGATCAAAGGTAGGATGAAACGATCGCAGCCCGAACGCGCGCTGTGCCAGCAGGTTCCAATCGAAGGCTTCTACGTGTCCAATGTAAAAGATAATGCGATGCCGCTCGGCAATCGGACGATCGTAAAGCGCGTCTTCCCGCACGATGCGAAATACTTCATCGGTCCGCGTGCGCGCGTCTATCAGTCGAGTGTGAAGGTTATGCCGGATGCGGACAGCACTAGCGGTGGCTCCCATGCGTTTTCCCCTCCAATTGGATGCGGCTTCCGCGAGAGAGATACGTGAAAATACAACGGGGAGAGGCCCGGTGCACTATGATGTTCCCTCCGGCGAGCGCGGAGTGTCAATCGAAATGAATGCGAAAACCCCCGCAGAAAACCCTGACCCTGCCATTGAGTTTAAAAGCGTTACATATAGTGTCGATCTCAGTCACCGCGGGATTGTTCATGACATCCGCTTCTCCGTTGCCTCTGGCCAGACCCTGGTCCTCCTCGGCCGCAGCGGCAGCGGCAAAACCACGCTCCTGAAACTCATCAATCGCCTACTCGTTCCCACTGCCGGCCAGGTCACAGTTCTTGGTCGCCCCACTACCGACTGGGATCCCATCCGCCTGCGTCGCGGCATCGGCTATGTAATTCAAGACGCAGGCCTTTTCCCGCATTTCACGGTAGCTCAGAACATCGCGCTCGTCCCTTCTCTCGAAAAATGGGATGCCGCCCGCACCGCCGCTCGCGTCGATGAGCTCCTTTCCCTGGTCGGTCTCGAACCTGCAGAATACTGCAATCGCCGCCCGCACCAACTCTCCGGCGGCCAGCGTCAGCGCGTCGGCGTCGCTCGCGCCCTCGCCGCCGACCCGCCCATTCTCCTGATGGACGAGCCCTTTGGAGCCCTTGATCCCGTCACCCGTGCCGAGCTTCAGCGTGAATTCAGCGCTCTCGCGCGCCGCCTCGGCAAAACCATCGTTTTTGTCACTCACGACCTTCGCGAAGCGCTCCTGCTCGGCTCGCGCATCATCCTCCTCGAAAGCGGCCGTATCATCGCCGACGCCGCGCCACAGGAATTTCCCCGCATCGATCATCCAGAAGTCAGAGCCTTCACCGCCTCTCTGACTCCACTCGCGGTTGGGCTAGCATGACCCCCTGGACATTTTTCCTCGAGCACCGCGACGAAATCCTGGAAGCCACCGCTACTCATCTGACCCTCGTCCTGATCGCCATGGCCTTCGCGATCGCCATCGGCGTTCCCCTCGGCATGCTCATTGTTCACCGGCCCGCGCTGCGCAACCTCGCGCTCGGCCTCGCCAGCATTTTCCAAACCATCCCCAGCCTCGCGCTCTTCGGCTTTTTGATTCCCATCCCCTTCATCGGCGGTATCGGTCGCCGCACCGCCATTGTCGCCCTCGTCCTCTACGCGCTGCTTCCCATTCTTCGCAACACTTACGTCGGCCTCACCGGCATCGATCCCGCGGTTCTCGAAGCCGCCGAAGCCATGGGCATGACCCAATCGCAGATCCTCTGGCGCGTCCGCCTTCCGCTCGCGCGCGCGGTAATTCTCGCCGGCATTCGCACAGCCACCATCATCACCATCGGCGTCGCCACTATTGCCGCCGCCATCGGAGCCGGCGGCCTTGGCACCTTCATCTTCCGCGGCGTGGCCATGGTCAGCGACGCCGTAATCCTCGCCGGCGCCATCCCCGCCGCCCTCCTTGCCATCGCCGCTGATCTCCTCCTTGGCCTACTCGAGCGCCACCTCAAAATCTCCTAACGCAATCTCGATTTCCGTTTTCTCTCGCCTCAGAGATCTCAGTGTTCTGCTCTCCGTGAACTCTGTGTTAGATTCTTTTCTCTTTCTCGCAACCATGCGCCGCCCCTTCCTTTGCTTCCTCTACCTTCTTTCCGTCCTTAATCTCCTTTCTCTGTCCAGCTGCAAGCCTCAACAACCGCACCTCACCATCGGCTCTAAATTTTTCACCGAGCAAGTCATCCTTGCCGAACTCCTCGCTCAGCACATCGAAGCCCGCACCGGCATCCACGTCGACCGCAAATCCAACCTGGGTGGCACGCTCCTCTGCCACAAAGCGCTCCTCGCTGGCGACCTCGATCTCTACGTCGAATACACCGGCACCGCCCTAACCGCCGTCCTCAACGAATCCCCCAGCCGCGACCCACGCGAAGTCTTCAATCGTGTGAAAGAAGGCTACGCCCACCGTTTCAATCTCGAAGTCACCGAGCCCCTCGGCTTCGAGAACACTTTCGCCATGGTCGTCCGCGGCGAAGACGCCCAGCGCCTCCACCTTCGCAACACCTCTGACATCGTCCCCTACGCCTTCAAAATGCGCGCCGGCTTCGGATACGAATTCCTCGAGCGCCCCGATGGCTACCGCGGCTGGAGCCAGCTTTACAGCCTGCACTTCGCCGCCCCGCTCAGCGTCATGGATCTCGGCTTGATCTACCGCGCCCTGGTCGACAAAAAAGTCGACATCGTCGCCGGCAACTCCACCGACGGGCTGATCGACGCCCTCCACCTGATCCCGCTAGTCGACGACAAACATTATTTCCCGCCCTACGACGCCGTCCCCATTGTCCGCCGGGACGCCCTCGCAAAACTTCCTCAACTCCGCCCAGCCCTCGCCGACCTCGGCAGCAAAATCTCCGCCGAAGAAATGCGCCACCTCAATTCCGAAGTCGACGCCAACCAGCGCGACCCTGCCGCCGTAGTCCGCGCCTTCCGCGCCTCCAAATCCCTCTAGTTACGTTTGTGGCGGCATAGCCGATGAGACTCTTCATTCGTCTCCGCCGTATACGTGACGAGTAACCTATGGTCGATTGACCTAGCCTTGCCAAGCGTATTTTCGGTAGAGTACGTGCACCTAGGATCTCCGAATGCACACCAGCAACAAGCGCACAGGCAAACAGGTCGGCTTAGCCGCGCTGAATCTCCTCTTCGTGCTTCTCATCCTTTTCGGCACGCAGTTCGTTATCCGCGGCCGCATCAACAACGCGGCTGGCCTCGCCATTCTTTCCGTGTTGGTGTTCGCCGCCTATTTAGTTGGGTATCGATTCATCGAGCAGCGCCGCCCGCCCGAACTCGCCGGCCTGTCCTCGCTCAAGGAATTGCTCGGCGGTATCACCCTCGGTGTCGGCTTGTTCTCCGCCGTGATCGCCGTTCTCTCGCTCCTTCGCGTGTATCAGTTGCAAGGCCGGGGAACCACTGCCGGCCTCGGTACCGGTGCGCTCGCCGCTCTTTTCGCGCTACTGTAGAAGAAACTTTGATTCGCGCTTTTCTGTTCCGAATCGTCCAGGTGCTCGGCGGCACTTGGATCGCCATCCTGATTTCCTCCGCCTTCTTCGGCGCCGCGCACGCCTTCAATCCCGCCGTCACGGTCACAAGTTCCGTGGCCATCGCCCTCGAAGCCGGCGTGCTCCTCGCCGCCGCCTACGTTCTCTCCGGACGTTTGTGGTTTCCCATCGGACTGCACGCCGGCTGGAATTTTTCCGAGGGTTCCCTCTACGGACTTTCCGTTTCCGGTTTCACTTCAAAGCAGGCATTGACGCAAGGAAGTCTAAAAGGCCCGGCGATCCTCACCGGCGGCGCCTTTGGCCCCGAAGGCTCCATCGTCGCTGTGGTGCTGTGTTTCTCGGTCGCCATCCTGCTTCTGTGGCGCGCCGCCAAAGCCGGCCGCATTCAGCCGCCACTCTGGTCTCGAGCGAATTCCGCAACATCACCGCCTGGCTCGGCTGTCACCGAAGCTCCGGTCCAGCCAAACCAGTTCTAAGATATTTCCTCTGTACCCGCGCCGCCACCTCTTTCGTCTCACAGCAGGAAGCCCTGCTCGTTGGCGTGCCACAATTCTTTCCGGAGGCATACTACATGAAGAATGTCGTCAACTTGCTCTCTGTGCTGCTCGCTCTTAGCGTCCCAGTATTCCTGCTGGCCAGTGCCGCTGGTGCTCAGCGCGAAGGACAGCGACGCAGTAGCGCTGCTCGCGATGTTGGCCACGGTCACGTTCCCGCACACGGCCCTGCACCCGTGCGAAGCGCCCCGGCGCATGCGTCGGACAATCGCGCACCTGAAAATCGCACAGTCGAAGGCCACCCGCAAGACAACGCTCGCTTCAAGGACAAGCCCAATCATCCTGAGGCGCCTCACGTCCACCACAATGACCAATGGGTTGGCCACGAGTCCGGCCGCGACGATCCCCACTATCACATCGATCACCCTTGGGAACACGGCCGCTTCACGGGCGGCTTTGGCCGCGGCCATGTGTTCCGCCTTGGCGGAGGAGACCGCGAACGCTTCTGGTTCGGCGGCTTCTACTTCAGCGTGGCGCCCTACGAGTACGACTACACCGCGGACTGGCTCTGGGACGGCGATCCCATCGTCATCTACGAAGATCCCGACCACGACGGCTGGTACCTGGCCTACAACTCCAGGCTCGGCACCTACGTCCACGTCCAATATCTCGGCCCGCGGTAAGGAGCGTTGCGGGGCGCGCTTTTCTACCGCTGCACCACCACACCCGTCATTTTCAGCGCAGCCAGCCTGCAGCAGGCAGGCGCCCCGGCTTTTTTGCTGCGCCCGATTCTTGCGCGCAGGGTCGCCTGTAGGGACCGTCCTTCAGGACCAGTCACGCAGTCCTGATTCGCTCATGGAATAATGACGATCCTGCGCCCGGATTCTTCCCGGCGTAGCCACGCCCGTTCGATTTCCGCGAGCGCAACCCGCTCGGTCTCGATCCGCAGTTCCCCGCGCGCCGCCCTCGTCATTACCTGTTGCATGGCATCCACCAAGACTTCGCGCGAGGGTATCCCCGCCGTCCCGAGGATCGTCAACGCCGTGCTGCGCAATACCGCAGCCGGCAACGCGATCGCCGCCCCGGCGCTCTCGCCCACTTGCACCAGGCGCGTCTCCTTCGTCACCACCGCAAATTCCGATTTCGTTATCGCCGCAAGCAGCGTCTCCGTAGGACGCCCCCACACGTAATCGATAATGGCGTCGAACCCCGCGTCTCCCGCCTCGCGCGCGAACGCCTCCTTAAGCGACTCCCCAGGCTGCTCGAGTTGGATCGTGGCGTCAGCGCCCAGTTCGCGCAGCCTGCCAAGCACGCGCTCATTGCGCCCTGCGCCGATCACGCGCTTCGCTCCCAGCCGCTTCGCGATCTGCACCGCGAGCTGTCCCGTAACTCCCGTCGCGCCCAAGATGAGCACCGTCTCGCCCGCCGCAAGTTTCGCCCGGTGCGTCAGCGATAACCACGCAGAGACACCCGGATTCGGCAGCGCCGCCGCGCTGTCATCATCGATCCCCGCGGGCACTGGGAAGCAAAACGCCCGCGGCGCCACCGTGCGCTCCGCCATCGCTCCGTAAGGCCGCCTCGGCCCGCCAAAGAATACCCGCGTACCGTCCTCAAGTTCCCCAACTCCGTCCGTTCCGCAAACGACGGGCAACTCCCGCGGGCTGGCATAGTGCGAGCCACTAGCCAGTTGCCTGTCGACGGCCTTGAGTGACGCGGCCCGCACGCGCACGACAGCTTCATCCTTGCCCCCCGTCGGCTCCGCAAACTGCTCAAATCGCGGCGCTTTCCCAAGCTCATGCAGTACCGCAGCCTTCATTCTTCCTCCTGGCTCGCGCCCGCCCATTATGCCACCGACCTGTAGAGGCCATCCTTCAGGGCGGCCAGCTACGCCGCTTTGAGTTACGCGTGCAGTCGGAAACAAGTCTCCGGCCTTTGGCGTCTCAGAGGTATGAGAAAACGTGTCCTCGTTCCGCTCCTCGTGTGCTGCCTCGCGGGTCTCGCAGCGGCGCAGCGGCGGCCGGCACCTGCCACGAAGCCGATGCTTCCCGCGATTGCCACGGCTCAGTACGACAACGCCCGCTCGGGTGCAAACTTGCTCGAAACAATCCTCACGCCGCAGAACGTCAACGTTGCGCAGTTCGGCCGCATCGTCTCCTTTCTTGTCGACGGCGACGCTTATGCGCAGCCTCTGTATATCCCCCAGCTCGAAGTCCCCGGCAAGGGCACGCACAACGTCGTCTTCGTCGCCACCGAGAAAGACAGCGTCTACGCCTTCGATGCCGATGCCACTTCCAGTGCCCCGCTTTGGCAAGTGAGTTTTGTCGACGCGAACAAATATATCTCTCCGGTTTCCGATCGCGACGTCCATTGTCCGTTCATTCAGCCGGATATCGGCATTACCTCCACGCCCGTGATCGATCTGCCGAGTAAGACGCTTTACACCCTCGCCCGCACGCGCGAAGCCGAGAGCGGCAAATGGGTCTTCCGGCAAAGGCTGCATGCGCTCGATCTCGCTACGGGAGCGGAAAAGCGTGGTGGGCCGGTCACGATTCGCGCGACTTTCCAGGGCGAGAAATCTCTCTTCTCCAAAGGAGTAACTGAATTCGATCCGCTGCTCGAAAATCAATGCGCCGCGCTGCTCCTGGTCAACAACAACGTCATCATCACCTGGGCCTCTTCTTGCGACGTAGGACCGTACTACGGCTGGGTCATGTCTTACGACGCGCTCACGTTGAAGCAAACTGGTGTCCTCAACGTTGCTCCAGGCGCAAAGGAAAGCGGCATCTGGCAAGCTGATGCAGGGCCAGCTGCCGACAGCAATGGCAACATCTACCTCATAACCGGCAATGGGAAATTTACAGCGGCATCCGGAGGCCGCGATTACGGCGACTCCGTGCTGAAAATCTCGCTTACACCCAGCGGCCTTGCCGTACGCGACTATTTCACGCCCGCCGATCAAGAACATCTAAACGACACCGACGGCGACTTCGGCTCCGGGAGCCCCATCCTTCTCCCGGACCAGCCCGCCCCGCACTCGCATTTACTGCTCGCCGCCGGGAAGTCCGCGAAGCTCTACGAACTCGACCGCGACAATCTCGGTCATTTCCACGCCGCCGATGACAGCAACGCCGTGCAAGTCGTTCCCGCAGGCGCGCAATCCTTCGGCGCTCCCGCTTACTGGAACGGCCATGTCTTCTACTTCCTCATGAACGATTATTTGCGGGATTACGCGTTGCAGAATGGCCGCCTGTCCGCGCAGCCCGTTGCCAAGAGCACTACAAACATCAACGACCCCGGCACGCCTGCTATTTCCGCGAATGGCGCCAAAAATGGCATCGTCTGGATTCTCTCCACCAAAGTCTGGAATGGCTCGGACCAGCCCGCCATTCTCTTCGCCTACGATGCCGCCAATGTCTCCCACGAACTCTATAATTCCACACAAAATCTCGCCCGTGACGGAACCGGCTACGGTCTTCGCTTCACCATTCCCACCATAGCCAACGGCCGCGTCTACGTCCCCACCAAGCATCGCATCGACGTCTACGGTTTACTTCCGCCTGCAAAGGGCAAAACCAAATGAAACGGCAGACTTGCTCATCGAGCAAAGCGGCCTCCGGGAGCCCCGGACTAAAACCGAAACGCGATGCCGCCCGTGAAATTGAAGCGTTGCAGATAATTGGAGACGTTCTGCTGGAAGCAATTTCCAAAGGCATCGCATTGCACCTGGAGGGTTTTGTTGGCCCGCGACGGCAGCCACCGCAAATCTCCGCGCAGCGCAAAGTGTCGGCTCACTTCGTATTTCACCCCGCCGCCAAAATTGAAAGCCAGCAGGGTGCGGTTTGGGTTGATTCCGCTATTTGATTCATGCGAAGCGCCAATGCCGCCCGCGATGAACGGGCGCAGCTTCCTTTCGTTGTTCCTCAGCATGTAGAGAAAGCCGAACGAATATTGGTCAAAGTCGGAGTTGAACGCTTTCGAATAAGTCTGCGTGGCGGCGTCCCGCTCACTGAAACTCGTATTGTTCCGGCTCCACATGAATTCGGCTTGCGAGTTATCGGTGAGCGAGTAATCGATGAAGGTGCCGAAGCTAAGCCCGCTGTCCACGCGCAGGCGATCGATGGTAAAGGAATTGGTGACCGGATAAGATCCGCTGGTTTCGTAGCCTACAAACGGCGACACTTCCCATTTTGTAACGTCGCGCCATTGCCCGAACGTCGGTGAAATTGTGACGAAGCAGAATACGAACATGAGCAGCAGCGGCAAACGGTATCGCATGATCCCTCCCGAAAAGACTGGCCGGGTGGTTGGCCAGATTGATTCCCCATGTAATCGAAAAACACATTTCCTTTCTCTGGAACTAAGATGCGCGATTAGCCGCCGGAAGTTTCAAGCGTTACTTCTTGTCGCGGCTTTCTAGGGAGCCATTGCTCTTCTACATTCGAAACCAGCAGACTCGAAGAGGGGTGGAAAGTGCTCGCGGGACGCCGACGGAGAGGCCTTCCACCGCTGTTGCGAACGCAATAGGCACACCGAGTCGTCGGCTCCGCCTGCAAAAACTACAATCTAATTTATGGACCAGAGGGCGCTACTGGGCGTGGTAGTTGTGGCGGGAGCCGCCATTTTCGTAGCCGTTGCCGCATGGATTGTTTCATGGCACCAGCTGCGCAAGCTCGCTCAGGAAGCCAAAGAATGGCCTGCGACCGAAGCAACGGTCGAATCCAGGTACGCTTGAGCGCACCCAAGAGGGCAACAGAGTTGTTCAGCCGACGTTTGCATTTTCCTATCAGATTTCCGGCGAATATTACTCCGGGCGATTTTGCCTATACCGAACAGCCTTTTCCCTGGCAAGGCGTTCATCGACTCACTAATTAAGGGGCTGATTGGGCGCAAACTCCTGCTTCGCTATGACCCGTACCATCGGCAAGTCCGGTTCATCCCAGATGAGTACATTGCTGGTTGCAAAGGCGGCCAGAGGCTTGGCTCGCACATCATCCATTCTTATTATCCGAAGAGTGACAGGATTCCACCTTGAAGCACTCGCGGAGGCCAAGTTCCCGTCGAAGACGGCCGGGCAGGGCGGCGTGCCTTTGCTTGAAAGTCGAGTTTCCCTGGCCGGGTGATTTTGAGTCGTTGCGCCTCTCGCAGTAATGGGCCGCTTCAGGCGTGCCCGGCTAACTTCAGATTCTTCACACTAGTTGCAGCACATGTTAGGGCATCGTAGAATGAATTAGTTGTGAGTGGTTCGACGCGCTGTTTTGTTGGGCCTGTAGCTTAAGAGTCTGTTGTTGATTCTGCGTTGCTTAGGTCCATTTTCAGGCCCTTCAAACCCGCCTTCTTGTACACAACTTGTACACAAAATCACCGCGAGGAACGTGCCACATTACTTCTGGGTTGTCCGTGATACGCCAAAAGTAGGGCCGGTCCGCATTATGAGCACAATGGCTTGACCTGTTCTTCATTTGAACGCCGAGCTGAACAGGGAACATTTTCAAGCTGTGGTGCTAATCCTGCGGAGTGAGTTCAAATACGGTAATTGACGTAAAGCTTTGCGCCTCGGTTTTCGTACCATCCGTTGGTATGGCGATAGATCAGGCGACTGAGGTTGAACTCACGGTGGACGGTCTCCAGCGCCAACTGCCCGCCATGCGTGTGCCCGGCCAGCACCAAGTCAATGCCCAACTCGGCGGCGCGATCCAACACGGTCACCGACGGTTCGTGTGCTAGCAGGATATTGATTGTCCCCGGCATCACCAATGCTTTGTCCAAGCGCCGGTAAATATCCCGCATCCATTCGGCTTCGGTTTCGCCTCGCGGGTCGTCGATCCCCATCAGGTTAACCGCCTCGCTGGCCAATTGGATGGGCGCGCGCTGTTGGCGCAGGATGTGAATGCCTTGCTCGGCAAACAAACCGGCGACATAGTCTTCGGTGTTGCTTTCCGATTCATGATTTCCCAGGCAACCGAAAACGCCTTGGGCCGCGCGCAGCCCCGCCAACTCACGAACCACCTCCCGTGCCGCGCTCGGGTCCCAGGCAATGTAGTCGCCGGTCAATACGATTAGATTGGCTTTCAAACCGTTCGTGATCCCGACGCAACGACGGATGTAGCCCGCTGTAGTGAAAGGACCCATGTGGATGTCGGAAAGCTGAGCGATGCGAAATCGGTCGAAGAATTTGGGCAGGCGCGCCAGTCGGATACGCTGCCGCACGACTTCCACATCCTGCCGCTCGTAGAGCAGCCCATAACCCGCCGCCACAAACGGCGTGGCGCTGACCATCACGGCGGTGTGTTGCA
>WNFT01007853.1_pt1 | contig 13058 bp, 12 predicted proteins | sample 5400191 | NCBI WGS metagenome assembly WNFT01 (sample SAMN13153359, study PRJNA577476) | soil metagenome | isolation source: 80 cm saprolite under Madrone tree | place: USA:California | collected 2016-06-14
AGAGAGTCGGTGGATACGGGGCAGGTCTACGTCTTCTGCCGTGAGGTTATCTACCCCTGGCGTCTGACTGCCTTTATTTCTCCGTATCTCTTCCCAGGCTTGGCTTAACCATGTTTCTGAGATCATATCTGACTTTTCCGATCTATGCGTTTGGCTTGTGTTCATGCGGCTTTCTCATCCACCCCTTGTGAAAGTGCTTTGAGTTCAAGAGCTTCGGAATCTACAAAGCGCCAGTAGTGCTTCAGACTGAAGATGATCTCCTCCATGGTCAGCCGCCCTTTGCAGATGACCCGCGAGGTGTAAAACAACACAAAGCACCCCATCAGGCGCAGTACCAAGTGTCCGTAGTACGCCTCTTCGCTGTGGACCTGACAGGCCCCAGTCGCCAACAAGTGCTTCAAAGTCCGGAAGCAGTGCTCAATCCAGTGGCGCCGCTTCCACGCCCGTATGAGCCGCGGCCCGCTGATGGCGGTCTCCAGACACATCACGTAGAACTGCTCCTCCCTGGGCTCATCAACAATGATGATGGTCACCGCGCCATACGTTGGACTGGTGGCCCGCAGCCGCGCATAGCGCACCCCAGGGACCTGCACGCTGTGACGCCAGGGCCAATCGCCTGGCTTTTGCAAGTCGTAGCCCTTCACCTGGCGTCCCTCTGGTAGATCAAAGACATACGTCGTTTTCCCTTCCACGAGGACGCTGCCTTGGTGCGTCGTGGCGACATGGCGCATGAGCTTCGAATCGCTAAACCAACTATCCGCGACGACCAGCGGAGGAGGCAGCTCCACGCCACGGCGGCGGAATGCTGCCAAGCGTCCATCCAGCATGCTCTGCACCCAGTGCAGTTTGTCACGGCACGGCGCCCCAGGACCTGTAGGGTCTGGCCGACGGATGGCAAAGTCGACGGGGACGACCAACTTGCCCTCGCCAATGACGACCACCAGGAGGACCCCATCAATACCGGAGAGCACGCGGTGCTCCTGCCCACTCCACCAGGTGCCCACCAGGCCCAACTGCTCGCCGTACTTCTTGAATACCGAATCATCGGCGACCCAGGTCCACTGCCAGCGGCTGCGCGTGGCCGCACTCGCGCTGGCGGCGTGACGCCACAGCGGGATCAGCACCTCCAGACCCAGGCGCCTGAGCCGCTTGAGCCAGGCGCGCTTGGGCAGCGCGCCGAGCAAACGCGAGGGCAGATTTTTATCCCAGCCCCGTACACGGCACAGTTCTGAGTTGGTACGACACCCGAACAGCGGGGGGCACATCACCCCGACGATTTTTCCCAGGAGCTTGTGTTGGCTGTGCAAGCGCCCTTCGATCTCGGTCACGAGGTCTTCAGGCAGCCCCAGGTCATTGAGGGCCTGTTGGAGGACCTCGGCAGCGTGCTGCGCCTGGCGGCGGTCTCGCGCGAGGCGCTCGTGCGCTGTGCGATAACGGCGCCGTCTGGCTTTGGCGTGTTTTTTCGTCGATCGTTTGCTTGGGGACATGGTGCACTTCTTTGCTCTGTGAGGGTCTATGCCGAGTGCAGTAGGCCCAAGCGCACGTGATACAGGCCTCCTCACCTCTGTGCGAGCGGTGTCACCGCTGCATCATGCGCTCCCAGGACTTCCTGCTTTCTTTGGTCACCCATGTGCGGTATAAAGACATCCAAGCAGCCGTGCCAATTCCCACACCGTCTTCTGCATGCCTCATGGGTATAGGGAGGGTGGGCGATGACCTTTGAGGAGATCCTCGACCAGGCGATAGCCATACTCCAGCGTCGGGGGCGCCTGACCTATGGCGCCCTCAAGCGGCAGTTTCAGCTCGATGACGCGTATCTGGACGATGTGAAAGCCGAACTCATTGAGGGCCAACGCCTGGCGGTGGATGAGGACGGCCGCGTCCTGGTCTGGACGGGTCGTGCGGCCGTGCCCTCGCTCACGACCCCACCTGCTCCCCAGCTCGAGCCACCGCCTGCCACCGCAGACGTTCAGCCCATCCAGGCCCTGCCCCCACCTGCCGCGCCGCCGTCCCCAGACGCCGCACGGCGCCAGCTCACGGTGATGTTCTGTGACCTCGTCGACTCGACGCCCCTTGCCAGCCAGCTCGACCCGGAAGATCTGCGGGAGGTCGTCCGCGCCTACCAGGAGACCACTGCCGAATGCCCGTCTGGCGCAGCACTATGGGGTGCAGTTGGCGGTCCGCATCGGCATCCACACCGGGGTGGTGGTCGTGGGCGAGATGGGCGGTGGCAGCCGCCAGGAGCAGCTCGCTATGGGTGAAACTCCCAACGTCGCCGCCCGTCTGCAAGGGCTGGCGGCGCCGGATACGGTCGTCATCAGTCCCACGACCTTCCGGCTTGTACAGGGCTACTTTACCTGCCACGATCTTGGTGCACACACGCTCAAGGGCCGGGAGAGTGCGGCGCAGAGTCGCCTGGACGTGGCGAGTGCCACCGGCCTCACGCCGCTCGTGGGCCGTGACGCGGAAGTGGCGCTGCTCCTGGAGTGCTGGGTGCACAGCCAGGATGGGGCAGGGCAGGTCGTGCTCCTGCGCGGTGAAGCCGGTATTGGCAAATCCCGCCTGGTGGAGGTGCTGCGCGAGCGGGTACTCAGCGCGGGCGCCACGCCGATGGTGTTGCACTGTGCCCCCGAGCATCAACAGAGTGTGCTGTACCCGGTGGTCGACCATCTGCAGCGGTTCCTACAGTGGCAGCGTCGCGAGCCCCCGGAGGCGAAGTTCGACACGTTGGAGCGGGCGCTCTCGACGTATCGCGTGCCTCTGGACGACGTCGTGCCGCTCTTTGCGGCGCTGCTCTCCGTGCCCATGCCGGAGCGGTATCCCCCACTGAACCTGACGCCCCAACGGCAGCGGCAAAAAACGCACGAAGCCCTGGTGGCGTGGCTGCTGGCAGAGGCGGAGCGCCAGCCTGTCCTGGCGGTGTGGGAAGATCTCCACTGGGCCGACCCCTCCACGTTGGAACTCCTGAGATTGATGCTCGACCAGGTTCCCACGGCCCGCATGCTTACCCTGCTCACGTGTCGCCCGGAGTTTCGCCCGCCCTGGGCCACCCACGCGCCGGTGACCCAGGTCACCCTCAACCGCCTGGGGCGCACCCAGGTCGAGGCGATGATTCCCAGCCTCACGGGCGCTAAGACCCTCCCGACAGAGGTGGTCCAGCAGGTGGTGGCGAAGACCGATGGGGTCCCACTGTTTGTCGAAGAGCTCGTCAAGATGATTCTGGAATCCGGGCTGGTACGGGAAGAGGACGACCGCTATGTGCTGACCGGCCCTCTGCCCCCTCTGGCCATTCCCTCGACGCTGCACGACTCGCTCATGGCCCGGCTGGACCGGCTCTCGACCGCCAGAGAACTGGCCCAACTCGGTGCCGTCCTGGGGCGGGAGTTTGCCTATGACCTGCTCCAGGCCGTGGCGCCCGTGGATGAGACAACGCTACAGCAGGGGCTGGCCCAGTTAGTAGATGCCGAACTGGTCTACCAGCGCGGTCTGCCGCCGCGTAGCCGATATCTCTTCAAGCATGCCCTCATCCAGGATACCGCCTATCAGTCGTTACTCAGAAGTACACGCCAGCAGTATCATCAGCGCATTGCCCAGGTGCTGGCGGCGCACTTTCCTGAGATTGCCGAGATCCAGCCTGAGCTGGTGGCACATCATTACACTGAGGCGGGTCTGAGTGCCCAGGCCGTCCCCTACGGGTCTGAGTGCCCAGGCCGTCCCCTACTGGCAGCGGGCCGGGGAGCTCGCCCTGCAGCGCTCGGCCAACCTCGAGACTGTCAACCATGTGACGCGGGGCCTGGAGGTGCTCACCGCCCTCCCGGAGACCCGCGAGCGGGCGCAACAGGAACTGGCCCTCCAGATCACGCTGGGCCCAGCGTTGGCGGCCACCAAGGGCCAACAGGCTCCAGAGACGGAACGCACGTACGCCCGGGCCTGTGAGCTGGCGCGGCAGGTGGGGGACACGCCGCAGCGCTTCCTGGCGCAATGGGGGTTCTGGTATGCGCAGCTGGCGGGGGGGAAGTTACAGCGGGCGTGGGAGTTGGGGGAGGAGTTCCTCGCGCTGGCCCGGGAGCAGCAAGACCCCCTCCTTTTAGTGGTGGGGCACCGGATGCTGGGAAATACCGCGTGGTGGCAGGGCGAGTTGATCCAGGCCGACGCTCACCTGAAGGCAGCCCTGGCTCTCTACGACCCGGAGCAGCACCGTGCCGACGCCATGCGCTACGGCCAGGACTCCGGGGTAGCCTGTGGTGTCATAAGGGCGCTTACTCTCTGGTCGCTAGGCTATCCGGACCAGGCGCTGCAGGACATGGAAGAGGCACTGGCGCTGGCCCGTCGGCTCGCGCACTCCTTTACCTTGGCGGTGGCGCTCCTCCAATCCGCCCAGCTGCATCAATTGCGCCGCGAGCCCCAGGCGGCCCGGGCGCAGGCGGAGATGGAGCGGGCGCTATGTGCGGAGCATGGCTTCGGGCCGTATGGGGCCTGGGGCCTGCTCCCGCGGGGGTGGGCCGTCGCGGAGCAGGGCGAGGTGGCGGAGGGGATCGCCCAGATCCGCCAGGGGTTTGCCGGCTGGCAGGCCACAGGAGGTCTTCGGGCGTGGCCGTGGTTCCTCGCCGTGTTGGCCGAGGCCTGTGGCAAAGCCGGCCAGATCGATGAGGGCATGCACACGCTGGAGGAGGCGCTGGAAGCGGTGCAGAACCATGGGGAGCGCTTCTACGAGGCTGAGGTCTACCGGCTCAAGGGTGCGTTGCTGGTGCAGGACGCGCCCGCTTCCCAGGAGGAGGCGGAGGAGCATTTTCAGCAAGCACTCGAAGTGGCCCGCCGCCAGCAGGCGAAGTCGTGGGAGCTGCGCGCCGCCATGAGCCTGGCCCGCCTGTGGCAGCAGCAGGGCAAGCAGGCCGAAGCCCATGAGCTGCTGGCGTCGATCTACGGCTGGTTTACGGAGGGCTTTGATACGGCCGACCTGCAGGAGGCCAAAGCGCTGCTGGAGGCGTTGACGTAACACGACGCCGGCAGAAACTCCCTGGCGTTCCTATGGTGTTGGATGTGTATTCATAACCCCTTGAGTGTGAAGCACTTTCATGGGGTATCAGCCGGAGATGTCTATGAATGCTCGCTGAAATTAAGTATCGGAATAGTCAGGATATTAGATATGGCTGAACGGATTGTGATATGAAGTGCTGTCTGGTGACACGAACGTTTGTACTGCCCCTTTTACTGGCACTCTATGACAGTTTCTCTATATTAAGGCTTATTACCAAGGCGAAATGGCACGTGAATCAATGATTCGGCAGCTAGGCTGTTGGAGGTTGGAGGTAGATTATGGCGAAGGCGGACAAAGCTTGGAAGTCGTTTGAGGATGCGTTCCGGTCGATCCTAGAGGATCACAAGGATTTCTTTGGCCTCGACAGCATTGAGCCAACACCCGGGAGGGCCGAAGCCAAATCTGGGCACGTCTATGACATCGAGGTCATGGGATACTCAAAAGGGGACGAAAAGCTAGTTCTGTTCGAGTGTCGCCGGAAGTCACGCAACCTTGACCCCAAAGACGCTGGGGAATTCGTGTATCGAATCCAGACGACCGGAGCGAAGAAGGGGTACTTCGTCACCACGTTGAAGAAGGGACTGGCCAAGGGAGCAAAGACCATCACAGGCTATGAGCAGATTGATCACATTCAACTGTCAGAAAATGCGACGCCTCAGGAATACCTCATGAAATACCTGCACAACTTCTTCATGGGTATAAGATCGACTGTCAGTTCTTCTGTGTCACTTGAGGCCCGCGACAGCAAAGGCAACGTTATTAGCCGTCGATAATCGCCAAACTAGGGTAGGACTGCATAGGCCTTGATCACCGCGTCGGCCACTTTCGGCCACTCAGAATAATGGCCTAAGCCCTTGAACGCCTTGTTCTTTCGACAGTTAGGTGCTTTTGCGTCGTGCAGAAGCAGAAGGGGGTGGCCGACGCCATGATCGAAGCCACTGCATATAGGTACAATTTCACTAACGCCAAGCTGGTGCTCCAAACTCGTTGACAAAGTCGGGATGGTCAATGTGTTCGAAAACAACATCCTTTCCGCGCTTATCAAAAACACGGGTCGCGGCGACCCAACATTTTCTGACCTCGGATCTCTTCAAGATTAAATCCTGATGCCACTGACCGTTACGAGCGTGAAAGAACACACGGTAATATACTGATGGTGCAAGTGACCATTTTACACGTGGTAAGTACTCCGCGGGAGCACTAATTTCCCCCCATGGTCGCTCGAATACATCTTTGCCCGCGTCCATATCGCGGATCCTGACCCGAACATCGTACAAGGGGTATTTGCCCTGGCGAATGATGACGAAGTCGCGAGCCACAGCCGCCTGTATATCAAAGTTGTACAGCATGAAATAAGCGTAAGTATCTCCCCCAGTGTGAACCGATTCTAGGTGCCTTTCCATACGCAACATGTCATCTTGTGGTGCCGGAAGAACCTTCCATACTACGAATGCCCCGATACTGAGAATTGTTACGACTAAGCCGAGAACAAAAACGAAAATTACTATCCGGTTGATAACATGGAAACTGTGACTCCTAGATAGCTGTGCCGCGAGAGGCCCTCTAATTAACTGCCGGTATACCAGAAAGAGCCCGATCACAACGACGCCAGCTAGCCCCAATGGTGTCGCGATTTGAGCCGCTACTTCGAAAAGCTTGACCATGCTCGGCCTCCATTCTCAACAAGCGTGCGCAAGCAACGTTGTTGAGCCTTATTATGCGATTAGTGGAGGCAGGTTTCCACAATGTGAATTATCGCGTTTTGACGGGCACAAATGAGGCAGAATTTTCTACGGCCGCAGACTTCCATACTGATGTTTATCACGCTTGTCTGAAGATTATGAGGTTTGATGGCTTCGATCATGGCGTCGGCCACCCCCTTCTGCTTCTGCACGACGCAAAAGCACCTAGCTGTCGAAAGAACAAGGCGTTCAAGGGCTTAGGCCATTATTCTGAGTGGCCGAAAGTGGCCGACGCGGTGATCAAGGCCGGTTTGATAATCAAGGAAAGGTGAAGCCTATCCGGCTCAATCCGCAGGAGGCCATCGTCTACGTTCTTTAGGTAATTTTGGGTTGAACCTGTTATCGGAAATTCAGGAGTGCCGATAACCCAAGGTTATCGCTACTTTGGAGATGGTGAGAATCAGAGGTGTGGGCACCAACGGTTGACTACAGGTGCACCCGATTTTTGCCGATAAGATCGGTACGACAGGGCATGGCTACAACCGTGGCAGAGAGCGATAACCAGATTTGCCTAGAGCTTCTTGCGAGGAAAATCGCGATGACCTATTGGGAGAGACTCCGTTGTTCTCAGTGGAAAATCAGGAACAATCCGAATTGTCGTATACGTCCAGTATCTCCTACGCATATCAACAAAATAGAAGTATGGTATTGTGGTCCATATATACCTCCACATACCATTTCCGGAAGTAATGACTCTTGCCGTTTCCTTTCCACATATTCTTCTTTTATGGAGGTTCAAGAATCCCTTAAGCTTGCAGGTCCTATAGACCATATCACCTGTATGCAATATACCGACGACCTTTGCCATCTTATAGACACCATAGAAAAGTTTTGGAAAGATGGTTCTTCTCTTCTAGAGAAAGATATCACAGAAAGAGCCGGAGACAAGTAGCTGCCCCACTACATGCCAGCTCTGGCGCGTCTGGCGCGCAGCAAAGGACAGCACCATGCAGCCCCATATTGAAGCTTTACTTGATATGTGCTCTCTCACGATGGAGCACTACCAGTTTTGGCTCACAGAATTGGCACGACACCATGCCATGATCCAGAATCACAGCGCTATGAGTGACACCTTGGCCGCGTGGTGTGGTGAGGCGTATGCCATTCCGACTGCCATACTCGAAAGACAGAATGAGGAGGGGTTGCAGGCGTCTCTTGCTTTCATCAAATGGCTTGGAGAAGGAGTCTTGCACAAAGAACGCCTTGCAGAAATGCAAGGCTATATCCGCGACTGTCTTCAGGATACGACGCTATCCCCGTATGAGCGCGCTACCCTCGTACGCTGTGCTGCGACCTTACAGGATTTTGATCCGGACAATCCCACCTTCCCGGCGCTCGTTTATGGCACACCGCAGAACGATGAGAAACGTGTTGATTGAACATACCAACCCTCCTGCTATCCTAGCTTCTGATAACGGGGAGTGTGACACGCATGGAAGGCTATGTCGATAATACATGAGGATGCTATCGGGAGTGCTCAGGTGAGAGAGCCCCGCGGTGGGCTCATGCCCGGCCCTGAGCACTTCGGATAGCATTGTTTGAACGGAGCCTGAAGGCTATGGAGATTGTTTCCAGCACGCGGGGGGGTGTCACCCTGTCGGGCCTTAGACCAACATTCGTGTCATGAAGTGCAAAGTAGCTGCAATGCCTTATCAGTAAAAGAGTTGCAGCAATGTTTTGCGAGTGGCTTGCTGCCTCAGCAGAGGATGAAATCCATCAGTGCCACATAGGGTTTACACTATCTGACATGGCATAGCTGAAGAGTCTTTCTTTGATTTTAAAGCTTTTATAGCTCTACTCTCTTCCGAGACTCTATTTGGCATGGTATGGCCTCTCGGCGAGTGGCCCATTCTGACACGATAGGTTGCCGTCTACCGAGCGCAGTTGCCGTTGCCATTCCCCCAGAACTCATAGACCAGCAACAACCCGGCAATGGGCGGTAGTGGCAGGAGAAGGTGCTCATACCAGGCAACAAGGTGACCGGAGGCTGACCCGCATGACAACCGATTTCTTTGCTTGAAAGTCAACTCGAAAGCCGCTCCCAAGACTTGGGAGCGGCTTCGATGTGTAGAGGCAATCTTAGACTCCGGTGGGTTGACGTAGAGCGGCCTCGATGAATTCTACGGCGCGCTCCCCAATCATGAGAACTGTTGCGTGGCAGCCACCGGACCGGGGAATGCGCGGCATGATCGACGCATCGACTACTGACAGCCCCTGTACCCCCTTCACGTTGCAGTATTGGTCAACGACCGCCATAGGATCTGCATCGGGCCCCATCTTGCACGTACCGGATACGTGCCGGGCGGTTCCGACGGTCTTACGGATATAGAGGTCCAAAGCGTCGTCGTCGGCTATGACGTCATCCGTGGGCTGGATGCGGTAATCGGCCACGTCTTTGTACGCATCGGATTCCAAGAATGCGATTGCCATGCGTATGCCTTCTCTCACCCGGCGCTTGTCGTTGGGATGTTGGAGATACCGGTAGTTGAATGTGGGCTGTACTGTGGGATCGGCAGAGGCGAGCCTGACGTATCCGGAGCCATCGGGCAACCCGAGAGTGCACGAGATCCGGGCTACTCGATCGGCGGGAACGTCACCGTTGAGCGGTTGGGTCCGAACGCCACGTACCCGTTCCGGCCGTTCATCCACTACTGGGGTGGTCCTCAGCAACATGTCGTTGACTTCATCAGAGCCTGACGAAGTGTAGTGCAAACTATAGCGTGCTGTTTCGATGCCGGTAACCAGGGACTTGCCGTCTTTGACTTTGAAGGTGATCTGGGCGGCAAGGTGGTTCAAGAGGTTCTCTCCCACCCCGGGAAGCTCGTGGACCAGGGGTACCCCCCATTGCTCAAGTTGTTCCTTTTGACCGATTCCGGAAAGTATCAGTATATGTGGCGACTTGATCGCCCCGGCGCTCAAAACAACCCGTTCCGCTTCGACGTTGAATATCTCGCCCCCGCTTTCCACTTCCACGCCGACCGCCTTTTTATCCTTCAACAACACCCTCCGTACGAAAACGTTGCCCCGAACGGTGAGGTTGAGACAATGGCGCCTAGGATGCAGGTGGGTTATGGCGGCGCTCATCCGCCACCCATCCAGGTTGTTCGAGGGCCATACACCGATTCCTGCCGGGTTCGCGCCGTTGGTATCCTCGACTATTCTGTAATCCAGATTCACACAGGCGTCTTGGAAGGCCTTTTGTATGTCGGCCACAGGACGCTCTTGGCGGCGCCTTACCGGCATCGGGCCATCGGTTCCGTGAAAATCATCTCGCATGTCGAGGTCGCGTTCACACTTCCTGAAGAAGGGCAGCACCTTCTCGTAGGACCATTGATCGTTGCCCATGGCAGCCCATGAGTCGAAGTCTTCCGGTAACCCTCGCTGCATGGCCTGACCGTTGATGGATGATCCTCCCCCGATGACTTTGCCTTGGGCTACGTGTATCTCACCTTGTTCTTCAGTGATCGTTCCGCGGAGGGCCCAGTTGTGCTCGGATGCCGGAGATTCCGCGTAGCTGGTGTTACCGTATTTTATTTCATCGGGAAGGTTGGCCGGATCGGGGTAATCATTCCCCGCTTCTAGGAGCAGCACGGAGGTATGCGGATTTTCAGCCAACCTGCTCGCCAGTACCGATCCTGCCGCGCCCCCACCAACGATAACAACGTCATACTTCATAGTGCACCTCACAACGGTTCGTCTTCTTTTGGAATGACCAGTCTGGGAAGAGATTTTCCAGAGTATAGCACGGCGTGGCAACGTTTGGCGGGTTTGGTATTGCTTCAACACGCAAACCCGATCGCTCAATTTCTCGCAGTGTGTAGAAGGTCAAAATGATCAAAACCCTTGACAAATTCCCCTTTTTTAGCCCGACTGGCAATGGCAGGATCGCGTGCCTGTCGTTCCCGAATACTCATATCACCTGAGGAGAACATCGGTGCGGGTATCCCATGAGCCCACCTCCGGTATCACTCATCAGGCCATGAGGATTACGCCCGTCTCTGTCGCCGCTTTCGGCGCGCTGCTCTCCATGCAGCCTGCGGCGTCGTTGACCACGTGGATTCGGGCAGTGCGCTGTCGTCGTGTCCGTAGAGGGCCTCCAAGGTCGAAATCCGACTGAGCCACAGCAAGCAGCCCCCAAGCGTGACGACCCCAATTAACGTGGCCATGCCCACGTCAATCGCGGGGACCAACCAATGCAAAAGGAAGCCGACCCCGAGCCCGATCGCCATCCAGACCCCGATACTCAGGAACACCATGAGCAGAAACCGTACTAACCAATGGTGTTCGTCTCTGACAAACCAGGCAACGATATTAGTATTTTACAAACCAAACTCGGCCATCGAGAGGGGCACGCAGCCAGCCGCATTGGGCCGTAAGCCATGCCACTGGACCAGCACATTGAAGGCGGCCATGGTGAACGCGAGCCGCGCCTCAAAATACGCCCAGCCCCGATGCATCCCCTGTTTGAAATGGCAGACGAGCGTCAGCATTGAGAGCACGGTCTCCGCCAGCAGGCGGTCCTGCCACTCGCCCCGCTGACACAGTTTGAGATTGCTCGGATCGCCTTCCGCGGCATGGAAGCCAGTATCACTCAGGACAATCATGCGTTCTTCGAACTGCCGAATCAGCCACTGAAACGTGTTATCCGCGACATGGGCGGTGGCACACGCCCACGCCACCACCAAGCCGTATTGGTTCAGCAGCAGGCAGAGTTTGCCGCCGACAATCCAACGATGATTGGAGAGGCCTTTGCGGCCCATCTGCTGGGGGCTGCGGCCTTCGCGCATGGGGTGGATCAGCTCGATGCCATACGTGTCAATGACCCCGAGCACGGTCGGAGCGGCCAAGAAGACCTGCGTCCAGTCCTGATGGGTCCTGAAGAGGCGAAAGAGCTGTGTCCGCTCAGGGACGTGTGGGAACAGGGCGCGATAGTCGTGCGTCAGCCACCGATAGAAGGCCCGGTTGCCCCCGCCTTTGAGCGCATGCAGCAGCCCCAGGGTCACCACCTCACTGGGCCAGAGGTGGGCCTCGGGATGTTTGGGGAGGGCGCGCAGCTGCTCATCGACCTCAGAGAACAATGCCGTGATAAAATCCACTGTGGTCATGCGGCTCTCCTCTCAGGGGAAGGATGTCACACAGACCAGCGTGGAGGAGTCGTCTAACGACTGCAAGCCCAAAAGCGTGCACCGTTAGTTTTTACAGTTCTAGCTTCATTGAGTAGTTTTTAAGAGACTAACACCATTGGTTATTATGGGCTCGTGGTCATGGAACTCGCCACGCGGCGCGTCCACATCGCGGGCATCACGCCGCATCCCACCGCGGCCTTCATGCAGCAATGCGCCCGGCAGCTCACGGATCCCTTTGAGGGGTTTCTCTTGGGCAAGCGCTACCTGATCCACGACAGGGACACGAAGTTCACACAGGCCTTCGACGGATTGCTCAAGGACAGCGGGGTCGAGCCGATCGTCTTACCACCTCGGAGCCCAAATCTCAACGCCCACCGCGAACGATTTGTGCGCTCCATCAAGGAGGAAGCCCTGGAGCGCATGGTGATGCTGGGCGAAGCAGCGCTATCATACGTGATCCATCAGTATCTGGCCCACTATCATCCCGAGCGGAATCATCAGGGTCTCGACAACCAACTGATCGCGCAGGAGGGGGCAGTTGGTGGCCAAACAGGTCCAGTGGTACGGCGGGAGCGCCTTGGTGGACTGCTCAGCTACTATCATCGTGAGGTAGCATGACGCGACGCAATATTTCAACCATATGCGACGCGCTTCTGCCCTGAAAGCCGTCGCACGCAAGCCTGCCTATAGATCGTTCCCTTTTTTCATAGAACAAGGTGCGCATGCCCCGACCTGAAAGGCTGGGAGGTGAAACAAGAAAGCAGACGGAGGTGCCTGAGGTACTACACGGCTACCCTGAGATGCAATCCTCCTATAACTCTTTGTATTTTCGACTTAAATTGACGGTGAATACTTCTGTGGCATCTTCTCTAACCCCTTGGTCTCGGGAGCATTAGCCTTGGCAGGAGCCGGGGTTTTCCCCAGAGATTGTAGAAAATAAAAAGATACATATTAAACCTGCACTTTCCTGGCACGGACTCCCTCCTGGCAACGACCGACGTCGTATGGTCAAAAAACTCATGCAGCTTCGCGTGCGTAGTATTTCAGCAGCCCCCCGAGCCGTTCACGACACTGCATCGGGCCTTCACGCTCTGGGTCTTGGCTGACCGCCGGAAAGAGCAGCACATTGCCCTTGCCCTGATGATTGCGCTC
>WNFT01003899.1_pt1 | contig 13056 bp, 12 predicted proteins | sample 5400191 | NCBI WGS metagenome assembly WNFT01 (sample SAMN13153359, study PRJNA577476) | soil metagenome | isolation source: 80 cm saprolite under Madrone tree | place: USA:California | collected 2016-06-14
TTGCGATTTGTTCCTGAATCCTGTATCCCTGTGCCGCTGGCCGGCTCGTTTATGATGTCCTGATCCATGACGGGAGGACGATCAACCGTAATACCGCCTCCAGTACCCGAAGAGGTAACATCGCGGTTATAAGGAGTACCCGTGTTATAGGTACCACCAGGCGTTGTAGTTGTACTGCTTCCTACGCCGGGCTGCTTGTCCATCGTAGCATCCTGACGATCGGTAGTTGTACCTTTAGCAGCAGCGCTACCACCGTGGAAGAGGTAGTTGGAAGACTCAGGGTCCAGCGCATCCTGCGGAGCCTGGTCGACCATGCGCGCAAAGTTATTAAGGTCGAGCTGTAAGTTATTTTCAAAACGGCTGCCAGCCCCTAATTTTTCACCTATAGCGCCTAGCACACCCGCTGGCGGATTGTAGTCCACAAAGACATCGACGCGTGTCTGGTTAGAACCGGCGGGCTGGAACGTCACTTTACCTGCATTTTCCATGCCATTGTACGAACGCCAGGCAATCTGTCTATCCTCAACCCAGTTCTCGTTCACTGCATCCCATTGGTGTTGTCCAACAACCTCGGCTACCCAATGGCTTCGCTGATCATCGTAGTAGGTGACCTCCTTGACGAAGCTCATGAACTTAGGAAAATCGTTGAAATGTGTGAAAAGGCTATACACCTGGTGAACAGGTGCATTTACCATCACCGATGCATGATGTTCTACCATTTTATCTTTATCTGCCATGCTATTTCCTTCCTTTCTGTTCTGTGTCTTACATCTGTGTTCGAGGAGAGGAGAGCAACCTGATAGGTTAACTATCCTGCGTTAGTCCTCCAACGCTCTGTAAGCGTTGTTTTTCTCTTAACGTCCGTAGCAAGGATACATTTATCTTAACATAGCGCAACAAAATAATCAACTAATTAAGCACTTCTATTATCATATTCTAACTCAATTTTAACCTTTAGTAGTAGAGATTATTTATTGTTAAGTAGGTAAGTCTGGATCAGGCATAAACCCGACAGAATATACGGTACACACCCTATTCCTATGAACTTGCATCTGCTCGTATAGTATGGAATAGAATAGTGGAGTATGATTGGTTTTCAAACTTGCGGCATGCTGGCAGTTTCCGATTACTCTTTTGCATGCGGCAAGAGCCTTAAGCAGGCAATCACCGAGAAATCATATTTTGAGAGGAAGTAACAGTATGAACAACAAGCGAATTCGGGTTCTGATGATGATACTCGTGGCACTTGCGATTGGCAGTATTTTGTTCGCCGCGTGTACACGTCCAGGCACCCCCGGCAGTAGCACTGCAAGTGGTGGAAGCAGCACTCCATCTAGCAGCGGCGGGGGTGGTACTGGGTCAAATGGTTGTCCAAATGGAACAGCTCATATGGTGGCGACCAATTTCGCGCAACCTTGTGTCAATGTCTCCAAGGGCTCCATGCTTACCGTTGTAGATGATGGGTCATTTTTCCATATCCTCGCCAATGGTAGCTGGGTTAATAGCACTGCACAACCGGCCAAAGAGCCTGGAGCGCCGACCGTCGGTAATGTGCAAATCAGCGGCGGCTCAAAACAGATTGGGCCGTTTAATACAGCAGGCACATATCACATCTATTGTTCTGTTCACGTGAACATGAATTTAATGGTTACTGTCAAGTAAACCGAGAAGCGTGAGCAGGGCAATGACACAACTCCTTGTGTCATTGCCCTCCTGTATTCACTCGGCAGCCTGAGCCGGTTCAGTCAGATGGTAACGTGATATCGGAATGCGGAATAGGAATGTTGGTGCCCTCATTTTGCATTCCTGGACGTCTACTATAATATATATATGGATGCGCTTGCTCAAAGTCAGCTGAAACATTAGTACCATCGTTATTCTGTGTAACCAATTGCTGCTTGTCAACGTATTGACTATTGGAAGCAAATACGTAGGGAAGCGCGATCATTTCTGGTAAAAATACTCTTTACCATTTTGTATAGTCAGTCTGGTGGAACCTTTGGTCACAAAAGGGGCAAGAACATGATAGCAACCGCAACTGAAGAAACCAAACTTAATCGCGCTCTAGAACTCCTTGGCGGCTCGATTGACCCTGAAATCGCCAAATCCTACTCCTCCTGGGAGGAGCGCATTCTAGCGCAGGCACTGGAAAACGTGGAACTGGCGGAGCGTCGTTTACGCGAAATTCAGAGGCTCGTGGGCGACCTGAGCGAAGTGTCAGTATGAATTCGTCTATGAATGGCTTTCACTAACGAAACAAACTACATAGCAGGCGGAATTTTGCGCCTTTCGCCAGGTCCTTAACATCATTCGTTTAGCCTGTGCCACCTCTATTAGCATTCCTCATCAAGATACACGCTTTGATTTATTGCTGTTGCCAATACCTGCCGGTGGAATATACATTCCCTCATTCACCTCTTTTTGCTGGGTAGAACTCCAAAGCGAGTCTACCAACGAACCTTTGAGATCACTGGCAGCTTGAGATGCAGCCTTCTCCAGAAGGCTGCCAACATTTGTGGCAATAGTGTGATAGGTGCCCAACAATGCAAGCAGGCCAGCGGCTGTTGTAACACCGGTAACAATAATATTGGGATTCGATAGAATTACAAGCGCCAGAACCGCTATAATCGCCGCGAATACAATAATACCTACCAGCATAAGAGGCCAGAAGAGACGTAACACTTTCCAGATAAACCCCTTCCCCTCTCTCGATGTATCGACGTGGATCAAGGGATCAGCGTCTCCAGTCACCAGGGAGTACCAGAGATCGGCCTGGCGTTGCAGTTCCGGCGGAGCCCCTCCATCTTTACCTGGCTCCACCTGACCGCGGACGATCGCATTGCCCCAGAGACTAACCGTGTAGGCGAGCGCACCCGGTATGAACGGGGGTAAACAGGGGCTCATTACGCGCAGGTACTCACCGCTAAGTTTCTGAAGAAACTGCTCATCCAATACGTTATTTTGCAGGCCGAAGTACCACCGAAGAGACGCGAGACCGCGCCCGGCCATGTAGGCTTTGTAGACGGCTACCGGCCTGTTCTGAAAAGCATCGTAGATTTTTTCATCCCAGAAGAAGAGACGCTCATTGATCTGCTCGCAAATGTGCTTACTCACCTCGGCTTCTGCGGCATCCCTGCTCACCTGGCTCAGCAAGCTGACCTTCTCGGACAGCACATCCACATATCTTCTATTTACATCCTCGTCGTCTTTGCGCTCTATTATGAATGAACTCATATCTAATAAATCAGCTAGATAGACAATATGACCCACGAGGGCACGCAGCTTCTCTCGCGGGGTACGGATCTCGGGCAGCACCATAAGATTGCCAGTGTTCCAATCTATCAAGTTTGGAACTTCCGGGGGCAAGGTAAAGCAACGACCGAGCAGTTCTACAAGAGCCCAACCGAGCGCCGCGGCAGTACGCACAGTTTGTACATCTGCCTGTGCCTGGAAATTTACGGCAGTCGTTCGTACAGGAGCAGTAATAGTGACGGTTTCCGGTCGCGGGTCCGGCGCAATGGCTGTTGTCTCATCCATGGTATTCTCCTGATCTCAGCTAGCAGGTGTATAATGAATTGCACACCTGCATTCGTTTTCGCTCCTCATCACCGGATACATCTGTCCATCTACAGTATTAACGCTGCGAGTTGTTAAAAATGGTTAAATCGTCATGGTCCAGTATACTATTTTATGCTCGAGATTAAAAGGGGGATTATTTGCCAACGTTTCCGGTAAAAGCAGACCCTCCTCGTAGATGCGGCGGATCACATCTTCGATCTCAGGCTCCTGGAAAGTCACGTCGCGCAGGCGATGGCGCGCACCCAGCCATGCCACAAGTTCATGTGCGGGCAGGGCATCTCTACCAAAGCTAAGCCAGATGCGCGGACTCTCGGCCCTCAACTGTCGCACTCCATAAGGCAAATCATCCAGGATAGGCTGTCCTTCGCTATCATGCGACATGGCTGATATCTCGGCAGGGTCCAACACGGCAATTAGTGTGCGCTCACCTCCAAAGCGCTCTCGGATGGCGGCTACCGTCCCATCATAGAGCTTGCGGCCATGATCGATAATGACCATACGCGGGCACAGCATCTCCACATCGTCCATATCGTGCGTGGTGAGCAACACCGTAACACCTTTTTCCGCGTTAATGGACAGCAAAAATTCGCGAATGCGCGCCTTTGCCACCACATCTAACCCGATCGTCGGTTCGTCTAAGTACAGCAGTTCCGGGTCATGCAGCAGCGCGGCTGCCAGGTCTCCGCGCATGCGTTGACCAAGCGATAGTTGACGCACCGGCGTATCAATAAACTCGTCAAGTTCCAGCATTGAGCCTAACAGTGCAAGGTTGGCACTATGTTGCTCCTCCGGTACGCGGTAGAGGTGCCTCAGCAGGCGCAGTGAATCGATGAGCGGCAGATCCCACCACAGCTGCGTTCGCTGCCCAAAAACAACGCCGATACGCGATGCCAATGTACGCCGCTGCTGCATGGGCACAAGCCCTGCCACGCGTATGTGGCCGCTCGTGGGTACAAGGATGCCCGTCAGCATTTTAATTGTTGTGGATTTTCCTGCTCCGTTAGGCCCAACCAGGCTGACCATTTCTCCACGCTCGACGTGTAGCGAGAGATCGCGCACAGCCTCCACCCGGCGCACCTCCGGGTCTACGACGCTGCGAATCCCCCCAAATAATCCTGGTCGTCTGCGTGCTACACGGAAGGTCTTGCTTAACTGTTCAGCCTCAATCATTGTCTCCATGTACAACTTCTCCTTTCAGCGCGCGGCCTTTTGAGGGCCGCGAGGTTCAATATGTCTATTAGAAGTGCCTGTTTAGCTGCCGGTACTCTGATAATGGTTCACTCCAAAGCGCCAGATGGCTCCCGATGCCAGTGCAAAAACAAGTGCCACCAGCGGAGACGCGAAGGCTAAGCCACCCGGTAACCCAAATGGCAAACCTCGACCAAGCAGGTAGCACACGGGAATATAGGAACAGAAAGCCAGGGGAATGACAAACAGGAAGAAACGCTGTAGACCCGAATTATAGATGGAGAGCGGATAACTCAACATTTCACGCCCACCATAGGTGAGGATATTCGTTAATTCTGTCGTTTCAACCGTCCAGAAGCACAAGGTTGCTCCCAGCAGCAATATAGCCGTGAAGACTACCGCCCCGCTTACTATGCCGATTGGCATCAGGACAAGTTTCAGGGGCGTCCAGGTCAACCCAGGCAAAAGCTTGAGCGCGATCCCAAAGGCCAGCAGCCCCTGCGTAAGACGCCCAAAACGGCGCAAGCGAAAGTCGCTGCCAATTACCTGCGTAAGGGCTCCAACGGGCCGCAATAACACGCGGTCGAACTCCCCACGACGGATGGTGATATCAAACGCGTCGATGCCCGCGCCGAATAATTCGGCCAGTCCAAAGCTCATCGACGTGAGGGAATATAGAAAGGCAACTTCGCCGATGCTCCAACCTAGAATGGAGGGGAAAGGGCCAAACAGCAGCATGATCGCGGCAAATTCAAGTCCTGTGATCAAAAAATACGTAACAATGTCTATAAGAAGATTGACTTTGTACTGCATTTGTGCGCGCAACTGCATGCCAATAAGCCGCAGGTAGAGATGGAGATCACCGAGCATATTATTCAGCATTGCCATTTTCTCCTTTGGCCGTAATCACTATCAAGGACGCGCTCTGAAAGCAACTAATCAAAACAATCAAGCGACAGAGAAAGCCATTTCACCCACCCTGCACCTCTACTCGCCGGGCAGATATAGCTGTAATGGCGCGTACAGCAAGTACCAGAATGATGATCCAGCCAATCTGGCGTGTAATCTCAAACAGCAACGGACCACCGCTCAACTTCCCCAGAAAGACTTCAGCCGGTACATTCAGCAGGCCGTTGAATGGGGACCAGGCGGCGATGGTATGCAGCCACGGTGGTAAGAATGGCAGCGGGATGTAGCTGCCGGTGAAAAAGAGGGCCATAGTCGCGACCAGAACTGCCATGGCCCTTGCTTCGACAATCCAGAAGGCAACGATGTTATAGAGAAAACGGCAGGCGATGCCCAGTACAGCCCCAAGTGGCAGGCTTAGAGCGTAGGCCAGCCAATGCCTCCAGTCTCCGGCGGGACCAAAGCCGAAGAGCACCATTCCGGCAATGTAGGTGGGCATGCCTCGAAAGAGGAGGTAGTAGCAATCGCGGCCAATTTCGCGGCTGAACCAGTACCAGCAGAAATCGCAGGGCTTGCTCAGGTCCGTAACCACCTCGCCTGAACGGATGGTGAGCATCAGGTCGTACCAGCCGAAAGGCAGTACGATCATGATCATGGCCTGCACCACCCAGACGTAGCTCAGGGTATCGCTCACGTTAAAACCGCCCACTTCGTGCCGGGCATGGAATAACGCGATCATGACGTAGCTGATGATGATGCCCCAAAAGATGTTCGTCACTAAGCCTGCGAGATTCGCCCAGCGATAGATGAGTTGCCGTCTGAAAGCGGTACGGGCAACTTCAAAATAGAAACGCAGCATCTCGGCTCCTCCTGTTTTTCCCAGCACAAAAACCCAGTAACCCGTCTCATATGGGGGTCCTGGTTTTTGTTTCCGCGCTTTCGCGGACATGCAGTATTGCGGGATAGCCAATGTCTACCCCGTGTCTTGTTTATGCAGTATTCTGACGAAATGCGTAGTCTTCGCGACTACGCCTCTTTTATCAGAACAGCATCAAGAGTTATACCATACTTTGGGGAGTGTTGTCAAAAAAGTGCTGCCAAAGTTTAACTTACCTTTGCCGCAATTATCAAACCCACAGACCAGTTGAGTTTCGTAAGCCGCAAATCTTGCCTGCGTTCAAGTGTCGAAATTAAGCGGTAGACGCTCGTCACATGGACTTCCTCCCAGGAGGATAGCATCAAAAGATCATCGACGACGTACAGGCCACCAGGCGCAAGCAGTGCCAGGGTTTCATCCAGGTGCTGAAATTTTCCAGGCTGCATGTCTGCAAAAATGAAATCGAAGGCTGTTCCCTGCCCTCGCATCGAGTCGATAAATGCAACTCCATCCGTCGTAACGAATGTCACTCGCGTGTCATGCCCTAAAAAGCGCCTGGCAATAACCGTCACGTTTTCATTTTTGTCCACGCTGGTTAACCTGGATTGAGCATCCATGCCATCGAGCAGCCAGGCCGCCGATAATCCGGTCCCGGTGCCCAGCTCTAGAAAGCTGCCAGATGGTTTCGCCGCGGCAAGCGTTCTGAGGAGCGAGCCGGTCATTAGATCGGAGCCCATGGTAAAGCCGATATTTTTTGTTGCCTCCTCGATATCTTTGAGCACGGCTGGAGGATTGAGGTTAACAGTATCTAGCATCGTGTCCCTCCCGTGTAAGTTAAAAAGCTTCAAGGCCTTTCAGGCTGATAGACATGATAGCCGTCAAAGGCGTACATCGGGTTGGTCATTACATTGGAATAGCTCTCCAATCAACCAGCGCTTCGAAGTGATTCAATGCCGTAGGGTCGCTATCTGCCGCCCAGCCGTCGGGATGAACCAGGATATGCCGGTGCAGATAGAGCAAGGCGATGAGCCATTTGCGTTTGCCTGTCCCCTCCGGGCCGCGTACCAGCTCATCCTCAGCCTGTTCCAGCAGCAAGGTGAGAATCGTTAATTGAGCCATACGTTCGACCAGTCCGCGCATGGGCAACTGGGCGCTCTCTGAATCCAGCGCTGATAGTTCTTGCAAGCGTTGCGTAAGTTGATTGACCAGAGCTTGTACCTCTTGTGCTACCGGCACGACCACCACATTTTGGAGCAATTGCAGGCGTTGGTGCAGCATGCCAAAGAGAGCAGCTGCCGCCCCCTCCCTATCGATAGCTCGCATTACGTCCAGTACGATGACGTTACTTGAACCCTCCCATACCACATTGACGATAGCATCACGCAGCAAACGCGGATTCACCCAATCCTCTACGTAGCCGTTGCCGCCTCGCATCTCCAGAGCTTCGAGAGTCACGTATTCGCCGCGTTTGGGAATGTAGTATTTACAGAGTGGCGTCAGTATGCGCAGCAGGCGGCGATGCTCCTCGGCCCCATGACGATCAACACGCTCAAGTACCGCCGTCGCCTCGAATGCCAGGGCCGCGCAGCCCTCGACTTCTATCAACAGGTCTACCAGCTGCCGCCGCATGAGTGGATGCTCGGCCAGTGGTCGTCCGAAAGCTACCCGCCGCCGTGTATGGACGAGCGCTTCAAGAAAGCTGCGATGCATAGCTGCAAGTGAACCAATAGCGGCCCAGATGCGTGTGAGGTTAATCATCTCGGTCATCTGTATAAAGCCACGCTCTAAGGCACCCACCTGGTATGCCAGCGCGCCTTGCAATGTGACCTCGCCTGTCGCCAGCGAGCGCGTGCCGAGCTTGTCTTTCAGGCGATTGATGCTATAGGCGTTGTGCGTGCCATCATCCAAAAAGCGGGGCACGAGAAATAGTCCGAGGCCGCGCGTGCCCAGCAAGGCTCCTTCTGGACGCGCCAGCGTGAGAATCAGGTCGGCGGAGACATTGGAGCAGAACCATTTATCGCCCCACAGTTCCCATTCTGGCTGAGGCCCTTCGCCCATCACATTTTCGTCACTCTGGCGCGGCCTGGCTACAGTAGCAGTCTGACCGACATCGGAACCTCCCTGTTTCTCCGTCAAAAACATCGCGCCCTGCTTCAGTTCTGACAATGTAACCGCGGTAAGGGCAGGTAAAAAGCGTTGTTTGAGTGGTTCGCTGGCATAGCGTTCCATAAGACGAGCCAGCGCATCGGTCATAGATACGGGACAGAACACACCCGATTCCGCCTGCATACCAAGGTAACCGAGAGCAAATTTGACCGGTTGAGGTACATAGCCCGGCCAGCCGAGTACACCTTTACGATGGGTACAGGCGGCAATGGCAAAATCTTGATAGGCGATCCGTTCCAGTTCATGATAGACAGGATGAAAGACGACCTCGTCAATGCGCTGGCCCCTTTTGTCATACTGCACCAGCACGGGCCCCTGGCGGTTAGCAACACCTGCCAGTTCGTCCATCTTTTGCGAAGCCACCGCTCCCATTTCGGTGAGTATCCCTTGTGCCCGGTCGTTGTCTTCCAGCGAAAGGTTGCGGCTTAAGAGAAATGAAAGGTCTGGATCGGCGGTGTAAAAATTGATTCCTTCGCTATCAGGCATAATATGAGACAGGTCTAACATAGCATGTATCCTTTCCTGTCGAGTTTCCCGTATCTGGTTATGGGAAGATGTTCTCGTCTCCTGATTACTGTCCAGATTTATAAGACATAATATGATAAAAGTATCGCAAAGTATTGTAACATATTCATAGAGAGTTGGGGTGCGCAGTAGAGGCGCGATGATGGATACCCTCCCAGTAAAGGACATAATAGGCATGCGCGTGGTGTTGATAATCAATCCAACTTCAGGCATATCGACGGTAACATCCAGGGATATGACGCCCGAAGAGACCGAAGAGACGATTCTCGAGGGCTTGTGTGCATTGGGTATCGAGCCGGAGGTGTATCACACTACGCCGGAAGATACGGGTCAAGGATTGGCTGTACGAGCAGCAAGCGAAGGAGCAGATATGGTTATTGCCGCCGGGGGTGACGGCACCATCCATGCAGTTGCCAGGGGGTTGATTGGAACGCAGAGTGTACTCGGTATTATCCCGGCGGGAACGATGAATAACCTGGCACGCAGTTTGAATATTCCTGAGACCATCGAGGCAGCCTGCGCTGTAATTGCTAATGGCGTGACGCATGCCATAGATGCTGGCAAGATCAATGACCAGGTTTTCCTCGAAGTGGCAGGAGTGGGTCTGGAAGCCGCGCTTTTCCCCCTGGCCGAGGAGATTAAGCAGCCTGGTTTCTTTTCAACGCTGCATGGGGCCATCGGTGGTCTGATTACTCTGCTCACCTATCATCCGGCTAAAATCGGTATTTCATTCGATGACCATCGCCGGCGGCCCTATCAAGCACTACAGGTGACCATTTGCAATTCGCCATTTTATGGTGCCCATTTCCAGGTTGCACCCCACGCGTTGATGGATGATGGTTTGCTTGACGTAGTGGTCTATAAAAATTTCAGCAAACTCGCATACATTCAACACGCGCTCTCTATCAGCCAGGGTAAGCGAGCATATCAGCCAAAAATCACCTACCGGCGTGTGAAATCACTGCGTATTATTAGCGAGCATCCGGTGGAGATTCAGGCCGATGGAGAACTACACGGCCACACTCCCGCAGTAGTGACCGTTCTGCCTGGCGTATTACGCGTGAGAGTACCAGGATTAAATGCACCCGGGCTTCATAAGGCCGAACATAAAGTTGAGAAGGCCGTCAAACGGCGGATCGGTAAGAAACAGGTATAGCAACAGAAAGGCAGGGTTTATGCGATGCCAGGTGACACATCTCAACCAATAAAAAATACTGGGCAAAATCCAACAGCAGGGCCAGGTTCCGGAGAACCGTTGTCGCAGCTTGGAACTACCCTCGAGCAAAATGTAGTGCCGGTGGTAATCGAGGCACAGCGCCTTGCTGCCCAGACTTCGGTTTCCGGTCGACGCGCCGTTTCGCGTGGCACAATCTTCCTGGCGTTCTATCTGTGGATACTTTCAGGAGCGATTTTGTTCTCCTTTATCGCTCGCTATACACAGCTTTTCCCTGGTGATAAGTTAATCACTCATAGGTTGCAAAAGCAGCAAAATCGCTGGTTCCACAACTTTATGCTTGGGGTTTCCGAGTTTGGCTTCCCAAAAATGTTCACACCCATCACCGTGGGTATCGCGGCTATTTTCTGGGCGCTGCGTTTCCGATTAGAGTCAATATTCATCTTGCTTACCAGTACATCCAGCATACTCAACTGGATCGTGAAACGCCTTATCAAGCGCCCTCGCCCAACAAAGGAATTAGTGACTGTTGTACGCGTGATCAATGAACCAAGCTTTCCCAGCGGTCACGTGATGCACTACACGAACTTCTTCGGGCTGCTGATCTATCTCCTGGCAACTAACTGGCGTTCAGGGAAACTGCGCAACCTCCTGATCCTTGTCTGCACCGCACTGATTGCTCTGATCGGTCCATCACGTGTATACCTGGGGGCACACTGGCCCAGCGATGTGATGGCGGGCTACATCTATGGCGGCTTATGGTTCGCAGGCTTGATGACGGTCTATCTGCGCATCAAAGCATGGATACATCCACCACAAGGGAAGACGCCAGAGGTGATGAAGCCTCTACAGCAGCCAGGAGATGAAGAATAGAACAGAAAGGCCGCGTGCATGCCGCGGCCTTTCTGTTCTATTATCCCTAATTTTGCCGGCGCACATCCGCCTCGGGATATCCAGCGGCTGCAGCTATCTGCGGTCCACCAGCATTAAAGGAAGTTGAGGTAATCGTATGCTCTATCTGCTGAATAGTGCTCGAATTACATACACTCCCTGGCTGTTGATTTGTAGCAATACAGATGGCGGCAGTGAGGTAGTTTGCGGAACCAAGGATATGCTGCGCCACAGGCGAACTCGGTTCTGACAGATCAGTCGCGATATCCTGCCATTGGAGGCCTGCAAGGTCCTGCGCGGAATAGCCTTGGCCCAGCCCTATTTGTACATATTTATTCGCGATATCTATGAATGGGATGCTTCCGGCACTGGAAGCACTTATGTAGGGTGGAGCGTCATACTTGCTCAGCAGATTCTGCTGATCGGCGGTGGGCGTTTGTAAGGTAGGATAGTTACCAGAGCTATCCTGCACGTTCCCTTGCATCTCTACCGGAACAAAATCGATATACGAACTGGTGTATGTAGAGTGGTAGAAAGTAAAGGTTGGGGTGCTCGGATAAACATCCGAGCTTGAAGATGTTGTTTGATCGAGATGGCTAAAGGTGCCGAATCGACTGAGCGCTACGACCATAGGCCACCGTTCCGCCGCACAATATGGACAATATTCTGCACCCATATACAGAAACTCTGGCTTACCGGTCGATCCGGTCAGCGTTGGCGGGGGATTTTTGATGCTCTGCAAAGGGTTCTTCACATTCCCTGTACCTACCGTATTCGAAACACTTGGATCCACCTGGGTGACCGCTTTCAAGACAGCCGCGCTGGCGGGAGTGGGGGCAGGTCCAGTTCCTGACGGCTGATGCGAGATGACGATGAAGGCCACGACGATAATCGCAACAAGCACCAGTACCCCGCCTATCAGAAGCCACGAGTTCCGGTTGGATTGGTTCTGAATTTTTCTCCTGTTACGTGACTGGGCCTGGCTTTTTTGATTGACATTCACACGTTGCTGGCGTTGCTGTCGCTGCTGCTCGCGCCGCTGTGATGCCGACGGAGTCTTTTGTTTTGTCTTTGCCATAAACCATCTTCCTGATCTAGACACTAAAATTTAATTGGCCCTATTGTATCATGACACGTCCCTGTATGGTACCTTTTTCTACAGGTATTTTCCAATCGACAAAATCTAGCTTGACAAGGCACCTGCAATCGGGTACAATCCTTGTGTCGGTTCAAAAGCCACAACAAGCACAATATGTGAGCCTCGTTCGTCTAGTGGCCTAGGACGCCGCCCTTTCAAGGCGGAGATCACGAGTTCGACTCTCGTACGAGGTACTATTTTCTGGAGAAGCCTGGCACGCCCCTTTATTTTTGGCGTGCCAGGCTTCTCCACTATAATCGGTAATGGCAGCTTTGGAAAGCTCCTTTCATGTAAGAGAGGCTACTCATGATCAGCGTAGAAGATGCTCTTGAACGTATACTTGCCGAGATTCAGCCACTCACGGCTACCCGCGTGCCACTCCCCGCATCCCTTGGACTTGTGCTGGCAGAGGATGTGATAGCACAGGAGGATATGCCTCCTTTCGCCAATTCTGCTATGGATGGGTTCGCATTGCTTAGCCGGGATAGTCGCCAGCAGAGCGGGCAACCTCCGCGTTTGCGTGTAACCGGAGGAGTAGCTGCCGGTTACGTAGCGGATCACGCGGTGGAAGATGGCACGGCCATGCGTATCATGACCGGAGCACCTGTCCAA
>WNFT01006358.1_pt1 | contig 13053 bp, 10 predicted proteins | sample 5400191 | NCBI WGS metagenome assembly WNFT01 (sample SAMN13153359, study PRJNA577476) | soil metagenome | isolation source: 80 cm saprolite under Madrone tree | place: USA:California | collected 2016-06-14
CCATCGTCCTGTCGTTGGGGCCGGTGCGGAAGAACCACCTGAGCCCCTTCTCCGTCAGCGTGGGCGACGCGCAGGGATGGCACGTCATCGGCAGGCCCGCGCTCTCCACCACCGGCTGGATGAGCGAGGTGATACCGCTCGTCCCCTCGCCGTTGATCCAGTGGACCTTGTTCACCGAGATCAATTGCTCGACGATCGTGCGCGCCTGCTCCCCGCGGCTCTGGTCGTCCCGCACGATGAACTTGATGGGCGCGCCGCCGAGCCCGGGGAAGCCCTTGCCCGGCCCGAGCGGCACCTGGAGGTCGGGGTAGTCGTTGTTGACGATGTCCTCGGCCGTCTGCGCCGACCACAGGTACTGCTGCCCGTAGTTGGCGAAGGCGCCGGTGAGCGGCAGCACCGAACCGATGAGCACCTCGGTGACCTTCGACTGAGCCGGCGCTGTCCGCGACACGCCGAGGGCCGCCAGGACGAGCACTGCAAGGGCGATGAGGCGAAGCGAGATGCGTGGCATGGGACCTCCAGCCAGACGCCGGGTGGAATCTGGCCTCCGGTGGGTCGCTATCCTACCCAAACCCAAAAGATCGATCACGAGGCGCTCGGCCTGCTGTCCGGCGCGACGTCTGCCGGCAGCAGCGCCGGGCCGACGGGTAGCGAGAAGTGGAAGATCGCGCCGTGCGGCTCGTTCGGGGTGGTCCAGAGCTGGCCGCCGTGTGCCTCGACCGCGGCCGGCCCGTCACCGACGCCATCGCCTGGATGGCGTTCATCACGAGGTTGAGGCTCACCTGCAGCAGCTGCACCCGGTCGCCGAGAACCGCCGGCAACTCTGGGGCGAGCTGCAACACCAGTGAGACGTCGTGATGGCGCAGCTCGGCGCGCGCGAGCGGCAGCACGTCCCGGACGACGTCGTTGACGTCCACCAGATCCTTCCGTGGCGCACTCTTCGTCGCCAGCTGCCGGATGCGCTGGATCACTTCCGCCGCCCGGTGACCGTCCATCGCGATCGCTTCGAGCGCTTCCCGGACGCGTTCGAGGTCGGGACGTGGGGCCGCCAGCCAGTTGAGGGAGGCATCGGCATCGGCGACGATGGCGGCCAGGGGCTGGTTGACCTCGTGAGCGATCGACGCGACCAACTCGCCCAGGGTGGTCACGCGGGTGACGTGCGCGAGCTCCGCCTGCGCCTGCTGCAGCGCTTCCTCGGCCTGGACGTACTCAGTGATATCGCGGCCGATGACGAGTGCCGCCTCCACCCGTTCCGAGTCTGGACGCAGGGGCGAGAAGGTCGTCACCATGTATCGCGCTCCGGACTGGGCGCTGATCCACCCTCCGCCGGCGACGTCTTCGCCCGCGAAGCATCGGTCCAGCTTCGGTTTGGCTCTCTGCTCGAAGAACTCCATACTCAGGACCTCAGCGAGGTGCATCCCGATGATCGTCTCGCGTGGCAGGCCCCAAACGCGCTCGTGGACCGGGTTGACACGTCGGTACCTGTAGTCTCTTCCGACGATGGCGATCGTATCGGGGGAGCTCTCGAACATCTGTCCGGTCAGATACTCCGCGCGCTTGCGCTCGGTGATGTCCATGACCGTCGCCAGCACGCTGTCGAATCCAGCGGAAGACGTCGGGAAGGTGATCGTAAACAGCACCGTCAGCAGCTCGCCCTTGAGGGTCTGGAGAACGGTCTCGGCCTCGAACAACGTCCGGCCCTCGGCGATCGCGACGAGCTGCTCGATAAAGACCTCGTACGTTTCCGCTACTAAGATCCTGTCCAGTGAGGCGAGCAGCTCGGCCTTGCTCTCGGCCGCGAACAACTTGACCGATACCGCGTTCACGTCGACGACCTTCACCATCGCAATCGCGTCCTGCAGGAATTGCGGGTGCGCGGCGAAGTACGCGCGGAAATCGCGCACGCCGCTCGATCTGAGATCATCGATCGCCGCCTTGACCCGGGAGAAGTCCTCCTCCCAGATCGACACCCCGGTCGACTCGAAGATGTGGCGATAGCGCTTCTCGCTCCCGCGCAGACGGTGAAAGATCGACAGGCTCGTTAGCGCATCCTCGAGGCGCCGGCCGATCTCCTGGAACAGGAACTCCTCTCGCGGTGTCCACAGGCGCGCGTACGAGCACTGGCTGGCGCCGAAGATGTACGGCGACTCACCCTTCGGGTAGAGGGCCATCACGATCCTGGATTGAACACCGCGGCTCTGCGCCAATCCGCTCGACAGGGGGTGCGCCGAGTGCGGCCCGAACTGCGCCGGACCGCTGGACGCCCGCACGGTACGAAACATGTCGGCCGTCTCCTGGTCGGTCGGCACCTCCTCGCCCACGCCGAAGAGACCGGGGAACTCAGGACGCGTCCGCTGCATCTTGAGATGGTGAGAGGCGGCCTCGGGGTCGCAGGGATGCATCAGCCACGCGCGATCGCAGTCGAAGATCGACAGCGCACCGTCGAGGACATCGCTCATCATCTGCTCGAGGTCATTCGTGGTTTGCGTGACTCGATGGATGCGATCGATGCTTTCGAGCAGCCACACGTGCCCCTGCCGTTCCGCGAGAGCCGCCTGCAACTGCTCGTTGCTCCGCTCGAGATCCGCCGTGCGTTCACGAACGCGCGCCTCGAGCTCTGCGCGGATCCTCCGCAGCGAATCCTGTGCCCTGCGCCGCGCAGCGCTCACGGTGGCAATCAACAACCCCAGGAGCGCGAAGATGATGAGACGAGGAAGCTCGACGCGGTCGACCGCCAGTGAATCGAGCGGCGGCGTGAAATAGTAGGCGAAGGCCAGCGTGGCCAGGCCCCAGGCAACCAGTGCGGGCGGCAGGCCACATATCCAGCCGACGGTCAAGATTGCAACCAACGACAGCTGGCCGGCCACGAGCGCGACAGGGCGCAGCCACAGCGCAATGGCGACAGTGGCTGCCACGGCGAGAACCGCCAAGCCGTAGTGGGCGAGCGCGATTTGCGCGACGTGACGGCGCATCGGTGTCCCTCAGTGTCGGTTCAGACGGGCGAGTGGCCACGTGACGTCCTCACCGCCTATGCCCCGCCCATGCGCATAGGGGACACACCGCGTTCTCGCGGCGCCGGCGTCGCCGACCCCCACATCTGCAGAGGGCCGCCGCCCGTGATTACCCTCCGCGGGGACACTCCCGCCGCCGGCCGTCGACCCCGCTCTCCGCCTCGAGCGGGCGGCTCGATCACGTCGGATGTTCCGCGAATCGCTCGATGCGCCCGAGAATCTGCCGAAAGAGCGTCGGCGTCAAGGGGCTCGGCCAGTTGGAGGATGAAGTTGCGGGCATTTGCTAGAGGGCCAGAACGTCGTCAGCGCAGGCCCCTGAGTGCTCGGGTGAGACCTGGGGAAAGTGCCCTGAGAAGGCCAGGTCACGCTCAGGTCATGCCTTGGTCTCGTCCTGGTCGTGCACAGGTTCGTTCGATGACCACGCCCACGCCGTAGCCCTCCGAGTATCTGCGGCGAGCCCGGATGCGATAGCGAGTGCTTACTGATCGGAACGCGCGAGCCCGGCCGCGTTCACCTTCAGGCGGTCGGTGACCTGCTCATTCATGAACGCGGCTCCCATGTCGATATGCTTGAAGGCCATCGCGACCGCTGGGTGCGGGGGACGGAGCGCGAGTATACCCTCTAGGGGTATTCTCCTGTCTTGGGCAACAAACCACCAGAATTTTCGGTCCCCATCCCGTCATGAAGGGCGCCTCTGGGAGTGCATCGGTGAACCGGGCCGGCGTCAGATTGTTCGGAGTGAGCCAGGCACCGAGATAGGCGAAGGCTCCTGCGACAACTGCAAGAGCGACGCCGATCAGTACCAGTCGGGCGACCGTGCGATGCTCAGGGACCGCCGCTCGGTTTGTACCGGTGCCTCGAAGTAGGTCGACATCTTCCTCTCCAATCAAATCGAAGAGCATGGCGGAGTACTTCGGCCCTGGACCGCCGTTGTGACGCGCTCATCCTGAGCGCCGAGTTGCATTGACTGACGGTTTCCGCAAGAATCTGAAAGCCGGCGCGCGCCGCTTCTGCGTCGATCTCGTGGTACCCGACCTGATCGAGCGCCGCACACCCGACCTTGGTGGGTCCGCCACGGCTGGGAGGGGGAACCCGCGTTTCGCGTCCTTGCGGAAACCGCACGCGGGCGGCGCGCTAGCGCCGCCACCGCCGTCACAAGAACGGTACTCCCATGACGACGTCACCAAGTCCGCGGCCGCCGCTTCCGCCTTTCGACCGGGACGCCGCGATCCAGAAAGTCGGGCTTGCCGGGGAAGCCTGGAACACTCGTGGCCCGGCAAGAGTCGCGACGGGCTATACCCCGGACAGCGTGTGTCACAACCGTGCGGAGTTTCTCTCCGGCCAGAAGGCACATGCAACTCACCGTTCCAAAACTCTTAAATCTGGGTATGCCGCGTCTAATCGGTGCACGAAGCGTACAAGCGATGCGGGACCCGAAGATGTCCCTTGAAAGGAGTGGGGCGAAGATGACGCGACATCTCGTCGTCGTGCTCGCGATGCTCGGTCTTGGGCTGCCGGCGATGGCCTACGCCCAGTCGGCCCGGGCTCAGCTCAAAGACGCCCAGGCCAAAGTTGTCGGGACCGCCACGCTCAGCGAAGTCCCCGGCGGCGTGCGCGTCAGCCTCCGGGTGAGCGGGCTCAAGCCGGGCCAGCACGGGTTTCACATTCACGCGGTCGGGAAGTGCGAGCCCCCAGACTTCATGTCGGCGGGTCCCCACTTCAATCCGTACGGGAAGCACCACGGTTTGGCCAATCCCGAGGGTCCGCATGCGGGGGATTTTCCGAACCTCGAAGTGAGAGCCGATGGAACGGGCTCCCTCGACGCGATCGCCTCGCTGATGAGGTTGAAGGAAGGCCCGAACTCGGTCTTCGGGCCGGGCGGCACCTCGCTGATCATCCACGTCGACCCGGACGATGAAAAAACCGATCCGGCGGGAAACTCAGGCGTACGGGTGGCCTGCGGTGTGATCGAGCGCTGACCGACGCCAGACGTCGCTTCGCGAGACCCGCCGCAGAAAGGGATCTTGCGAGCGCCGCGACTTTGGTACTACCCTGAATGACTCTTCAGGATTCAGGTATCGCGATGAACCCAAAGATCGTCATGGGGCCGAAACAATCTGCTCCGGATTCGGCACGTGATCGATTGGACAGCCCTGCCGTCCTCGTTCGCTGTTCTTCGCGCCAGCTCGTCCCAGGGTGCCTCTCGTGTTCTCCCCCGGGCGATCTCAGAGCAGTGATGACCAATGAGACAGTGCCAGTTGAGCAACGCGGCACCGTGGTCGACGAATGGAGACGGGGTATGTGGAACGAGTTCGCTCCGGGCGAAAAGCTTTTGACGAAGGGCGAAGTCGCGCAGTTGTGCCGGGTCGAGATTCGCACCGTCGACCGATGGGTGGCTGCTGGCAAGATCAAGTGTTACCGAATCCCGAGCGGCCGCCTGCTGTTTCGAAACACAGATGTGCTGATGGCGGCCGATCGACGGGATGGGCGCGTCGTTCAGAACGTCCGTTGATCCGGCGCACCGTCCGAAGACTTTTTCGTCTGAGCACACACGGGTCCCGCGCGCTCACACCAATGAGGTCCGCGACATTGGGGGACATCATCGGACATTTCGCGCCAATCGCCGCTCTCCTGCTTGCGCGAGATCGGTGTCAGGGTTACTAGTCCGCTTGCGATGCCGTCGACGTGGTGCGGACCTTCGCGCGATCGAGGACCGCCGAGTCCGAGCTCAATGAGATTTTGCTCTGGCTCCCGCTCGTGTCGCGCCCGCAAAGGCGGAAGAGGAGGCGACCATGACTCGGCGAGGAACGATGGCGATACTGCGAACGTTCGCTATTGTTGTGTTGGCTGTGAGCGTCGCCCCTCAACCGGTCCCAGCCCAGAAGGCTGCGCCGGCCAAGAAGGAAAGCCCGCCGCCGCCCTATAACCCGTATCCAACGGGCATCCTCCCGGCCGATCTGGATTCGGAGATCGAAAGGGTCAGCCGCGAAGTCAGGCTCATCTTCCAGCAAGCGCTCGCCGAGTGGCGCGCCTTACCCCCTCCGAATCTGACGGGGCAACCGCCAACGCTGCAGGGCAGCGGCTACGACATGGTTCAAACGCTCGGCAAGCTGATGAACTACGACGAGAACATGTCCGTTCTCAAGAATCAGGCCTGCGCGTCCTGTCACATGCCGTACGCGGGGTTCAGCGGACCGATCCCGTCCGTCAACCTGACGATGGTCGCGTTTCCCGGATCGTTTCATTTCCGGGCCGGCAAGCGAACCGCGCAGCGATACACGTACGCCCCCTGGTTCCCCGTACTCCAGTTCAACGAAACCCAAGCCCTCTTCTTTGGCGGAAACTTCTGGGACTCACGGGCGACCGGATACCTGTTACAGAATCCTGACGCCGAGCAGGCGCAACACCCTCCCGTCGATACTCAAGAAATGGGTCTACCGGACACGGCGTGCATCGGGTTCCGGCTGTCCCAGGCCGAGTACCGACCTCTCTTCGAGCAGGTGTGGGGCAGGGGCTCGCTCAATATCAAGTTCCCGCACGACACCGAGAGGATCTGCGGAACCCCAGGAGGAGCTAAGGTGTTCGGCACGGACACCACGCCGGTCAAGCTGTCGCCAGAGGATCGCACCCAGGCCAACAGGGTCTTCGATAACTGGGGGCAGTCGGTGGACGCCTTCGAGAAATCAAAGGAGGTCAGTCCGTTCACGTCGAAATTCGACGCCTTCCTGAAGCGCTTAACCACGTTGACGGCAGACGAGAGGGCCGGTTACAACCTGTTCCGTGGCAAGGCCGGCTGCAATACATGCCACGTCGACGGCAGAGGGAGCACTCAGACGCCCGGGACGGGCTCGGGATCAATCCCCTCTACTACGACGGGGACCGATACCAGCCAAGCCGCGACGGTGAACCCTCTGTTTACCTGCTTCGGCTCGGCCAACCTGGGGCTGCCCCTGAATCCCAGGAATGCGTTTTACTATCAGACCAAGCCGGATTTCTTCGGCTTCACCCCCAATCCCCTCGGCTTCGCCTACCGAGACCTCGGACTCGGGACCTTCCTCAGAAGCGGTTTCGGTTCCGCTCCCAACCCGAACGCGGAGTGGATACCATTCGCCCCGAGTGTCGACGGCCAAATGCAGGTTATGACGGCGCGCAATGTGGCCATGGCGCCGACACAGTGCCCGACCACCGAGGCGCCAGGGGGGCCAGGCGGGTTCTTCCAGAAGGGGTTCTTCCACAATGGCTACGCCAAGAGCCTGAAGCAGCTCGTCCACTTCTACAACACGCGCGACGTGGCGGAATTCACCCAGTTCAATGTGACGTCAGGGCACTGCCCGGCGGGCACAATGGAAAAAGTGAACTGCTGGCCGATGCCTGAGGTGAGGAACAATATCGACATGACGACCGGCAATCTCGGCTTGACGGATCAGGAGGAGAACCAGGTCGTGGCCTTCCTGCAAACCCTCACGGACGGTTTCACAAAACCGTATCCCAACCGGAACACGTTTACGGGTGCGTGCATGTTCGGCGGTATGGCTTCGACCCAAGGGAATGAGTTTCTTATCCTCACGCCGCCGCTTCCGCCCTGCGCGTCGGCGGTCTGCGGCGTCGCTCCTGTTCCCAATCCGCCGATTCCGTAGCTGAACCGTCGCTAGACGGCGGACGCGACACGGAACGATCCGTCTCGCGTCCGCCACGGACGAGACATCCATGAATGGACTGCTTCTGACACTGGCGATCACGATCACGGTCGGCAGCCTGCTCGCGTTCCAGCCGGCTGCCGCGCAGGTACTTCCTCCTGCCAAGAGAGCCGAGCGCGTCGAGATCGCCAAAGGGCCCGAGCTCGAGTCGGCCACGAATCACCTGACCATCATGAGGTGGACGACCAACAACCCTGGGGGTTCGGACGTGCATTACGGCATCGTGCACTACGGTAGCGATCCGAAGGACCTGAGCCAGACGGCGAAAAATCCCATCAGGCTGAACCAGGGCCATGCGTACACGACGTTCCGCGTGCGCATCTATGACCTCAAGCCACGGACCACGTACTACTACACGGTCACCTCCGAGGAGAGCAATGGGACGAGCGATGGCGTGAAGAGCACTGTCCGCACGTTCACCACACCCGCCCCTGGCGAGATCATCGTGGGGGCTCGCCCCTAAAACGCGATCGAGGTGCGCGGCACACCGACCGCAGGCGGCAAGAGTGTCAACGCTAGCGTCCGGAGAGCACCCCGTCACGCTAAGGCGACCGCCGCGGCGTCGACGCCTCCCGGATGCAGCCCGGCGACGCGAGGTTCCAGCAGTCACCCCGTCAGAGCCCAAGAGGTGGGTCGGTAACCGACGAGACTCGCCGAGGGGGTTTTGGCGGTTTTGTCGGGTGGTCCCTGCCACGTCTTCTTCTCGCGCGATCGCCAGTCGGCGCGCGGGTGATGCGCCCAATCTCTCGACGAGGCGTTGCTCGGCTACACGGGTGCCAAAGGGATCCCTAGCCCGTTCCGTTGCCCGCCCGTGCCGTTGAACCTTCCGTTCTCGTTCCGTTGCCCGATCCGTTGTCCGTTCGGCAACAACAACAGCAATGTTGCGATTTTGCTAGATTTTTGCGCCATTTGGCGGGGACTTACGACAGCCTGCGGCCGAGGCCATGGTTCCCGAGACACCCCAGACGCTGGAGCTGGCCATCGATCTTCGCTTCGATCTTCGAAATTCGCTTTTCCCACTCGGGCAACTTGAAGCGATGCTGAACTATCTCCGTGAAGCCGAACGCCTCGCCCGAGCGCTCGATGATCCCCGGCGGCACGGGTGGGTGTCGGTCTACATGAGCCAGTATCTCTGGGTGACTGGCCACTTGGCCGAAGCACGGACGTTCGGCCAGCGTGCCCTGGCCATCGCTGAGACGTTGAAGGATTCTCCGCTCCAGGCCGTGGCCAATTATTATGTCGGCGCGGCGTGCTTCTCCTCGAACGATTATCGCCTCGCTGAGGGCTTTCTCCGGAAGGCGATACACGCGCTCGAAGGCGATCTCGGTCGCGAGCGCTTTGGCTTGGCCGGCTTTCCCGCCGTCATGGCCCGGTGGTTGTTGGCGTCCTCCCTTGCCGAGCGTGGAGAGTTCGATGAGGGGTTAGTCCATGGGCAGGAAGCGCTCCGAATCGCCGAGGAGGTCAATCATCCGTACAGCTTGATCCTTGCACGCTGGGGCCTTGCGTTTGTCTACGGCCTCAAGGGTGATTTCAGCCACGCCACCGGGCAGCTCGAGCACGCTCTCGCGCTTTCTCGCGACTGGAATGTTCCCGTCTTGTCACCGATAACCACAGGATTCTTGGGTTACGTCTCCGCGTTGTCAGGGGGTGTCGAGGAGGGCCTTTCGTCACAGCAACAGGGAATGAAGGACCAGGAGGCCAGGGGATTGGGGCTCTTCCATTCGCTTCTCGTCACGCAGCTGGGGGAGGCGCTCATGATGGCGGACCGGATCGAGGAGGCTCTCGCTCAGGCCGAGCGAGCCCTGGCGCTTACGCGGGAGCGCGGTGAACGAGGCTTTGAGGCCTGGACACTCCGCCTCCTTGGCCAGATCGCCTCCCATCGCGATCCAGACGCCAAGACAGCAGAAGGCCACTACCGCGAGGCCCTGGCGCTAGCCGACGAGCTCGCCATGCGCCCCCTCATCGCCCACTGTCACCTCGGGCTCGGCAGGCTGTATCGACGCGCTGGCAAACGTGACCAGGCTGAGGAGCACCTCACCACCGCGACGACGATGTACCGCGAGATGGACATGCAGTACTGGCTGGAGCAGGCGGAGGCGGAGATGGGAGCGTGACCGCGGAGCTCATCGACGGCCGCGCACCAGACAGGAGGCGCCGCCACTACCGTAAACTCAGGAACCCACTGTCTCGTTCTTATTGACAGGTTCCGCATCCGGCTAACGTCTTGTTGTGCGGCGGGCCGCACGACGCACGAGCATAGGCACTGCGCCGATGGCCCGTCCGCACCAACGAATGGTTAGAGGTCTCTTGTTCATTTGCTGCCAAACAGCCGAGACCACCAAGTCTTTTGTTTTCGTTGACGCCGATAGAACACGATTGCTTGATCGGTGAAGTACTGAGCAGTCACCGGTACAACCGAAATCGGCCAACGGCCACCAGGAACGGAGCGCAACACGTCAAGCGTCTTGCGACGGATATTGTCTTGATCAGCGATGACCTCGACGCCTATCGTGTAGCTGAAATCAGATTTTCCTTCAGGAAGAAGTATCTCCATTAGCCCAAGACGTGCAGAAAGAACATCCTCGCTTCCAGAGAAGAGCTTCACAAGAGCGTTAATTGCGTGCTCCGGTTGCTCAGCGGGAACACCAATTCTCATGCGGGTTCCTGGAGGAACAGAGACCTCTACGACCCGATTGCTCATGAGACCTCTAACGCTCCGCGGCTGAGCGGCCGGCGCTTCTTCTCTCTCGACTCAGCCATCTCGGCTGGATGGCGCTTGCCGTGGAAGAAGATGTACCGCTTGGTCCAGTGCACATACGCCTTCTCGGTACGACGAATGAAATGGCGAGCCCGTACGGCGTCGAGGAGGCGTGGCGAGGAGGCCGGGGGCGGGCTGGACTCTCGGGCGACCGCTCCGTTGGAAGGCGCGGTCGGATACGGGACCAGCGTCGGTGGCCCGCTAATCACGTCGAGAACAGTGTAGGGCCCGGCCCTCGTTGAACGCAAGAATGTCCGAATTGGTACGCCAGGCTGCGTCCCTGAACATTGCTGAGGTGTCTGCCAGCGTGTTTTAGTCCGACCGTGTTCTACAACCGCGGGCGATGCGAACTCAACGGAAAACTTGGCGAAAACGCGACCGGGACCAAACACGGGTTCGAATCCCGTTGAGGCGACGCTTGCTAATGGCGCAGGGCCACACCTTGGGGGGACCTGGCGCCCGAGGACATCCTTGACGCCGTGGACCTTGTCACGGAGGTCGGCCTTGATCCTGTCCGCGTCGAGGTCGGCGACCTGCAGCATCCCGGCGAGTCGTTCCGCCTCGGTCGCCAGGCCGTCCTTACGGGTCTTCTCGGCGTTGAGCTTCTTGGCGACCTCGTCCTGCGGAAATGAGACACATCTCGGGCGACTAGCAACACAGGAGACACAAGACGAGGTCCATTTCGGAAGTCCCCGTCTAGTCCCGCCGATGCTCCGCAGCGGACAGGTGGGGAGGAAGGCGAAAGTCCACCATGTTCAAGACATCTCTTAGGACAACGGCGGTAGTCTTCCTTTTGCTCTTGTTGTGGCCTACGTCGCCAGTTCTGGCTCAGTCGCCGAACAGCCCAGTCCAGCAACGGGTGACGGGAACCTGTCCAGCAGGATCATCCATCCGCGTCATCAATGCCGATGGCTCCGTTGTGTGTCAGGTGGACGCTAACAGCGGCGGCACCGTCACCAGCATCAGCACGGGATCGGGACTGACCGGAGGGCCGATCACGACCACGGGGACGATCAGCATCGCCCCGGGAGGCGTCACCTCGGCGCACATCGCCGATGGGACGGTCGGGGCGGTTGACGTCAATTCCGCGCAGGTCCAACTGCGTGTAACAGACAGTTGTGTATCTGGCAGTGCGATTCAAGCTGTCAACCAGAACGGCACCGTGACCTGTCAGAGCGTCGGGAATGGGACGGTGACGGCTGTCACCGCTTCGGCTCCCCTGGTTTCTAGCGGGGGGACGACACCGAATATCTCGCTGCCGAATGTGATTATTGGAGACACCAACACGGCCATCGGCTTCTCATCGCTCCAGAGCAACACCCGCGCCGGCAACACCGCCAGCGGGGCCCGTGCGCTCTTCAGCAACACGGAGGGGAGCAATAACACCGCTAGTGTCCTGTCTCTAACGCTTGTTTACAATGCTTGATCTTGCGCAGGATGGTCGCCGACGTCGCCGTCCAGATGAACGGGCGAGGGTGCTTGTTGTGTTCGCGCACATAGGCGCGAATCGCGGCGATGAGAGCCGGAACGCTGCGGAAGGTCCCGCGTCGGATCCGTTTGCGCGTGATCTCGGCGAAGAAGCGCTCGACGAGATTCAGCCACGACGCTCCGGTGGGGGTGAAGTGAAAGTGAAAGCGCGGATGCTCGACCATCCACGCCTTCACGGTCGGATGCTTGTGCGTGCTGTAGTTGTCCAGGATGAGATGGATATCCCGCTTGCGGGGAGTCTGCCGATCGATCTTGTCCAAGAAGGCGAGGAATTCGGCGTGCGTGTGGCGGGACTGGCACGTTTCGATCACATGTCCCTCGAGGACATTGAGGGCGGCGAACAGCGTCGTCGTTCCATGGCGCGTGTAATCGTGGGTCTGGCGCGCCGGCAACCCCGGCCGCAAGGGCAGGATCGGCTGGGTCCGGTCCAGGGCCTGGATCTGACTCTTCTCGTCTACGCTCAGGACCAATGCCTTCGCCGGGGGATTCATGTAGAGACCGACCACGTCCCGCAGCTTGCGGACAAAGTGCGGATCGCGACTCAGCTTGAACGTCTTCGTGCGATGCGGCTGCAGGTTGGCCGCCTGCCAGATCCGGTGCACCGTCGCCGGACTCACGCGCTGGGCCTGGGCCAGCGACCGCACGCTCCACTGGGTGGCGTCCCGCGGCGTCGTGTGCAGCGTCGCATTCACGATGGCTTCCACCTGCTCCGGCCGAATCCACTTGCGGCGCCCGGGGCGCGGCGCATCCTTCAAGAGGCCGACGACCCCCGCCTCCACATACCGCTGGCGCCACCGCAGCAACGTGGGACGGCTGATTCCCAGTTCTTTGGCCAACCCGTTGTTCGATTGCCCCCCGGCCGCGCCCAGCACGATCCGTGCCCTCAAGACGACCCGCTGCGGCGTCTTGCCGCCGGCCACCAGGGTCTCCAACCACTCGCGATCGTCCGGCCGAACTCGCAACGCACGTGCCGGTTTCCACATCGTGAAGCGAGAATAGCATGACCTACACAGATTGTAACTCTATATCTGAGACAGGACACTAGAACGCCGCGACGGGCATATTCGTCTGGCTGCCGAGCGGGGCGAGCGCGAGCCCG
>WNFT01009201.1_pt1 | contig 13050 bp, 9 predicted proteins | sample 5400191 | NCBI WGS metagenome assembly WNFT01 (sample SAMN13153359, study PRJNA577476) | soil metagenome | isolation source: 80 cm saprolite under Madrone tree | place: USA:California | collected 2016-06-14
CTGCCCTGGCCGGCCCCGCTGGCCGCGGTGCTCGCCCTGGAAGACGCTTTTGCCGCTCTCGCGCGTTCGCTGGAGGAGTGATGCCGCGCCTGCTCGTGATCGACGACCGCGATCAGACCATCGAGATGTGCCACCGGCACCTGCCGCAGTTCGACTACGTCACCCGCTGCGGGCGCAAGCATCCCTGCCAGGTCTGCGAAGAGCGCGACAAGGATTGTCCGTACAAGTGCGCCCACAACGCCGACGAGGCGGCGCAGGCGTTGGGCCAGGAGGAGGCGCTGCCGGACCTCGTGGTCCTGGACCTCCATTTCGCGCTGCCGGAAGCGCAGCTCCTGCCCAAGGACAAGAGCGGCCTGGATCTGGAGCAGGTGCGCCGCAACCAGGGCCTCTACATCCTCGAGCAGCTGGGCAGGGACTACCCCACGCTGCCGGTCGTGCTCCTCACCACCACCGACGCGAGCATCGAGCGGCCGCAGCACCCGCTGGTGCACTTCTGCGAGAACGAGGTCGTCGACTCGCGCACGCTGGCGGCGGAGATCTCGCGAGCCCTCGCCCTGCAGCATGCCGCGCAGGAAGGGCCGGTCTTCTGGGGGCGCTCGCCGGCCATGGCCGAGCTGCGCCGGCAGCTGGCGGTCCTCGCCCGCAGCCCGCTGCCGGTGCTGATCGAGGGCGAGACCGGCACCGGGAAGAGCTTTCTCGCCGAGCACGTGCTGCATCCGCGCTCCGGCGCCAAGGGACCGCTGGTGATCACCGATCTCTCCACCGTCCCCGAAACGCTGATGCCCGCCCACCTCTTCGGGTCGAAGCGCGGCAGCTATACCGGCGCGGTGGAGGACCACGCCGGCGTGTTCGAGCAGGCGCACGGCGGGACCTTGTTCCTGGACGAGATCGCGAACCTGGACCTGGAGTCGCAGCGCCGTCTGCTGCTGGTGCTGGAGCGCGGGACCGTCACCCGGCTGGGCGATTCGCGGCCGCGGCCCGCCGCGCCCAAGCTGATCGCGGCGACCAACGCGGACCTCTTGCAGCTGGTCCAAAGCGGCCGCTTCCGCCAGGACCTCTACATGCGCCTGAACCCCGCTACCCGCCTGCGGGTGCCGGCGCTGCGCGAGCGAAGGGAGGATCTGCCGGACCTGATCCGCTTCGCAATGCTCGACGCGCTCAAGTCCGAGCAGCTCCGGCCCCTGCTGCGCGCCTATCTGGCCCGCTTCCCCACGCCCGACGACTACGCCGAGGAGAACAACGCCGTCCATTTCGGAAAGCCGCAGGGCCGCGCGCAGCGGCGCGACGCGTTCTCCGTCTTCCTGGCCCAGGGCGCGCTGCAGCGGCTCTCTGCCCATCCCTGGCCGGGCAATCACCGCGAGCTGAAGCTCCTGGCGACCAACGCGCTGGTGTTCTCCCTGGTGCAGCACCTGGACGGAGAGGACTCGGCGGCCAACGACGATGCGCGCGCGCAGCGGGCGCCGGCCGTGCTCGCCATTCCGGAAGCGCTCGTCGACCGCCTCCTGGGGAAAGCCGCTCCGCAGCGAGCGGCGGCTCCGGGGCCGGTGATCTCGGGCAGCTCGGGCGACCGGCGGGTGGAGATCGCGCTCAAACCCGCGGCCACGTTCGCCGAGATCTCGGCCGAAGTCGAACGGCAATATCTGATGGCCCTGTTCCACGCGCACGGCGGCGATCTCTCGCGGATGGCGGCCGAGCTGTTCGGGCCCGGCGCCAGCCGCCGCAAGGTGCACCTGCGCATGAACCAGCTCGGCTTGCGGCTGCGCAACCTGCGCGGAGGGCCCGCGTGATCGCGCTCATCGCCGCCCTCGTCGCCGCGGGCGCGGCGGAGCCCGGGCTCAAGCTGCTGCGCGAGGGGCGGGCGGCCGAAGCCGCCGAGTCCTTCGCCGCCGCCCTCCGCGGCGATCCGAAGAATGCGGCGCTGGCCAACGACCTCGGCCTCGCCCTTTCGCGCTCGGGACGGCCCCAGGAGGCGGAGCGGAGCTACCGCCTCTCCATCCAGCTCAATCCCAGGCGCTGGCACGTGTACGGCAATCTGGCGGACCTGCTCTCCGCTTCCAGGGATCGCTGGGACCGGGCGGACGAGATCGTCGCCCTGCTCGAGCGGGGGCTCTCCCGGGTCGGGCCCGCGGCCCGGACGAGCTTGTCGTTGCGGACGGCCGAGTTCGAGAGGAGCGTGGGGCGGACCGCGCAGGCACGGCAGCGGCTGCTGTCGCTCGCGTCGGGAAACGACGGCGACCAGGCGAGAAAAGTTCGCGAGCTCCTCGACCGCATCGCTGACGACGAGCGCGCCCGCGCGCTGGAGGACTGGCCCGAGCCCGCGCCGGCTCCGGCACAGATCGCTGCACTCGAGGAAGCGGAGCGAAAGCTGGCCGCCGAGGACCCGCGCGGCGCTCTCGCCACCGCCGACGCGCTCTGCGCGGCGCAGCCGGCCTGGCGCGCGGCGCACCGGCTGCGCGCGCGCGCCCTGGAAGCGACGGGGCGGTTGGACGAGGAAGCCCGCGACCTCCGCGTCCTCACCCAACTCGCCCCCGCGGACGCCGGGGCGTGGCGCAGGCTGGGCCGGATCCTGACGGACCACGGCGGCCTGCTGGAAGCGGATCGGGCCGACCTTGCCCTGCGCGAGGCGCTGGCGCTGGAGCCGTCGTGGATCGATCTCTGGCTGCTCCGCGCCCGCGTGGCGCTGCGGCAGGGACGGGCCCAGGACGCCCTGCGGCATCTCGCGCGGTACCGGCGCTCGGGCGGGCACGACGCCGAGGCGGATCGCCTCGGATCCGCGGCAACCGCGCAGGCCGGCTCGGAAGTGGCCAGACCCAGCCCGGAGGCGGCGCCGAAGCGCGAGCCCAGCGCGAACGCGCGCGCCCTCTACCAGCAGGCGTCGGGCGCGGAATCGCCGGAGGACGCGCGGCGCCTCCTCGAGCAGGCACTGGACGATTCGCCGGCGTTCGTGGAAGCCGCGGCGGCGCTGTTCTCGTTCGGCGCGCCCGTCCCGGAGCGGACGGTGGAGGCGCTGCGGGAGGACGGCTCCGCCTTGCTCGATCTCGCTTCCCGGGTGCGCCGTGCCGGTGCTCCTCCGGCGCTGGTGGCGCCGTGGATCGACCGCGCGGTCGAGACGGGAGCGGCGGAGGCGCGGTTCGCCCGGGCGCAGCTGCGGCTGGAGCAAGGAGACCGGGGAGGCGCCGTCCAGGACCTGGTCGCGTACGCCGCCTCGCCGGATCCCCAGCACCTGGACGAGGCGCGCCTGCTCCGGTCCCAGCTGATCGCGCCGTCCCGCACGGACGTCGGGCTCTTGCAAGCGCGGCGGCGGCTGGCGGAGGACCGCCCGGAAGCCGCGCTGGCGACGGTCGGAGAGCGCTGCGAGCCCGAGATGGATCCGGACCGCCTGCTGGCCATCGGCCAGGTCCGGGAGTTTTCCGGCGAGCTCTCGCGCGCGCTCGAATGCTACCGGCTGGCGTCGCCCTTGCCGCTCGCCTTGCGCAGGCTGGCACGGGTCGCCGAGCGCGAGCCGGACGCGCGCGCCGCCGGCGAGCTGCGCACCGCGGCGGCGAAGGGAATCCCCGAGGCGCTCTGGGCACTGGCCCGGATCGATCTCGCCGCCGGACGGCAGGACGCGGCCCTGGCGAACGTGGAGAGCTTCCTCGCCGCAGCCGCGCCCGACGACGTGGGCCTGGCCGACGCCCGCGCCGCGCGCAGCGCGATCCTGCGCAAGACGACGGAAGCGGCGCAGGCGCGGGCGCGCTACCGGGGCGCGCTGGCCACCGTCGCGTTCCTGGCCTTCGCCGCGCTGGCCGCCTGGCTCTGGGCGGGGACCACGATGAAGTCCGCGCTGCGCCGGGCGCCGCGGCTGTTCCCCCACCTGGCGCGCGCGGCCAACGAGGTCCGCCACGACGTCATCAAGCACCGCGCGGGCGCGCTGGCGATGGTGGGACAGGCGCGGCGCGAGGACCTCGCACGCGCGCTTCTCTTCCCCGAGCCCGCCTCGCGGGTGGTTGCCCGCCACTACGAGGTGCTTCGGGCGGCCGCCCGCTCCCAGGGAGTGTCCCTGAGGCGGCTCTCGCGCGAGCCGGTCTTCGGTCCCCTGGTCCGCGATCTCGCGCGCGCCGAGACGTTGCTGCAGGGGCCCGGCGACGACGCGAAGGAGCTGGCGGAGATCGATGCGCGCATCCGCGGCGAGCACGCCAGGAACCTCGGGCAGCTGCTCCGGCTGGGTCCGCGCACCCGGCTGGACGCCAGCGCCGTCGCAGGGTGGATCCGCGACGTGGAGGCGGAGATGCGCCGCGGCGGTTCCTCCTGGACGGCCCCCTCGATCCTCATGAAGGGGATGGAGGTGGAGTTCCCGGTGGAGCGCGGAGCGCTGTCGACCATCTTCGCCAACCTGCTGCGGAACGCCCAGGCGGCGGCCGCGGGTGGCGAGGTGATCGTGCGCCTGGGCGAGGAGCGCGACGCCGCCGGCCGCAACCTCACCGTCCTGTTGGTGGGCGACTCGGGGACGCATGCCATCTCCGTCACGTGGTGGTGCGCACCGAGGAGCCGCCGTGGAAGAAAGCCGTGGGAGCCTGCTTCCCGGCGCCGCCCGCATGACCTTCCTGGTCTGCGAGGACGGCTCCGAATACACGGAGCGCTTCCGCCGATTCCTCGGAGCGCAGTTCCAGTTCGTGCGCGCCGGACATTTCGCCGAGGCGCTCTCCCTGCTGCCCGGTGCCCGCGCGCTGCTGCTCGATCTCGACTTCCGCCGCACGCCGAGCGCGCTCCTGGTGGACGAGCGCGGCGCGCAGGACGCCCGGGCCGCACCCGAAGTCCATGGCATTCTCATCCTCCGGGCCCTCCGCGCCAGGCGGATCGCCTTGCCGGCGGTGCTCTTCGCCGACCTGGACGATGCGGCCCACGCGGCGCGCTTGCAGTCGGAGCTGGCGCCGCTCCGCATCGTCCCCTCCAGCGAGGGATTGCCGCGGATCGCTCAGCTGCTGCGCGAATTGCTGAGCAGCGCCACCGGGAGCGTGGAGAACAGCTGATCGACGGCCAGGCCGTCCTTTCCGATCTCCCGCTCCTCGCCGGTGAGAACGTCCCGCAGCTTGCCGCCGGCGGGCAGGTCCGGGAGGGGAACGACGGTGCCGGCGAAGCGTTCGGCCGGAAGCCGCTCCCCTTCGAGGAGGCCCGCGACGAGCCGGGGCGCGACCACCACCGCCAGCTGGCCTCCCGGCCCGGTGCGGGCGAACGACACCAGATTCTCCGCCCGCGGGCCTTGCGGAGCGAGCGGAACGTAGCCGCCGCCCGCGAACACGTCGGCCTGCGCCTTGCGGCCCCGCAGCGCGGCCTGGGTGAGGAAGAGCTTGATGCGGCCGTCCTGCCAGTGCGCGTACAGCTCTCGCGCCAGCTCGGCCGGCGCCAGCGCGGAGGACCGGATCTCGTCGAGCAGCCGGCGGCGCAGCTCGAAGTCCACCGGCCGGCGATTGTCGGGGTCGACCAGGGAGAGGTCCCACAGCTCGGTTCCTTGATAGAAGTCCGGGACCCCCGGCGAGGCGATCTTCAGCACCACCTGCGAGAGCGAGTTGTGCAAGCCGATCTGCGCCACGCGCAGGGCGAACGGCTGCAAGAGCTTCCACAGCCGGTGCGCCAGGGGAACCGCGAAGAGCCCCTCCACGTATCCGCGGAGCGCGTCCTCCCAGCGCTGGTCCTCCTGGATCCAGCTGGTGTTCACCTTCGCTTCCTTGGCCGCCTTGACGATGTACTGGACCAGGCGGTCGCGCAGCGAAGGCAGCTCCTCGGCGCCGAGCGGCCAGGCGCCGATCAAGGTCTGCAGGACGAGCATCTGCTCGTTGCGGTCGGGGGCGAGGCGGCCGTCGATCTCGCGCCTCAGCCCCTCCGTCCGGCGCGCGAAGGCGATGGCCGTCTTGCGCCAGTCCTCGGGCAGCTCGGAGAGGGCATCGATGCGGACGCGGATGTCCTCGCCGCGCTTGGTGTCGTGGGTGGCGGTCGCGAGCAGGGCGCGCGGCCATTTCTCCACCCGCAGCCGGTTCTGCTCGTGGAAGGACTCCACCGTGTTGCCGAAGTGCTCGGGCTCTCCTCCCACCTCGTTGAGCGAGACCAGCCGGTTGTAGACGTAGAAGGCGGTGTCCTCGAGGCCCTTCGCCATCACCGGGCCGAGCACTTGCTGCAGCTTGACGGCGAACGCGTGCTGGGCCGGGCGCTCGCCCTCCGCCACGTAGGCGGCGAACTTCTGCAGCAGGATGTCGGCGATGAAGTCGTAGATGCTGGCGTTCTCGGCCGGATTGCGCCGCTTGGCCCAGGCCACCGCCTGGAGGATGTACTTGCGGTCCCGCTCGTCCACCTTCCCGGGCTCCTCGATGTAGGGCCGGTAGACGGGGAAGGAGGCGATCAGCTCGATCAGCGCCGACCGCAGCGAGTACAGGGTGAAGTCGCGGGTCCAGCGGTTGCCCTCCGAGATGCGGTTCAGCTGGCGGGCGAGGAGGTTCATCTCCGACGCCATGGCCGTGTAGAGGATGAGCTTCTTCTTCTGGTAGACGAGCTCCTGGAAGTCGATCTGGCCGTGGATGAAGCGGGAGTAGATCTTGTCCAGCTTCTCCGCGTTCTCGCGCGCGACGAAGATCCCGTTCAGGGCGTTGAGGAAGTCGTACCCGGTGGTTCCGGCCACCGCCCAGCTCGCCGGCAGGCTCTCGGTCCGCGCCAGGATCTTCTCGACCACCACGTACAGCGGCCGCTCCAGGCGCGGGTCCTTGCTGGCGGCCAGCTCTTCGCGCACGGCCGGGAGCAGCTCCTTCCAGGAGAGGCCTCGCTGCTGGGCGCGCTCATGGGCCCGCTGCAGGATGTGCGCGTTCTGCAGCAGCCGGAAGTAGCGGCGCGGGTAGGCGAGACCGTCGGGATGGTCGATGCGCAGGCCGTCGATCTTGCGCTCCGCCAGCAGGCGCAGCGGGATCCGGTGCGCATGCTCGAACACCTCCGCGTCCTCCATCCGCACGGCGGCGAGCGAATTGATGTCGAAGAAGCGGCGGTAGTTGATCTCCTCCGACGACACGCGCCAGTGCGCCAGCCGGTACGCCTGCGCGTCGAGGAGCTTGTCGAGCAGGTCGAAGCTGCGCGGCCTGCCCTTCATGCCGTTGAAGATCCGGACGTTCTCCTCCAGGTGCCGGCGCACTTCCTCGCTGTTCGCGAAGAGCGCGGCCACCCGCCGCTTCACCACTTCCTTCTCGCGCCGCCGCTCCTCGCGCCGGGCCGGGTCCTTCTCGTGGCGCGAGGGCATGTGCTCGAGCACGAAGAGGATGCTCTTCAGCTCGTCGAGGGCCTCGCCCTTCCCCATCCGCTCCTCGAGCTCGTTGATGCGGTGGCCGAGGACGTGCCCGTAGGAGCGCGGGTTCACCGGGAAGAGGTGGTCGTAGTACCGGATGCGGAAGGCGCCCTCGTGCAGCTCGAGCTGGATCTCTCCCCGCTCCAGCACCGCGCCGTACCGATCGCCCAGCACCGGCAGCAGCACCTTGTCCTCGAGCTCTTCCTTCAGGGGATGCCACTCCACGTCGAAGAACTTGGCCGCGTGCGCCGAGGGCCCGTTCTCCAGCAGGTCCATCCAGAGCACGTTCCCGGAGGCGAGGCCCATGTGGTTGGGCACGATGTCGAGCACGTGCCCCACGGCCGCCGCGCGCAGCGCCGCCGCGAGCCGCTCGTACGCCGCCTCGCCTCCCAGCTCCGGATTGATGGAGCCGTGGTCGACGACGTCGTACCCGTGCAGGGACCCGGGGGCCGCGGTGAGGATGGGGCTGCTGTAGAGGTCGGTCACGCCCAGGTCCGCCAGGTACCGCACCACGTCGACGGCCGCGTCGAAGGGAAACCCTTTGTGCAGCTGCAGCCGGTACGTGGCGACGGGCCGGCGGGCGGACGCCAGCTCAGCCGCCACCTCATCGAGCAGCCGGCGGGCCTGCTCGCGGACGATCTCCCGCTCGACCCTCAATTCCGCCTCCCCAGGCTGGCCGGGCGGAGGCACAGGGGTGCCCTTACCGCTTGCGGCCGTACTGCTCGGCAAGATGTGCAAGCTCCCGCGCCGTTGCCACGGGCTCAGGAGCGGAAAACAGCTCGGACAGTTTCCAGGGCAGGCGGAAGGTCCAGTTTTGCGGGCCGACGGTCCCCGGCGTGTTCATCCGGTCCGTCCATCCCAGCGCGTCGACCACCGGCACCAGGAGCGCATCGCTCGCGGCTGCGTACGCGAGCTCGAGCAGCACCGACCGGGTCTGCGGCGTGTATTCCTTCTCGGTGGGCCCGCGCAGACGTGCGAGGAGCGGCTGCGTCAGCTGGAGCTCGCGCTCCCAGTCCGCCAGGCCCTTCCACCAGGTCGCCAGCGGCTCGGTGTCGTGCGTGCCGGTCACCGCCACCGAGACGCGGGGGAACCGGGTCACGTCGCGCGGGACGCCCTTGTCGTTCTCCCAGCGCAGCACCTTGGTGCCGGGGATCTCTTGTTCGGCGAGCGAGGCGCGCACGAAGTCGGGCACCGTCCCCAGGTCCTCGGCGAGCACCTCCGCCTTCTCCCCCAGGAGGGCGAGGATGCGCTCGCCCTGCTGCCGCTGTTGCTTCTCGTCGGCCGGGATGAAGAACGGCGGGCTCTTGTCGATCGGCCGGGCATAGGTCCGGTAGAGCCCGACGACATGGTCGACGCGGTAGGCGTCGTACAGCTCCGCGGCGCGGTCGGCCCGCATGTGCAGCCAGGCATCGCCCGACGCCAGCATCTCCGCCCAGCGGGGCACCGGCAGTCCCCAATCCTGCCCTTCCGCGCTGTAGGCATCCGGAGGCACCCCGACCGTCGCGTCGAACCGGAAGAGGCGCTGCAGGGTCCACACGTCGGCGGAATCCTCCGCCACCATGAAGGGCAGGTCGCCGAGGATCTGCACGCCCTTGGCGTTCGCCTCCGCCCGTCCCTTCCGCCATTGTGAGTCGGCGACCCACTGCACGTAGGCGATCTCGTCGATGGCCTCCCGCAGGCGCGCGCGGGTCGCATCCAGGGCGCCCGGATCCCGATCGCGCAGCGGCGGCTCCCAATCCCGCCAGCTCTTCTGGCGCTCGTCGTGCAGCGCGCAGTAGAGCGCGTAGTCCTCGATCCACCCGGCGTGCGCGGCGCGGAAGTCGTTGAACGCGCGCTCCCGGGCGCTCCCCCGCTCCCTCTGGCGGAACCTGCCGAACGCGCGGCGGAGCGCGCTCCGCTTCACGCCGCGGTATCCGGCGAAATCGACCCGCGGCGCCTGGCGCAGCCGCAGAAGCTCCGCTTCCTCCTCGGGGGTCAGCGCGTCGAGATCGGGCAGCTCCTGCAGGTCCACATACAGCGGCTCCAGGGCGCAGGAGCTGGAAGCGGCGTAGGGGCTGTCCTGGCCGGGCGCCACCTCGTTCAAGGGCAGGAGCTGCCACAGGGTGCAGTGGGAGGAGAGCAGCCATCCGGCGATCCGTCCCGCGTCCGCCAGGCTCCCCAGGTCCCCGTCCGGCCCGCGCACCGAGGAGAGGGGCAGGAGCAGGCCCGCCCTCCGCCCCAGATCGAACTTGTGCGCCACGGCGCTCTTTTACTCGCCGCAAAGTCCATGGCAAGCGCCGATTGCGCGGCGGTCGCCGCTGCGATACAGCCGGCCCATGCCGAAGAGGGCCACCACCGACCACGGCGAGATCATCCACTTCGCGGGCCGACGGCATCTGTTTCCCGTCGTTTCCCGCACCGACCCCACCCGGACCCGGCTGGCTTCGGCGGAGGATCAGGCCACGGACGAAGTGCGGGTCGGCTGGCCCGCCTGGTTCCGCCCCTTCATCGACGGCCGCCTCGTGTTTCTTTACGACGAGTCTTCTGGCCAGGCGGTGACCCGCGCGGAGGCCGACGCGGCCCTGGCTGAGGGGCCTGCGGGCCCGGCCGGCGCGGCTTCGACGGCGACGTAGAAGACAGGTCCTCGGGCGTCAGCCAGCGGCTGGTCTTGCGCGCGCCTTCTCCCGCCAGGGCGAGAGTGATCCGCCGGCGCGCCGGGTCGGCCGCGACCACTTCCACCGTCACCTCGTCGCCGATGGAATAGCTCTTGCCGGTGGAGCCGACGACCAGGCGCTGCCGCTCCTTGTCCAGCTCGGTGTCTTCGCCCAGGGACTCGCCGGGGATGAGCCCCTCCACGAACACGTCCTCCAGCTCGCAGAAGAGGCCGAAGTCCGCCACGCCGGAGATGACCGCCTTGAACTTCTCGCCGATCTTGTCCTGCATGTAGAGCGCCGAGTAGAACGCGTCGACGTCCCGCTCCGCCTTCATCGCGGCGCGCTCGCGCTCCGAGCACTGCGCGGCCACCCCCGCCAGGTACTCCTCCTGCTCCTCGCGCTCGCGCTCGCTGAGCGGGCGCCCGCCGCGTGCCCAGTGCTCCTTGAGGAGTCGGTGCACCATCAGATCGGGATAGCGGCGGATGGGCGAGGTGAAGTGCAGGTAGGTCGGCGCGGCCAGGCCGTAGTGGCCGATGTTCTCGGGGCTGTACTGGGCCTGCATCATCGCCCGCAAGAGGAGCGCGTTGAGCGCCTTCTGCGCGGGCTTGCCTTCCACGCGCTTGAGGAACGCGTTGAGGACGGCGGGAGCCAGGTCTTCTCCCGAGGGCAGCTCGAATCCATGCGAGCGCGCCAACGCGGCGAAGGCCTCCAGCTTGTCCCGATCCGGCTGATCGTGGATGCGGTAGACGGTGGGCAGCCCGCGGACGTCGAAGAACCGGGCCACGCCCTCGTTCGCCGCCAGCATGAACTCCTCGATCAGGCGGTGCGCGTCGTTGCGGGGCCGCTTGACGATCTCCAGCACCTTTCCCTCGTCGTCGAGGACGATCTTGGCCTCCGGCAGGTCGAAGTCGATGCTCCCTCGCGCCTTGCGCTGCTGGTTCAGCTTCTTCGCCAGCTCCTGCGCGATCTGGAGGTCTGGGAGCACCGGCCGGACCTGGGGGTCAGGGTTTCCCCCGAGCGCGTCGGCGACCCGCGTATAGGTCAGCCGCGCGTGGCTGCGCATCACCGCTTCGTAGATGTCCGCGTGCAGGGGCCTCCCCGAGTCGTCCAGCGCCAAGTCGCAGACCATGCAGAGGCGGTCGACGTCGGGGTTCAGCGAGCAGATGCCGTTCGAGAGCCGCTCCGGCAACATCGGCAGGACCGTGCCGGGAAAGTAGACGCTGGTGGCGCGACGCAGCGCTTCCCGATCCAGCGGCCCCCCGGGCCGGGCGTAGTGGGCCACGTCGGCGATGGCGACCACCAGGCGATACCCGCCGGACGTGGTCCGCGAGACATGCACCGCGTCATCGAAGTCGCGCGCGTCCTCGCCGTCGATGGTCACCAGAGGCAGGTGCCTGAGGTCGCGCCGGCCGGAGATCTCTTCCGGCACCACGTGGTCGGGGACGCTATCGGCCGCGATGAGGGTGGCCGGGTCGAACTCGTCCGCGAATCCCTCCGCGTAGGCGGCCGCGAGGATCTCGAAGCGCGGATCCCCGGGCGGGCCCAGGACGGCGACGATCTCGCCCTCCATCGCGCCTCGCGCGTCGCGATGCAGGCGCACCTTGACCATGTCGCCGTCGCGCGCCTTGGGATGGCGGGGGACGACGATGTTGCCGGGAAGGTTCCGGTCGTGCGGGATGACCCAGGCCGCCTTCCCCTTGGCCTGGTAGACGCCGAGGACGAGCTGGCGCCGCTGCTCGACGATCTCCACCACCTCCGCGGCCAGCCTGCCGTCCCGCCCCCGCATCACGCGGGCACGGACGATGTCGCCGTCGAGGGCGCCTCTGGTGTGCTGCGGGGGTACGAAGAGGTCGTTCTCCCTCCCACCCTCGCCGAGCAGCGGCGAGATGAATCCGTACCCCTCCGGCTTGAGGTGGATGACCCCGGTCACGGTTCCCCCCGGCCTTCGCTCGGCCTGCGGCGACGACTTCTCCCGGCGCTGCCGGGTCGCCTCGACCATGGTGGCCGGAACCCGGCGGGACTGGGTCCGGGCCGGCTCGCGGGCGGCCTTCCGGCCTTCGCCGTCGTGGCCCTGCTGGCGCTGCGCCTCGCGGTACACGTGCCCGTCGTAGCTGGCACGTCCTTCCTTGAGGAGATGGGAGAGGACGCGGCGCAGGGGCTGTTTCTGGCCCTGGCCCAGCCGGAGCTGTCCGGCGAGCTGCTTGAGCGAGAGTCCTTTGCCTCGCGCGCCGCGGAGCGCGGAGAGCAGGCTCTCGGGATCGATGTGCATGAGGTCTACTTCTAGGCTTTTTTCGGCCCGATGTCGGCCGCCGTCTCGATGACGACGGTGGTCGTGTCGGACTTCGAGCAGGGGAAGCCGGGGACGTGCTTGCCGAGGAACGAGGTGAGCGAGGACATCAGCTCGGCGGGCATCTCGGTGGCGAGAGCGCTGCGACAGAGCCTTCGCGTGGCCCGGTAGGTGCGGACGAACGTGATACAGGGCGGACAGGTGCTGAGGTGTTCCTCCAGCTCCTTTGCCCGCACCGGCGCGAGCGTCCCTTCGATGTATTCGCCGAGGAGATCGACGCAGTCCTTGCAGTGCTGAATTGGGCTCGTCAAACGGGCTTGTCCTGTGCGAGTCGTTTGGAGGCCAACGATATTAGCCGACCCAGGAAGAAAGATGCACTCCCGAAGATGGGGATTCGGCGGCTCCCCGTCATTTGGCGGGAGCGTCGAAGAACTCGCCCAGCTTCTCGCGGAGGGCGAGTCGGGCGCGGTGCAAGCGGCTCTTGACGGCCGGGACGGTCAGGTTGAGCGCGTCGGCGATGTCCTCGTTGGAGAGGCCGTCCACGTCCTTGAGCAGGAACACGGTCCGGTAGTCGTCGGGCAGCTCCGCCACGGCCTTGTTGATGGCGTCGCCCAGCTCGCCCGACATCATCCTTTCGTCGGCGCGCTGCGACCAGTCGCTGCTGCTGGTGGGCTCGAGGTAGCCCTCGGCAGAAAACCTGGGACCCGAGAGCTCGAGCGGCTGGTCGGAGAGCGTGTCGGGGGCGCGCCGCTTGCGGCGCAGGCGCATCAGAGCGCTGTTGGCGGCGATGCGATAGAGCCAGCTGGAGAACTGCGCTTCGCCGCGGAACA
>WNFT01017514.1_pt1 | contig 13050 bp, 13 predicted proteins | sample 5400191 | NCBI WGS metagenome assembly WNFT01 (sample SAMN13153359, study PRJNA577476) | soil metagenome | isolation source: 80 cm saprolite under Madrone tree | place: USA:California | collected 2016-06-14
CCTTTTTGTGTGTAAGCGCTTGCCTGTGTGCCGGCTTCTTTTTCGCCTTTTCAGTTTCCGCTGATGACATCGCGGAGCGCGCGAAGAAGCTGCACTTCTCATCCATTGTTCTCGATACGCATGCGGACACACCGCAACGCATGCTGACCGGCAACTTCGATCTTGGGAAACGCGATACGGAAGGCCACGTCGACATACCTCGGATGCGGGAAGGCGGCCTGAACGCGCAAATCTTCTCCATTTTCATTTCCGGAAGAATTCTCGGACCGCCGGCGATCCAGCAAGCTCTCGATCAGATTGACATCGTCCGCCAAAACGTCCAGCAACGTAGCAAGGACCTGATGCTGCGACGACCGCAGAAGAAATTCGCAGCGCTCACGCGCAAGGCAAGATTGCCATTCTCATGGGCATGGAGGGCGGCCACATGATTGGCAACGACATTCACATGGTCCGCAATTACGCGCACTTGGGCGTGCGCTATATGACGCTCGCACATTTCTACAATGACGAGTGGGCAGACTCCTCGACCGACAAGCCCGCGCATAACGGCCTGACGGATTTCGGCAAGGAAGTGGTCCGCGAAATGAACCGGCAAGGAATGCTCGTGGACATTTCTCACGTTTCCGACAAGACGTTTTACGATGCGCTGGAAGTCAGCAAGGTGCCGCTTATCGCATCGCATTCTTCCGTGCGCGCCATTTCGAATCACCCGCGCAACATGTCCGACGACATGATCAAGGCGCTGGCTGCCAAGGGCGGAGTCATTCAGATCAACTATGAGAGAAATTATCTCAGCGAGGAATACCGGAGCGCCTTTGCGGCGCTTGCCGGGGACGTGAGCCGCATGGAGGAGAAATTCAAGAAAGAATGCGGGGACGACAACGTGTGCATCGGCAAAGCGGAGATCAAGCTCACCAGGGACTTGACCGATGCCGGAAAGCTCCCTCACGTAAGCTGGGAAAAGATTGTTGGACATATCGACCACGTCGTTAAGCTTGTGGGCCCGGAGCACGTCGGCCTGGGCTCGGATTTCGATGGCGCGGACATGCCCGAAGGGCTCGAGGACTGCTCCAAGTTGCCCAAGCTCACGGAAGCGCTGCTGCGAAAGGGCTACAAGGAGGATGATATCCGCAAGATTCTCGGCGGCAACATACTCCGCGTGATGGAGCAGTCGGAAAAAGTCAGCAAAGAGATGCAGGCAACGCAATAGGAGAACAAGGAGACGTGGAATGGTGCGAGCGATTCTGTGCGCAGGTGCGTGCGCTGCAGCTGGCGTGCTCCTGGCGGGTGCGATGAAAGGAGACGGCATTTCGGAGAAGGCGCGCAAGCTGCACTTTTCGTCCATCGTCGTGGATACGCACGATGACACGACGCAGCGCTTCCTCGACGGAAAATTCGATCTGGGAACACGCAGCTCCACGGGAAGCATTGACATTCCGCGCATGCGCGAAGGCAATCTGAGCGCTATTTTCTTTTCCATCTGGATCCCTAGCAAAGTGACCGGCCCCGAGGCCGTGGACCGCGCGCTCGTGCAGATCGATGCCGTACGCGAACAGGTCCGCAAGCATCCGAATGACGTGGTTCTGGCCACCACGGCAGCCGAAATCCGGGAAGCGCGCAAGCAAGGCAAGATCGCCGCGCTCATGGGTGTCGAGGGCGGCCATATGATCAATTCCGATCTCGGCGTCTTACGGAGTTATGCTGCGCTGGGTGTGCGTTACATGACGCTCACTCACAGCGGCAATGACGAATGGGCGGATTCTTCCACGGATAAGGCGGTGCACAACGGGCTTTCGGAATTCGGCAAGGACGTGGTGCGCGAAATGAATCGGCTCGGCGTCATGGTGGACATCTCCCACGTCAGCGACAAGACTTTTTATGACGCGCTGGAAGTCAGCAAGGCGCCGCTGATCGCTTCGCACTCGTCGTGCCGCGCAATTTGCGACGCTCCGCGCAACATGACCGACCAAATGATGAAGGACCTTGCCGCGAAGGGCGGCGTTGTGCACATCAATTATCACGTAGGATTCCTGAGCCAGGAGTTCCGCAACGCCGAGAAAGCCGATCCCGAGATCAACAAGGCTATCAGCGCAGAAGTGATGAAGCGTTGCGGCGATAATGAAGGATGCCAACTGATCGAAGGCGATCGCATTACGCGTGAATACGTCGCGCAGGGAAAGCTCCCGCGCGTGGAATTCGCAAAAATCATCGAACACATTGACCACGCCGTAAAAGCCGCCGGCGTGGATCATGTAGGTCTGGGCTCGGATTTCGACGGTGCCAACATGCCCTACGGCATGGAAGATGCGACCAAGCTCCCGGCCATCACCGAGGCCCTCCTGCAAAAGGGCTATTCCGAAGGTGACGTGAAAAAGATTCTCGGCGAAAATACTCTGCGCGTCATGGCGGAAGTGGAACGCGTCAGCCGAGAATTGAACTCAGCGCCGAAGAAGTAACGCACGAATTCTGGAAACTCATTTGAAAAGGAGAAACGAAGCGAAATGAGAAAACTTGCAATCTTATTCGTTGCCGGAGCGCTCGGAATTGCCACGCAAGCCGCAGCGCAAACTCCCGCCCCGGCTCCCGCCAAGCCCAAAACGGCCACCGCCCCTAAAGCCGGCACGACGACCCCAAAGACGGCGACGGTCCGCAGCTACGATCGCACTTTGCTGCGCCCAGCACTGCTCAAAGACAAGGCGCCGGAAACGTATCAAGTGAAATTTGTGACCACTCGGGGAGAGTTCACGGTGAGTGTCACTCGCGCGTGGGCTCCCATTGGGGCGGACCGCTTCTATAATCTCGTGAAGCATCATTTTTACGACAACGCTAGTTTCTTCCGCATCGTTCCCAACTTCGTCGTGCAGTTTGGGATCAGCGCCTACCCGCCCGTTGCGGCAGCTTGGCAGGACGCCAACATCAAGGACGAGCCTGTCACGGGCAGCAACAAGCGCGGTTATTTGACCTACGCCAAAACGTCGCAACCGAATACGCGGTCCACGCAAATTTTCATCAACTTGAAGGACAACGCCAGTTTGGATCGCCAGGGCTTTTCGCCCTTTGGCGTCGTCGACGCCCAGGGCATGAAAGTGGTCGACATGCTCTACGATCAATACGGGGACTCCGGTGGCCCCGATCAGGATCAAATCGCCAAGCAGGGCAAGGCTTATCTTGAGACGCTAGTCGGAACCGCTGCAGAGGCGGCCCCGGCCAAGCCCGCGGCCGCGAAGCCAGCAACTCCGGCGGCGAAAAAGCCTCAATGAATTCGACCAGCCATTGATTACTTTTTTGGATGCGATGCATCTAATCTTTGTTGGGACTTCCCTTTGACTTCGGGGAGCCCGGGAAAGTATTCTTCACCTTGATGAGAAACTGCTGCCAGACGATGTGTTGTCCTTGCGCGTGCAACGCTGCGTGTTGCACGCGCCCCATCTCTGGCCAGAGGAGTTTCCGGACTTAGCTGTAGCTTAATCACAGAGTTCCGAAGCCCACATGCCAGAGAGCCTGGTTATGTGGGCTTTTTGTTTTTGATCGAGGCTATCTCGAACGCCGGAAGAGAAGTGGAGAGCCAGGAATCATGAGCGTGGAAGTTTTACCCGAGGTCGAGCAACGGCACAGCGCCGAAGCCATCGAAGCGGAGATTCAGCGTTTTGAGGAGCGCGTCCAGCAGCTTCAGAGCGGCGAGATCACCGCGGAACAGTTCCGGCCCTTCCGTTTGAAACACGGCACGTACGGCCAGCGGCAGCCGGGTTTCCAGATGCTGCGTGTAAAGATCGCGGCGGGCGTGTTGAAGCCGGATCAGCTGCGCGTGCTTGCTGGGATTGCGGATGATTACTCGACGGGACGCGGACATCTCACCACGCGCGAAAATGTTCAATTCCACTTTGTGCAGCTCGAAAACGTGCCTGCCACGATGCGCCGGCTGGCCGCCGCGGGACTTACCACACGCGAGGCTTGCGGCAACACGGTGCGCAACGTGACGGCGTGCCCCGTGGCGGGTGTTTGCCCGGGCGAAGCGTTTGACGTCACGCCGTATGCTCTGGGCGTCTCGCGCTATTTGCTGCGTCATCCTGATTTTCACGACTTGCCGCGCAAGTTCAAGATTGCCTTCTCCGGCTGCGAAGACGATGGCAACTGCGCGGTGGCCGGAATCCACGACGTAGGGCTGATCGCGCAGGTGCGCGGCGCCAACGGCACGGCTCATCGGGGATTCAAGGTTTTAGTTGGCGGCGGATTGGGAAGTTTGCCGACAGAAGCCGCCGTTCTCGCGGATTTTCTGCCCGAAGAAGAACTGCTGCCCACCATTGAAGCGATTCTGCGAGTTTTCACGGAAACCGGGAACCGCAAGAACAAGCTCATGGCGCGATTGAAGTTTGTTCTGCGCGCCAAAGGTATCGAGGAATTGCGGCGGCTAGTGGCGGAGAAGCGCAAGGTTTCGCAGGCGCCGGCGGAAAAATTCACGGTCGCGACTCCGATTCAGCCGTCGCTGGTCGCGATCGCGCCGATACCAATTTCTCCAGCCGTGCCTGAGCCGAAATCGGACGAGGCGTACGACCTCTGGGCCGAGCACAACTTGATGTCCCAGCGGCAAGCGGGCTATGGCGCGATTTGGATCAAACTTCCCGCGGGAACCTTCCTCAGCAGCCAGATGCGTGGCCTCGCCGAAGTCCTTGAAAAGAACGAACTGACTGGCGTGCGAATCGCCGTGAATCAGGATCTGGTCATTCCGTGGGTGCCGTTTGACCGCGTACGCGCCATCTACGATGCGCTTCGCGCACAAGATTTGGCGGAGCCTGGAGCGCGCACCATCTCCGACGTGACGGGCTGCCCGGGCGCCACCACGTGCAATCTGGGCATCACGCGTTCGCTTACGTTGGCCGATGTACTCTCGCGCGAACTCCTCGGCTACACCGATCCGGAAATTCAGAAGCTGCGCATTAAAATCAGCGGCTGCCCCAACTCCTGCGGGCATCATCACATCGCGGATATCGGTTTTTACGGCAACGTCCGAAAAATCGGAGAGCAGCAGGCTCCGTACTATCAGCTTCTGCTCGGCGGCAAAGTGGATGCGAGTGGCGTTCGGTTCGCCCGGCAGATTTTATCTGTCCCCGCTCGGCCCATCCCGGCGATTGTCCGTGAACTTCTGCTCTTCTATCGGGAGGCTCGCCAGTCCGGCGAATCATTCAATGCCTGGGTGACGCGCACGGCTGATAAGGCGATCGTCGAACGATTGAAGCCGCTGGCTGAGGTGGAGAACGCTTCCGCGGAACTTTTTGTGGATTGGGGCGACACTGAAACGTATTCGCTGAAGCTTGGCCGCGGGGAGTGCGTGGCGTAATGGGCAAGGTCTATCTCATTGGCGCGGGCCCGGGCGATCCCGAACTGCTTACCTTGAAAGCGGCGCGCCTCCTCGCTCGCGCAGACGTTGTTCTTCACGATGCGCTCGTCAGCCGCGAGGCTTTGGAGATGATTTCCAAGGCTGCGGAAGTCATCGATGTCGGCAAACGCGCCGGACGCAAGCTCCTTACGCAGGAGGAAATCAACGCGCTTCTGGTTTCGTATGCCCGGAAGCGCGAGATCGTGGTCCGCTTGAAAGGCGGCGATCCCTCCATCTTCGGCCGCGCCGGGGAAGAAATTGAGTCCCTGCGCAATGCAGGAGTCGAGTACGAAATTGTGCCGGGCATCACTGCCGCCCTGGGAGCCGCGGCGGCAGCGGGAATTTCGCTTACCGATCGCCGCGTCGCGTCTCAAATTCTTCTGACCACATTTTCACGGGGCACCGATGGCAGCGTCATGGACTGGGGCTGCGTCACGAGCACGACCACGCTCGTTCTTTACATGCCGGGCGCCGACTACACCGAAGTCTCGCAACGATTGCAGGAAGGCGGCCTTCCGGCGGACCTGCCATGCGTGATCGTTTCCAATGCGGCGAGCTCTCAGCAGCAACTGCGCTGGTCCAGCGTCGGAAGGCCAGCGAAGAAAAGTTGCCAGCGCCTGCCTTACTGATCGTGGGCCGCGTAGCTTCGCGAGAAGTGAGGCAGCTCCGCTCAGCATTCTGGGACGGCGAGGGGAAGACTCTTCCTCCGCAGCATTTGTCGGTCTCTTAGCTTGGAAGGAGTAAAGCATGAATACGGAAGAAGCAGCAGGCAGCGGAAGTCGCTGGAAGCTATCGCTCGATACTTGGGCCGTGCTTGCCGCGTTTCTGGCCGCTCTGTTGATCCGCGCCGGCGTCTTCAAGCATATCCCGTGGCGATGATTTCCGGAAATCGCGAGGAGATGAAAAAGGGCTGATGTTTCGTGGAGTAGAAAAATTGGCTGGCCTTTAGCCGGCAGGGCACATGAGAGCGGCTGCAATTCGTTGCGCCCACTTTGCAGGCTCGAGATTACAATCCCAGGACGGAAACCAGTTCGCGAACGGATGCGGACGACTTCTGCAGCGCCGCATTTTCTTCCGCCGTCAGTTTGATCTGGATAATTTCTTCCGCGCCATTGGCCCCAAGCTTGACCGGCACGCCGACGAACAGGCCCTTGATCCCATACTCGCCGTCCAGGTACACCGCGCACGGCAGAATTTTCTTCTTGTCTTTGAGGATCGCTTCCACCATCTCCACCGCCGCGGCCGACGGCGCGTAGTACGCCGAGCCCGTCTTCAGCAAATTGACAATCTCCGCCCCGCCTTTCCGCGTGCGCTCCACAATCGCGTCAATTCGCTCTTTCGGCAGCAAATCGGGGAGGGGAATCCCCGCCACGGTCGAGTAGCGCGGCAGCGGCACCATGTCGTCTCCATGTCCGCCGAGCACGAATGAGTGCACGTTCTCCACGCTGACCTTGCATTCCATCGCCACAAACGTGCTCATGCGCGCCGAGTCCAGCACTCCCGCCATCCCTAGCACGCGATTCTTCGGAAAGCCGCTGACCTTGAGCGCCGCCTGCGCCATCGCATCCAGCGGATTCGTCACCACGATGAGGATGCAATTCGGCGAATGCTTCACAATTTGCTCGACAACCGCCTTCACCACGTCGTAATTGGCCTTCAGCAAATCATCACGGCTCATCCCCGGCTTGCGCGGAAATCCCGCCGTAATTACCACGACGTCGCTGCCCGCTGTTGCGGAATAATCCCCGTTGCCCGTGGAAATGCCCGCCCCCCGCGAATCCGTCCGTGTGATTGGCCCGGACTCCATCATGTCCAGCGCTTTACCGGCCGGCGCGCCTTCCAAAATATCCGTCAAGACCACATCGGCCAGCTCCTTGTCCACAATTCGCTGCGCCGTGGTCGAACCCACGAATCCGCCGCCCACCACCGTCACTTTTTTTCTGCTCATTCCTCTCCTCGGCTCCGATAATGTTTTCCTCTGCGAATCCTATGCGTCTCTGCGTTAGCGTTAGCTTTTTCTTCTCTTTCGCTTTCTTGACTACCGTGCCGCCGCCACACCCTTCATATTCTCGATGATCGCCGACGCAAACGCCGACGTCCCCACCTTCGTTGCCCCCGGCATCAGCCGCTCGAGGTCGTACGTAACGCGTTTCTGCTGAATGGTCCGCGCGATGCCGTCCTCAATCAACGTGGCCGCTTCCTTCCACCCCAGGAACTCAAACATCATCGCGCCCGAGAGCATCACGGAACTCGGATTGATCACATCCTTGTCCGCATACTTTGGCGCGGTGCCGTGCGTCGCTTCAAAAACGCCGAATCCGTCTCCGATATTGGATCCCGGCGCCATTCCCAATCCGCCCACCTGCGCCGCGCACGCATCGGACAAATAGTCTCCGTTCAAGTTGGAAGTCGCCAGCACGCTGTATTCATCCGGGCGCAGCAGCACCTGTTGAAATACGGAATCGGCGATCCGGTCGTTGATCATCAATTTCTGCTTCCACTGGCCCTTCCCGTGAGTTGCGTAGATCGCATCCAGGGTGCCCTTCACTTCGCGGTATAGCGTTTTCTTGAACGCATCCGTAGCCTGCTCGAGCCCCGGCTCGATCAGCGCGGCATTTTGCTCCACCGTCAGCGCCGGATTCTTGTCGAGATTGTCCACAATCCAGCTCTCGCGCTCGGTAATGGTCTGCGCGCGGAACTCTTCGCGCGCCAGGTCGTAGCCCCAGTCGCGGAACGCCCCCTCGGTAAATTTCTGGATGTTGCCCTTGTGCACCAGCGTGACGCTCTTGCGCTTGTTCGTCAGCGCGTACTTGATGGCCCGCCGCACCAGCCGCTTCGTTCCGGTCGGCGAAATCGGCTTGATCCCCACGCCCGAATCCCAGCGAATCTGCTTCTTTCCATCCTTCAACATCTCATTGTTAAGAAATTCCAGCAGCTTTTTAGCCTCCGGCGAGCCGGATTTCCATTCGATCCCGATATACACGTCTTCTGTATTTTCCCGGAAGATAAACACATTCATTTTCTCCGGTTCGCGCACGGGGGAGGGAACTCCCGCAAAATACCGCACCGGCCGCTCACAGGAATAAAGATCCAGAATCTGCCGCAGCGCCACGTTCAGTGAACGAATGCCTCCGCCCACGGGAGTGGTCAGCGGCCCTTTAATGGCCACGCGGAAATCGCGAATTGCATCCACCGTATCGCTGGGCAGCCACTCCTTGAAGGCATTGAACGCTTTTTCACCCGCGAACACTTCGAACCACGCCACCTGGCGCTTTCCGCCATACGCCTGCTCCACGGCCGCGTCAAACACGCGCCGCGACGCTTTCCAGATGTCTCGGCCGGTCCCGTCCCCTTCGATAAACGGAATGATCGGCGTGTCCGGTACCTGCAGCTCGCCCCCGCTATAACCGATCGGCTTGCCGTCGGAGGGAATGGCCCTGCCGTTGTACGAACTCTTCATGAACACGGCTCCTTGGAATAGATTCAACCGCTCTACGGTCTTGTGAAGAATGAGGCGCGCCGCGCAGCAGCTTCAATCTCGCAACCCGGCAAGCTCGGGTGAAATGGAGAAGATATCACACTCGCGCAGCCGGAGAGTATAATCGCGCGCGATTCCGGATTTTGAACAGGAGGAATTGTCATGATGATGGACTGGAACCAATACCACAAAGAAGTCGGCGCCCGGATCGGCGACCTGATGAAAGTGTCGCCGGACACCGTTCGCGGTTACCAAACCCTGAGTGCCGCCAATTCCAAGACCAGCAAACTCGGCGAAAAGACGCGTCAGCTGATCTCCCTTGCCGTGGCCGTCACCACGCATTGCGACGGCTGCATCGTTGTGCATACCGATGCAGCTCTCAAGGCCGGGGCAACGAAGGAAGAGATTGCCGAAGCTCTCGGAGTTACCGTCGCCATGAACGCGGGCGCTGCGCTCGTCTATTCCTCGCGCGTGCTCGATGCCCTGGAAGCCAAATCAGCCGCGGCCCACGCCGGCTAATTTGTGACACACCTTGGCCAGCCTTGCTCCGGGTAAATCTGACCTTTGATTACTCTCTTAGTCGTAATACTCTTGGCCAAGGTGGGTGATGAGTTCCTCGCCTTTCATCCAGCGAAGCGTGTTTTTCAGTTTCATGGACTGGATGAACAGATCGTGCTCGGGATACAAGCCGGGGGCGGTCATCGGTGATTTGAAGTAGAAACTAAGCCACTCCTGAATCCCTCGCATCCCAGCGCGCTGCGCCAGGTCAAGGAACAGCACGAGGTCCAGCACGATCGGCGCGGCCAGAATGGAATCGCGGCAGAGAAAGTCCACTTTGATCTGCATCGGATAGCCCAGCCATCCGAAGATATCAATATTGTCCCAGCCCTCTTTATTGTCGCCGCGCGGCGGGTAGTAGTTGATGCGCACCTTGTGAAACATCTTGCCGTAAAGCTGCGGATACAATTTCGGCTGCAGGATATATTCCAAAACGCTCAGCTTGGACTCTTCCTTAGTCTTGAACGAGCCCGGATCTTCAAGAACTTCACCGTCGCGATTCCCAAGAATGTTCGTGGAAAACCAGCCGTCCAGACCCAGCATGCGCGCCTTGAAACCCGGCGCGAGGATCGTTTTCATCAGCGTCTGCCCGGTCTTGAAATCTTTGCCGCAGATGGGCACGTTGTGATCGTGAGCCAGCGTTTGCAGCGCCGGGATATCCACGCTCAAATTCGGCGCTCCATTGGCGTACGGGACTCCGCTGGTGATCGAGGCCCAGGCGTACAGCATCGAGGGCGCGATCGCCGGATGATTGGACTTCATGGCCTCGACAAACTTTTCCGGCGTGGAGTGCACTTCTTCCGGCTTGACGAACGATTCCGTCGAGCCGCACCAGCAGGTCACAAGGCGTGAAACGCGCGAGGTCTTGCGGAAATTCGCAATGTCTTCCTTGATTTGCAGCGCAAGCTCGTACTTGTTCTTGCCCTTCTTGATGTTGGGCCCGTCGATCAGCTTCACGAAATCATGGTCAAACGCGGCCTTCATGGGCTTGATGGTGGAGAGGAACGGCTTCACCTTTTCCAGGTCCTGCGGGTTCAGGACGCCCGCGTTGGCCGCCGACTGATAGGCGTTGTCCTTGAAAATATCCCACCCGCCAAACGTGAGGTCCTTCAGCTCGGCAAGCGCGACGAATTTCTTAATCAGCGGCGAGCGAGCGTCCGTTCTTTTGCCCAGGCGGATAGTCCCCATTTGCGTGAGCGATCCCACCGGCTGCGCTTTGCCTTTGCGCACCAGCTCGACTCCCGCCATAAATGTCGTGCTTACAGCACCCAAGCCCGGAAGCAGGACTCCCAGCTTTCCCTTGGCAGGCGCAATTTTGGAAGGCTTATCCATGCCACTCCTTTGAATGAACGATCCAAAAACGATCGACGAGAAAATGAATTCAGAGCAAGCACTGCTGCTGCGGAAGCGCGCAACATCCCCAAACAAACTAGTAATGATGAGGGAAGCGCGCGGGATTTGCAAATCTAAGGAAAGTGGCGTGCTGTCCTAATCTGCCTCCTTATACCACCCAAATTAGGACAGTACCGAAAGTGGGGGTGGTGGGTCATTTTACGATTAGGGAACTTACCGTGACTTAGCCAAACACTGCGCTGGAATGGGTCTAATGTTCTTGTCAAGTCGAGGGCTACTTATGGAATTTCCACCTGAACTGGAAGCCGTTGAGGGGGCGAAAGACCTCCGCGATTGGTTCGGATACTGGCCGACTTTTCACGACGCGGAAGTGATTCGGCTGTACCTCAATCGCAGCGATGCGTCTACTCTGGCTCTCCACACTTGGGAGATGACCAAGGAAGTGGATGAGAAGGGTTTCTATGTTGTGACAAAGAACGTCGTCGTTGAATTTGTGATGAAGGAAGTTGTGGGTTTGAGCTTGAACGGCTTTAACCATCAGAATGTCGTATTCGGTCTTGCGATTGACAGGGTCGATGGTGGTTATCGGCTGACTCTTGAAGATTGTTATGGAATTGCCGGGACAATTGATGCGACGGACATTTCGATTCGGCTGGCATCGGGAAAGCCGAAGGATGCCTCATAGCGGCGGAATCCTGAGAAGTTTTACGAGTACGGTTCTCCCCGGCTTGTGCAGGAGTCTTCGATAAAGTCCCAGGTCAAAGCAAGAAAAGCAGTATAGCCCAGAAATGCTACGACATCGACCGTCTGCGCGCCTTTGCTGAATCCCATTGAACCCGCCGCGCTTATCGGACAAGTGACCTACTACCGAATGTGGAGACGCGCTTCCACCGCAGAGAGTCGGACTTGAAAAACCGGCCGCCGGTCCCTGTGAACATTCAGGACAACGGCGCTGTGATTGGGCGTTTTCCCGGACAGCCTTCGGAGTTAAAGTGGGATAAATAACGCGGGGAAACCCCGCGAAGGAGCCTCGAATGAAGTTGAGAACTCGATATGGAATCTTTGCGGTCGCCTTCGCGCTCTTTGCGATTGGCGTCTCAGTCTTCAGCTCAAGAGTGGGTGCCCAGGAAGAAGGCTGGCAAATCCAACGCGCCGATTATGGCTTCAAGAATCAGCGCAACGATGTCACCGATATCCTCAAGGACCTGATAGGACGTGGTGGCGTAAACGGCCGAGTCACTGTGAACAACCAAACCATGGGCGGGGATCCCGCCGTCGGGAAAGACAAGTCGCTGCGCATCTTTGCAAGGAACAGACGGAACGAAGAGCGCGAATTCAACTTTCGCGAAGGCGCTTTCGTGGATGTGGGCATGTTTGAGGCCCGCCGTGATCGCGATGACTGGGATGACCGCGGTGGAAACTACGGCGGCCGCGACCGCGACGATTGGAATGGCGTCCGCATCATCCGCGCCTACTACGGCATCCAGGGACGCACCATCAACGTGACGGACTTGCTGCGCAGCAGGGCCCGCGCCGGAGGACTTAACTTCGTTGTGACCAACAGCGCCTTTGGTGGGGACCCGGCCGTTGGCGCAGACAAATACCTGATCGTCATCTACCGCCGTAGCAAACCGGGATGCCAACCCGTTAGGAGGAAAATATCGGTGCTTCGCCACGCCGGTATTGCAGCCTAGAACCATTCGCTGCGATAAGCGATCCACCAGCTGGCGGCGCCGATCGGAATTGTCGCCGCCAGCGCCCACCAAAGTGGCAGCGCAAGATCCGCGATCAGCCCCAATACGCCAAAGGTGATCCAAAATACCTTTCGCTGCATGCAACCATACTACCGCTCGGCTCGGCGCCGCGTCGTCCCAATAACGCCTCGCGGCACGCCTTAGTGACGCCGTACCACTCTTAAGGAACTTGACTGGGTCTCAATAAACGCCCCTCGTCCGGCGCAGCTCGCGCACCAGGTAAGCAACAACGGCGAGGTTGATCAGCAGCGCGAACCCTCTGCCCAGGCTCGCGCGCTTCACCAGCTCGTAGATTTCGATGGGGAGCAGCGATGAGGTTGTGATGATGGTGAAGTATTCCGCCCAGCGTTTGCGCAGCGCCAGGCCGATTCCTTCGGTGAAAAAAATCGCGGCATACAGAAACGTTCCCACGCTCAGCTCTTTCAACCGCCGATCATCGAGGCCCGCGAGTTTCTCCAGCAGCTTATGAATGAAATGATTGTGCGGATCGACCTGGAAAGCATTGACCCAGTGCTCGGCTAGAGCAGCGACGT
>WNFT01011569.1_pt1 | contig 13049 bp, 10 predicted proteins | sample 5400191 | NCBI WGS metagenome assembly WNFT01 (sample SAMN13153359, study PRJNA577476) | soil metagenome | isolation source: 80 cm saprolite under Madrone tree | place: USA:California | collected 2016-06-14
CGAGGAGATTCATCGCCGTCAGAACCTGGTTGAATTGCTTGGTGGATTCGCCCCCCATGCCAAACAGCCGAATGACGAGATGACCGGAGACCGCCTCCTGAGTCAGCGCCAACAGACGGGCGCGGTTTTCATCTGCACGCCGGCTCTCCGCCGTTGCGCGACTGCCGAATGGCTTGGAAACAAAGAGTATTAACGGGACTGACGCGAGCACCACCGCGGCCAGACGCCATTCAATAGCGAATAGCAGGACCACCGAGACAAAGATCAGGCTGCCATTGAAAAACAATAGTGGCAAGGCGCGGACGATTGCGAGCTCAAAGGCGCCAATGTCACTTCCCATGCGATCTATGAGTTCCGAGGGGTTAGTCTTCGTATGGTAACCGGGCGAGAGTGCGAGCAGCTTGCGAAACAATCTCATGCGGAGCTCGCTGGTGACGCGCATTCCGAGCGTAGACATCGCGCCTTCCTGGAGCAGCAACGCCGCGGCGAACAGCACGAGAAGCCCGGCAAGAATGGCCACGGCTTCATACAGTGCCGCCGAATTGGCGCGAATGATGCCTTCGTCGAAGATCTGTTGATAGCAAAATGCCGCGCCAAGTTGGTAAATGAGCTGTACCACGATCGCCAGCCAGAACATCGCGTACAGCCCTGGATGTCTCGACATGAGCTTGAGACATCGGACGGCAAACTTACCCATTCTTCTGACCCCCGATCCTATTCACTACGGCTAAGCCCACTTGCGCTACCCAACTCGAGTGTCGCAATAGGGTTGAGAAGATTGCGACTCGCATCTTCATCTGCTACCCATTAAGTATCATCGCGAAGTCCCGCCAGATGCGATGCTGCTTTAAACGATCTTTGAAGCGCTTGGCTTTTGTAAGCCAGACTATTGCCAGCAAAGCGTATTCCCGCCGCGATATATTTCCAAGAGCCATGTGAGGACGGCTCTCGTGGTGGTCGATCCTCCAGACTTCGATTAGGCGCCGGTCGCAGCGATCCTTAAATAGTGCTTGTGCCGACCTGAGTGCATCCGGCGATGAGTTCTATCTGGTGGCCGACACGAAAAACCGGTTGCGATTCCTCGGCAAGCATCTGCCGCTGCAATGGCGTTCCCGGAGCTGCGCCGAGTTTGCCGGCATCAGCCGCATTTCGTCCGCTTTGTATAAGGAGTTTTGCCCGCTGGTGACGGTTGCAACATTCGCTAAAACAACTTGAATAACCTGCGAAATAAACCTGATCGTTCACATTTTGGAATATCTAAGTTATGCCATTTAGACCCAACGTATACACCAACAACACGACCGTGATACCAGCTTTTAATATGACAAAAAGTAGATACAACTTTGTCATGAGTCCAATCTGGAGCAATATGGGTTTCATAGGGGTTACCCTCAACAGTTTTTTGTGGGTAAAGAATAATCGGAATTGAGATAAAGACAAATTCCGCTGCGTCTAGCCCCTTGTTATACAAAGCAATCGCTTCTTGCGGCGTCATGTGCTCCAAAATGTCGCCCAAAAAGCAGACGTTATAGGTGGGATAATCCGCCTCTGGAAATTCCATCTGACGAGCATCTCCAACGTGAATTTCATCGTATTTTTTGATCAATTGATACTTTTCAATATAGGGTTCCCAAATTTCCACTCCTATCCACTTGCCGGGATAGCTAGCACGAAACAAATTGGAATAGGTCCCTGCTCCTACGCCAATATCAAGCACGGATTTTATGGGAATGGTTTGGTGGATTTTGGCTAATACATCACGGATATAATTCTTACCTTCGAAAGCACTTACTGGCATAGTTATTTATCTCCAGGGACTTACTTAGCGTTTATAAGAACGCTACTACAGATCGACTGAGATGTTTCGTTGATCTGCACTCCGGATGAGCCGCAGCGGAACGTACCGCGCGGCAATGCGTGAATTCGGCTAGAGCGTAAATGCCATAGGGCCGCGGTGCAACGTGGTCGCCACCGCTCGGGCAGCGACCTGCAGCCTTCCCGGATCGGCCCATAGCATCTCGAAAGTGACAAAGGAGGAAGGTCGCTTGAGAGCAATCGACACGCTCACCCGCTCGATCCGCTGGGGTAGTTTCATGCCTCTTCTACAAGCCTTAGTGCGTAATCGCATTCTATGCAGCCAAGACATGGCGAGCGTAACGAAAACCATCTTTCCTGTGAGGCGCCGCCGCGAAACGCCGGCCGCTGTTCCGATCAATTCACGCACTAGCATCCAATCAGGAGCAGATATAATGCTCACATTCAGTGTCCTTTCTCATAAACTCGAAGAGATTGCCTTTTTACTATTTCTAACCAGAATGCCTTTACCAAACTGGCCATATTGACCATCCTGTAAACCGGATAAGCCGGTAGGCTCAGTAACGCGCGTCCAAACTCCCGGCGCTTTAGGGCCTCCAATAGGACGGGCACCGCGATTATCACAATGTCAACGATGTACCCAAGGAGAAAAAAGGGATTGACCAAAATGCTGAGGATCGGGATCGCGAACAAAAGCAGGGACCCCGTGACGATTGTGTCCCAAAGCACGACCGCCACGAATGTCCGGAGGTAGCGCTGTTCAAGAACATCACGCCAGTGAAGCACCACGTTTTGGATGAAGCCATGGGACCATCGTCGAAGCTGGCAACCAAGAACGTGAAAATCGTGGGGCTCGATGGGGTAGCACGCTGCCTCTGGTGCAAATCGAACTTTCCAACCAGCAGCATAGAGAGTCCAGGTAAGATCGATGTCCTCCGCCATGGTGCGGTTCGACCATCCACCGATCTCGCGAAGTACATCGGTACGGTAGATGGAAAAGCAGCCGGATAAAATCAAAGGTCGTTCAAAGTGATCTTGAAAAAGTTTGAAGCAAAGTAAATACTCAACATAACGACCTCGCTCCCACACACTTTTCACATACCGTGGGAGAACATAGCCGGAGGCAGCCGCCACATCAGGATCTCGCATTGCCTCGAATAATTTCTGTATTGCATCGGGAGCCAGAATGGTGTCGGCATCGATCGAGATGCAGAACTCGGTGTTAACGAAAGGTAGAGCATAAGTCTGTGCGCCAGCCTTGCCCGTGTTCCTGGGCGGGCGTCGGACCGTGACCCCAAGGTCACGTGCGACATCGCCACTGCCATCAGTCGAGCAGTCGTCGACAACGATAATCTCAATCGGCGGAAGCGTCTGATTCAGCAGGCTGTCAATCGTGTCTGTAAGGCTCGGCGCTTCATTATACGCCGGCACGATGACGGTGATTTGGCCGCCATTCGGTTTACTTCTGTAAGTTTTATTTTTGGACATGGACAGCCCGCCCAAGTACTTGCAGCATTCACTCCCTCCCCGTCTTGTCCTGTTCAAACGCCACTACAGAACAGATCGATTGAGATCGTTTTGATTTGCCGTGGCGGCGCTCCTTGATTCGGACCGGCATCAATGTACCGTTTTGCCGGATCGGCCCATAGCATCTCGAAAAGGAGGAAGGCCGCGTGAGCGGTAAGCAATCGACACGCTCACCGGCTCGATGAGTCTCATCCCTCTTCTACAAGCTTTCTCTTCTACAAGCTTTAATGCGCAATCGCATTCTATGCAGCCACTCCTCAGCTGTTGTGGGATCGACAATCGAGCATCCTCGCTGGGCGCCGGTTGCTGGAGTGAAGCTTCTTCCCTTATCCTTCGGCATTATGTCCGGGGCAGCCGCGCACAGCAATAACGATCATCAATCCAAGAAGCGTGCCGTCGTGGTCTACGCAAGAGCCGGCGAGGGACATCTGGCCGCGGCGCAAACACTCCAGCGCATTCTGGAAGGAGATCCGAATATCGAGGTTCTGTTGCGGGACGGCGAAACGCTGGACAGCGACACTCCGGGGCCCGGGTCGGTGGTGGAACTTTGGAATCTTCTGATCCGCAAGGGATGGTTTCGTCTCGCCGACTGGATTTTCAATCACTGGCTACGCGTGCTGGGATTTCCCCTGTTGGCCATCACAGCCGGAGAGAAAGTAAAGGCTCACCTCAAAGCCCTGCGGCCAGACGCCGTGCTTTCGACTGCGGACATCTACAATCGGGCGCTCGGCGACGCTGCCACAGATCTGGCCGTGCCGTTCACCGTGATGCCAGTGGAATTTTCCATATTCGCCGACCTCCTTCACCCCGCAGCCGAGTATTTGTGCAGCTTTGAGGAGACTGCACGTGCCATCCGCAGGTTTGACCTCAGCGCACCGTATTTCCGCAGCTCGATCCCGGATGGCACCTCGTGGATGAACCGCTTACGCTACTTCGCGAACTGGGTGCAGTTCTACGGCGTGATGCGTACGGAGCCACTATTGTTCCAGCGCGCGGGAAACACGGCGCCGGGAACGAATGGGCTGGCTTGTCACGTGATCGGGCCGCTGCGGCGGCCCGAAGACCACGCCCCTGCGGGAGATCCGCCGCCGGGGGAACGCCCTCGGATCCTCGTAGTCAGCGGGTCGCTTGGCGGCCGTTTCGTCGTTTCGGTTGTCCGGCGGTTGTGCGCCTCAAGCGATCTCGTTGCGGACGTCGTGGCGATCTGCGGGCGCGACGAAGCCGCTATCGCCGAACTCAGCGCGCTCACATCGTCCCGGAGTTCGCCGGTCCGGGTCGAATGTCTCGGTTTTGCCGCAGACCTTCCGGATCGCTTTCGAAAGGCGTCGGTAATGATTGCGCGGCCATCCGCGACTGTCTTTCTGGAAGTGATTCTTGCCGGCCTTCCTCTATTGATTCCGGCACGGGCCACCCGCAACGACATGGGCACGGTGGAACTGCTGGAAGCCTGGAGAATTGGCGAAACCTACCGGAGTGAATACGAAATTCCCAGCATTCTCGCTGCTATGCTGCCGCGCCTCGGCGAATACCGCGAACGCATCCGTGGAATCCGTTCACGCCAACACGACACCCTGGAAACCGTTTCACAGCGAATAAGAGCGGTGACCTGGCGCAGCGTCAGAACCCCCTGAGGCCGCAGCATTAAGGAATAAAGCTTCCAGCCGCGCTGGCGCTGCTGCTGCGAGCGGATCTAATCGGCCCGCGAGAGCGGCCAAGCGAATGCAGCCTCGAAGTCCGTGTGGCCTGCGATCTTTCGCCGGATGTCGCGGATGAGCGGGCCGAACCGGGTGCGCAAAATGCGCAGCCTGTCGGCGGTGGCGGTTGAACTGTTTGGCATAGGCATACCGCCATGCCATCATGGCGGCACGCTTAGGCGATGCGCACGTACCGGCTCCCTAATTTTGACGCTAGGGCTCCATCGTATCCAAATCAGGTTTTCCCTGTTGCAAATCCTGAATTGTTTTGCAGAGGATGGCCGAGAGGGCAGTCCATGCTATTCCCAAGGGAATACCGGCTGGAGCAAAAGCAGGCTAATTCCCCGAGGGCGACACGCGAATCGTGTGGGTGACCGTTGCCGCTGTGGGTCGATGCGATCTGTTCCTCCGTGCAAGCGCGCACATATCGGGCGAATGGGCCCAAATGCAGATAAAGGGCGGCCGCAAAGAGGACGTCTCCGAACGCCGGCAGGTTATGAAGCGCGCAATCGAAAGCGGTGCTCCAGAAATAGCGGCGAATGTCTTTTTCTTTGGTCATGCGCCATATGAGGCGTGCAATCATTAACAGCTGGGGGCCCGATACATGCGCTGTTGGTCGATCGGATAGGTTGAGGAGCCTGGCAACGCGCCGTACGCGGCCGAAATAGGATCGGGACTGTAGATCTTCTCGAGGATGGTCGTGTAGTCGACCAATACACCACCCCAAAAATAGCACATTGGCGCGCGCTCGATGGCCGTATTGAGGAGGACTGCACAGCCCACGCACATGCCGTTGCCCATTCAATTAATTTTCCGCCCATTGCCGTAGAGATGGGAGGGAGGGAAGGAGATAAACAAACATGTATAAAAGTCTAAAATTTTTCTCTAGTTGGTGGAGGCATAAGCTTGTTGACCTGCACAACAGTCTTGCCGAGGCTCGCCGGGGGATAGCTCCGCTCGGAGGCGATCCAATCGATCTTGTCGGAGGCGGTATAGGTCCGGGTCTCGATCCGGCCATGCTCCTTCTCCACAGTGATTTTGGCGACGAGTTTGGCGGCGGGAGCGGTCGCGAAGTAGTCCGCGACATCGATTTCCGGCGTCGGCTCGTTGCCTTGAGGGCAAGTAGACAATTGGCCTTGTTGGCGACAATCTTGTCAGCAATCGCGGCTGGCAGCCCTTAGCATCGATAATCGACACAATTGGTCCTGACTGTCATTGCCACGTTGGAGCTAAACGCATGCTGGTTTTAGCATGGCTGCGTGTGAAGGCCAAGGATATGGCATCTGGTAATCGCTGCACCAAATCAGGACACATCAGCGCGATACGCACAATCAGAAAGGACTTCAATGATTACCAGGCTCAGACCTCACTTCTCGCGACGTGGATCAACAATAGGGCCGACACTTGGCCAAACTAATCATGCTATCATTACAGGCGGGAGTAGCGGCATCGGATTCGCGCTCGCCTGTTTATTTGCCGCAAGGGGCATATCAGTCTCCATTCTTGCTAGGAATTCGCAACGACTTGAGAATTCACGAAAGGACATTCTGGCGCTTGCCGCAGATGCCGCAAATGTGGAAGCTATCCCTTGTGATGTTCGATTAGCAGACAGCTGTCGAGTGGCGGTCGAACAGGCCATTGCCGCAAACGGGCCGCCAGATTGGGCAGTAGCGTGCGCCGGTATCGTAAAGCCCGGCGCGTTTAGGACGCTGTCACTTGATGATCATCGGAGCCAATTTGAGACTAACTTTGTCGGCAGCCTGAATTTTTGTCATGCAGTTGTACCTGCAATGGTGGAGAATGGCGGTGGCAAATTGATCTTTGTGGCATCTGGAGCAGCATTAATCGGAATTTATGGATACAGTGGCTACTGTCCATCGAAGTTCGCGGTAAGGGGTTTGGCCGAAGTCCTTAGGGTAGAATTACGTGAACACGGCATATTGGTTATCCTAGCCCACCCTCCGGATACCCATACACCCATGCTGGAATATGAAGCTCCGCTGCGACCAACGGCCACCGAAGAAATAGCGGGAGCCGCTGGAGTTTGGGAGCCGGACCAAGTTGCGCTGGCGATAATAAAAGGGGCCCAAAAAGGCAGATTTCTTATTGTCCCAGGAATCCCGTTAAGGTTATTGAGCTTTCTTCACAGTTTAATCGCACCAGCCTTCAGGGGGTATCAGGGTTGGATTGTGAAACGTTGTGGCCGTCGTAATACATCTGAACCTGAACATCATTCCAAATAGTCGTCCGTGGATTTCCAATTTTTTACTCGACAAGAAACCAGGGGCCTTCCTAAACGCTCGCGTTCTCGCTACCAGAGCAGCTTGAATGCAAATCGACAATTAGATAGCTTCACGTCGCTGGAGATCTCGCGGCACGAATTTCAACCACATTCCGGACGGCACCCGGCCGGCTAACCGAGCATTTTTGTCGGCACACACGGGCGTCCTCTCAAATGGCGATTGCTTCTACCATAAGTCTCACAAAGCTTGAAGCGATCCTTGTACCTAGGCTCTAATTGTATTTTGTTCGAGCTCCTTTCCGTTTGAAACGAGGGACCATGGTGTCGTCATTGCTACGGCTCGCCTTCTGCGGTGCATCATTAAAACTTTGGAACGCGATGGCACCCATGAGACACATGGCAAATCACTGTTGTCTTTGAAGCGCAGAGAACAGCTATACCGGGATAGGATGCAAAATATAAAAGATTTGCTCCAATAAAGTCCGTATAGCCGTTGATGACATAGCTGTTACTTTCAATTGGAGCTGCGTCCAGATTAAACCTCACGCCATGAAAATTGTAGATCTCCAATCGTCCAGTTCTCAGGACCTGAATGCCCATGTGATCGCGCTTTGCGGCCGCGATGACATGCCGGCACGGCTGCGCCGCGCGAGCGTGCTGGTGGCAAGGCCCTCCGCCAGCCTGTTCCTGGAATCCATTCTGGCGGGCGTTCCGCTGCTCATCCCGGCAAAAGCGACGAAAAACGACTCAGCACCGTCGATTTGATCCGCGCCTGGCGGATCGGAGAGACCTATGACAGCGACGACGAAGTTCCGGCAAAGCTGGCACGCATGCTGCCGAACCTCGCCGAGTACCGCGCCCGACTAGACTAAAGGATGTTCGTGCGCGCCACGCTGAGCCGCGGGAGCAGGTCGCGGCGCGCATCCGTTCCGTCGTGTGGCGCGCTATGCCCCATCCTGTTTCTTGACTGTCGCGACTGCATCGGCGACCGCATCCGCGGCTCGCTGCAGGTCGTCCTCGGAATGCAGCGCCGACAGGAAGAATCGCAGGCGCGCCTTCCCTTCCTCCGTCGCGGGATAAATGATGGGATGGACGTTGATGCCACGCTCGAACAGACGCTGCGCAACGCGCAGCGTCAGCATCGAAGCGCCGATTATGACCGGCACGACGGCGGAGCCGGCGCTTGCGCCGGTGTCGAGCCCATGCTCGCGTATCTTTTCCGCGAAAAAGGCGGATCGCCGACGGAGCTGGTCCACACGCTCCGGCTCCCGCTGCATAATGCGAAGAGCGGCCAGTGCGGCGGCGGAGTCGGGCGGCGAGAGTCCGACGCTGTAGATGAAGCCAGGCGTTGTATAACGGAGGTATTCGATCAGTCGGCGCGAGCCGGCGATATAACCGCCGCACGACGCGAGCGTCTTCGACAGCGTGCCCATCCAGATGTCGACGTCGGCGCGGTTGACATGGAAGTGTTCGCCGATGCCGTAACCATGCGCGCCCAGCACGCCGATCGAGTGGGCCTCATCCACCATGATGGCCGCGTCATGCCGGCGCTTCATCTCGATCAGCCGATCAAGCGGCGGGATGTCGCCATCCATGCTGTAGACGCCTTCGACGAGAATCACGGCCCGCTCGCAACGCGGGCGGTGCTCTGCCAGGAGCGCATCCAGTGCCGCGACATCGTTATGCGGAAATGCGAGCCGCCGGGCGCCCGACAGGAGGCAACCCGAGAGCACGCTGCTGTGCGCCAGGGAATCGTGAATCACCAGATCGTTGGGGCCGAACAGGTGGCCGACAGTGGACACGTTGGTGCCGTATCCGCTCACGAACGCGAGCGCATCCTCCACCTGAAGCGCGGACGCCAGGCCACGCTCCAGCTCGCCGTGCAACGGGATTTCGCCGGAAACCGGACGGCTGGCTGAGGCCGATGTGCCGTAGAGATCGATGGCGGCCTTTGCGGCGCCCGCGACCTCCGGATGACCGGACAAGCCCAGATAGTTGTACCCCGAGAAGTTCAACAGCTCGCGATCGTCGATACGGATGGACGCGCCGTTCGCGGAGTGACGGGCATGGAAGTAGGGACTAGCCAGACCCATGGCCGCGACGCCGTCCCTTTGGGCTTCGAAGGCGGCGATGCCGGGCAAATCCTCCAGCCCACGCCTCGGACGAAGCGGTGACTGAACGGCGGGCGTGGCTGCGCTCCCGCTGCCGCGCCGGGCGATAGCCTGTCTCGCGTGCGCCAGTCGATCCTGCAAACTTTCTTTGGAATCTCCGCTCATGCCGTCACTGCGTCCGCTTTGACCTCGCTGGCGGCGGTGGCCACTAAACCGGCCATCAGGCCGAGTCGCGTGGCGACCAGGCGCGCCAGATCCCGGATCCCACCGGTAGTGACGACCTCCATGACCGGAATGTCGCAGCCGAACTGGCGTTCGAGTACCACCTGAAGCTCGACAGCCATGAGAGAATCCATGCCCATCTCCTGAAGGCTTCGGTTGCGATCGAGGCGGTCAGGAGCAGTCCGAAAAATCTCGCTCAGGAGCCGCGCCGTCACGTCCTCCAGCATGGTAAGGACCTCGTTCTCGGGTAGCTCTCGCAGAATCTGGGCCAGATCTTCCGCAGCCTGTTCCGAAACGCCAATAGAGGCGGTTCTGAAGGCAGCGAGGCGCGGTGTGTTGATGCTGAAAAGAATCTGTTGAATGCGCTGCCAGTCGTATTGGCCCACCGCGACGACCTCCGCGTCGCGCGCCAGCAGATCGTCAAGAGCGGCGAACGCATCCTCGAGCAAAAGCGGGTGGAATCCCAGGCGTTCACGGACCTCCTCTGACCGCACCTCTCGGGCAACATAGCCGGTCTCCCCGATGGCGCCCCAGGCAACGGCAAGACCTGGCAAGCCGGCCTGCCGGCGCGCGCGCACCAAGGCCTCGAGGTACAGATTGCCGGCAGCGTAGTTCGTCTGACCCGGGATTCCGAACATAGCTGTAACCGATGAGAAGATCACGAACAGGTCCAGTGAGCGTTCACGAGTCAGGCGGTCGAGCACCTGGCCCGTTACCATCTTCGGCGCCAAAACGGCGGCAAATCGATCGGGCGTCAGGTCGGAGAGCGCCGCGTCGTCGAGCACCATCGCCGAATGGATCACGCCACGCACCGGCGCGCCGCTGCGATCTATGTCCGCGAAGAGCGACTCCATGGCGGCAAAATCCGTCCCGTCCACGGCGTAAGCCGTACCGACGGCGCCCTTCGCCGCGAGCCGCGCGATCGTGGCCGAAGCTTCGGGTGCTGCCGCGCCGCGACGACTGAGGAGTGCCACGCGCCTGGCGCCGTGCTCAGTCAGCCAGACCGCTGCCGCCGCCCCGAACCCGCCAACGCCGCCCACGACGACATAAGTGCCGGCCGGATCGAACGCCGGGGCCGGCGGCCGGATTTCGACTGGATGCGCCTGATCGAGGCTCACCACGATCTTGCCAATGTGCTGCGAATTCTGCATCAGGCGGAACGCCTCTTCCACGCGCGCCGCCGGATAAACACGATGCGGCAGCGGACGGTAGAACCCTGCGTCAACGTGATCGACCAGCGCCGCGAATTCCGCTCGCGCCATTTCCGGCTCGCGGATGATCATCTGGTCGATGTCGACACCGAAGTAACTGATGTTGTTGCGGAAGGGTCGCAGGCCGATCCGGTTGTTGGCGTAGATATCGCGTTTACCCAGTTCGATATACCGGCCGAAGGGACGCATGACATCGAGATTGCGCAGGATGGCTTCGCCGGCGAGCGAGTTCAGGATTACGTCGACGCCGCGGCCGCCGGTGATCTCCATGACCGTTTCGCTGAAAACCAGGCTGTGCGAATCCAGCACATGATCTGCCCCCAGCAGCCGAAGGCAATCGCGCTTTTCTTCGGTCCCCGCCGTTGCGATGATCGTGGCGCCCACTGCTTTGGCGTGCTGGATTGCGGCCAGCCCAACTCCGCCGGCGGCGCTGTGGATGAGAACGGTCTCCCCGGCCTTCAGGTGGCCAAGGGTTGTGAAGCTGTAGTGGACGGTGATGAAGGGCGTCACCAGGGTCGCCGCTTCGGCAAAGGTCATGGCGTCGGGCATGTGACCCGCGAAACGGGGCACAACGTGCGACGCGAACGACGTTCTTGCCATGGCGTAAACCCGGTCACCGGGCGCGAAGTCCCGCACGCCCGGGCCGACTGCTGTTATGATTCCGGCGCATTCCAGGCCCAACTGGTCCCCGCAGTATCCTTCGGCGAGGGCTTCGTCGGAGAGGATGCCCATGGCCCAGAGGATGTCGTGATAGTTCAGTCCGATGGCCTTCACTTCGATCGCGACCTCACCCGGCCCGGGGACTGGGCGTGGCAGCTCGACCCACGGCAGCCGATACATCAGGCCTTGACTGCGCAGGGCGAGCACGAAATCAGGGGCCTTCGCCGCTTCGACACTGGCGGGCAATTCCCGGAGGCGGGAGACGAAGCGGCCGTTCCGGGTGAGGATAATCTCGTCTTCCTCGGATGGGTCGATCAATTCTCTGGCAATGTCGGAGGCAAGCGCGAGATCCGCCGAGATCCGCCGCATCTTTACTGTAGGAACTTCGTTGGTCAGCGATCGCGCCACGCCCCACGCTGCGGCATGGCTCGGAACATCGACCGCTTCGGGAAATGGCAGCGCCCCGCTCGGGCGCGTAATGAGCCAGAAGTTGGTTTCAACGCCGGATGGCAGTTTGCTCAAAGCGCCGGAGATCGCGCGCATGTACATAGCGCGCGCGACGGTCTCGGCGCAGCCTTCTTCGGCATTCGTGCCGAGGACCAGAACGATATGGACACCGCTGGGCGCGTTCCCGGCAGCTTCCACCAGGGCAAGCCATTCCTCGGTGCGATCGAACAGAATCGCGGCAACGTCATCGCCATCGGGAATCGCGCTCCCGTCGGAGAAGGCCCGCACGGAAACGCATCCGGCATCCTTTAAGTGGCGATCGATCGCGTCAATCGCAGGCGCGTGACCCGCCGGTTCCGCGGCGACGATCCAGAGGTGGCCCGCTTTTCCGGAGAGATTCCCCAGCGCTACGGCCGGTCGGGCCCCTTGTCGCGCAACGATGATCGAATCCTGACTTGTCAACCCAGGCTCGGCGTCATTAATGAGGGCGACGTCGTCGAAACCCGATTCTGCCAGCACTGCCGGCCACTGGCTCGCGGAGAGCAGCGCCGATCGGGGCCGCAACTCGGTATCTGTGTAAAGCCAGAATCCGGCCAGGAGGCCGAAGGTCATCGTCAGGCTGCGCTGTTCATGCGTCTCCAGCGCGAGCAACAGTCCGCCCGGCCCCAGACAACGGCCAACGTGCGCGAGTGTCCTGTCGAGAGTCGCCGTCGCGTGCAGGACGTTGGCGGCGATCACCACATCGAAAGCGCCTTCGGCGAAGCCTTGTTCCACGGGATCGCGTTCCACGTCCAGACGGCGGAACTCCATGAAGTCGTAATCGCGGAAGCGGTCCGCGGCACGCAGCGCAAATGCATCCGAAAGATCGGTGAACGTGTAATGCGTCGATTCCGGTGGCAGGAGCGGAAGGATGGCCGCAGTGACGCCGCCGGTGCCGGCGCCGATCTCGAGAATCCTCAGCGGCCGGCCCGCGGGCCAGTCCGCGAGCAGCCGGCGCACGACCGACCGAAGCACATCATTATAGAAACGCGCGAACGGAGCGGTGTCATACAACGCTTCCGTCGTCCGGCTGTGCTCGGGGAAAATCAGTTCCAGGCCAGTCAATGTGCCCCGAAGGACG
>WNFT01004901.1_pt1 | contig 13048 bp, 11 predicted proteins | sample 5400191 | NCBI WGS metagenome assembly WNFT01 (sample SAMN13153359, study PRJNA577476) | soil metagenome | isolation source: 80 cm saprolite under Madrone tree | place: USA:California | collected 2016-06-14
TCGACGTCCAGGGCTTCACGCTGCCGGTCCAGGCGACCTACCGTCTGCAAACCGGCATCGCGCTCATCGCCGCCTACCAGTTCTTCCATCAGCGCTCGGAGAGCCGCGCCTTGACGCCGGCGGGAACCGCGATCGCGGCAGACGCCGACCAGAACCGAGTGTGGGTCGGCATCCAGTTCGGCTACCCCTTCAAGTTCGAGTAACGCGCCTCGACGTCTGTTTCGAGCGGCGGCTTGCCGCCGCAATTCTGGGGGAGCCCACGAGGGGGCGAAGCCCCTTCGTGCTGAGTTCGGCTACCCCTTCAAGTTCGAGTAACGCGCCTCTCCGCGTCGCCCCGGCCGTGGCGGTCGCAGTGCACGGCTTTGCGTACGCGCCGGCCGATCCTTCCCGTTTTTTGTCCCCGAATTGCGAACACGGTTGCGCGCTGACCGACGCCGGCTTGCGCGAAAAACGCACGCGCTGACGCTTCTCTGCGGCCGATTGCAGCCGTTGGCACCTGGCTTGCGCTATCTCGCTTGTGGCTGTTCTTACAAACGCCGATTGACGAATGTCACTCGCACAGCGCTTGGCCTGGCTCGAAGTCGTCTCGACGCTGGCAATCCTCAGCGCCGTGATGGTCGCGTCGATGCCGCCCGAAGGTGTCGTGGGCGCGGGCATCACCGCGGTCGCCGCCGCGACGACGGTGCTCCCGCGGTTTTTCATCATCATGGGGATCTGCTTTGTCTGCTTCTACTTCTGCGACCTGTACAACTTCGAGGACCCTCACGACTTCGGTGATCTCTTCGGCCGGCTGTGTCGAGCGCTCGGCTGGAGCGCGCTCCTGCTGGGCACGACGTACGTGGTGTTCCCCACCACGATCGTTCGCGGGAACTTCGTGTCGCACGCCTTGATGCTGCTCCTGGTCGCCGTGCTGCTCATCCGCAGCGTCGTGTACTCGATGGCCAAGCGCGCGCCGTTTTCCGAGCGCGTGCTGATCATGGGCGTCGGCACCCTGGCGACGGTGATCGCCGATCAGATTCGCACGCGGCCGGATCTCGCGGTCCGGCTCATCGGCGTCCTCAGCGACGGCGTCACCGCGACGACGTTGTCGGCGCCGCGCCTGGGACGCTACGACGACGTGGCCGACGTCGTCCGTCGCCACCGGCCCGATCGCATCATCGTGGCCATGCCCGACCGCCGAAGCCACCTGCCGGTGACGCAGCTCCTGGCGTGCCGCGTGCGCGGGGTACGCATCGAAGACGGCCCGCAGGTCCTCGAGCGCTTCACGCGCCGCCTCGCCGTGGAGTCGTTGACGCCGAGCGCGCTGATCTTCGGCGACGGCTTCCGCGTCACGCGCGCCCAGCTCCTCGTCAAGCGCGTGATGAGCGTGGCCATCGCGATCGTCGCACTCGTCTTGACGGCGCCCTTCATGGCGGTGGTGGCACTCGGCATCAAGCTGGAGAGCCGCGGCCCCGTCTTCTTCGTCCAGGAGCGGGTCGGCCTGCACGGCCGCCTCTTCCGTCTCGTCAAGTTCCGCACGATGCGGGTCCTCGACGCGCGCGAGACGGACACCGTCCTGCGCGACAACCGCAGCCGCGTCACGCGGCTGGGCGCCGTGCTCCGGCGCTATCGCCTCGACGAGATCCCGCAGTTCATCAACATCCTGCGCGGCGACATGAGCCTCGTCGGGCCACGGCCGGAGATGGCGGAAAACGTCGCGACGTTCTCGACGGTGATCCCCTACTACAACCTGCGTCACGAGGTGCGGCCGGGACTCACCGGCTGGGCCCAGGTGCGCGCGGGATACTCGATGAGCGTGGAAGAGGTCACGCGGAAGCTCTGCTACGACCTCTACTACATCAAGCACATGTGCGCGCAGTTCGATCTTCGCATCCTCTTCGACACGGTGAAGTTCGTCCTCAGCGGGAAGCGGCCCGGATGACGAACACCAAACATTTCCACACATTCGGCAGCCCGGCACCCATCACGTGCTCGGCTCTCGCGCCGGCGGTGCCGGCGCGGCGGGAAACGGCGCCACGCAGGTTCGGCACGTCTCTTGCGAACCACCAGGGAAGGTCGTCATGAAGTTTCCCAGCTTCGACCCGTTCGCGACCGTCCCCGCCACTGGCGGTGGGGATCGCCCCGTCCTCGTCGTCGAAAGCGATGCCGATCAGCGGCGGCGCGTGACCGCGCAGCTCGCCAACTGGGGATACGCGCCCGTGACGGCCGGCTCCGGTGAGGAGGCGATCGAGCTCGTGGCCAACGCGCACTTCGTCTTCTCGCTGGTCGCGATCCGGCTGCCCGGCATGTCGGGCGCCGCCTTCCTGCGGCGCGCCCAGGATCTCTGCGACACCGGCCACGTCATCATGGTGGCCGACAACGGCCACAGCTCGCAGATCGTGGAAGCGATCCAGACCGGCGCCGACGATTTCATGCGCCGGCCGTACACCGCCGAGGATCTCGAGAACGCGATCAAGGCCGTGGCGGGCCGGCCCCGGCCGGTGCCGGCGCCGACGGCGGCGGCTCCGGTCGGCGGCGACGAAAACGGCGCGCGGCTCGAACGCGAGCTCGGCCTGCTCGTCAGCCCACCGATGCGCGAGGTCCAGTCCATCGTCGAGCAGGCGGCCCGCGCCGACGTCACCGTGCTCATCTGCGGCGAGACGGGCGTCGGCAAAGAGCTCGTCGCCCACTCGATCCACGCGCACTCGCCCCGGCGCCGCGCGCCGTTCGTGAAGGTCAACTGCGCCGCGGTTCCGCGCGAGCTGCTCGAGAGCGAGCTCTTCGGTCACGAGCGGGGCGCCTTCACCGGCGCCCACCAGCGCAAGCCCGGACGCTTCGAGACCGCCGACGGCGGCACGATCTTCCTCGACGAGATCGGCGAGCTGCACCCGGCGCTCCAGGCCAAGCTGCTCCACGTGCTGCAGGACGGCGAGTTCTCGCGCGTGGGCGGCCGCAACAACATCACGGTCGACGTGCGCGTCATCTGCGCCACCAACCGCGACCTCGCCCGCGAGGTGGCGGCCGGGCGCTTCCGCGAGGACCTCTTCTATCGCCTCAACGTCATCAACATCCTGGTCCCGCCGCTGCGCGAGCGGCGCGAGGAGATTCCCGGCCTCGTCCGCTACTTCGTGCAGCGCTACGCGCGCCTCTTCAACTTCCCGGAGCCCGAGATCACCGCCGACGCCATGCAGGCGTTCGTGCAGTACGCGTGGCCCGGCAACATCCGCGAGCTCGAGAACTTCATCAAGCGGATGATCGTGCTCCAGGACCTCGGCCTGCCACGCACGCTGATGGCGACGCCGATCACGGCTGCCGCCGCGCCCGAGAGCACCGAGCCGTTCGGAGCCACCAAGGGCCTCTCGCTCAAGGAGATCTCGCGGCGCGCGGTGCTGGACGCCGAGCGCCAGGTGATCCGGCGCGCGCTCGAGCAGTGCCGCTGGAACCGCGTGAAGACCGCCAAGATGCTGAAGATCAGCTACCGCGCGCTGCTCTACAAGATCAAGGACATGGGCCTCAAGCAGGATTCGGCCGCCTCCTGATCGCCCACATGAAGGAGACACGCATGAAGTGGCTCGCACTTGCTTCCATCGCGCTCGTGATCGCCGCGCCTGGCGCGGCGGGGGCCCAGGGTCGCACGCCGACCCAGATCTCGCCGGCAACGCCCACCGTCGGCGGACCGTCCGGAATGCCGCCGGCCCCCGCGGCCGGTCGTCCGGCCCGCCCGGCGACATCCACGTTAGCGGACACGACGCCCGGCGCGCCGGCAGCCTCGCCGGTCACGTCGGTGCCGTCTGGCACGCCGATCCCCTCGGACTACGTCATCGGCCCGGGCGACGTGCTGCAGATCTCGGTGTGGAAGAACGACACGCTCTCCCGCGTGGTGCCCGTGCGACCGGACGGCAAGATCTCGATGCCGCTGCTGCACGACGTCAGCGCGGCCGGGCTCACCACCATGCAGCTTCGGGACAAGATCTCCCGGGCGCTCGCCGAGTTTCTGCCCAATCCCGAGGTCGCCGTGGCCGTCACCGACGTACGCAGCATGCGGGTGTCGGTGCTCGGCGAGGTCCAGAAGCCGGGCGTCCTCGAGCTGCGCGGGACCACGACGATCCTCGAGGCGATCGCGATGGCCGGCGGCTTCCGCGACTTCGCGTCGCCCAGCAAGATCACGGTGATTCGCACCGACGCCGGCGGGCAGACGCAGAAGATCCGCTTCAACTACAACCGCGCCGTCTCCAACGGCAGCAGCGACGAGAAGAACCTCGTCCTCAAGCCGGGCGACGTCGTCGTCGTCCCCTGACGGAGCGCCACCATGACGACGTCACCGACCGCGTCCGTTCCCGCCCGTGGTGCCGGCCTCGCCGGCGTGCTCGAGATCGCCCGGCGCCGGCGCGTGCTGGCCATCGTGCCCTTCCTGCTCGTGCTCGCGGCCGCCGCGTCGCTGGCGTTCTTCCTGCCCGGCCTGTGGACGGCGCGGTCGCTCATCATGGTGGACCGGCCTCAGGTGCCGGAGTCGATGGTGAAGTCGACCGTGGTCGGTGACCTCGAAGGCCAGTTGATCAGCATGAGCCAGGAGATCATGAGCCGGCCCCGCCTGGCCGCGATCATGCAGCGCTACAACCTCTACCCGCGCGTGCGGCAGAGCTTCGGCATGGACGAGGCCGTCGAGCGGATGCGCAAGGACATCAAGCTCGAGATCCAGGGCGATCCCGAGCGCCGGCGTGGCCGCGAGCCGCGCACCATGATGTTCTCCGTCGCCTACAGCACCAGCAATCCGCGGGTCGCGATGGACGTCACCAATCAGCTGACCGCCCTCTACGTCGAGGAGAACGTCAAGTTCCGCGAAAAGATGACCGCGGGTACCTCCGAGTTCCTGGAGCGGCAGCTCGGCGAGGCGCGCTCGAAGCTCCAGCAGCAAGAGCAGCGCATCGCCGCCTACAAAGAGCAGCACATGGGCGAGTTGCCCGAGCAGCGCGAGGCCAACTTCCGCGCGCTCGAGCGCCTGCAGCAGCAGCTCACGATGGCCTACGAGAACAACCGCCGGGCCAGCGAGCGGCGGCAGCTCATCACCCAGAGCCTGGCCGACATCGACCAGTCGGTGGGCCTGGCCACGGCCGGGGGCGGCGTCGCCGGCCCCGACGTGACGCCGCAGGCGGCGGCCGCCGCGCGCCTGAATCTCCTGAAGCAAGAGCTGGTGCAGATGCAGTCCACCTACAACGCGAAGTACCCGGACGTGGTCGCGCTCAAGGAGCAGATTCGCGCCCTCGAGGCCAAGATCGCTCAGGACGCCCCGGCGGCCTCGCCGGCGCCGGCGCCGACCCGTCCCAAGGGGGGCCGCGAGCTCAGGGCCGCTCCCCAGAACCCGTACATCGTGAACCTCATGCAGCAGCTCGACCAGGCCACGGTCGAATCGAAGGCTTCGACCGACGAGATCCGCGGGCTGAACAACCAGATCGCCATGTACCAGCGGCGCATCGAGAACACGCCGCGCCGCGAGCAGGAGCTGTCGCTCATCACCCGCGACTACGAGACCACGCGCGATCTCTTCCGCTCGCTGCTGTCCAAGCGTGAGGAGGCCGGCATCGCGGCCGACCTCGAGGCCAAGAACAAGGGCGAGCGGTTCCGGATCATCGAGGGCGCCGGCATGCCTGAGCGGCCGACCGGGCCCAATCGCCTGCGATTGCTGATGGTCGGGATGGTGCTCGCCCTGGCCGCCGCCGCGGTCGCCGTCGTGCTCGCCGAGCAGGTCGACACCTCGTACCGCACGGTGGACGAAGTGCGGGCCAGCGTGCCGGTCCCGGTGCTCTCGACGATTCCGAAGATCACGACCGAGCGGGATCGCCAGCGCACCACGCGCCAGCGACGGTGGACGGCCGCGGCCGTCGCCGTCGGGCTGTTCGTGGTGGTCAGCTCGTCGTTCGTCCTCGCTCACAACAACGACGGCCTGGTCGCGCTGCTCACGCCCAGCGACCGGCCGGCCACCGGGAGATAGACGTGTACCTCGAGTTCTACGGGCTCTGCGAGACACCATTCAGTCCCACGCCGGATCCGAAGTTCCTCTTCCAGTCCACGCGCCACCGCGAAGCGCTGGCCCAGCTCATCTACGGCGTCCGGGAGCGGAAGGGCTTTATCGTCCTCACCGGCGAGATCGGCACCGGCAAGACGACGCTGCTGCGCACGCTCCTCGAGCGGCTCGACGACGAGCATCCCGTGGCCTACGTCCACAACTCGTCGCTGCCCTGGGAGGGGATGCTCGAGTACATCCTCCACGATTGGGGCGTGAAGACGATCGGCACCAGTCAGGCCCAGCGCCTCGTGGACCTGAACGAGTACCTCATCGAGCAGCACCGCCTGGGCCGTTCACCGGTGCTCGTGATCGACGAAGCGCAGAATCTGTCCATCGAGTCGCTGGAAGCGGTGCGGCTGCTCTCGAACTTCGAGACGACCCACGCCAAGCTGCTGCAGATCCTGCTCGTCGGCCAGCCCGAGCTGCGGGACAAGCTGAACGCGTTCGAGCTCCGGCAGCTCAAGCAGCGGATTGCGTTGCGCTGCCACATCAGCGCGCTCGGCCCCGAGGAGGCGCGCCAGTACATCCGGCACCGCCTGCGCGTCGCCGGCGCCACCGACGCCGGCATCTTCACCGACGGAGCCGTGCAACGCATCACCGAGTACAGCCGTGGCATCCCCCGCGTGATCAACACGCTCTGCGATCACTGCCTGATCAGTGGCTATGCCGACAGCAAGCGAAGGATCGACGTCCGCATGGTCGAGGACGCCATCGAGTATCTCGAGGATGGTGAGCAGCCGCGCTGGAAGTGCCGCGCCCAGGCCCGGCTCACGCCGAGCCCGCAGTGGGTGTGGGCGGCCCGCGGCGGCGTGGCCGCGCTCGTCGTCGCATTGCTCGCCATGATGATCTTCGCCGTCAACAGCGTGGGCTGGCTGCCCTGATAGGGAGGACACCGTGAGCAAGTTCTTCAAGGCCCTCGAGAATGCCGAGCGCGAGCGTCACGCCTCGGACGGAGCGGATGACGGCGAGACCACTTCCAAGGCGGAAGCGGCGAAGCCCGCGCCGGTCGCAACGCCAGCGCCCGTTGCCAAGCCCGAGCCCGGCGCGACGCCAACACGCGTCGTAACGCCAGCGCCGGTCGCGGCACCCCTCGCAGCGCCAGCTCCGGTTGCGAAGCCGACGCCGGTCCCGGCACCGGCTGCGACTCCGGCGCCAGCCCCGAGACCCGCTCCGATGGCGCCGCCCGTCCCCGAGCCGCCGAGGCCTCCAGTCGAGCCGTCGGCGCCTGCGCGGCCTCAGCGAGTCCGTCCCGAGCCCGCGACCGCACGCCCGCCGGCGTACGGCGCGCCGCTCGCGCGTGAAATGGGTGGGGTACCGAGCCACCGTCGCGCCTTCACCGGCATTCTCGAGCCCCAGGGCGCGGCCGAGCCAGGCCAGATCGACGATCATCTCGTGAGCCTGCTCGAGCCCACGAGCCTCGCCGCCGAGCAGTACCGGACGGTGCGACTGCACATCGAGACGCTGCACCGTGAGCGCGGGCTCAAGCTGATCGCGATCTCGAGTCCGTCGCGCGGCGACGGCAAGACGCTGTCCGCCATCAATCTGGCCGGAGCCCTCGCCCAGGCGCCCGACGCCAAGGTCGTGCTCGTGGAGGTCGACGTGCGACATCCCGGCATCGGCCAGTACCTCGGCCTCAGCGCGGCGCGCGGCCTCTCGAGCTTCCTCCTCGATCCGTCGACGGCCGTCGAGTCCATCATCGAGCGTCCGAGCGGCGTGGGCTTCGCGGTCGTCGTGGCCGGCCCCGCGTCGTCGATGCCGTACGAGCTGCTCAAATCACCCCGGCTGACGGCGCTCTTCTCCGCGTTGCGGGAGCGCTTCGACTACGTCGTGGTCGACACGCCGCCGGTCCTGCCCTTCCCCGACGTCGGGATCCTTCGCGACCTCGTCGACGGCTTCCTACTCGTCGTTCGCGCCAATCGCACGCCCCGAGAGATGGTGCGCGACAGTCTCGCCACCATCGGTCAGCCGCGCGTGCTGGGCGTGGTCTTCAACGACGACGAGCGCACCACCGTCGAGGTGAACGGCGACGGAGCCGGCTGGAGGAGCTATCTCAAGCCGCTGGGGGGGGCCCGTGCTGCCTGAGACGGCGCCCCCGCTCCTCAACGTCCTCACCGTGGACGTCGAGGAGTACTACCACGGGGTCGAGTTCACGACGGCCATGAGCCGCTCGCAACTGCGCCAGCTTCCCAGCCGCGTCGTGCCGTCGACCGAGGGCCTCCTCGATCTCTGCGACGCCCACGGAGCCCGCGGCACGTTCTTCGTCCTCGGCGTGGTCGCGCAGCGCTATCCGCGCCTCGTGCGCACGATCGTCGAGCGCGGCCACGAGATCGCGTCGCACGGCTGGGACCACACGCTCGTCGACGCCCTCGGCCCTGCGCGGTTCCGCGAGGACGTGCGGCGGAGCAAGCGGATGCTCGAGCAGGCGTCCGGCCAGGCCGTCTGGGGCTACCGCGCGCCGAACTACTCGATCCGTCGCGACACACCATGGGCGTTTCCCACGTTGTGGGAGGAAGGGTACGCGTACGACTCCTCGATCCACCCCATCGCTCACGATCGTTACGCATTCCCCGACGCCCCGCGCTTTCCGCACGTGGCCTTCACGGCCGACGGTGGAGACTTCTGGGAAGTCCCCGTCGGCACCGCCCGAGCCGCGGGGACGAACCTGCCGATCGGCGGCGGATTCTTCCGGCTCTTCCCGCGGTCGCTCCTGCGCGGCGCCGTGCGCAGCATCAACCGGCGCGACCGTCGCCCGGCCGTGCTCTACGTGCATCCCTGGGAATTCGACCCGGACCAGCCGCGGCCGGCCGGCATGAGCGCCATGCACCGCTTCCGTCACTACGTCGGACTGCGAGGATCCACCGTCAAGCTCGCCCGGTTGCTCGCGGAGTTCGCGTTCACGTCGATCGCGATGGCCTTTCCTCAGGTGCGGCCAGCGCGGCGAGTCCACGCGCCCTTCGCGGCGTCCTGAGCCCTCGACGCCCATGCGCATTCTGATCGTGTCTCCCGTGACGCCGTACCTGCCGTCGCACGACGGCGCGCGCGCCGTGGTCGCTCACCTCGTGCGGAACCTCGGTTCTGTGCACACGGTCGGGCTCGTGGCGGCGACGACACCGGCCGACACGCCCGAGCAGCGCCAGTGGGCCTCGGGACTCTGCGCCTGGACCCGCGTGGTGTCGGCGGGACGGTGGCGGAGCTCTCTGAGCCTTCAGCCCGGCGAAGGCGTGGCCCGTGTGCGTGCGGCCGTGCTCGAGGCTGTGCGTGACTTCGCGCCCGACGTCCTCCATCTCGAAGGTAGCGTGCTCGCTCCGCTGGCCCGCCTGGGCGGGCTGCCCACCGTCCTGGCGGTGCGCGATGCGGACACCTTGCCCTCGCCCGGCGAGCGGCGGCGCGTTCGCCGGCCGTGGAGCTGGATCGACGGTCGCCTCGACGAGTGGCAGCAGGCCGCGTGGGAGCACGCGTGGTTCCAGCGTGCCGACGTCGTCCTCACCGGCGACGCGCTGCCCGTCGGGGTCGATCTCGAGCTCCACGAGTTCCGCCGCACGATCTTTCCGAAGGTCCGGGCGGAGTGGGCCCGCGCCGAGCTGGTGCTGCCCGGCGGCGATCCGGCCCGCGGTGTGCGCGTCCTCGGAAATCTCGCCGGTGTTCGCGTCACCGGCGTGATGCCCGATCTTCGGCCGACGCTGTGGAGTGCGTCGGTGGCCGTGCCGACCACGCGCATTGGAATCCTCGAGGCGATGGCCCTTGGCACGCCGGTCGTCGTCTCGTCCAGGGTGGCGGCCGCGGTGAGCGACGTCGTCCCCGGCGACCACGTCCTCATTGCCGACGACGACGCCGTGACGGCCAGGGCACTGCTCGCCGTGCTTCGCGATCCAGAGCTCGCCGAGCGACTCGCCGGCTCCGCCCGAGCGTTCGTCGAAGCACGCCACGGCTGGCCAATGGTGGCTCGCCGCAACGACACGATCTGGCGCCGCGTCCAGGCGGTGCCGACAGGACTCAGCGCATGACGCCCTTCCTCGTCGCCATCGCCGGTGGGAGCGGCAGCGGAAAGAGCGTGCTGACGCAGGCGGTCGCCGCCGCGCTCGGCTCCGAGCGCGTGGCCACGCTCGCCCACGACCGTTACTATCGCGACCGCAAGGATCTCCTCCCGATCGAGCGCTCGCGGCTGAATTACGACGTTCCCGATGCGCTCGACCAGGCGCTCTTCCGCGAGCACCTGATGGCCCTTCGGCTCGGCCAGCCGATCGTGCCTCCCGTCTACTGCTTCGTGACACACCGCCGGGACGGCTGGGGAACGCCGATCGTTCCGCGCGAGATCGTGCTGATCGAAGGCATCTTGCTCTTCCACGACCCCGACATCCGCAACGCCTTCGACGTCCGGATCTTCGTGGATGCGCCCGACGACGTGCGCCTGCGCCGTCGCATCAGCCGCGACAGCAGTGAGCGGGGCCGCACGCCCGACGCCGTCGTCGCGCAGTGCCGGGGCACCGTCTTCCCCGCCCACAGCCGCTACGTGGAGCCGAGCAGGGCGCTGGCCGATCTCGTGTTGCTCAATGCCGGCCGGCTCGAGCCCGTGGTCGAGGTCGCCACCGCGGTGATCCGGTCACAGCTCGCCCGCCGGCCGGGTGGCTCCGGCATCGCGAAAGCAGCATGAATTTGCTCTTCCCGCTCTGCCGCGAGCCACGCCACGAAGAGCGGATCCGCGAGGCGCTCGAGCGCTGCGTCGCGTTCCTGATCGAGCGGCTGCCGTCCTCGCACCTCGTGGCCGTGGTCCTGACCGGCAGCTTCGCCCGCGGTGAGGGCAGCGTCCTGCCCCGTGGCCGCGTGCTCCGCGTGCTCGGCGACTTCGAGTTCTTCGTCGTGCTCCCGTCGGGCCACGACGCGCGGGTTGAACGACGTCAGTTCGCGACCTGGGGACACGAGGCGTCGATGCGGCTGGCCGCTGCCGGAATCCAGGCCGAGGTCGAGTTCGGCCCGGTCGAGGTCGACTTCTTCCGCCAGCGCGCGCGGCCCTCGATCTTCGTCTCCGACCTTCGCACCTACGGGAAGGTGCTCTGGGGACGCGAAGATTTGCTCACCGAGATCCCCGAGTTCGGCGTCGAGCAGATTCCGTCCGACGACGCGCTCTCCCTGCTCTTCAACCGCACGATCGAGCAGCTCGAAGCCTACGATCGCGTGGGCCGGGCGTCCCCGGAGGCACTCCTCGACATCGTCTATCAGCGGCTCAAGCTCACGCTCGATCTCGCCGGCTCGGCGCTGGCCTTCGCCGGCGTTCACACGGCGCTCTACCAGCGCCGGCCGGCCGCGTTCGCCCGCCTGCTCGCGGAAACACCGTCGCTCGGTCAGCACCTGCCGACGTGGTACGCCGACGAGCTGACCCGAGCAGCCGCGGCCAAGCTCGATCCGGCCGAGCACATCGTGTGGCCGCCCGAGCGAGCCAGTGCGGACGAGCAGCGCGAGCTGCTGCGTGACGCGATCCTGTCGGCGGCGCCGGCTGTCGCCGCGCTCCTTCGCTGGGAGCTCGAACAGACCGTCAGCGCCGGTGGCGAGCTGCCGTTCTTGCTCGACGCCTACACGCGCACGCCATCGCTGCGCCACCGCGTGCGCGAATGGGCGCGCGTCGTACTGCATCCGATGCCGGCGCCCGAGCTCGCCCATCTCGTGACCGACGGCGACGACTTCATGCGCCTGCTTCCGGTGGCGCGCGCGGCCAGGCCGCGTCAGGCCGCCGCGCGTCGGGCGGCGGTGGTCGCGCTGTGGAAGTGGTGCATCCGCAACAACTGAGGAGATCATGAAGGAGCCACTCTCGATTTACGTCATCGTCGATGCGCTCGGCTGGGAGCTCGTCCGCGGCCGGCCGTTCCTCGACGACGTGCTGATCGACAAGCGCTGGCTGGTCACCATTCTCGGGTACAGCTCGGGCGCGATCCCGAGCCTGCTCAGCGGACGCTATCCGAGCCAGCACGGCCACTGGAACCTCTTCTACCGGTCGCCCGCGGCGTCACCGTTCCGCTGGACGCGGCCGCTCGGACGGTTGCCGAGACCGCTGGTCGAGAACCCGGTGTCGAGACGGGTCGTCAAGCACCTGGCGCGACGGCTGAGCGGTTACACGGGCTACTTCTCGATCTACGACTATCCGGTGGCGCACCTGCCGCAGTTCGACCTGACCGAGAAGCGCGACATCTATCAGCCCGGCGGCCTCGACTGTCCGTCGATCTTCGACGGCTTCCGCGACGCGGGCGTCACGTGGGAGTGTTACAACTACCACGCCCACACCGACGCCGAGATCCTGGCGCTCGCCCCCAGGCGAGCGGCCGAGACCGATGCGCGCGTCCTTTTCCTCTATCTCTCGGGGCTCGACAACTATCTCCACTTCCACGTCCACGAGCCCGACGGCGTGGCTGCTCAGCTCGACTGGTACGAGGCGGGGCTCCGTCGCGTGTGGGACGCGGCTCGCCGCAGCCGCGACGACGTCCGCATGTTCGTCTTCTCCGACCACGGCATGACGCCGGTGCGATGGACCTACGATCTGGGCCGCGACGTGGAGAGCCTCGGTCTCCGCATGGGCACCGACTACCTGCCCGCCTACGACTCGACCATGGCGCGTTTCTGGGCGTGGAACGATCAGGCGCGCCGGCGGCTCGTCGATCTGCTCGGTGTTCATCCATGCGGCACCTTGCTCGATCGAGCCGAGCTCCAGCGGCTCGGCGTGTGGTTCGACGATGATCGCTATTACCAGATGCTCTTCCTCATGCGTCCGGGCGTGCTCCTCTGCCCGAGCCACATGGGAGCGATCCGCTTCGCCGGCATGCACGGCTACCACCCGAGCGAGCCGACGGCCGACGCCGTGCTGCTGGCGTCGACACCCGTCGATCGTGCCGTGGACCACATCACTCACGTTCACGACGTGATCCGCGAGGACCTCGGCCTCATTCCGAAGCCGATGCCGAAGTCGACGGCCGCCGTCGCGGAGCATCAGTCGGCTCGAGCGGAGGCCGCGTGAACCCA
>WNFT01007607.1_pt1 | contig 13046 bp, 11 predicted proteins | sample 5400191 | NCBI WGS metagenome assembly WNFT01 (sample SAMN13153359, study PRJNA577476) | soil metagenome | isolation source: 80 cm saprolite under Madrone tree | place: USA:California | collected 2016-06-14
AACCAGAATGACGCTTTTTTCCGTTAACGTGCAGAATCAAATTGCCGGCGCGATTTCCTTGGCATCATGGAGGAGAACTTCGGAGAAGGAGGGATCACTGGCGCAATCCTTCACCGTTTTTGACTGGGAACGCCGCCTGGTTTGGTAGGAACGAATTCGTATTCCCGGGAGGCCAGTTTCGCTCCGGGTTGAAGCTAGCGCCGCCTCGTTCCCGCCAGTTCCAAACGTCACTTCCCGCCGACGCCGAAACCACTGCGCCGCCTCAGCAGCGGTGCAGAACCACGCACCGGCCGATTTGAACTTCCCGATCAATTCGGCGTAAAAATCGTCCCACAATCGTTCCGGAGCAATACTTCGATCGTGCCAATTAACCATGAGAACGCCTCCAAATTGTCCCATGTCTTTCACCATACCGTCTATTCGCATCATGGCTTGTTCGGGAAACAAATGCAGATAGGCAGGATAGAAGAGCGCTGTATCCATGATATGCAAGGGCAGTTCAAGCAGGCGCTTTGTTCCAAATGGCCTGAATGCCTGCGTCGTGCCGGCACGATAACCAACGGTTTCGTTATAGCCTAGCGTACTATCGTATGAGAACCCCGCTTCGTCGAGTTTGCCGGCTGATTCGAAATCGAAGAATAGCCAATGCATTCGTACTCCGACCTCCGAAGTATGACTGAGCGCTTGGATTTGCTCGCGTTCCTTTCTCGCCTCAGTGGTATCCCGCCAAGCGTCGATCCCGTGAACGCCAATTTCGCCGCGCCGGGCCACAATTTTAGCAACACTTGGTTGTAGTTGCGAAAGATTGTAGCGAACGGCACGTCGCGTCAATCGCGCACCGGTTGATGTCATTCCCGCTTCGCCCTTCTTGGGAATAATGAAGAAGGTACTAGCAGGATCCAGTTCCAGATAACGCTCAAGTTTGTTCCAAAAATCGGGTAGTATCCGAAGATAGACCAAGGGAAGAGACAGGATCGCTAACCAATTGCGAGCAACCTGACGTGGCGACTTCCTACCTTGGAAAAGCTCCAATATTGATCCAATACTCGCCCGATAAAGGAATCCGAACATGGTGTGATCGCACTTATGATTGGTGATGGCGAAATGATCTACATCGTGCGTCAAACATACAATGAAGTTATAGCCTGCTGGAACGGGAGGCACTTCTTCGAATGGTATTTGATGCTCAACGAGGATGTCGCGAAGAATAGTAATGTGAATTTCGATAGATGGGACGTGCGCGAACTGAAGGGGTTGGCCCTCAGAAAGTAGATGGCGCACCTCAGCAAAGAGATCATATCCAATTCGAATGAACAATTGCCCGGCAATTCTGATTTCCGCGGCAAGGGAATACTTCGTTTTTCCCGTGACCGGACCATGTCGCTTTCCGTTTGCGACGACTGAGGCAAGGCCCGCATAAACTGGCAGGCGCCATCCACGATAAGAGGGTATCTCCCCTGAACGGTCCTGCCGCAGCACTTGCAATTGATGTTGCTGATCAAACGGAAGCTCGTTCGATGCATATACCAGAACGAGATCTGCCCGAATATCGGTCGGGATAATTCCGCAGCAGATAACCGCTTCATATTCTTCACCGCTGCGGTAAAACTCCCATGCGGTCTTAAACAATTCGAAGAATTCGCTGGCGGCAGCCCGATGCTCAGGATTCGTCGCAACGGCGATCATATCAGTTCCGCCATCGCGGGTCTTCCCTCGCTACCTGGTTGGTCCAGGCTCGTCTGGAACATAGCCGGTCCGGTTTGGGCTCCTTCCCAGAGCGGGAGCGAAGCCGTCTTATTAGAGCTGATGGATTCCAAGTCTATTGCGGCGTCTTGACTCCGAGAAGCTCACCTACGGCATCCAAGAAGTGCGACTTTTCGCGCGTCCAGGTATGGTCGAGATATACCCGCTGACCACGCCGAGTTGTCTCTGCGACTTCCTTAGGATGTGAGCAAGCATACTCAATCTGGTGCGCTAAGTCTCTGGCATTGCCAAGTTCGAAAAAGACCAAGTCGCCATCGCCGAAATAATCCTGAATGGCTTTCGTCCTGGGAGCGATGACCGGTTTGCCCAATGCAAGATACTCAAAAATCCGTGTCGGAGTGTTAATTTCGGTAAAGATATTTTTATGGTTAGGTATAATACCGAGATCGCAGGCGGTAATGGCTTCTACGATTCCGTTCAAGTTTTGAACACCAAGGTAATTAACGTTGTTCTCTAGGTCTCGTTCGCAGGCCATCTCCATCACTTTCTCCAAGAAAGGCGTCATCTCCCCGCAAACGACGAGTTTAACGTTTGGGATTGACCTCCGCACGGTCTCAAGCGCTTCCACTGCGAGGTCGAGACCATTCCTGGCAACGAGAGAACCATGATAGAGAATCTTATAAGGCTTTTCTATTGTCCGATTATTCGATCCGTTCAGGTTAACCGGCCGGAAACGAAATATGTAATCGTCGGGCGAGTTAAGGACGACCCGGATTTTATCGGACCGACAACTTCGCGCGGAGTAGAGATTCTGACACGCAATATTAACCGTCAACACCAGATCAGAGAATGCGATGCTCTTTCTCTCCATCGTTTTCAAGGCACGAACGCTTAGGCTCTCAGGCGGAAGCTTAAAGATCGTCTGCATTAACTCAGGCATCGGATCGTGGAGATCAAGAATGAGCTTCGAGCCACGCGCCTTGGCCGCCGCCGCCGCAAAAATTAAGACATCAGGCATGTTATGAACATGGATGAAGTCGTAACGCTTACGCAGCGATCGTACGGTCAGGTAAACAAAAGAAATTAGGATGAAAGCCGAATATTGACCGATATAGGCCAGCTTTCCGCCGCGGTATCGCCTAAATGGAACACGAGAAACGTTTACTCCATTGACGTTTTCGTGCCGCGGCTCTCTTTCGTTTTGCTGCATACATAGCAAATCAACGATGGCCCCTTCCCGCGTCAGCGCTTCGGCCGCCCGCCGCGGACGCGGGTCTGCCGGGTAATTTGAAAATAAGAGCACAGCTACCTTTTTACCATGAAGTCGGCGATCCTTCTTCGTCGCAACCCTCTGCACGCCTGATCTTCCTTCTAGGTCGGGTAAGGTCGCTGACGGCTGCAGTTGCCATCCATTTAAGTCAATGGATGGCGCCGGTTCGCTCCTGAATTGGCTATTTCTCAAGTCGATCACATAAGAGGCGACTTTACGGGGCAAGGCGTGCCAGCATGTCTCCGCATATTTGTCGTGGACGTATTGCAGGAATTCGCGATAACGCTCAACCGGATATTCAACCGAGGCATCGACCGAGCCCTGAAATGCCATATAGTCCGGATGGGTATCCAACAAAGCCATTCCGCCATGCTTGGCGATCCAATCTAGTTTGCGAATCCAAACCTCGGAAGTTTCGTGACGCAGCAGCAGGAACAGAGTCGAGTCCTGCGGGAGGGTATAAGGCAACTCCAAATAGCCCTCCCCATTGCCGTTAGTCTGGTGATTTGCCTGCGGGCGAGCGATAAAAAATGGGAAAATGGTATGTCGTCCCTCCGGCTGGGGCTCGAACGGGTCGGTGTCAAAGGTGGACATGTCGTAACGAATGGCCAACTGATGCAGCCAATCGAGTTTGTGCAGCATAAATCCCGATCTAAAGCCCTCAGCATTCCAATCGGCCAGATACTCATTGATCCGCTTGGCTTTTCCGACAAAACCGCGCCAGGTGCGATATAAGCGACCGTCGTGATGAAGATCGTGCACGCCAATTTCGAAGCCTTCGGAAGCAAGTTCCTCGCGCAGCTCCGACGGAACTGCGTATTGTCCAGCGGGAATGAAGTTAAAGCACGATCGAAAGCCGAGTTCAGATTCAAGCTGAGCCAAACGACGGCAGCGCCGCAGACCTACCGGACCCTCGACGTCATGAGTCAACACCAAGGCAAATTTTTTACCATCAGGCCAGCCTTGCCACCCGGGCGGAGTCTGCTCGGAGCCAGGCATGATTGGCCAGACGTCCTGGACTCTCGCCTCCAGCCGCAGAGCAATTCTGCGGCGAACGGCCGCACGCAGGGCCCGGGGAATAAAGGGCTTAAGCTGGTAGTAGATTCTATTCCGTAACATGACTACGAACTACCGAACTGAATTACAACAAGCACGTTTCTCTTGAGACCAAGAGTGACTGAAGCTCCGATCTGAGAAACGGCTTAACTTCCACCTTCGAGCCAGTTCGGACCGTAACTACGCGTCTTATTCAAGACCACAGCTACGTCCGCCCGCGCTCCGACAAGCTCACGAAAACCGCGTTTTACCACATCACGATGGGTCTTCTCTGCTTCTACCACCACTAGAACCTTATCCATCAATGCGGCCAAACCAATAGCTGGACTAGTTTGGTTAATCGGCGGCATATCGAAAATGATATAGTCGAAATCGCTGGCCTTGAGATTTGGAACCAAGGCGAAGAATTTCTTGAGTCCGAGATGGCTGGATTTGTTGCCCGATTGCGTGATTGTTGCCAGGTACAGATTGTCGGCAGCGGAAGTGATCGCCGCTTGCGGTTTAATGGCCGTCGTAAGGGCGGCCGCAGGCCGGCCGGCAAAGAATGGATGGACTTCTCCATTAGCAGCATTTACGTCGACAAGAAGAACTTTACCATCACCGGTTTCCGAGAGCGCGGCCGCAACCCCGGCAGCGAGAGTCGAAGTTCCCGAGCCTTCGCCGAAGCCGGTAACGCCTATCAACTTTGGCTTATGAGTAACTCCATGTAGTTCGAAATATAAGCCGAGACGATCCCGAATCGCCTCGGAATAGGGACGAATGAAATGCTCGACCTCCCATGGAGCAAGATTGGGCTTGGCCTTAGCGGGCGTTTCCTTGCCGGCGCGCTGGCCATTTTTCCAAGGCAAGTGTAGGCGGCGGCGGCCATTCGTGCCTTGATAAGGAATCGAAAGCATTACGGGCGAGCGCAGCTGCAGCTCGACTTCCGAGCGGCGTTTGTAACTGTGACTGAAAACGAGCTCGAAGAGCAAAGCAAGAGCGAGTCCCAAAACGAGTCCACCTCCGGCCAATCCGAGCGCAATCTTGTTGCGAGTCGTTGTAACAAGGCCCGGCGGAGAAGGTCGCTGGATCGCGCTGATGTTGGGCATCTTGGAAGGATCAAGGGCTTCGTCCACGCGCGCCCTTTGCAGTGTCCCGGAATAATACTTGTAGTTTTGCTCCTCAAGGTCCTTGGAGCGCTCAAGACTGGTGATTTGCGGTCCGATGTCGGCCAATTGTTTCATCCGGTCTTGTAACTCGGACTTCTGGCGACGCAGGTCATCTACTTTTGACTTCATCCCGGCAAGACGCGCACGCTCCACCCTCAAATCCAACTGGCCCGGTGCGCCCCTTGCTCCAGCAAGGGCGAGCTCAGGAAACTTCTTTTCGAAATTCCGTTTTTGGTTTTCCAAATCGTTAATATGTGCCTGGTTCATTTTCACTAACGGATTTTCGGCAGTGTACTTGGCGGACATCTCCAGTTGAGTTTCGCGCAGATGCGCCAGGTTAGTGACCAGCGCCTGGTACTCCTCCAGATCCTTATTCGACGCCAGCTGGTTCGTCGGGGCAGGGGTATTATCCTTCGCTTTCTCTGGTTCGTTTAAATTTACTGGTCCTCCACCTCGTTCAATCTGTTTCACTTTTGCTAGCTGCTCGGCCAGATCACTTTCTGCTAATCGTAATTGATCCTCCAGATGTGAAGACTCTGCGCCAATGCTCGCCGTACTATCCGCAAGCGACATCACTCCCGCTTTGGCTTTTAGCGCTTTGAGCGCGTCTTCTGTTTGGTTAAGCCGGGCGCGGATCTGGTCAGCTTGCTGGCTTACGAAATCGAAGGCGCCAGCGGACCTGTGCACTTCTAAATGTTTGGTGAAGTAACGGTTGACGAGTTCATTCAGAACTGCAGTGGCGACTTCCGGTTTCGGATTTTGGTAAGAGACCCCGATGATGTTGCTTCCCTTGGCTGTGGTAGTACTAAGGCCGGAATTAATTGCGGCGGCAGCTGACATGACCGATGGCGCTTTGGAGTTAGGAAGCACCCGATTCGGCCCCAAAGCCTCTGCGACCTGGACCGATAGATCCCAACTGGTTAGAATGGAAACCTCCGCTGCGATGACACCGTCGGTAGTCAGGCCGGTGCCCCCCCGTGTTGCGGCCGTGCCGGAAATGGAGTCGACGGGATCATAGCCGCTTCTTTCCAGCACATAACGAACGAGAAGCCTGGCGTCCGATTCGTAAGGGACGGGTAAGAAAAAGAAAACAGCCGCCGCGATAACAATTCCGGCAAGCGTAAAGGCTAAGATTGTTCGCTTCCATTTGAAGATCGCGAACAAGATATTGGTTAGATTAATTTTGGACGGTTCAGGATCGTTTCGATGTTCGGGCATAACGTTATGGGAGGAAGTGCATCAATCGAGATGCGGATATATTATAGCACCAGCCAGCCTATTAAGCGAGGCTGGTAGCACGCGAAAAAGACGTTTGTGAAATGTGGAGCGCTTGTCGCAGGAATGTTTCCAAGCCGCACTCGCCGTATCGAAGCGAGCGTAATCTATTGTTTCTTCGGCCGCGCCCCACGAAAGTTTGAAACGCCGCAGGCCTTGATTTTCTCTTTCGGTCCTGCCGAAGTGCAAAGCTTCAGCGCCTCCCTCGGCCAAATACCTTATTGCTTCGAACATGGCGAGGTTATTGGGGCGAAGCTCCTGCAACCTTTCATCAGAAGCGCCAAATTTATAGACCGCATGCCGCCCCAGTTTAAAAAATATGGCGGCCGCAATGGGGCCTTTTTGGCACTCGACGAGAACAATAAACCCAAAACCGGCGCTAATTAGACGTCGTTGAATGTTTATAAAAAATGACCGCGGCTGCGGTGGCACTCCATGGCGGCGACGGGTCCGGACGTGCAGCTTGTAAAACTGAGCCATCGCGTCTGGGCTAGATTGAATGCTTACTTTTAGCCCACTGCGCTGCGCTTTGCGTACTGCTCGCTGCGCTGAGCTCGAAAAATTTGAAATGAGCGCCTCTGGGCCGATTCTCAAATCAAGAAAGTGGCCGTAATAAGACTCGGAAGCCGGCACATTAATGGGAAAGATTGAATGGCCCCGTAGCTCGAAGTAGCTCCAGCGTCGTTCACGCGCGATTTGCTGTAACTTTTGCGCCACCAGCTCGTGCCCAAAGGTACTAAAAGTAAGCGGAGCACAATAGTCGCTAAATGGCAGGCAAATGCCCCGCGATCTCGTCAGCACGCTCTGGACTTCCATCATTGGAACCAGCGCGAGCAGGCTACCATTGAACGACATTTGGACATAGCACGGACGATGACCGTAGGTGTCAACCAACACACGAGCCCAAGCCGTTGAATGAAAGATCGTCGCATCAGGATGCGTACTGATGGCGTCGTCCCATTTCCTGTCCACCAAAGGGTTCATCAGAATCGCATTTAATGATCGCCCGCCCGATTGCACGTTCTTCTGCTCGTTTAGCCGCGGCAAAGATCGGAGCAATGGCACGCCCGGAACCGACGTCGCGGCTCTTGCCTGACCCGCTATTTGCCTGACCGCTTTCAGGCTATTGCTCCTGCGCTAATGGTCTCTGTAACGGTTTCGATGGCAAATTCGATTTGTGCTTCGGTAAGCTCCGGAAACATCGGCAAGGAGAGGAACTCGTTCGCAATCTGCTCCGAAACTGGGAACGCGCCCCGTTGATGACCCAGGCTCACATAAGCCTGTTGAAGATGAACCGGAACCGGATAATGCACGCCGCATCCAATTCCCTTCCTTTCCAACTGCCGCATCACTTCGTCGCGATCCCGCACGCGAATAGCATAGACGTGGTAGACGTGGCGAGCGTACTCAGCTTCGAGCGGAGGGATGATTTCTTCTACCTCTTTAAATGCCCTGTTGTATCGGGCCGCGTGCGCCCGGCGTAGCTCGTTGCCCCGGTTAAGGTGTCGCAACTTGATCGCGAGACATGCGCCCTGGATTGCATCCATCCGGCAGTTCCAGCCGACCATGGTATGATGGTATTTCCGGGTTTGGCCGTGGTCGCGCAGCACGCGAATCTTGTCGGCCAGTTCAAGGTCATTTGTGACGATGGCACCTGCTTCACCAAGCGCGCCGAGGTTTTTCCCAGGATAAAAACTGAAGCAACCAATTTCGCCCATCGATCCAGCTCGCCGATTCTTGTATTCGGCACCGTGCGCTTGGGCAGCATCCTCGACCACGGCCAAGCCATGCTGGCGGGCAAACTTTAAAATCGGATCCATGTCGGCGGTTTGGCCAAAAAGATGAACCGGAACGATAGCTTTCGTACGACTCGTTAGGACATTGGCCAATGCCCTAGGATCCATTGTGTAGGTGCGCTCGTCGACATCAACGAAGACAGGCTTCGCGCCACAATAAGTAATGGCTTCAGCCGTTGCCATGAAGGTGCTGGGGACCGTGATCACTTCATCGCCCGGGCCGACCCCACAAGCCAGCAATGCCAACCAAACCGCTTCGGTTCCGCTACCCAAACCAACCGCGTAGTCGCATTTGCAAAAGGCAGCGAACGCCTCCTCAAAATCCGCGACTGCAGGGCCGCCGGCGAAAATGCCACTATCGATCACTTCGGCGATCGCAGTTTTAAAATGGCCCCGCAAAGGAGCGTGATGGGCTTTAAGATCTAAAAATGGGACTTTCATTGGTAGAGGCAAAGCGATTCTTGAGCACGCGCGCGGGGTTCCCCGCAACTGTAGTGTTGGCTGGCACGTCCCCGGTTACGACACTACCCGCACCGACGATTGCGTTTTCGCCGACGGTGATTCCGCCAAGCAAAGTTACACCGGACCCGATCGAGGCGCCGCGTTTGACCAGGGTTACTTCGCAACTCCAATCGTCTTCAGTCTTCAACTCGCCGTCGCCGTTGGTTGCGCGCGGATAGCGATCGTTGATGAACGTGACGCCGTGCCCGATAAAGACGTTGTCTTCCAAGGTCACGCCTTCACAGATAAAGGTGTGACTCGAAATCTTGCAGCGCGCGCCGATTCTGGCGTTTTTTTGGATCTCGACAAAAGATCCGATCTTGGTCTCGTCGCCAATCTCACAACCATAGAGGTTGACGAAACCAAAAATGCGCACGTCGCGCCCTAGCTTAACGTCTGGCGCGATTAGTTGGTGTGCCCCACGGGCGTCGCTCATACGGCCAGAGGTCCGACCTGAACGGCGCCGCGACCTTGCCTTTGGCGCGGCGGGACAACGCCATCATCACGCTTGCGAAGGAAATTCAGCGGCGCCCCGTTTGCCTTGAGCGAAGCCGTTGCCGCTTCCAGGATAGTGACCAGTTCCAAGCCGGAGCGGCCGCTGGTCGTCGGTTCCATTCCGCTTTCAATGCAATCAATAAAATGCTGGCACTCTACCTTCAGCGGTTCCTCTTGCTGAATATGAGGAATATAGCTGTCCCCGTAATGATAAGAGTAATGGAACTCGGCAAATGTATCGTAATGTGGGGGACGATCGACCCGCACATCGTAAATTCGGATTTTTTCCAAAGGTTGCAGATCATCGTACACGATCATCCGCCGCGTCCCGACGATGGTCATCTCCCGAACCTTGCGCGGTCCCAAACGACGTTAATGTCCTTTTGAAATAACCCGAGATTGAGCCGACGTGAGTTGATATAGCGAATGTCGCCAATGTCACCGGCATTAATGATGTCGCAGATTTTCCGCACGGAAGAAGAGTAGAGAAAAGTGTGGCCGCTCATCAGTACGACACCCTTTTCGTCGGCGATTTCGATCAATTCCTCACACTCCGCCGAAGATGCAGCAAGAGGCTTTTCAACCAGCGTATGCTTGCCGGCGAGCAAGCTCGCTTTGGCAAGTTTGTAATGATAGGCAACCGGAGTGGCGATAGCGAGGGCGTGAACCTCGGGATCATTGATTAAGGTTACGGCATCGGTATGCGCATCGAGATCGGAATACAGCGTGCGCAAATGGCGCAATCGACTCTCATTGACATCGCAAATTGCCTTCAGACGGCAACTTGAGAGCGCCTTGAAATTACGGACGAGGTTCGGGCCCCAGTAACCGCACCCGATTACCGCAACATTAATGGGTGATGACATTTTTGGCCGCTTAAGTCTTTACCGGCGGGGTTGGTTGAGCGCCGGAACGTGACAATGGTTGCACAGTTTCGAAAAACTGGCCGAGGATCGCGGGCGGAGTTCGCAAGATGATCTTAAGGTCCAGTGAAAGAGAAATATTGCGCGAATAGAAGATATCCATCTCAATCATTTGGCGGAACGTTGTCCGGTTTTTTCCGTTGACCTGCCACAATCCGGTGAGGCCTGGCAGGGCGTTTACGCGAGCGCGTTGTTCTGGCGCATAGCGTTCAAATTCACCAACCGTACAAGGTCGGGGTCCGACCAAACTCATTTCTCCCTTCAGCACATTAAAGATTTGCGGCAACTCATCCAGACCAGTCGCTCGCAAAAACTTTCCGCCCAGGATGAGACGTGGATCTCCGGTAGCGTCAAGTTTGATCATCGGGCGGTCGCTTATGATCAAATGCTCAAGGTAAGCCTCATGAATATGAGTCTCAGCGTTCACCTTCATGGTGCGAAATTTTATGAGCATAAAACGCCGACCCTTGAATCCGATTCGCGGCTGTCGGTAAAAAATAGGCCCGGGTGAAGTGACCGCGACCCACAGTGCGACCAACGTCATTATCGGTAGCCAGACTGGGAACAGGAGCATGACCATCGCCAAGTCGATGAATCTTTTCCATTTAGGCAACGCGGCCGCTAGTTCCTCGCGCGAGCACGGGGTCGAAGGTAGTGCCGTTTCGGAATCGCCGCGATGAACCCGTGCCACTTCGGTAACGAGTTGATGAAGAAACCGAGCAACTTCAGCGGCCTCTTCTCCATCCCGCGACGTAATGCGATTGACACGCGGTTCACGCTTCGATTTTTGAAATTCGTTTGTTCTGCCTTCCATGATTTTTTCCCGTTTTTCTTGTCCCGGCGATCCCAGGGATCGAGACACGCTGCCGCCCGTGGTTGCTGGCGTCATTTTCTAGCCAGAACCTTCCCCACACCAAAGGTCGCGGTCACTCTCCCACGCGGACACGCTATAATTTCCACGCTTACTAGAGCTACAACTTTAACGATTTCTCGTCAATAGATTTTCACTCTTATTTTTTAGCCTTTTTAGATTGTCTAAAAAGAACAGTTTTACCAGGCTTTCACCTCGCTTTTTATTAAACTGCGTTTCAGCTGATTCGTTGCGCTCGCATCACACCGGAGGGTTGGATGATTTTGTCAGCCAATCTGCCCTGGCCAGGAGTGCACGCCACAATTAGCCATCGACAAAACTTTTGCGCTTTCGCGCTGGAGGCCGTCCATGGTCGACAATGATGCAAAAGCGGCGACCAAGAATTTTTGCCACAGGCGAATGGGTCACGACCTGGAAGCAGATTGCCCATGTCATTGTGGACAAAAAAATGAGCCGCGCTGCGGGATCGGCTACCCGCGCGCGCGGCTCGGGGCATGGCTACTACCTCCTACTGCGGAAAGTCTTATTGAGGAGAACCGAGAATTTCCAGGCCGCACAACGGAGTAGAACCGCCGTGCGGCGCTGGCGAATAATTACTGGTTGATTTTGCCGCCTTGTACGCTTTTTCCACCTTGCGTGCTGTGGCCACCGCCACCCTTGGCGTCTTTGTTTGGTTTCAGATCACGCACATCAACTTGCGGTTTGTCTTTCTTCTCTTCGCTCATAATTACCTTTCTTAGTTTGTTAGTTGTTTTTTTGGTTTTGGGTTGTGTCAGTCGCGCCGAAATACTTGCCGCCGCCAACGACCTTTTCGTCTGGGATCAGGTCGTCCAAACGGATCAGCTTATCTTTCGAACGCTTCTGCCGTTGAGCTCCACGCTCCCCAGAATCTGCGTCCTTTTTTTCCTTCGACGAACTCACATCCGCCCTATTACCACTATCTGTGCCATGAGATTTTTCGTCCCGACTTTTTCCGCAATTCGCAGTTTTTAGCCAGCATCTAATGACTTCTTCAACAGTCTCTTATATTACTAATCCCATTAACCAAAATTCTTGCCCTCACCAGTTTGATGGAATTTGAGATGGCTCAGAATCTAGCCCATCTGGTATCGTTTCGATCACACTCGGATCACTTATGATTCAGCTCGCGTAAATGCCGGCTGAGGGTCGCGCGTGAGATGCCAAGAAGTTTCGCCGCGCGCCGCTGATTTTGATTCGCCTGCTTATAGACAAAGTGCACGTGACGCTTGACTGCGCTTGCCAGCGATAGATCGCCACCGTCGTGATCAGGATGCGCATGGCTCACACTTTTCTCCGACGAATTCGCAGATGTTTGAAGCGGCTCGAGGTCGGGCGGAAAATGAACATGCTCGGGCATGATGACGTCACCGTCGCAAAACAAGGTCATTGTTCGCACGGTGTGACTGAGCTCGCGTAAATTTCCGCGCCAATCGTGCATTAACAAACGATCCATCGCCGCAGGATGAATGGCGGTGATCTTTTTTCCCAGCCTCAGGGCTGACACTTTCAGCTCGTTCGCGATTAATCCGGGCAACTCTTCCCGGCGATCGCGCAATGCGGGAATCAAGATCGTAAGACCATTGAGGCGATGATAAAGGTCCTCTCGAAATTTTCCGTGACCCACCCGATCGCGCAACGAAACGTTAGTCGCGCAAATGATCCGCGCATCCGTCTTCAACATTCGTTCGGAGCCGAGCCGCTCGAATTCGCCGTATTCGAGCACGCGCAAAATTTTTACCTGGGCGAGCGGGCTCATGTCGGAAATTTCGTCGAGGAAAATTGTGCCATCATTCGCGAGTTCGAATTTACCCTTCATGGCTTGTTGCGCGCCGGTGAACGCGCCTTTTTCGTGACCGAAAAGCTGGCTCTCCAGCAGCGTGTCGCTCATCGCCGAAGCATTAAAAGAAATGAATGGACCCTGGGCGCGAGCGGAGGAGTTGTGAATGGCCTGCGCCAGCAGCGTTTTTCCGGTGCCGGTTTCGCCCA
>WNFT01003904.1_pt1 | contig 13045 bp, 8 predicted proteins | sample 5400191 | NCBI WGS metagenome assembly WNFT01 (sample SAMN13153359, study PRJNA577476) | soil metagenome | isolation source: 80 cm saprolite under Madrone tree | place: USA:California | collected 2016-06-14
TGGCAATCGCTAGATTAGCGCTTCAAGTATTCGCACCATCCCCCGCAATCTGCGCGCCAATTGTCTTTGAACTGAGTTCACCCAGGCAGACCCGAGACATAATTCCCAGACTTTCGCCCGCAACAAAATCGAGCGTCCGAGCGGTATGCCCTGTCTATCCGTCTTGATGTTTCAGCGTAAAAAATGACAGTGTGATCTGAAGCCTGCTCTAGTCAAACTTGTGGCGACTGTTTTGACGCAGCCGCTTGAAACAGCAGGTGGTCGCTCTCATCGTCCGAATTTCGGGCCGAGGAAAAATTGAATGAAATCCATCAGCCAGTCTCCACCTTCTACCATACCCGATCGTGGTGCGATCTCTGAGGTCCAGGCCGGCGCCAGCGCGCCTCTCGGGGCATCAGTCACTGCCGACGGCGTCAACTTCAGCGTGTTTTCGAAGCGCGCGACTGGGATCGATCTGCTGCTGTTCGAGCATGTCGACGACGAGAAGCCAGCCAGCGTAATCCATGTTCATCCGGCTTCCAACCGTACGTACCACTACTGGCACGTCTTTGCGCCGGCGCTGAAAGCGGGACAGATCTACGGCTATCGTGTTTACGGTCCGTTTGAACCGTCAAAGGGCTTCCGTTTCGACGCGACCAAGGTCCTTTTGGACCCATATGGACGCGCCGTCGTGGTTCCCGCCAGATACAACCGGGCGGCAGCACACGAGAAGGGCGACAACGCCGCAACCGCCATGAAGAGCGTTGTAGTCGACCCGAGCCTTTACGACTGGGAAAGCGACCGTCCACTCCACAGGTCGTCCTCGCAGACAATCGTGTACGAGATGCATGTGCGGGGATTCACGAAGGATCCAAGCTCAGGTCTGCCAGAGGCGACGCGTGGCACCTACTCTGGCGTCATCGAAAAGATACCATACCTGCAGGAACTCGGAGTCACGGCGGTCGAGCTCATGCCGGTGTTCCAGTTCGACGCACTCGACTGCCCGACAGGGCACGTCAATTACTGGGGTTACGCACCGGTCTCGTTCTTCGCGCCGCACCAGGCGTACAGCTCGCGGCAGGACCCGCTCGGTCCAGTCGACGAGTTCCGCGACATGGTGAAAGCACTGCACCGGGCCGGCATCGAAGTGATTCTTGACGTCGTGTTCAACCACACGGCCGAAGGCGATGACCACGGTCCGACGCTGTGTTTCCGCGGCTTCGAGGACAGGGCTTACTACTTGCTTGAGGGACCGCAATCTCGGTACGCAAACTATACCGGCTGTGGCAATACGTTGAACGCGAATCATCCTGTTGTCCGCCGGCTGATCGAGGACAGCCTGCATTACTGGGTGCAGGAGATGCACATCGACGGCTTCCGATTCGACCTCGCCTCAGTCCTGTCGCGCGACCTGAACGGATATCCACTGCCCAACCCGCCGATTTTGTGGGATATCGAATCTGATCCAGTGCTCGCTGGAACAAAGCTCATTGCCGAAGCGTGGGATGCCGCCGGCCTCTATCAGGTGGGCAGCTTCATCGGCGACGCATGGAAGGAATGGAACGGCCGCTTCCGCGACGACGTTCGAAGTTTCCTGCGTGGCGACGACGGGTCTGTCGGGAAGATTGCGGATCGACTGCTGGGCAGCCCAGAGGTGTACGGGCACAAGCAGCGCGAGGCCGAGGCGAGCATCAACTTCGTCAGCTGCCACGACGGGTTCACGCTAAACGATCTTGTTACCTACAACCAGAAGCACAATGAAGAGAACGGTGAGGGTAATCGCGACGGCGGCGACGACAACCGCAGCTGGAACTGCGGCGTCGAAGGACCGACCGACGATCCATCGATAGAGAAACTCCGCAATCGCCAAGTCAAGAACTTCCTGACGCTGACGATGCTCTCGCTCGGTATACCGATGATTCTCACGGGCGACGAAGTACGGCGGACGCAGTGCGGCAACAACAACGCCTATTGCCAGGACGACGAGTCGAGCTGGTTCGACTGGACACTAGTGCAGAGGCACGCGGACATCCATCGGTTCACGCAACTGCTCATCGCTCGCCGCGTGCTGCGCGACGTCTCATCGGAACGACAACGCGTGATGCTTACGACCTTGTTGCGTCAAGCGACGACCGCATGGCACGGCGTGAAGCTGTGGCGGCCGGACTGGAGCTCCAATTCGCATAGTCTGGCACTTAGTGCCGATTTGCGCCGTGCGGGGCTCAAAATGCACCTGATTATGAACGCGTATTGGGAACCGCTCGACTTCGAGATACCGGCGCCCGAAGGTGGGAGAACGTGGCGGCGGTGGATTGACACGTCGCTCGACTCGCCCGACGACATCGTGCCGTGGCTGGATGCACCGGCTTTTACAGGTGCTGCGTATCGGGCCGCCCCGCGTTCGGTCATCGTCCTTTGGGCGCCGCTGGCCGTGGGTGAGGCGACTGCAGCGGGCTCCGCCGCTGCCTAGTTAACTGACATGGAAGCCGACCTCGGGCAGCGGACTGCGCAGGTTGGTCCACTCCTTTAGCTATTGCGTCGCGTGTCACGCGATATCCGGCCACGATGTTTCCCCGGATGGACTATACAATATGATCTTCGTGGTACGCGGCTGGAGCAGGCCGTACAGCCACGCTGCCCAGGTTCCTTCTTCAAAAGTCCCGTGCAGGCTTCCATTTAACCCTTGGATAAACTGGAGAATCATGCTGGCCTTGGTCTCGATGACGCATTCCATCACCAGCTTGCCGGAGGAATCTAAAACCGCGATTGAGATGGCTTCCTTGTGAACCTCCGTCCCGATATACTCCGCCCTATTCATGTGCGTTACATCATCGTGCCCTTCCTCAGAAGATGACCTTGAGAAGTCGCGTCAGTAGTTCTTCGAGTGGCATAATTGTAAGCAGCAGAGGCAAGACCGGTAATAGTGTTACGACGGCCAGTCGGGCTACGTCGTTGAGCGCAAAAGGCACTAGTCGCATTTCGCGCACGACCTCGTAACTGTTCGCGAGGTCAGCAAGCGACTGGATGTCAGCGGTGCCCAGAATTTCCTCGCCTTCCGCACCCCCGCAGACCCACTTCTGATCGAACTCGTCGACGTAGACCGAAGCCACCGTCCCGTATTCGTTCAAGCCATTCCGCTTGGTGCGGGCGAGATGGGGGGTGAACATAGTCAGCGGGCCAAGAATCACCAGAACGAAGAAACCGGTGAGAACGAAAATAGTCACTTTGAACGACGTAAGGGTCTGCCCCTGGTAAAAGATGCGGCTGGCGATCAGTCCTGCTAGCATCGTACCCTCCGCGAATAGAATCGGGCCAAAGGCGTAGCTAATCCCCCCAAGAAAGCCGATTCCGCCAGCACGGTCGGGGTGCGTGGGCAGCAAGTGCAGATTCAACCTGGACGCACGCCACAGAAACAGAAACCAGATCACAAGCCGCAGATACCAACGGAGCAAAATGAATTGGAAGATGGGGATACTCACGAAGCTGTACCAGTAACCCGCTAGCGTAAGGTGTATATCCGTCCTGTCGGGGGCGGCATACCAGGTTGCCGCTCCCAAGGCGATCAGGTGCTGCCAGAACCAGTGGCCCACGGTAAGGGTAAAAACCAGCAGAGCGAACTCCAACCAGGAGGAGTCTCGCGCTCGCATGGTGGCTCCGAGGGCCGCATAGAATTTCGGAGTGTCTTCCTGAGTAACCACTCCGCGCTCGAGAAAGCACTTAACCACCGACCCGAGGCGGCGGTGGACCGGCAGCTCGGCAAGGATGAGGACCGGCAGTGCCACCAAAAAGCGAACATGGAGCTCAACGTCGCGCAGGAAGGTCAGATTCTGGCTGCCGAGCAGATGACCTTCGATGGCTGACAACACCGCAAGTGGCAACCACGCAAAGAGCGAGATGATCAGCACCCGACGTCGGAGAAGTTCCAGTGCTGAGCCGGATAGATGCGCCTGCCTGAATATCTGAAAGAGCGGGCCTCCCAAAACCAGTGAGAAGTCGGGCTGTTCCTGCAAAATTGCGGGGGCGGACATCGCGGATCATCCTTCCTCAATGGTGATCGTGTATATCGCAATCACCACGGCAATTGAAGAACGGTCCCATCCTGGATCTTGTGCGTTGCGATTTTTGTGATGGGTAGCGGAACGAACTCTTCTTCCGCAGGCGTCGGCTTGACAGCATTTTGGAGGTCGATCTCCTTCTTGAACGCTTGTCGTAGAACCGCCTGTTGGCATAATTATCAGCTTCTACTTATATGTGTTTAGTGGCACTCACCAACTGGCTAAAGTAACAGGCCCCGGCGTACACCAGATCGGAGCCGATACTCAGAACGATATTTTGAAAAGTGCGTGAGTTCCATCGCCGCGGCGCTATAAAGATTCACGGCGAACCGTATCACGGGATCCCGGGGCCGGAGCGGTGGACCGTCTGGAAAATCGCCGAAGAGGGTTCCCTCCAGGGTGCCATCCGTCTACAGCCTATTTCAAAACTGGGTACAAGAGTCTGAATTGATGATTCTTAAGCAGCCGAAAATGGGAGATAACTTCCGGCAGCAGCGCCAAAGGAGGACCGATGGCGCGATACGGTCGACTGCTGACCGGCGCCCAATGGGAAAAGATCGGTCCCTTGCTCCCGAAACGGCGCAAGCGTCCCAAGGGGGGAAGACCTCCCAAGGACGACCGCAAAGTGCTGGAAGGCATTTTGTGGATTCTGCGCAGCGGCGCTCGCTGGCAGGATCTGCCCGAGGAATTCCCCTCACCGTCCACCTGCTGGCGGCGGCTTCGAGACTGGGAAGGGCAAGGGGTCTGGCTCACCATTTGGCGCGCATTCCTGGCGGAATTGAACCAACACGGGCAACTCGATTGGGGAGAATCGTTTCTCGACGGCAGTTTCGCGTCGGCGAAAAAAGGGGCCCGAAAGTCGGAAAAACCAAGCGGGGCAAGGGCACGAAGTGGATGGTGGTGGTCGACGGCGAAGGTGTTCCTCTGGGAAAGCAGCTTTACTCTGCTTCCCCGAACGAAGTCCGGCTCGCCGAAGAGACGCTCGCGTCGGTCCGCGTGATCCGGAGGCACCGTGGTGGACGCCCTCGTCAGAAACCCCGGCGTGTGATTGCCGATCGCGCCTACGACAGCGATCCGCTGCGCCAGCGGTTAGCGGCCCGAGGCATCGAATTGGTCGCCCCGCATCGCGGGAATCGCAGCAAGCCGCGCACCCAAGATGGCCGAGCGCTGCGCCGGTACAAGCGTCGGTGGAAGGTCGAACGAACCATTGCCTGGCTCGGCAATTTTCGCCGCCTCGTCGTTCGCTACGAGCGCTCGGACACCATCTACGAAGCATTCTTTAACATCGCTTGCTTCATGATCGTCTTACGGAGGGTTTTGAAATAGCTTGTAGGGTGTTGGGTTGACGACTGCATTCAAGACCTTGAGCGACTAAGTTATGGAGTGTCCTACATCCTGGCCAATCGCTCAAACACGCGGTAGAGGGGAATTTTCGCATTGTAAAGACCCTCACAGATTTCCCGGAACTTCGGGCCAGAAAATCATGAAAGCTTCGATCCCCTCGCGTGTTGGCTGATCCACCTCTGTAGGTAACAAGACCTGTCAGAGTTGACAGTTTTGGCCAATCCCAACCCGCTTTAATATTTCCGGCGGTACGGTGCTTTTTGAAACATTTATACCAGGAGACTTCAGTGTCCCACGTCAATGCAGGTCCAGTCCCGGAGTCACCGAAAGTGTCAGTCACCCTCTGGAGATGCTCGAAATGCAGTACTTTCGTCTCAGTCGAATCATTGGAACCTGTTTCCGTCACAGTCTGTCCGGCCTGTCACCATGCGCCTCTTGACCTTTGCGGGAGTTTCTGCCACCTCCTAGACCTCCGATCGGTAGATGACACGTGTTGTGACTATTATCCAAATGGTTGGTAAACAGAACGACAATCACTAACGCCGCGAAAATGAGAAAAGCCGCCATGAGTCCAGGCGGCTGATTGTTCAACATAGAAAGAGGGACAGGTTGTCGAGGGCCAATCGAGCTGCGAAAACCCTCAGAAGATAATCCACTGAGAGGCGCACACCTTCCCTGGCGCCCGCCAATGTGGTTGATTCGCTCCGCGCACATCGATCGAGTGGGGGAGAGGTTGGCCGACAATCGTCCGTTCCTTCAGGCATCGGTTTCCCGGTTTGGGCAAGGAAACCAACATAGCAGCCATACGAGTACTCGTATTGCAAGATCACAATTCCTCTTGCACTGCTTTCTCTCTCGCAGAATTTTTTAAGTTAATGTTTCGCCAGATGAGGTTTTGACCCGACTTCGCTACCAGGCTGGAATATGCGTCCAGCGAGAACTTCGCGGAGCGCAAAGACCAAATCGGAGTTCATTCGGGATTTCAAAACATAGCCGTTGCCGCCTGACTCAAGAGTGCACGTTACAAATACCGGGTCATCGAGCGCAGACAAAACGACGATTTTGCTGTCTACTCCCATCTTACGGATTTCTCGCATCGCTTGGATCCCGTCCATCACGGGCATAGAGATGTCCATCACCACGATATCTGGGTGAAGTCTCGCAACAGCAGCCACCGCCGCTGCGCCATCGCTCACAGCCCCCGCGATCTCAAAATCATGAGACAGCAGCTGTGACAGCTTATCGAGGATAGCTGGATGATCGTCAGCCAAAAGGACGCTTGGCTTCGCCTGCGACATGGACTCTCCTGAGGAAACGCTTGTCCAGGGCCCCCGACTTCGGATAAGGCAGAGCTTAGTGCACAAATTCCTTGAGTCAATTAAAAACGATTGTCGTGTGCTGTGGAAATTACTGTCGTTGTGGAAAACTTGCGGCTCTCCTCGATCTGGTATGGCTTCAGCGGGGAGTTTAGGCCATGTTTTCAATATTCGTCTCTCAGCCACGCTCGAACTTTGAAAGGCGAGGTCAGTATCGAAATCTCTTCCACGAGCGCGTTCATCCTTAAGACTTCAGCCTCCCGCTTGGGCCATTCCGATCTCGGTCGAAAGGGGAACTCGAATGTTTATCTCAGTGCCCCATTGCGGCTTCGACGTTATCAAAAACGTGCCCCCGACCAGGATAATTCGCTCGCGCATACTGATTAGGCCAAGACCTCGATTGTTCGTCAAGGCCTCATCGGAATCGAAGCCTCTACCGCGATCGCGAATCATGAGTTGGATCTCGCCTGATGCCCCCCGCATTTGCACTTCGAAGTGTCGCGCCCCGGAATGTTTCACTGCATTGTGCAGAGCTTCCTGTAAAACCCGAAATAGGCAAAGTGAGATCTCCTCTGGCAGTGTGGGCGGAATGTCTGCGTGGGTAAAGTCAATCGCCGCCTTGTGCTGCTCGGACAGCTCTTGGCAGAATCCTTTGGCAGCCGCCACGATGCCGAGATATTGCAGCTTCGAGGAGTGTAACCGGTGCGATATCGCCTGGACGTCGGTGCCAATCTCATGTACGCGCCTCAAATGTTCATGGATACGCTTACGGACTTCAACGGCCGAATCGGGAGGATCTTGTTCCATCATCTCGAGATCATTCGCCAGCAATGCGAGCCGTTGATTGATATCGTCGTGAAGTTCTCGTGCGATCCTTCTACGTTCCTCTTCCTGCGCTTCAATCAACCTGCCACCTACTTTTGAAATGGCCTCCTCCGCTAATTTGCGCCCGGTGACATCCGCCACCATGCCGATCATCCGGACCATCCTGCCTTGCTCGTCAAAGAAGGCGTGCGCGGTTTTCTCCAACCAAAGTACCGAGCCATCAGGGCGCAACAAGCGGAAATTAATCTGGGTGTTTGGGCTCGCGGGAGTACGCTCGGTATTCGAGGCAATAAAGATTGCCCGGTCTTCGGGGTGAACACTGGCCAAGAATTGCTCGTGGCTAGAGCCAATCTGCTCGCTAGCGAAACCCAAGATTTGGCTGGCCTTCTCAGATCGCATGACCACACCGGTGGCCGCGTTCCAGTCAAAGGCGTACATCTTTCCCGCTTGAGCAGCCAAACGCAAACGCTCTTCGCTTTCACGCAGAGCCACCTCCATCAGTTTGCGCTCAGTGATGTCTACCGCCATGCCAAGCATGCGCTCAGGCGCACCGTTCGGTGAGTAGTAGAATTTTCCCTTGGCTGTCAGCCAGCGCACGGTACCGTCCGGCCAAAGGATGCGGAACTCTGCCGCATACGGTTTCTTGCCTTCCATGGCAATCGTAGCGGCTTCCAGGACCCGCCACCGGTCCTCCGGAGGTAGGTAACGATGGAGATCTTCGACGAGCCCGACGCAGTTCTCCGCCGGCAATCCAAAGATGGTTTGTAGGTCGCCGAACCAAGAATTTCGTCCATTCTTAATGTCCCAATCCCACCCCACTGATTTACCAGATTCCATTGCCAAACGAAGCCGATCGTTGGCTAGCGTAAGCTCTGTTTCCGCGAGCTTGCGCTCGGTTACGTCTTGAGCCGTGCCACGTAACCCAACGATGCCACCCGAAGTATCGCGCTGCACTTCGCCCCGCGCTCTGATCCATGTCGTGGGGCCATCAGGATGGACCATCTCAATGTCAAGTTCGTACGGTGTTCCGCTGCGCAGCGCTTCTTCGATGGCGCGTTGCAGTCGTTCCCAACTTTCAGCGGTGTAGAGCTCTGAGTGTTCCTTATAGCTGACTGCAGGCAGGTTGGGATCGCGGCCAGCGATTCGGTAAAGTTCCCTTGACCAAGCGACAGTGTCGGTCTGCGGGTCCCATTTCCAACTGCCAACTTGCGCCAAACGCTGCGCTTCCGAGAGTTCCATCTCTTTCTGACGCAGCGTTTCCTCCGTCAGTTTGCGCTCGGTAATGTCCGCCACCATGCCTACCATCCGCACCATCTTGCCGCGCTCATCAAAGAAGGCGTGCCCGCTTCTCTCCAACCAAAGTAGTGAACCATCCGGACGCAAAAAGCGGAAGCTAATTCGGGTGATCGGGCTTTCCGGAGTAAGCTCGGCAACCGAGCTCATAAATGTTGCTCGGTCTTCAGGGTGAACACTGGCCAACATTTGCTGCAGGGTAAAGCCAGTCTGCGCGCCAGACAAACCGAGGATATGGGTGCTCTCCGCGGATCGAATGACCACATCGGTGGCCGCGTCCCAGTCAAAGGCGTACATCTTGCCCACTTGAGCAGCCAACCGCAAACGCTCTTCGCTCTCACGTAGAGCCACCTCCATCAGTTTGCGCTCAGTGATGTCTACGGCATTGCCAAGCATGCGCTCAGGCGCACCGTTCGGTGAGTAGTAGAATTTTCCCTTGGCTGTCAGCCAGCGCACGGTACCGTCCGGCCAAAGGATGCGGAACTCCGCCTCGTAAGGCTTCCGGGCCTGCATTGCATCATCGATCGCTCCCACAACCCACTCTCGGTCGTCCGGGTGCAAATAACGATGGAAATCTTCTACGCGCCCGATAATGGTCTCCGATGGGATTCCAAAAATGCCTTGCAGGTCGCCAAACAAAATATCTCGTCCGCTCTTTACGTCGCGATCCCACCCCACTGATTTCCCGGATTCCAATGCCAAACGAAGCCGATCGTTGGCTAGCGCAAGCTCGTTCTCTGCGAGCTTGCGATCAGTAATATCCGCCACCATGCCTACCATCCGCACCATCTTGCCTTGCTCATCAAAGAACGCGTGCCCGCTTCTCTCCAACCAAAGTACTGAACCATCGGGACGCAACAAGCGGTAGCTAATCTGCGCGTCCGGACTCCCGGGAGTACGCTCGGTATTCGAGGTAATAAATATTGCTCGGTCTTCGGGGTGAACACTGGCCAACAATTGCCGTTTGGTAAAACCAATCGGCCCGCCGCCAGCAAAACCGAGGATATGGGCGGCCTCCGCGGATCGAATGATCACATCAGTGGCCACGTCCCAGTCAAAGGCGTACATCTTGCCCACTTGAGCAGCCAAGCGCAAACGCTCTTCGCTCTCACGCAGAGCCACTTCCATCAGTTTGCGTTCAGTGATGTCTACCTTGATCCCAAGCATGCGCTCGGGCTCGCCGTCCGGGGAATAGTAGAATTTTCCCTTGGCTGTCACCCACCGAACAGTCCCGTCCGGCCAAAGGATGCGGAACTCCGCCTCGTACGGTTTCTGGCTTTCCATGGCATCCTTGGTCGCCTCCATGACCCGCTCTCGGTCGTCCGGGTGTACGCGACGATGGAAATCTTCAATGCGCCCGACGTAGCTTTCCGCCGGCATACCAAGAATGTTCGGTAGGTCGCCGAACCAAGAATTTTGTCCACTCTTAATGTCCCAATCCCACCCTAGTGATTTGCCAGATTCCATTGCCAAACGAAGCCGATCGTTTGCTAGGGAAAGCTCTTTTTCCCCGAGCATGCGCTCGGTAATATCGGTTGTCATGCCTACCATCCGCACCATCCTGCCTTGCTCGTCGAAGTGTGCACGACCAATCCTCTCCACCCAAATCACCGTACCGTCGGGACGTACTCTGCGATAGCTGATTTGAAGGTTGGGCTTCTCTCGGCTCAGCTCTGCAATCGCGACTCTAAGTCTTTCCCGGTCGCCTGGGTGGACCAGAGCCATTAGCTCCTTACCGGTAGTTGGCGTCGCCTCATCAATCCCGAGAATCTGAGCGCTCTCTCCCGAGCGCACGACCGCATCGGTGACAGTATCCCAATCATAGGCAAACATTTTCCCGGCCTGAGCCGCCAGGCGAAACCGTTCTTCGCTCTCGTGTACTGCTTTATCCACGCGCCTTCGTTCAGTCACATCCACACACGATCCGATGTAACCAGCGAAAGACCCGTCCTGATTGAATCTGGGCACCCCAATGCCGAAAATCCACCGGTATTCTCCGTCATGCCGCCGAAGGCGATACTCCATTCTGAACTCTTCTCGCCGCTCGAAAGCTTGCGTGTAGGTATCCAAACACCTCTGAAGATCGTCAGGATGAACCCCCTCCGCCCATCCGTTTCCCCTCTCCTGATCCAAAGACCGTCCGGTAAAATCGAGCCAGCGTTTATTGAAGTAAGTGCAGAGATTGTCAGGACCGGACATCCAGATAAGCACGGGAGCGAAATCGGCCATCAACCGGAAGCGTTCTTCGCTTTCGCGGGTTTCGCGCAGAACCGCTTCCGACTTCTTCAGTTCTTCCACACGACGAAGCTCGGTCGCGTCACGAATTGAACTGATGACGAAAGTGCCGGACTCGGTGGTTAAGGGACTGAGGTTGATCTCGACCGGAATTTCGGCGCCATCGCTGCGCAGCGCGAAAAGCTCTAGCCACGTTCCAATCGGTTGGACGTGTGCGTCGCCGAAGAAATTTTCGCGATCCTGGGCATGGCGCTCGCGAAACCTTGGCGAGATTAGCGATTCGACGGACTTTCCAATCAACTGCTCACGGCGGTATCCAAAAAGCTTCTCCGCTTGCGTATTGGCGACAACAACCTCCCATGCCTGGTTGACCACCATCATGGCGTCGGGGGCGGCGTCTACCAGCGAGCGGAAATCGGTGTTAGTCCATTCGGGCGGGTCATGTCGAAGACGAGAAGGAGTACTCATGCGGCCACCTCCAAGTCAAACTAGAGTGACCCCAGGCGGGTGCACCACATAAGTAAACGGCCGGGGGAATAATTCTAGTACTGGCTCTCTCGATAACAAAACGTTTTCTTTAACTTCTTCCCTGATCTCGACCGCCACAGGTAACTGTCAACTCTGCCAGTATCCCAGTCCGGACCTGTCGTGTATGTTTCTGTGGCGATCAGTTGTTGATCGAAACGCCCGACTCTGTTTTCAGTGAGCGAGTTCCACGATTCGTGTTGCCGTTTCATGGATCTCCGCAGCAATGATGGATTTGGTCCAGAAACAAAATGAGTCTTGAGGATACTCTGGTTGTGTCACAGACCCGGCAGACCCACCCAGACCTTAACCATGGGGGTGACCAAAAATGAGGACTGTAAGCTTATCAACGACAATTGGCGTAGCCATCGGTTCCCTCTTCATACCAGGTTGCGCGACTAAGCAGTATGTACGCAATACTGTCGCGCCCATCGAAGAGAAGCTCGATGCTACGAACGAGATAGCAATGACTGCCGACAACCAGTCTAAAGGGGCAATGTCGAAGGCAAATCAAAATGCGAAGGACTTGGGCGATCTCCGCAATGTGGTCGCGAATATTGAGGACTACAAGCCTTTCAACCAATCAGTCGTATACTTCGGTCTCAACAAGGATGCGCTGACGAGAAACGCAAAGGCGAACCTGGACGCAGTCGCGACGCAGCTCGGCGGGCTGCAGCGATACTTCATCACGGTTGAAGGTTTCACGGACCAGACCGGGTCTCCGAGCTACAACGATCAGTTAAGCAGGCAGCGCGCAAATCAGGTGATTTCTTACCTCGTTGGCGCTCACGATGTTCCTGTCTACCGAATCCACATGGTAGGTTTGGGACAGCGAAAGCTCATTGACAATGGCATTAGCTCAAAGGCACGTGAAGAGAGTCGGCGCGTTGAAATCACCATATTTACTGCTAAACCGTTGACCGCTTCAGGGGCAGGCGGGAACTAACAGGCCCGCGACGATTGGCAACCTGCTTTTCCCACCGGTTGTTCACATTTAGGTCAACTCTCTTGGCCAGCTTAAAAATCCAGCTGCCCCGTTGATCCTCGTCCAGTTCCGAAACATCCTGTGGTCTGTCAATTAAAAGACATCACTAGATTCTGCAGGGCTGCCGTCCGCTGATTCCGGTTAGAATCTTACGGGTTCACGGAAAGAAGAGCGAAGCCTTACTCGCCTGCATCAGACATCAATTCGGTGGTGAATTGCTGTCTTGAGAAATGGAGGCGATGGGCCCGTCGGAGCCCACCGCTCTTTCAGATCTGTGCCCAACGAAACGAGATCAAGGAGCTAGAAAATTAGCTTCAGCCCCAACTGCATCGCTCGAGCCCCGCCTGAGCCAAGCACGGAGTTGGAGGATTGTACGTCAGGCGTTTGGCCGGTGAATCCGAACCCCGCGCCTCCCGAAGGGTCAACGATGCCTCCCCCGGGCCCGCCATACGGATTGGCAAATGTGGGATGGTTGAGAATGTTGAAGA
>WNFT01011120.1_pt1 | contig 13045 bp, 9 predicted proteins | sample 5400191 | NCBI WGS metagenome assembly WNFT01 (sample SAMN13153359, study PRJNA577476) | soil metagenome | isolation source: 80 cm saprolite under Madrone tree | place: USA:California | collected 2016-06-14
AGGCCGGCGGCGCCGAGCGCAGCGCCGATGTTTGCCATGCACGCGCCGACGCCCTTCGGCAGCCAACCCTCGAACTTCGGCCCCGTGACCTTCATGAAGCCGCCCGGGTCGAGGATCGGCCAGAGGCCGGCGGCGACGAGGTACGCGCCCTGGACGATCGCCACCCGCGCGGCGGGAGGACGGCGGACGCGGGCCGGCGGCGGCTTGGCCTCGTGCGGGCCGGGCCTGATCGGGCGAGCGGTTGCCTGGTCGATCTTAATCTCAGCCATGCAGCGGTCCCTTCCTGTGGAAAATTAGGGCGCGGGCGGGCGCGACGGCAGTCCGGTAGAATGCGCAGCCTGATGCCCGAGATCCGTAAGACGGTCTGCAACCGCGACTGCCCGGACGCCTGCTCGGTCGTCGCGCACGTCGTGAACGGCCGCGTCGTCCAGCTCGGCGGGGACCCCTCGCACCCGGTGACCCAGGGATTCCTCTGCTGGCGGACGAACAACTTCCTCCCGCTGCAGTACTCGCCCGAGCGGCTGACGACGCCGCTCTTGCGCGGAAAGGCCGTCTCCTGGGACGAGGCACTCGATTTCGCCGCCCGCGAGCTGCTGCGCATCCGCGCCGAGTCCGGACCGGCAGCGATCTTCCACTACCGCAGCGGCGGAAGCCTGGGCGCGCTGAAGCACCTGAGCGACTACTTCTTCGAGAAGCTCGGGCCGGTGACGACCAAGCGCGGCGACATCTGCTCAGGGGCCGGCGACGAAGCGCAGATGCTCGACTTCGGCGAGGAGGACTCGCACGACGTCTTCGACCTGCGCAACTCCCGCAACATCATCCTCTGGGGGAAGAACCCGGTCGTCTCCTCGCCGCATCTCGTCCCTGTGATGAACGAGGCGCGTGCCGCGAAGCTCTTGATCGATCCCGTCTGGCACAAGTCGGCGCGGCTCTGCGAGGAGTTCGTGCAGCCGCGGCCGGGCGGTGATTTCTCTCTCGCGATGGCGGTCGCCCGCGTCCTGTTCGAACGCGGCTGGACGGAGCCCGGATTCGAGAAGTACTGCGACAACGTCGACGGATTTCGCGCCCTCGCCTTCGCTCATGGCGTCGCCGGCTGGTGCGAGGACGCCGACGTGTCGCCGGCGGCCGCGGAGGACATCGCGCGCCTCGATCACTCCTTCATCCGCGGGATCGCGGCTGCGCCCCGCACCGTGCTGGAGCCGCTCTTCGGGCCCGAGGTGCTCGCCTTCAGGGACCCGCCGATCCGCGCGGTCTGGATCACCGCCGGCAACCCGGTCGCGATGTTGCCCGAGTCCGCAACCGTGGACCGCGCGCTGCGCACGCGCGAGTTCGTCTGCGTGGTCGACTCCTGGCCCACGGACAGCACGCGGGCGGCGACGCTGGTGCTCCCGACCACGACGTTGCTGGAGGCTGACGATCTGGTCGGCGCCTACGGTCACCACTGGGTCGGAGAGGCACGTCCGGTGGTCCCGCCGCCTCCCGGCGTGAAGTCCGATCTGCAGATCCTGCAGGAACTGTCTTCCCGCGTCGGCCTGGACGGCGTGCTGGACGGCAGCGCGCGCGACTGGAAGGAGCGCATCCTGCGCAAGGACGCCGGCTTCACGCTCGCGCAGATCGAGTCCGACGGTCCCCAGCGCAGCGCGCTTTCGGCGAAGGTGCTGTTCGGGGATCGGAAGTTCGCGACGAAGACGGGCAGGGTGAACCTGATCACTTCGGCTCCGGCCCGCTCCCAGGTCTCTGCGGAGTTCCCGCTCTACCTGATGGCGCTGGCGACGGAGAAGTCGCAGAGCTCGCAGTGGTCGAAGGGCCAGCCTCCCGGCCCGGCCCTCGTGACCGTACACCCCGACGCTGCCCGGGGCATCCCGGACGGCGGACTTGCCCGTCTGGAGTCGGCGATCGGATCCCTGCCGATTCAAGTCCGCCACGATCCGCGCCAGCGCCGCGACGTCGCTCTGCTCGCCAAGGGCGGCCATCTGCGCGAGAACCGAAATGCGAATCTTCTCTCCCGGGCCCGAGCTACTGACCTCGGCGGCGGGGGCGCCCTCTACGACGAGCCGGTCCGGATCGCGCCGTAACTTGTTGCTCCCCCTGTGGGCTTCCCACTACACTGCGCCGCCTCCTGGAGGGCCGGGTGGCCGACATCCATGCAGAAAAGATCCTGATCCTCGACTTCGGGTCGCAGTACACGCAGCTGATCGCCCGAAGGATCCGCGAGCTGCACGTCTATTGCGAGCTCCATCCCTGCACGATGCCGTTCGAGCAGATCCGCGCCTTCGGAGCGAAGGGCATCGTCCTCTCCGGCAGTCCCTACAGCGTCGAGCAGGCCGGCGCGCCGATGGTCGATGCGAAGATCTTCGAGCTGGGCGTGCCGGTCCTCGGCGTCTGCTACGGGCTGCAGCTCATGGCCAAGCTGATGGGCGGGGCCATCGATCGCAGCGCGCACCGCGAGTACGGACCGGCGCGGCTGGAAGTCCTCGAGCCCGCGGGGCCGTTCGGGGAAATGAAACCGGGCGAGCATCTAGATGTCTGGATGTCCCACGGCGACAAAGTCTCCGCGCCGCCCAAGGGCTTCCGCACGCTGGCGAAGACCGCCAACTCACCGTACGCGGCGGTGGGAGACCCGAAGCGGAAGCTCTACGCGCTGCAGTTCCACGCCGAAGTCGCGCATACCCCGCGAGGGCGCGAGCTGTACGAGGCATTCCTCGAGGACTGCGGCGTCTCCTTCAACTTCAAGATGGGCGCGTTCGCTGAGGAAGCGATCAAGCAGATCCGCGAAAAGGTCGGCAGGGAGCGCGTGATCTGCGCGCTTTCCGGCGGCGTGGACAGCGCGGTGGTCGCGCTGCTGCTGCACAAGGCAATCGGCCCGCAGCTCCAGTGCATCTTCGTCGACAACGGCCTGCTCCGCGAGGGCGAGGCGACCCAGGTCGGGCAGACCTTCAAGGATCGTTTCCACGTCCCGCTGCGTGTGGTCGACGCACGCAAGCGGTTCCTGGACGGGCTGCGGGACGTCACCGATCCCGAGCAGAAGCGCAAGGTCATCGGGCGCGAGTTCATCGCGGTCTTCGAGAACGAGGTGGAGAAAGACCGCCGCGAGCACGGCGAGGCGCGCTTCCTCGCCCAGGGCACGCTCTACCCCGACGTGATCGAGAGCGTCTCCTTCAAGGGCCCCAGCGCTACCATCAAGAGCCACCACAACGTCGGCGGCCTGCCCGAGCGGATGAAGATGCAGCTGATCGAGCCGCTGCGCGAGCTCTTCAAGGACGAAGTCCGCGCGCTCGGGCGCGAGCTGGGCTTGCCGGAAGCGATCGTTTCGCGGCAGCCGTTTCCGGGGCCGGGGCTCGCCATCCGCGTGCTGGGCGAGGTCACCGAGGAGCGCCTCGCGATCATCCGCAAGGCCGACGCCATCGTGCAGGAGGAAGTCGCGAACGCGGGAATGCGCGAGAAGCTCTGGCAGGCGTTCGCGGTGCTCCTGCCGGTCAAGTCCGTCGGCGTGATGGGAGACGAGCGCACCTACGAGTCCGCCTGCGTCCTGCGCGCCGTCGACAGTCTCGACGGGATGACCGCCGACTGGGCGCGTCTGCCCTGGGACCTGGTGGCGAGGGTCTCCAGCCGCATCACCAACGAAGTCCGCGGCATCAACCGGGTGGTCCTCGACGTCAGCAGCAAGCCCCCGGCGACCATCGAATGGGAGTAGATGCGCCTCGCCGCCGTGTCGATCGTCGCCGCACTCGCGGCATCCGCCCGCGCAGACAGCGTGACCAATCAGGTGATCGTCAGCTCCACGCAGGCAACCGAGGCCAACCCGCGCGCGACCGTCTTCACCGACATGCTCAACTCGAGCTTCGACGTCGGCGATGACTGGTCGGTGAACGCCGGCGCAAGCCTCACCCTGCAGGGGCAGACTCCGGCGGGGAGCCGCGGCCAGTTCGGAGAGAGCGGGAGCGCGGTGACGCTGTTCAGCGCCGGCGTGGACTGGTCGGCGACGGATCAGGTCACGATCAGCGCGACGGTCGACGTCTCACCGCAGAGCACGCAGTTCGCCGGAACCCCGGTCACCCTGCGAGAGGCCAACGGCAACGAGATCAGCGGCGATGCCGAGGTGCGCTCTCAGACTTCGCAGATCGCCGGCGGGATCGGCGCCTCTTGGGACTCACCGGGCAAGTCGGATCTGGAATGGTCGTTCAGCGCCGGGCTCGATTTCATCCATTACGACATCGACCAGGGGATCTCGCGGGTTCGCACCAACGCAGGGTCCACGCTCACGGCGCAGCAGCTTCGCCAGCAAACCATCGCGTACTGCAACGCGCATCCGAGGATCCGGAACTGTGGCCAGAGCATCTTGAGAGCTCTCGACAGCGTGCCGACCTCCCTCGACTACGAAAGGTTCTCGCTGGGGGCGACGGCCACCCTGTACCGCGACACCGACGTGTCGCTGCTCGGCGACGCGTACCTCTACGACGAGGATCCGGCGAAGATCGGTTTCTTCGGGCTGGCTGCGCTAGGTCGCGGCTCCGGTTTGCCCATCGCTCCGCTGCAATACCGCATCCGGCCCGAAGTGCAGCACCGCATGGGTGACTTCTCCGCCAGGCTCTGGGTCGAGGCGGGAGAATACGTAGCCGGCACCGGCGGCGGCACGGCCGGAATCGGGACCCGCTTCCAGTACCGGTTCACCAAGGCACTCCGCGCTTGGGTGACGCTGGCGGGACAGCGCGACGTGGACTCGGGCGGCCATGTCACGCGATCCGGCAGCCTCGCAGCGGGCGCCGGATTTCGCTGGTGACGTGCTCGCGACCAAAGGGGCGAGCGACCGGCCGGCAGGTGCCCGACCGCTCCTCAGTGGACACCCTTGCCCGGGGGGATGGCCATTTCCTGGCGAGTCGCACCCGTGCTCCGGCACGGGCACTTGCACCGTGTCCGGTACGGCGACGGTCTCGGCCACGTTCGCGCCGCTCCCGGCTACGAGGCTCACGGTCGTACCGGTGGTAACGCAGGTGCCGAACATCCGCCTCAATCCAGATCCGATGCGGCTGTTCGTGCGCCAGTGGGCGAAGTTCGAGGCTCGACTGAACGGCCTGACGGTGCCCCGGGTGAAGTGGTCGGTGCGCGAAGGAGCCGCCGCCGGGATCGTCGCCGGCGACGGCACGTACACCGCACCGCAGACCGTCGGCCTCTACCACCTCGATGCAACCAGCGTGGACGACCCCGAGGTGGGCGGCAGCATCGGCATCCAGGTGGTCGCCACCCAGGACCTCTACGACTATGGCGGTGCCATCCTGCCAAAACCAAAGGTGACCCTCATCTGGTTGGGCGCGCGCGAAGACTTCGCCGGTGCGGTGGAGGACTTCCACGGCTTCCTGGGCGGCGTGAACGGATCCGCCTGGCTCTCGGTCCTCGACCAATACATGCGCGGCGACAAGGCCGAGGTGACGTTCGCGGGCGAGATCTTCGAGCCCGCGCCCGGCCGTTCGGCGCCCCTCCTCGATCCCGGACCCCGGATCTGTTCCGTGCTCGCGCGGCACGGTCTTTCTCCGGATCCGGGCACCGTCTATTCACTGATGGTGGCGGCGGCGGCCACCAGGGTGGCGTATCACGCCGTCACCATGTGCGGAGCCGTACAGGTCCCGATCATCGTCCTCTCCCTGCCGGCGACAGGAGCAATCCAGGAGGGCGCGTGCGGCGGACGTCTGACGCCGGCGCAGAAGATGTTGCGGTCGTTCTCGCACGAGCTGGCCGAGACGATCACCGACACGCACCCCTTCACGGCCTGGGCCGACATTTATGGGCAGGAAGTGGCCGACGATTGCGCCCACGCCACCTGCGTGGCGTTTCCGGGCGGAAACTACTCGCTGACGATGTTGCTCTCCAACGCCGCGCAGGGCTGCGCGCCCTGACGCCGCCGCAGCAGGCGAGTCGCGAGCAGCACGGCGAAGAGCGCAGCCGCGAATCCTGTCGGGCCGCCGCTCGAGCAGCCTCCCGTCGAAGGCGGGGGGTCGACGACGGTGACCGAGAGTCCTGCGCTGCCGATTGCGCCGGTGCCGGTACCGGACACCGCGATCGGATATGTGCCGGGCTGCGCCGCGGTCGAGACGCTCACCGTCAGAGTCGAGTTGCTCGCGGTATCGACCGCGCTCCAGGACGCGGTCGCGCCTGATGGCAGTCCATCTGCCCGCAGATGGACGGACCCGCTGAACCCGTTGTGGGGAGAGACGGTGATCGAGAACGTTCCGCTGCCGCCTCGGGGAATTGTGGCGGATGGCGGTCCGGCCGTGAGATCGAATCCGGGGCCGGTCACTGTCAACATCACGGAGGCGGTGTGAGTCAGGCCGCCGCCGGCGGCGATCACGGAGAAAGTCCAGAGACCGGTCGGAGTGTCGTTTCCGAGGGAGACGGTGAGCACCTCCACCTCGGCGCTGGGGCCCGAGGCGAAGGAGGCCCTTGCTCCGGGCGGGAGTCCGCTCGCCGATAGCGTCACAGGAAAGCTTCCCGCCGATGCGATGCTCACCTGATAGGTCGCCTGCCCTCCGCGCGCGACCTGCAGATTTCCGGGCATGACCGCCACCTGGAAGTCGGCGGGCTGCATGATCTGGAGTGTGACGGTGCAGGTGCGACTCGCGCCTCCGCTTCGACCGGTGACGGTCGCCGTGTACGTGCCCGGCGGCGTGGATGCCGAGGTCGAGAAGGTGAGCGTGGAGGTGGTGCTGGTCGAGCCGGCCGCGAACGAGGCGGTGGCGGGACTGAACGACGCGGTGGTGCCGGCGGGCAGCCCGCTCACGCTCAGCGCGACCGGATCGGCGAAGCCGTACAGTCCGGAGACGGTCACGGTCGAGGTGGCTGTCGATCCTTGCGGCGCGCTGACGGAAGTGGCGCTGAGCGCGAAATCGTGGACCACCAGCCAGAAGGCGGCGCTGCGTGTCCTCCCACCACCGGTGCCGGAGATGACCACGGTTTCGTAGAGTGGCCCGATGGACGCAGCGGTGGAGAGGGCCATCGTCGAGGCATAGGGCGTCTGTCCGGACGGGCTCAAGGTTGCCGGCGTGAACGCCGCGGCCGCCGCCTGGTTGAGCTTCGTCACGGTCAGCGCCACCGGAGCGGTGAATCCATTCTTCGGGATCGCGGAGACGTTCAGGTTGAGTGAGCCGCCCGCGACGGGGGTCGCGACCAGCCTGTCGACGGCCAGATCGAAGTCCGGCTTTGGACCGAGCGGATTGGATACGAGCTCGAACATCGACCCGGTCCCGTCACCGACGTAGAGCGCTCCGTTCGCCCAGGTCGGCTCGCCGAAGATCTCCGCGGTCGAGAGCTGATAGAGGACGGCTCCCGTCGCCTGATCGAGCGCGTAGAGGATGCCGCGCCCGCTGCCGGGGTTCGCCGTGCCAACGAAGAGCACCTGGCCGGTCACCGTCATTCCGGCGAGGACGAATCCGTCCGGATGGAAGATCCATTTCTCGGCGCCCGTGAACGCGTCCAGCGCCGCGACGGCGCCCGGGTACTTCCCGTCGGCCGTCTTCGCGCCGCCGACGAACAGGGTCCCGTTGGCGTAGGGAGCGCTGACGATGCTGCTCTCGCCGAGGTCGGGTGACGCGCCGCCGCCGCTGATCTGGTACTTCCAGATGATCCCATTGGCGAGATGGTCGCGGTCGAGCGCGTAGACCCAGCCATTCTTGTTGGTCGCCGCGATGAAGTGGCGGCCGTCCGGCGAGTCGGAGAGCGTGGGCGAGGCGCCGAAGTCGGCGTCCGTGTAGTAGTTGTCGCCGGGAATCGGCGAGAACGAGTCGACGGTCTGCATGGTGTCGGGATCGATGGCCACGAAAGCGTCGGCCCAGGGCTGCTGCGCCGTGGTCTTCCCCAGCGCGATGGTGCCGGTGGTGGCGAAGAGGCGGTTCGTCACCGGATCGTACGCCTGCTGCGTCCAGACCCCGCCGCCCGGCTGATGGTTGACGTCCGCCCACCAGGTGCCGACCACGGCACCGGTCAGCTCGTCGAGTGCAACCAGGCGGCCCGGCACCAGCAGGCAGTCGTGGAGCGAGGCAACGCCGAGGTAGATCTTCCCGTTGAGCGGAAACGGGCTGCTCCAGAGGAATTCGCCGAGGTTGTTCACGTCGGCGATCGGAGTGGCCCAGTTGACGACTTTTCCGGTCGGTAGGTCGAGCGAGTACACGACGCCGTCGCCTCCCGGCACGATCACCGATGACCCGACCACCGCCGGGGCGCCCACCGGCGCGGCCCGCGACATCGAGAGACAGTGGAACGGACCCGGGGCCCAGACCGGCCGCTTCCAGCGCTCCGTGAAATCGCTCAGCCCGAGGGCATGCACGAATCCGTCACCGCTCGTGTAGTAGAGGCTGCCGCCGGCGACGATCGGGTTGGAGTAGTCGTCGCCACCGGCGAAGAGCGCCCGGTTTACCTCGAGCGCGCGCGCCTGATCCGTGGTGAGCGGCTCGCCGGCGTTGGCTGTGCCAGCGAGGTCGTGGCGATAGAAGGTCCAGTCTCCCGCCTGGGCAGGTCCGGCAAGGACGAGCGCGAGGCTCATCGCGCACGCCAGCCCGGTACCACCGCGGATGTTGCAGCCCTCGGTCCGCACGATTCAGCGCCGCAAGCCGCCCCGGCAGCCGGGGAGGTGGCGCCAGGAAGCTACGGACGGCTGGCAGGGCGACAAGTGGGTGCTCGCCTGGACGAGTATTTCGGAGCGTCGAGACGTAAACAGGCGACATGCAACGGTACTGAATAGAGCGCCCCGGCGATGAGTTGACGTAATCTTTCTTATCAGACGTTCAGGCAGGGCCATCCGTCCGCTTGTCAACGCCCGCGTCGATGAGGCCCTCGAGAGCGTTAGGCACGCCCAGCAGCTCGACCTACTTGAAGATGGATCCCCGGTTCGATCCACTGCGGCGGGAATCCGCTTTCCAGGCACTTCTCTCGCGGATCGGGCTCTAGGCCCGCTGGGCCGGCCCCGGGCGGCCCTTCGCGTGTTTCTCTGGATCGGCCTGCGCCGGTATGGGAAGGTTACGCCGCGCGTCGAACGCACCCTGCCCTGGAGTGGACCGGATCGTGAGCAAGAGAGCGAACGTGGCAGTCGTCCCCGCCCGCGATGTTTCAGTCGAATCGGCCGAACAGCATCCCGAGCGTTCCCCTGAAGGCTATCAGCGCATCGCCAGCGTCTCCGAGCTGGAGCCCTACGGGCAGTTCTCCAAATGGGTGGGCGACCATGACATCCTCGTCTTCCGCCAGGGCGGCGAGATCAAGGCGCTCTCGAACATCTGCCCGCATTTCGGGGGTCCGGTCGGCTACCACCAGATGAAGGACGGCGTCTTCACCTGCCTTTGGCACAACTACCGCTTCGAGGCCGCGAGCGGCCGGTGCCTGAACAACGACCATCTCTGCCTGCGCGCCTACAAGCTCAAGGTCGAGGACGGCGGAGTCTGGGTGCGGCTGGTCGAGAACGGGCCAGCCTGAGAGGACCGCTCGCGATGGCCATCCTGACGACGAAGTGCTCGATGGATATGGACTGCCCCAAGGAGGTGGTGGTCTGGAACTACTACGACCACGAGCATGTGGTCGGCACGCATTACAAGTACTACAGCGAATTCAGGATCCTGGCCGAGCGCGACGACTGGTGCCTGGTCGAGCGCTTCTACAAGCTGCCGCTGATCAGCGTGCGGGCCTCGTCTCTCGGGTTCATGTACATGGAATCTCCGAACCTGATCCGGTCCATCCAGTACGGCAAGCTCGGGCTCGTGCTCGATCAGGAGATCGAGTTGGAGGATGTCGGGCCGGAACGTTGCCGCGTCACCTGCACCTACCGGATGAACGTGCCGGATTTCGCGCGCGTCTTCCAGCCCTTGTTCGAGCGCGTGGTCACGCGCTGGTTCCACGACACCTGGGTCGAGGACGCGCCCATGCGCGTCCGGCGCTGGAAAGTATGGAAGCTGGGTTTCCGCGATTTCCGCGGACTTGATTACGTCAACCAGAAGACCGGGGCGCCGACCGGCGCAGGCGCCTACCGCCCTCATCCGGTGCGGCTACCGGTGCCGAAGACCCCGGAGAGCCCCCCCGGCTCCGGGTACAAGCGGCCATTCGATACGAGCACCGAGGTCGGGTACTGAACCGGGAGGCCTCCTTGCAGTGCCCGATCTGCGGCGCCTCGCTCTCGGTCCAGGTGCACCGGGGCGTACGTGACTACGAGCACGGCCTTCCGGTGGTCGCCGATTTCGACGCCTGCCCTTCCTGCGGTCTGATCGCGCAAGTGCCGCCTCCGAGCGCCACCGCGCTCGCCGGCTACTACCCGCGCGACTACCGTCCCCATGCCGCGGCGGCCGGCGCGAACGGCATCTCGCTGATGACGCGGCTCAAGGACATCCAGGCCTCGATGCAGATCCGGCGGCTCGCGAAGTTCCTGCCGGCGTGCGAGCAGCCCATCCTCGAGCTCGGCTGCGGAGGCGGCCACTTCCTCCGGGCGCTCGAGCGCCACGGCTACTCCAATCTCACCGGCATCGATCGCACGCCCGAGTTGGGACGCGCGTTCGAGGGAACGCCCATCCGTTACCGCGCGCTCGATCTCGATCGTTCCCTCGACCTCGGCGGCCCGTACCAGGCGATCGTGATGAATTACGTGATCGAGCACTTCGTCAGCCCCGAGGCCGTCCTGCGCGCCTGTCGCAAGGCGCTGGCTCCCGGGGGCCGCGTCCTGCTGCTGACGCCGAACAGCCGCGCGCTCAGCCATCGCCTGTTCGGCCGCTACTGGTCGGGCCTGCACGCGCCGAGGCACACGCAGTTGTTCCATCCCGGGAACCTGCGGCTGCTCGCGGAGAAGATCGGTTTCGGTACCCTGAGAGTGGTCTACCCAACGGACCCGGCTTCCTGGACGCTGTCGTTCCAGAACCTCATCCAGGGCATGAAGCGGAGCGGCGCGCCGCCTCGGGCCGGCACGGCCTGGTACAGCCTTGCCCTCCTTCCCGCCTGGTATCCGTTCGCGCTGGTCGAGACCCTGGCGCGCCGCGCGTCGTCGATGTTCGCAGTCCTGACGGCCTGACGCAGACGTCAGTGCTCGCGGCGCGCCTGCGCGGACGGCTCGTCGCGCCGGCGGTAGACCGGCGCGCCGCCCGGGCGAGCCACCTCGACGTAGTGCTCGTCGCGGTACCGCGCCAGCTCTGGAAAGGCCGAGAGCGGAATCCGGTCCCAGAGATGGATGCCCGCCGGGGAGGTATCGACGAACCAGGTCGGCCTGCGCTTCTCGAGGTCCTCGAGCGTAGCATCGACGTCTCGCTGCACGCGGTGCTGCGCGGGATCGAAGGTGGCCGGCAAGTGCGCGGGATCGAAGTTCCCCATCTGGGGGGATGTGTTGAGATAACGCGTCCCCGGAAAGCGATCCGACATGGTGTAGATGGGCGAGTAGTGCCCCCAGACGAATAGCGTATCGGCCGGTGCAGTATGCGAGCGCAGCCACTGCGCGAGCTCCCGCGTGCGCGGGTCCTGCTCCGGATAGGCGCCGGCGATGCCGCGACCCCAGGAGAACGCCAGCCAGATGGCAATCGGGAGGCCGACCCCGACCATGGCGAAAGCGCGGGCGCGAGGCGCGATCTCGCGCCAGCGCGTGGCGGTCGCGGCCGCACCCGGAGCAGCGAGCATCGACAGAGGAGGAACGAACTGCAAGAAGTAGTGCTCGTAGAACCTGCCGCCCGCGGCGACCGGAAGCCAGGTCAGCCAGAGCATCGAGGACAGCGCGCGCCAGACCACCTCCTCGCGCGGTCGCAAGCTCTCGCGCGCTGCGAGCACCCAGGGAACGCATGCGGCAGCCAGGCAGAGCGCGATCTCGGCCGCGCCGCGGCCCAGGGCCGATCCCGAGCTTCCTCCAGCCGCGTACCGGACGTTGCGCGCAATGGTCCACTCGAGGAACGCGGGAAGCTGGCCGAGCGCCGAATAACCGGCGGCAACCGCCACCCATGGAGCGATCGCGCCCGCCGCCAGCGCGGCGACGCGCGCCCATGCGCGACTCCAGCCGTCGGCCGGGCGCACCAGGAGCGCCACCCCGAACGCTACGGCGGAGATGACCGCGTGGTGGCGGTACAGGGTGGCGAGTCCCACGCAGATCCCGCAAAGGAGGAGGCCGGCCGGCCGGCGCGAGCGCGTGAAGAAATAGATCGACGCCGCGATCGGCAGGTTCATCATCACTTCGCCGCCGAACGCGGGCACTTCCACCAGGCCGGCGAGGATCGACATCCAGGCCGCCGCCCATCCGGCCTCCTCGCTGCCGGTCCAACGGCGGGCGGCGCCGCGCAGTAGAAGCGCGGTGCAGAATACCCAGAGGACGCCGAGGATCCGGATCGGCCAGATGCTCAGACCGCCGGCAAGCGCATAGGTGAGATATCCGAGCGGGGGCTTGATCTCGACCAGGTCCCGGTACGGCAAGAGTCCCTTCAGGATGCCCGCGCCGTAAACCAGGTAATCGGACTCATCGATGTTGAGCACGCCGAACGCGAACCCGGGCAGCCGGAGCAGCGCGATCACGGCGAGGAGCGTCCAGGGGGAGGTGAGGAGCTTTCTCATCCTTCTTCGCCGTCGGCGGCGCGACCCTACGCAAGATCGCCGGCGGTGACAAGGAAACTGTGCTCTCCTCTCATGGCCGCCCAATCGTCGGGGGAAGCCGGCGATACACCCGGGACCCCGCGACATCCGCGACGAGCGCGTAGTGCTCGTGCAGGTATGACGTGGACGGAAGTAGTCACGTAACGCGTCCCCGGCAAGCGGCCGGCGAGGAAGTAGATGGGCGAGTAATGGCCCCAGATGAACAGGCGTTCGTCTGCCCTGGTATTGCGCGCCAGCCAACCGGCAAGCGCGCGGGCGCGGGGCTCCTGGTCGGGGTACCTGCCCGCGATGCCGCGCCCGAAGGAGTAGGACACGACGATCAGCGCCGAGGATGTGCACCGGGAGGATGGACAGCCCGCCGAACAGAGCCGCGGAAGTGAACGGAAGGTACGCGAGCGGCGGCTTGATGTCGGCGATCTCGGCGAACGGCACCGCCCCCTGGAGCATGCGCTTGGCGATGACG
>WNFT01003908.1_pt1 | contig 13040 bp, 9 predicted proteins | sample 5400191 | NCBI WGS metagenome assembly WNFT01 (sample SAMN13153359, study PRJNA577476) | soil metagenome | isolation source: 80 cm saprolite under Madrone tree | place: USA:California | collected 2016-06-14
AAGGCCCGCTTGCGGGCCGTATAAATAAGCGGTGCCGATGAGCGGAATGAGGATGAGCTCGATGAGGCCGAAGAGCGCGATCAGCGCCTCGATGGCGGCATAGACCAGCAGCGGATGGATCCCGCGGGCACGGGGTAGCAGGCGAGGAAGCGCCAGACTGCCGATGCAGAGGCCGCCCATGAAGGTCGCGAGCAGCACGCCGAGCGAGACCGAGGTCGAGCCGATGGCAAGCTGCAAGAGCTGGTACCAGACGATCTCGTAAATCAGCGCCGATGCGCCGCTGCCCGCGAACAGCAGAGCGATCAGCGGCAGAAGCTCCTCAGCCCGTGCGAGCGATGAGGCGCCTGCCGCCGTTCCGGTGGTTTCGTTCATGCAACGGCCCCCGGACGAAAACGAGGATGAGACTTACTCCGCCGGCAACGGCGGCGTTGGCTTGGCTTCGGCGACGCGCGGGTTCTTTTGTGGCAGCGGCATCCGGCGCACATACAGCGCCATAAACGCCGAGAGCAAAGCGAGGGCGGCGCAGACAAAGAAGGGATAGTCCCAGGTGCCCGTCATCTCGAAGAGATTGGTGGCAAGACCGCCACCTATAAGTGCCGCAAAACCCTTCGCGCTATAGAGGAAGGCATAGTTGCCGGCCGAGTTCTTGCTGCCGTATAGATCCGCGAGCACGGTGGGGAACAAAGCATACAGCTCGCCCCAGGTGAGGAACACGAGCACCACCAACGCTACCCATATAGCATCCCCTTGCCGTCCCAAGGTGGGAAGGGCAAGCAGGAAGATGGCCTGAAGCAGGAACGCGACGAACATGGTCTTTTCGCGGCCCATATAATCCGAGACCGAGCCCCACAAAATGCGGCTTAAGGCGTTGCCAAGCGGGTACAGGACAAGGGCGACGGTCAGCGCTGTGTGGCCGATTCCGAAGTCGGTTGCCACCGGCTTTACCGACGCGGTGACCATCAACCCGCCGGTCGCGACCGACAGCATTGCGACGAACAGGAAATAGAATTGCGGCGTGCGCAGCATTTCCCCGTAGGTGAATTGGAGGTCGTGACGCCGGACATTCGGCTTGGCAGCCGCCGCGGCGGCCACCTTGTAAGTGGCCGGCGGGTTCACCAGCACCAGGCCTGATAGCGCAATCAAGGCGCCGTGCGTGATGCCCGTCCATATGAAGGTATCGGAATGGCCAATGCTTTGGATCAGGTAATCGAACAGCGGATTGAAGAGGAACGCGCCCCCTCCATAACCCGCGGTGATGATGCCCGAGGCAATCCCGCGCTTGTCGGGGAACCATTTCACGGCGGTCGAGACCCCGCAGGCGTACACACAGGCGACGCCGATCCCGGCCAAGCAGAAGAGGGCGTAAAACGAAATCAGATTCGAGGCCTGCCCTAATGCTCCCCACCCGACGGCGCAAAGCACCCCGGAGCCGACCATGAAGAGCCGGGGACCGAGTTTGTCGATGTACGATGCAAAGAACGGCATGGCCCAGGTGCCTGCGGCAAGGAACAGGGCAAAGCCCCACTGCACTTCGGAGAGCTGCCAGCCCTGTGCCGCGTGAGCCTGAACCATGGGCTCCGCAAACAGCGTCCAGGCGTACTGAAGGTTGCCGATCATTACCATGCCGACGAAGGCGGACCATAACCGGACCCATCGACTCATCGTTCTCTCCTCAGCCTGGTATCCCCCGCTTTGCACCGGGTGGAGCAACGGAAATCATTGGCGTAAGGGAGACCATACCGCAAGCCCCAGGCGTGGGCACAACGCTGCATTTTCTCCGATCCCTCATGCGGTCGATAAGCAGTCTTTGCAGGGATATTTCCGTCACCACCTCACGTCTCTGTTCGGCAGACGGCCCACGTATCGGTCCCCGACCAGCGATATGACTAGGCTGCCCATTCTTCGCCGTTTCCGCGAAAGGGCCGACTGCCAGGCGGCGGCCTACTCCGCCGACCTTTCCGATCTCGACTGGGCAGCTTTCCAACCATATTGTGTACTGTATGTTAGAATAGGCGATCCACCCTTAGAAACGAAAATTCTTAATGCTGTCAACGAGTTCACAGAAGAAGCTCCGTCTTGCGCCAAGCGCGAGCGAACCAAACTTCAGGGAAAAAGCCGTTCCGGCCTTGAAGGGTGTCGTTACCCGCGACCTAGGTGGCAGCCGCGCCGAAATCCGTCTCGATGAACACCAACTTGCCTCCGATCCCGGCTTAAGCCGCACGCCGGTTCGCGAGGCGCTTTGCCCAAGGTTCGTGCGCTCCGTGCCGCGTCGCGCCAGCTATGTCGCGCGCAAGACTCGCGGCGAAGTGATCGAGACGATCGCCCCCTGGGCAGCCCTTAAGGGCATGGCGGCGCGCCCGGCTAGGCAATACGACGATGGATGACGAAATCGCGGGGCAGCGGCGCATGTTCACGAGCTTCGAGAATGGCGCGGTCGATGAGCATTCGGAAGCCAACATAAAATTTCACCCGTATGCGGACGATCCGCCGCAAAACGATCGGCGAAATGGGCGGCGCCGACCGCTCGATCCGCGATCACACGAACATCATCGAAGCCTTAAGAGCGCACGGTACCAATCGCGCGGAGGAACTGGTAGTTAGTCGCGCCTCGGCCTCGCCGAGCATGTGGGGAAGCATACCGATAATCTGGATTGAACTTCAGGGAGGAATGCCATGGCGGAAGCGGCAGTGAAGGAAGCACCCAGCACGACGGCCGAAGAGCGTGAGCTGACGGACGGCTTTCATCTCATCATCGACGCGCTGAAGCTCAACGGCGTCAAAACGATCTACGGCGTGCCCGGCATCCCGATCACGGATTTCGGCCGCATGGCGCAAGGCGCGGGCATTCGCGTCCTCTCGTTCCGCCATGAGCAGAACGCCGGTTATGCGGCGGCGATTGCAGGCTATTTGACGAAGCAGCCCGGCATCTGCCTCACCGTTTCGGCGCCCGGCTTCCTCAATGGTCTCACCGCGCTCGCGCACGCGACGACAAACTGCTTCCCGATGATCCTGATCTCGGGCTCGTCCGAGCGCGAGGTCGTCGACCTGCAGCAGGGCGACTACGAAGAGATGGATCAGCTCGCGGTCGCGAAGACGATGTGCAAGGCCGCGTTCCGCGTCCTGCATGCCGCCGACATCGGCATCGGTATTGCGCGCGCGATCCGCGCCGCAGTGTCGGGACGTCCGGGCGGCGTCTATCTCGATCTGCCGGCGAAGCTGTTCGGTCAGGCGATGGACGCGGAAGCGGGCGCAAAGTCGCTGGTGAAGGTGATCGACGCGGCGCCCGCGCAGATCCCGGCACCCGGCGCGATCAAACGCGCTCTCGATGTGCTGAAGAGCGCGCAGCGTCCGCTCATCATCCTCGGCAAGGGTGCGGCGTACGCGCAAGCCGACGAAAACATCAAAGCCTTCGTCGAAAAGACCGGCGCGCCGTTCCTGCCGATGAGCATGGCGAAGGGTCTTCTGCCCGATTTGCATCCGCAATGCGCGGGCGCGGCGCGCTCCACCGTACTCAAAGACTCCGACGTCGTGATGATGATCGGCGCGCGGTTGAACTGGCTGCTGTCGCACGGCAAAGGCAAGAATTGGGGCGAGCCGCACTCGAAGAAGTTCATCCATATCGACATCGAGCCCAAGGAGATGGACAGCAACGTCGAGATCGCAGCACCGGTCGTGGGCGATATCGGCTCGTGCGTGTCCGCGCTCCTCAAAGAGATGGGTAACAATTGGTCCGCCGCGCCGTCCGACTGGCTCAACTCGGTAAATGCCAAGAAGGACGAGAACATCTCGAAGATGGCGCCTCGTCTGATGAACAACAAATCGCCGATGGACTATCACGGCGCGCTTGGCGTGCTGCGCACCATCGTCAAAGAGCGTCCCGATGCGATCCTCGTCAATGAGGGCGCCAACACGCTCGATCTCGCACGCGGCGTCATCGACATGTATGAGCCGCGCAAGCGTCTCGACGTCGGCACCTGGGGCGTCATGGGAGTCGGCATGGGCTCGGCGATCGCGGCCGCGATCGAGACCGGTAAGCCCGTGCTCGCGATCGAAGGCGACAGTGCGTTCGGCTTCTGCGGCATGGAGGTAGAGACGATCTGCCGGTACAATTTGCCGGTCTGCGTCGTCGTCTTCAACAACAACGGCATCTATCGCGGGACCGACGTCAATACCTCCGGCGGTTCGGACCCTGCCACGACCGTCTTCGTGAAGGGCGCACGTTACGACAAGATGATGGAGGCATTCGGAGGCGTCGGCGTCCATGCAACATCGCCGGACGAGCTGAAGCGCGCGGTGAATGCGGCCATGGATTCCGGCAAGCCGACGCTCATCAACGCCGCCATCGACCCGGGGGCCGGCAGCGAGAGCGGCCGCATCGGAAATCTCAATCCGCAAAGCGTAGTGAAGAAGAAATAAGGAGCAGGGGAAGATAGAAATGCGCAAGAAGATGAAGAAGACGGCCGCGAAGAAGGCGGCGAAGCGGACGGCGGCGAAGAAGGTCGTGAAAATGACGACGAAGAAGGCCCCGGCGAAGCGCAACGGTGCAAAGAAGAACGGCAACGGGCTGCCGAAACCTTCGAGCGCGCCCTGGGGCAAGGCGGGCAAGGCGCTCGACGGCGTGCGCATTCTCGATTTCACCCATGTGCAATCGGGACCGACCTGCACGCAGCTGCTCGGCTACATGGGCGCGGACTGCATCAAGATCGAACGCCCCGGCGGCGGCGACATCACGCGCAGCCAATTGCGCGACGTGAAAGGCGCGGACAGCCTCTATTTCACCATGCTGAACGGCAACAAGCGTTCGATCACCATCGATTCCAAGCATCCCAAGGGCAAGGAAATCCTCGAGCGGCTGGTCAAGGTTTGCGACGTCCTGGTGGAGAATTTCGCGCCCGGCGCGATCGACCGCATGGGCTTCACCTGGGAGTATGTGCACAAGCTCAATCCGCGCATCGTCATGGCCTCGGTCAAGGGTTTCGGCCCGGGACCTTACGAAGAATGCAAAGTGTATGAGAACATCGCGCAATGCGCCGGCGGCGCGGCATCGACGACGGGCTTCCGCGAAGGTCCGCCGCTGGTGACCGGCGCGCAGATCGGCGATTCGGGCACGGGATTGCATCTCGCGCTCGGCATCGTGTCCGCGCTCTATCAACGCAACCGCACCGGACGCGGCCAGCGCGTGCTATGCGCGATGCAGGACGGCGTGCTGAATCTCGCGCGCGTGAAACTGCGCGATCAGCAGCGCCTGAAGCACGGGCCGCTCACCGAATACAGCCAATATGGCGAAGGCATCCCATTCGGCAAGGCGGTTCCGCGCGCCGGCAATGATTCGGGCGGTGGCCAGCCGGCCTGGCTCCTCAAATGCAAAGGTTGGGAGACCGATCCCGACTCCTATATCTACTTCATCACCCAGGCGCCGGTGTGGAGTGAAATCTGCGATCTGATCGGCAAGCCGGAATGGAAGACCCATCCGGATTACGCCACGCCGCCGGCACGGCTGCCGCGGCTGAAGCATATCTTCGCCACGATCGAGGAATGGACCATGACCAAGACGAAGTTCGAGGTCATGGATATCTGCAACGAGCACGACATTCCGGTCGGCCCGATCCTGTCGATGAAGGAAATCGCCGAGGAAAAATCGCTGCGCGACACCGGCACAGTCGTCGAGGTCGATCATCCGACGCGCGGCAAATATCTGACCGTCGGCAATCCGATCAAACTGTCGGATTCGCCATGCGAGGTGCAGCGTTCGCCGCTGCTAGGCGAGCACACGGACGAGATCCTCTCCAAGGTGCTGGGCTATTCCGCCACGGAGCTGGCGGAGATCAAAGCATCGGGGGCGATCACGCCGCCGGATAAGTCACGCGCCGAAGCGGCGTAAAACGGATTCCCTCCCCTCCTTGTGGAGGGAGGGGTCGCGATCCGTCTTCGCCGTTTCAGAGATTCTACGGACCTGGATATGAACCCGCCGCAGCAAAAGCGAAGGCGGGAGCGACGGAGGGGGGTATTCACCCCTCCCCCTACCCCATGCCACAAGGGGAGGGGGTAAGAGAGATGAAGGGGAAGGGAGAACATGCGAATAGTCGTCCACGGCCAGCAGGCGTTCGGCAAGGCGGTGCTGGAAGCGCTCATCAAGCGCGGCGAGAACGTCGTTGCGGTTTATGTGGCGCCGGAAAAGCCGGGGCAGAAAGCCGATCCCTTAAAAGACGCGGCGCTCGCGGCGAAGCTTCCGGTGCTGCAGCCGGCGTCCTACAAGAAGCCCGAAGTGTGGGAGGAATTCCGCGCGCTGAAGCCCGATCTTCAGGTGATGGCGTTCGTTACGCTGTTCGTTCCGGAAGAATTCCTGAACGTTCCGACGCACGGCTCGATTCAATATCACCCATCGCTGCTGCCCAAAGGCCGCGGCGCCTCGGCGATCAACTGGCCGATCATCCAGGGCGAGAGCGAGACCGGGCTGTCGATCTTCTGGCCCGACAACGGTCTCGATACCGGCGACGTGCTCTTGCAGAAGAAGACGCCGATCAGCGCCGATGACACGCTCGGCACGGTTTATTTCGATCGGCTTTTCCCGATGGGAGTCGAAGCGATGCTGGAATCGGTCGATCTGGTGAAGGCCGGCAAGGCGCCGCGCATCAAACAAAACGCGAGCCTCGCCACCTATGAGGGACGCTGCGGCGCCGACAACGCCAAGATCGATTGGGGCAAGCCGTGGCGGCAAATCTACAATCTGATCCGCGGCTGCAATCCCGCGCCCGGTGCGTGGACGATTCTTGACGGCAAGACGCTGCAGATTTTCGATGCCAAGCCCCTGCCCGCCAAGGATCCCAAAGGCATCGGCGGCAAGCTCGGCGAAGCTCTCGATATCGACGATACGGGTTTCTCGGTAGTCTGCGCCGACGGCCGCATCAGAGTGACACGCGTCAAACCGGCGGACGGCGGCAAAGTCCCTGCCGGCGATTTCGCCAAAACCATAAACCTCGCCCAAGGCACGCGCCTCGGCTAATCGGAACACCGACTTTAAAAGGATCAAACATGCCGGCCTCGCAGCATCAGAGCCCGAAATCCGACATCGAAATTTCGCAAGCGGCGAAAAAAATTCCGATCATGGAGATCGCGCGCGAGCGCTTGGGCATCGCGGCGGAAAGTCTCGATCCCTATGGTCATTACAAAGCCAAGGTGTCGATGGATTACATCAAATCGATTCAGAGCCGGCCGAACGGCAAACTGATCTTAGTGACAGCGATCACGCCGACGCCCGCGGGCGAAGGCAAGACGACGACGACGGTAGGCTTGACCGATGCGCTCAACCTGACCGGCAAGAAGGCGATGCTGTGCTTGCGTGAGCCGTCGCTCGGACCCTCCTTCGGCATGAAGGGCGGCGCCGCGGGCGGCGGCTATGCGCAGGTCGTGCCGATGGAAGACATCAATCTGCACTTCACCGGCGATTTCCACGCCATCACGTCGGCCAACAATCTCTTGGCCGCGATGCTGGACAATCACATCTATTGGGGCAATGCGCTCGGGCTGGACAATCGCCGCATCGCCTGGCGCCGCGTCATGGACATGAACGACCGCGCGCTGCGTCAGATCGTCTCTTCGCTCGGCGGCGTCGCCAATGGCTTCCCGCGCGAGGACGGCTTCGACATCACGGTGGCGAGCGAAGTGATGGCGATCTTCTGCCTCGCCTCGAATCTCGAAGATCTGAAGAAGCGGCTCTCCAACATCATCGTCGGCTATACGCGCGACAGGAAACCGGTGCGCGCGGGCGATCTCAAAGCGCATGGTGCGATGACGGCGTTGCTGAAAGAGGCGCTCGCGCCCAATCTGGTGCAGACACTGGAAGGCACGCCGGCCTTCATTCATGGCGGACCGTTCGCCAATATCGCGCATGGCTGCAATTCGGTGCTGGCGACGACGACAGCGTTGAAGCTCTGCGATTACGTGGTGACGGAAGCCGGTTTCGGCGCCGATTTGGGCGGCGAAAAATTCATCGACATCAAGTGCCGCAAGGCGGGGCTCGAGCCCGCTTGCGTCGTCCTCGTCGCCACGATCCGCGCGCTGAAAATGCACGGCGGCGTGAAGAAGGAAGACTTAAAGAGCGAAAATCTGAAGGCGCTGGAAACCGGAATGGCCAACCTCGCCCGCCATGTCGAGAACATGCAGAAATTCGGGCTCGTTCCGGTGGTCTCGATCAATCGCTTCTCAGCCGATACGCCGGCCGAGATCGATCTCGTACGCACCGCCTGCGCCAAGCTCGGCGTCGAAGCCTTCATGGCCGATCATTGGGCGATGGGCGGCGAAGGCGCGACCGAAGTCGCGCGCGCCGTGGTGAAGGTTTGCGATTCCGGCCGGAGCAAGCTGAAGCTGCTCTATCCCGACGATATGCCGCTCTACGAGAAGATCCGCACCATCGCGCGCGAGATCTATCGCGCCAAGGACATCTCGGCGGACAAAGCGGTCAAGGATCAGCTCGCTGCCTTCGAAGCGATGGGCTACGGCAAGGCGCCGATTTGCATCGCCAAGACGCAATTCAGCTTTTCCACCAATCCCGATTTAAAGGGCGCGCCGAGCGACCACACCATCAATGTGCGCGAAGTGCGGTTGTCGGCGGGCGCGGAGTTCGTCGTGGCGATCTGCGGCGAGATCATGACCATGCCAGGCCTTCCCAAGGTGCCCGCCGCCGATTCGATCGACGTCGGACCCGACGGTAAGATCGTGGGCCTGTTCTGAGGGAGAGAGTTTGAAGCCGTAGTGCTACTGTTGACGCCCCCCCTTCCGCCGCCACACGGCTGCGGAGTTTATCCTCGGGCCGCGCTTCGCGCGGACCCGGGGCAGCCGGGCGGCACCTTCCCCCACGAGGGGGGAAGGCAGTGGGGTGTCGTTCTGACGGAGACGTTGGGTGGCCGTAAGAAGGCGCAGAAGGAAGCGAGGGGCCAATGTCTCGCCGATTCATGCGTTCGGCTTGTTTTGGCACACCGATGAAATCGACTGGTTTCCCGGCCGGGGGAAGAGGGACGCGTTCCGCCTGCTCGGACGCCAGGGGAAATACGCGACCAAGCTGCACATCGCGGACTTTCGCGAGCAGCGCGGAATGTACATCCTCTACGGCAATTACGGACCGCATTACGCCGGGCTGACGCAGCGCCAAGCGCTCGGCAAGCGGCTGAAGGATCATCTCTCGGACGAACATGGCGGAAAGTGGGACCGCTTTTCCTGGTTCGGCTTCAAGCAAGTGCTGAAGAGGCGGAACCGCGACAGCTTGCATCTGTTGAAAGAGCAATTGCCCAAACGGACATCGATCGATCCCAACACGGCCATCAAGGAAATGAAGGCGCTGCTGATCAAGGCGATGGCGCTGACCAATATTTCCGAAAGCCGCTTCGCCAACGCCGAAGAGTGGTTTCAGGTGAAGAAGCTCGAAGCCGGTACGCTGCTGCGCCGCGTGGGCAGACGCTAGCCACATGGTGTCCGATGCGATCGGCTTGATTCTCGCGGGCGGTCAGGCGCGGCGCATGGGCGGTGCCGACAAGGCGTTCGTCGAGATTGGCGGGGAATCGCTGCTGATGCGGACGATGGATCGCGCGCGGCCGCAGGTTGGAGAATTGATCGTCAGCGCCAATGGCGACCCGGCGCGCTTCAGGCGTTTCGGGCTTGAGGTCGTCACCGATCCGGTTCAGGGCTTCCTCGGTCCGCTTGCCGGCATCCTCGCTGGCCTCGAATGGATTCGCGAGAACCGGCCGAAGGCGCACTGGCTTGCGAGCTTCGCCTGCGATTGTCCGTTCTTTCCCACCGATTTGGTCGAGCGTCTGGTGAAGAAAGCGAACGCCGAGAAAGCCTCAATCGCCGTGGCCTCGAGCGGCGGACGCCATCATCCGGTGTTCGCGGTGTGGCGCACGGACATCAAGGAAACCTCTGAAGAGGTTCTCGTCCAAGGCGAGTTTCGCAAAATGGACGATTGGATCGACGAATTCGACAATACCCGCGTCGTCTTCTCGGTGGCGCCGTTCGATCCGTTCTTCAACATCAACACGCCGGACGACGTCGAGAGAGCCGAATCGCTGTTGGCGGCTCAATCGTCGTTCCGGTAAAATGAGATCATGTCGGTGGTGAAAACAGACGAATTGAAGGCCGACGCGCCCGTCTACGAGACATCCCGCGAATACCGCGTCGTGCGCATCGCGCCCGAGCAATCGGCGTTGGATCAATTGGCTTTGGGCGCGCGCGTGCTCGCGAACGAGGTGCCGGTCGCGCTCGAATTCGACGGCGAGCCTTACGCGGTGATGATGCTGACGCCTTCCGATCTGGAAGACTTCGCGGTCGGCTTCGCGCTTTCAGAGCGCATTGTGCTCAATGCCGACGAGATCGCGCGCATCGACGTGCGCGAAGGCACCCGCGGCATCGGCATCGACGTGCGGCTGGAGAAGGAACATTCGGCGCGGCTCGCGGAACGCCGCCGCGCGATTCCGGGCCAATCGGGCTGCGGCATTTGCGGACTGACCACGATCGAGGAGGCGCTGCCGAAGCTCGCGCCGTTGACGGCGGCGCCGCGTGTTGCGCCGGCGGCGCTGTTTGCGGCGCTGAACGCGCTGCCCTCGCGCCAGACTCTGAACAAGGCGACGGGCGCCGTGCACGCGGCGTCGTTCTGCAAGGAGAGCGGCGAGATCGTCGCAGTTCGCGAGGACGTCGGCCGGCACAATGCCTTCGACAAGGTGATCGGCCACCTCGCACGCAATAAGATCGATCCGAAGGGCGGGTTTGCCCTTCTGACCAGCCGGTGCAGCTACGAATTGGTGCAGAAAGCGGTGCTGGCGCGGATTGCCCTTCTGGTCACGATTTCGGCGCCGACCGAGCTTGCGGTCGCCATCGCCCGCGAGACCAATTTGACGCTGATTGCGCTAGCCCGGGGCGATGCCGTGCTTTTGTTCAACGATCCTTATGGTGTTTTCTCTAAGTCATTGTAAAAGCGAAGTTATTTTGCATTGTGATCAGGAAAGGAATTCGCCAGGGACATGACCTATATTTGGTGTATGAGGAATGCCGCTAAACGCTTGACCGGAGTGGCAAATGCTGGGTAGAGAGCGCGGCTCCAAGGTCCATTGGGACCCTGAGACGGCCCGCGAGATCGCAATGGACCTCAAGGACTTGGAAGGTCCGTTGATGCCCATCCTGCACGCCATCAACGAGCGCTTTGGATACATCAGCAACGAAGCCATCGTGCTGATCGCCGATGTGCTGAATCTGACGCGCGCGGACGTGCAAGGCGTGGTCGCCTTTTATCATGATTTCCGCCGCGAACCGGCCGGACGTCACGTGATCTTAGTCTGCAGGGCGGAAGCCTGCCAGAGCATGGGCAGCGAGGCTTTGGCAGAGCGGCTCGAACGCGCCCTCGGCATCAAGTTCGGCGAGACCACACCCGACCGACAAGTCACGCTTCTGCCGGTGTATTGCCTGGGCAATTGCGCACTTTCGCCTTCGGTGATGGTGGACGGCGAGCTCCATGGCCGGATGGATGAGGGCAAGGTGCTTGCTCTGGTCCACGAGGAGCGGCCATGACCACGCGGATCTATGTTCCGTGCGACGCGGCCGCGCTTTCGGTCGGCGCCGAAGCCGTCGCCAAGGCGGTGCATGCCGAAATCGTCACCCGCAAGCTCGATCTGAAGCTGGTGCGCAATGGCTCGCGCGGGCTGCTTTGGCTGGAGCCGCTTGTCGAGATCGAGACGCCCAAGGGCCGGATCGGCTATGGGCCCGTCAAAGCTTCTGATGTCAAAGGCATTTTCGATGTGGGGCTTGCCGCTCCGCACGCTCTCAATCTCGGCCGGGTTGACGACATTTCCTACCTGGCCAAGCAGCAGCGGCTGACCTTCGCGCGCTGCGGCATTACCGATCCGCTGTCGCTCGAGGAATACGAGGCGCAGGGCGGGTTGAAGGGCCTACGCAAGGCGCTGGAAATGACGCCGGCCGCCATCGTCCAAGCGGTCACCGATTCGGGACTGCGCGGCCGCGGCGGCGCGGGGTTTCCGACCGGCATCAAGTGGAAGACGGTGCTTCAGACCGAATCGGCACAGAAATACATCGTTTGCAACGCCGACGAAGGCGATAGCGGCACCTTCTCCGACCGCATGATCATGGAAGGCGATCCCTTTGTCCTGATCGAAGGAATGGCGATCGCCGGTCTCGCGGTGGGTGCGACCAAGGGCTATGTCTACATCCGTTCGGAATACCCACATGCGTTCAGGCAAATGAACCGAGCGATTGAAGTCGCCCGCGAGAAAGGTTTGCTGGGGACGGAAGTGCTCGGGTCCAACCGTGTCTTCAATATGGAAACGCGTTTGGGCGCAGGGACTTACATCTGCGGCGAGGAAACCTCCCTGCTTGAAAGCCTGGAAGGCAAACGCGGCCAGATCCGGCCCAAGCCGCCGCTTCCCGCAATCGCGGGACTGTTTGCCAAGCCGACGGTGGTCAACAATCTGGTGTCGCTGGCCAGCGTGCCGATCATTCTCGCGGAGGGTGCCGACTACTACAAGAATTTCGGCATGGGGCGGTCGCGCGGCACCATGCCGATCCAGCTCGCCGGGAACATCAAGCAGGGCGGGTTGATCGAGCGCGCCTTCGGGCTGACCTTGCGCGAGCTGATCTACGATTTCGGCGGCGGCACCTATTCGGGCCGCCCGGTGCGCGCGGTTCAGGTCGGCGGCCCCTTGGGGGCCTACTGGCCGGAAAGCCTGTTCGATGTGCCGCTCGATTACGAGGCTTTCGCCGCCAAAGGCGGCATGGTCGGCCACGGTGGCATCGTCGTGTTCGACGATACCGTGGACTTGGCCAAGCAGGCGCGCTTCGCCTTCGAGTTCTGCGCCATCGAATCCTGCGGCAAATGCACCCCCTGCCGGATCGGTTCCGTGCGCGGGGCCGAAACCGTGGACAAGATCATGAAGGGCGAGAAGGTCGTGCAGAATATCGACCTGGTTAAGGACCTGTGTGAGACTCTGCGGGATGGTTCGCTTTGCGCCCTTGGGGGGCTGACCCCCATGCCGGTAATGAGC
>WNFT01014844.1_pt1 | contig 13037 bp, 12 predicted proteins | sample 5400191 | NCBI WGS metagenome assembly WNFT01 (sample SAMN13153359, study PRJNA577476) | soil metagenome | isolation source: 80 cm saprolite under Madrone tree | place: USA:California | collected 2016-06-14
CTCCAGGCCCAGAGCGCCCAGGGCAGCAAGGCTGTCCTGACTCAAGTCCCGCGTCCGATTCCGGCGTTGAGTTATGCGGCGGACAAGTTCTTCGACGAGACGGCCCTGTGGTACGATGCCATCTGTCCCATCCTCGCCAAACACACATACCCCCAGGGCCGCCTCGTGGCCGCGCAGGTTGACAACGAGATGGCCTTTTTCTTCCATGTCAACGCGTATGCCTGCGACTTCAGCCCCGCTTCGATCCAGAACTATCGTGCATTCCTGCAAAACAAGTACGCAACGATCGAGGCGCTCGCCGATCTCTACGGACAGAATTACACGGCTTTCGACCAGGTCGAGCCGCCGCGAAGGTTCGAAGGGGCTAAGAAGGAAGACATTCCGTATTACACCGACTGGATCGAATACCGCGAGCGCTATCTGATCAATTGTCTGGACCGGCTGGCCAACATGATGAGGGAGCGAGGGCTGAACGGCATTGCTCTGTTCCACAATTACCAGCACCCGCTCGGCCCGGGCGGTGCCGCTAGCGGGTTCACGACGCCGTTCAACCTCATGGGGCTTGAGGAAAAGCTGGATTTCGTCGGTTTCGACATCTACTCCCGCAAGGAGTTGTATGACCACGTCAAAACCGTCGTCTCCTACGTCGTCGGCTCAAGCCGCTATCCGTATATTCCCGAGTTCATCGCCGGCGTGTGGCCGTGGTACCTGCGTCCGGGCGGCCTGGAGGATGAAGCGTTCGTCACCAAGGCGGCGTTGATGCACGGCATCAAGGGGTTCAGTCGCTACATGCTCGTCGAGCGGGATCGCTGGCTGGATTCTCCGGTGCGCCGAGACGGCCGGGTGAGGGAAGAGAAGGCCGCGATGTTGGGCCGCGTCAACGAAATGGCGACACACCACCGCTTTGCGGACCTGCGGCGGCAGGCCGACGTGCTCCTGCTGGCGAACCGGGAGTATGATCGACTGGAAGCGGCAAGCGTGCTCGTTTCCTTCCCCGGCGACTTCCTGGAGACGCCGAGCAGCTTCTCCGAATATGCCAACTTTATGACGGTCTCCGAAAAGACGCTTGGCTTCCAGGAGCCGGTGCAACTCGCCAAGGCCGATTGGTTCGCCAGGTGTTATCGTGGGCTGACAGAGGCCGGATACGGTTTCCTGCTTTCGGACACCGCGCTTGCGCCGGAGCGATGGCAGCGATTCAAGGCGCTGGTCCTGAGTTCGTTTGAGTATATGAACGCATCTCTGCAGCGCAATCTGGTCGAGTTCACCGGCACCGGCGGCGTGGTCGTTCTGGGCCCGCGCCTACCCAGGATGGACGAGCGCATGCGCCAGGATGAAACGCTCGTGTCCGCGCTGCAATGGGCCGAGCAACAGCCCTTGACGGCAGGCGGCGCAGCCGCCGGGACCGTGTACCGCGTCGGTCGGGGACGAATCGTGCACCTGACGGACTTGACGAATGCTGCCCAGGCGCTTGCGGCGGCCTTGCAGGGCCTCGACATGGTCCGCTTTACCAGAAACGATGTCCGGCTCGACGTGGCCATTCACCGCGCCACCGATGAATCCAGGCGGCTGGTTGTGTTCGTCGCCAATCCGACGGCCGAATCCATCAACGCGCAAGTGGGTCTGAGCGCCGATCTGAAATCGGTCCAGGACATCTGGGAAGACCGAGCGGTCCAGGCGAATGGCCACACGCTGAGCGATATGCTGCCGCCGTACACGATCAAGATCTACGAGTGCACCCTATAGTTCTGGAGGGAAGATACCATGTTGCATGCATACGTACGGATGACTGATATTGATGTGGATCACTGGCGGAATCTCCAGGCGTTGCTCCTCGAATCGGCAAAAGAGAAACGCCGCATCATCCTGATCCACGAGAACGGCGAGTTGCTCAAGTTCGTTCACTCCCAACGCGCCGATATCGTCCGAAACGTCGATCGGGTCGATCACCCCCTGGAGGTAGCCGAGAAAGTCTATCGCGCCAACGCCGACAAGGCCGACTTTGTCGTGGTGTTTGACCGCCGGGCGGTCGACCGCTTTTTCGGGCAGGTCCAGGATACGTGGAAGGCTGACGAAGACCTGGACGAGTACGTGCATCGAATGTATGCCACCCTGGACGAGTATTCTGAAGGGATGGTGACCTACCCCGGCCCGGCAAGGACGATGCTCGGACTCCAGTGGCGCGTGGGTGCCAGCTACGAAGACATCAAAGCGGCAGTGGAGCGTTTTGTCACGCCGAATACTACCTTTGTCTTTGGTGTGTTTGCGGACAATGCGCTCTGGGCGAGCCTGATCCTGGGGTTTGACGCGGATAGGCGCGTCGCGCTCATTACGACCGCCGACCCGTCGGAGCTCACCGCCAGCGGCGGAACTGAGGCCGCCGCCAAAGAGCTAGTCGGATGGGTGAGCCGAAAGTACTCTCCGTGTTGTCTGGCATTGTTCATGGATCTCGACGGTGCCAGGGCCCTGCTGAGCAGCCAGGACAAACTAGCAACGCTTCGTGACATGGTCAGAAAGGGAAGGCTGGTTGCTGGTCCGCTCCCGGAGCCGCTGACACGCTCGTTAGCAGCTTCCTGACGGCTCTTCGAGCCTGGGGGGGCAGCCTGGTCCTCGCCGACGTCCAGCGGTCGCCCCGGGTGCAGTGCTACTCGGTCGTTGTAGTCCTTTCGGGTTCTTGAAACCACAGTCAAGCCCGACTTCATCACCAAATCGGGCTTGAAACGGTTCTGAGAAAGCGCTGTGGCGTTCACCACTCGCAATGGAGCAATGAGGATGCAACTACAGGAATTTGCCGGTGTCGCTCGACGACACCAGAGAACTATGGCACTACCAACAATACTTTTACTATTGGTACTTGTACTTTCAGCATGTGGAATTCAAGAGCAGACGGGAGGTCCGCCGGGGACAAATAATGAAACGGCGTCGAGCAACTTGCCGCCGATTGACCCTAACAATCCTCAAGCCGCATTGTCTGCATTACAACAACGTGTGTACAGCGTGGGTCCTCATGGTGAGTCCGCTACCCCAGCTAGCCAGGTGCAACTCACACCACAGGAGTTGCAGAAGATACGGGGCATGAACGCGACGGCCGCCATTGTCCTGCATTACGGTGGCAACGACTGGTCAAATGCGCAGGTCGATGGCCTTAAACATCAGTTTGCCGCCATGGGTATCAAGGTGATCGCGGTTACAGACGCAAGCAATGACCCCAACAGGCAAGTATCGGACATCGAGACCGTGCTGAATAAGAAGCCGAACATCATCGTGTCCATTCCGACTGATCCTGTGGCAACAGCCAGCGCCTACAAGAAGGCAGTCGATCAAGGGGTCAAGCTAGTCTTTATGGATAACGTCCCAAGTGGCTTCAAAGCAGGTACGGACTATGTCAGTGTGGTATCAGCAGATAACTTCGGGAATGGAGTGACCGCCGCCCTGCTCATGGCTAAAAAGCTCAATGGCAAAGGCAAGATCGGCCTCATCTACCACGCAGCTGACTTTTTCGTGACGAAGCAGAGATATGAAGGGTTCAAGGCGACTATCGCGAAGTTCCCAGGAATCCAAATCGTGAGCGAGAAGGGGGTTCCAGGTCCTGACTACACCACACCGGCGGAGACGGCGGCCTCGGCTATGATGTCCCGGCAGAAGGCGTCCTGTCTGCCGCACGAAACAACGGTCGTGAGGATGTCGCCGTCACGACCTGTGATCTGGGGCTGATTGTGGCAGTCGCAATCCACAAAGGCCAGCTCGTCTATGGCCTGGGCGCTCAGCGGCCATTCGACCAGGGCACAACTGAGGCGCTCCTCGCAGGATATGGGCTGCTTGGGAAAAAGGCTCCGCCGTATGTAGCGCTCAACTCCCTTGCTGTGACCCAAGCGAACGTGTTGCAGGCATGGCAGACGGTCTATCATCAAGCCCCACCAGCGTTTTTGACAGCTACCTAACGTTGCTATTGGCTGCGAAGTAGGAATGGGGCCTCACGGCATGTCTACGTGAGGCCCCATGTAATAACCACACAGTTTCCCAGGAGACTTCTCCATGACAACATCGACCATATTACAAATGAAAAAAATAGTGAAGGCTTTCGGCGCAACCACTGTGTTACGAGGTGCGGATTTTGAACTCCAGCGGGGTGAAGTTCACGCCCTAATGGGCAGCAACGGTGCAGGCAAATCGACGTTGATGAAGATTCTTGAAGGGGTCTACACCCCGGATGAGGGCGAGATCGTGCTCAACGGTACACCTGTGAGCATCCGGTCTCCTCAGGAGGCGCAAGCCCTGGGAGTTGGCATGGTCTTTCAGGAGTTTAGCCTGATCCCCACCTTAACCGTAGCGCAGAATGTCTTCTTAACAAGAGAGCCGCGAACCGGCACCCGTTTGCTCAATGATGCCGAATGCGTGCGTCGTACTCAAGCCCTGTTCGCTGAGATGGATGAGCAGATCGACCCAAAACAGGTGGTTAGCCAGTTGAGTACTGGATACTGGCAGTTGACCGAGATAGCGAAGGCACTTTCACAAGAGGCCAACATCCTGATCATGGATGAACCAACCGCCTCACTGACGAGGAGCGAGACAGAGGGGCTCTTTGAGCTCATCAGAAGACTGAAGGCCAAAGGCATCTCGATCGTCTACATTTCCCATCGGATGGAGGAAATCTTCGAGATAGCCGATCGCATCACGGTCATGCGGGATGGAATCCGCGTCGCCACTGAGCGTATTGCCAACCTCACTATGGAGCAGCTGATCGAGTACATCGTCGGGCAAAAGGTCGAGCAGATCCTGGCGTGGAAGGATCGGCATGTGAATCGTGCCACCGCTCCTCTGTTGGAAGTGGAGGACCTGGTCGCCGTTAACCGGGTTCGTAACGTCAGCTTCACGCTCTCTCCAGGAGAAATTCTTGGGCTGGCAGGGCTCATGGGGAGTGGACGGACGGAATTAGGACAGGCACTCTTTGGCATCAACAAGATCACCAACGGGGAAGTGCGGATTCGCGGACGACGGGTGGAGATCGGCAATCCTGATGATGCCATAGCGGCAGGGATGTGTTTGATCCCTGAAGACCGGCGAGTTCAGGGCCTCGTGCTCGACCACTCTGTCAAGGACAACCTGCTGCTGCCATTACTGGACCGACTTCAGCGGTTTGGGCTGGTTGATGACACACGGGGAGACAGACTCGTGCAGTCATATGTCAGCAGCTTGCGCATCAAAACCGACTCGATCTACAAACCCATCCGGCTGCTATCAGGCGGTAATCAGCAAAAAGTGGTCATCGCCAAATGGCTAGCAGCCGAGCCTGAGATACTCATCATGGACGAGCCCACTGCCGGGGTTGACATAGGGGCGAAAGTTGAGATCGTCGATGTCATCCGACAACTTGCCGATAGCGGCAAGGGAGTCATCGTCATCTCATCGGAGTTCCCCGAACTGCTGGCTCTGAGCGACCGGATACTGGTGTTGCAGAATGGCACAGTGAAGCTGCAATTGCAACGCCGTGAGATTGAGTCAGAACAGGAGTTGCAGCAAATCGTCCAAACTGTCGGCGAACACGTGTACAGCCTGGGTCCTCATGGTGAGCAGGCTACGCCGGCCGGCCAGGTGCTACTCACCCCAGAGGAGTTGCAGCAGATCCAGGGGATGCACGCTACGGCCGCCATTGTCCTGCATTACGGGGGCAACGACTGGTCGACTGCGCAAGTCGCTGGTCTGAAACAGCAGTTTGCTGCCATGGGCATCGAGGTGATCGCGGTTACGGACGCAAACTTCGATCCCAGCAAGCAAGTTTCGGACATCGAGACCGTGCTGACGAAGAAGCCCAATGTCATTGTGTCGATCCCGACTGATCCTGTGGCAACAGCAAGTGCCTACAAGAAGGCAGCCGATCAAGGAGTCAAGCTGGTCTTCATGGATAACGTTCCGCAGGGCTTCACCGCTGGTACAGACTACGTCAGTGTCGTGTCAGCCGATAACTATGGCAACGGGGTAACCTCAGCCCTGCTCATGGGCGAGAAGCTCGTTGGCGAGGGCAAGATTGGCCTCATCTACCACGCAGCTGACTTTTTCGTGACGAAGCAGAGATATGAGGCGTTCAAGGCAACGATCGCGGAGTTCTCAGGAATTCAAATCGTGAGCGAGAAGGGTGTTGCAGGCCCTGACTTCGCGGACCAGGCGGAGACGGCTGCTTCGGCTATGCTGAGCCAATATCCTGACCTCAACGGTATCTGGGCCGTGTGGGATGTCCCGGCAGAAGGCGTCGTGGCGGCTGCCCGGACCAACGACCGTCGGGATCTCGTCGTTACGACCATCGATCTGGGGCTAAACGCGGCACTTGCCATCGCCAAGGGCCAGTTCATCTATGGTCTGGGCGCTCAACGACCATTCGACCAGGGCGTAACTGAGGCAACTCTGGCTGGATACGGGCTGCTTGGGAAAGCGGCACCACCGTATGTAGCACATAGCGCTCTTCCTGTCACCAAAGCGAGCGTGTTGCAGGCATGGCAGACGGTTTATCATGAGGATCCGCCGCCAGCGTTGACGTTGACAGCGGCAGCCCAACCTTCGCTGGTTGCGAAGTAGGGACGGGACCTTACGTGTCCTATGCTGTGAGATCCTGTGTGGCAGTGTTGCTTCCCAGGAGACTTCTCCATGACACCATTGGCCATACAGATGAAAAGAATAGTGAAGGATTTCGGCGCAACTGGAACGCCGTGAGATTGAGTCAGAACAGGAGTTGCATCATGTCGACCCAAGCACCAGTGTCCCCCCCGCCTAGCACAGAGAGTAAAGCCGTTCGCATTGCTCGCTTTGATTGGCGGCAATACGTAGTATACATTGGCTTTGTCGTTCTCTTGTTGTTCTTTAGTATCGTACTGAGTGGTTCAGGCTTTCTGAATCTCACCAATTTGCTCAATATTGTCCGCCAAACCGCCATCATTGCAGTGATGGCAGTAGCCATGACCTTTGTTATTGCAGCCGCAGAGATTGATCTGTCAATCGGTTCGCTGGCTGGCCTCACTTCTGTTGTCACTGCTCTGGCGATCCTGCAGTACGGAATCCTGGGAGGCATTGTGGCTGGTCTGCTGGTCGGGCTGATAGTTGTGACCCGGATCGGCATTCCCTCCTTCCTGGTCACGTTGGGCATGCTTAGCGCCGCACAAGGTGCCGCCATGTGGATCAGTGCGACTGCGCCCATTCCTATCGCGAATGATGTATACAATAACATATTTGGCTCCGGCGAGGTTGGGCCGATTCCATCGCTGGTCATCTGGCCCCTGGTGTTTCTTGCCGTCGGTCATGTCGTCTTACGCAAGACCGCGTATGGCCGACAGGTGCTCGCCACCGGAGGCAATGCAACGGCGGCGCGTTTCAGTGGTGTGAATACGCGCCGGATCAAGTTTCTTGTCTTCCTGGTGTCAGGTACTGTCGCAGCCCTCGCCGGCATGCTCTATGCCGGACATTTACAGTCCGGCCGCTTCGAATGGGGCCAGGGTGATGAGTTGTCGGTGATCGCCGCTGTGATCTTAGGTGGCACCAGCCTGTTCGGTGGTGCTGGCACGGTTGTGGGGTCGGTCTTTGGCGCCCTGCTGATCGGGCTCATTAACAACGGTTTAGTCCTTATGGGCCTTGACGTTAGCCAGCAACTGATCATCCGGGGACTTATCATCATCCTGGCAGTTGCGCTCGGCCGTAAGAGCACATTCTAGTAGCCTCGAATACGTAGTAGGCTTGGGGTCAGGATATCGAAACCTGAAAAGTGTACGCTTCTGATCATGGCCTTAATGCAGCAGGTTCGGAAGCACTCAATTTTGATAGGCTCGGCTGCAAATGCCGTGATGATGTAGTAATGTTCACTCTGTTTCAGTTTCTAAAAGTTAGAGGGACAATATCCGGTTCCTCTCAAGTCGGAATCGATAGAAGGAGAACAAGGTCATGCTCCTTGCTGGCGATATAGGTGGAACCAAGACCAGCCTGGCTGTTTTCTCAACGGAGAGTGGGCTGCGAGCGCCCTTAGTGGAGGCCACGTTTCCCAGTGCCCAGTACCCGAGCCTGGAACTGCTCGTTGGGGACTTCCTGGCTCAGCTCAGTCTACCCATCGACCGAGCCAGCTTTGGCGTGGCTGGCCCCGTCCTGGCTGGTCGCGCCACGATCACCAACCTGCCCTGGGTCCTAGAAGAGACCCACCTGCAGCAGGCGCTCAATATCGCATCAGTCCGTCTGCTCAACGACTTAGACGCCATTGCCCACATGGTACCTTCCCTCGAACCGCTCGACCTCTACACCTTAAATGAAGGCCAACCCTCCCCCAACAGGACCCTGGCCGTCATTGCCCCAGGCACTGGTCTGGGGGAAGCCTTCCTCACCTGGGACGGAGCGCGCTACCACGTCCATGCGTCCGAGGGGGGGCATACCGATTTTGCCCCCTCCAATGCTTTGGAAGCCGAACTGCTGCTCTGGCTCTTCAAACGCTATCCGCACGTCAGTTACGAGCGCGTCTGCTCCGGGTGGGGACTGCCCAACCTCTATACCTTTCTCAAAGAGCGCGGCTATGCCGAGGAACCCTCCTGGGTCAGCGAGCAAATAGCAGCAGCACCCGATCCCACGGTTGTTATCGTCAATACTGCCCTCCTTGCAGACCCACCCAGTGCGCTGTGCACCGCGACCCTGGACACGTTTGTCTCTATTTTGGGCGCGGAAGCTGGCAACCTTGCTCTCAAGGTGCTGGCCACCGGAGGAGTCTACCTGGGTGGGGGCATTCCTCCACGCATCTTACCGTTGCTGAGTCAGGGACAGTTTATGCAGGCCTTCAAGCGCAAGGGACGGTTTACTGGACTGACCACGCGCATTCCCGTGCATGTCATCCTCAATCCCAAGGTCGGGTTCCTCGGGGCGGCTTGCGCGGGCTTAGAAATGTGAGAATGAAAGTGGGGGTTGCGGTAGCTAGTGGTGAGCCAGCACCGTGAAGGGGAGAAAGCAGGCCACCTGGAAAGCAGACAGCGGGCCTCCCGATGCCGCCTTCTCCCCGGCTGCTCAGGCAGCAGTCGGTCCCGTTATACTGTTTCACGAGGGAAATGATATGATAGTGTATGTGATCTTAGCCTGTTGGAGCGTTGTACAGCGCAATAACATATCATTCTCATCGTGAAACAGTATTAGTGGTGGGTCATCTGCTACGGGAACTCCCTCTTGCAGACAAGGGGGGATGGCACTCGTGCATCCCGGAAAGGAGTAGAATCATGTCGAATCTCAAACGGTTGGCCGTCTTGACCAGTGGTGGTGATGCACCTGGGATGAATGCCGCCATTCGGGCGGTGGTGCGTACGGCGTTAGCGCAGGGCATCCAAACCATGGGCGTCACGAGCGGGTATGCGGGCCTGGTGGAAGGTCGCTTCCGACCGTTGGATAGCCTGGCTGTGTCTGGAATTATCCAACGGGGTGGGACGGTGCTGCATAGTGCACGCTGTCCCGCCTTCCGCCTCCCAGACACCCAGCACCAGGCGGTACGGTACTTAGAAGAAGCAGGGATAGAGGCACTCATCGTCATTGGCGGCAATGGATCCCAGCAGGGGACGCTGGCGCTGCACCGGCTGGGTTTTCCCGTTGTGGGCATTGCCTCAACGATTGACAACGATCTGGCGGAAACCGAAACCACGATCGGGGTAGATACGGCCTTGAACACGGCCGTCGGCTATATTGACCGGTTGAGGGATACGGCCAGCTCGCATCACCGTGCCTTTGTCATTGAGGTGATGGGCCGTGATTCGGGCTATCTTGCGGTGATGACGGCCATTGCCATCGGTGCGGAAACAGCGGTGGTACCAGAACTGAGCCTCGATCCGGAGGCCGTTGCGCAAGACGTGCAGGCCGCCTATGCCCGTGGGAAAACCCATTACATCGTGGTGGTGGCTGAAGGCGCAGCCTTGAAGGCCTGGCAGCTCACCGACTATCTGAGCCACCATGCCTCTGGCGTTGATGCACGATTGAGCGTCTTAGGGCATGTGCAGCGCGGCGGCTCGCCCACGGTACGAGACCGTGTGCTTGCCAGTCAGTTCGGCACGGCAGCCGTGCAGTCCCTTCTGGAGGGACACCGCGGAATCGTGATTGGGTTATCCAAAGGCCACATCATTGAAATTCCACTTGAGGCCGCCATTGCTCCATGCGAGAAAGTGACGCCGCAGTTGTTAGCATTAGCTGGGATCCTGGCGCGCTAGCGCATGCGAGCATGTCTGCAGCGGCATGGATCGTGAATCTGGCTTGTGTATGGTCCTGGCAAGTGAAGGAGAACCACTCCCTGCAAGCTCACCGACCGTAGAATCCAGGGACCCGTCCGATCGGCAGGTGTACTGAGGGGTGAGCCAGCAGCAGATCAAGCATCGTAGAAGCATCAAAACGCCTTAGATCATACTGACACACAATCGTGACACCTGGATACTTCTCCACTACCTGGTTGAGCAGTGCCTCGTAGTCCATCCACTTTTCAGCGCCTGGCACGCTGGGCAGCCACCAGCGCGATTCGCCCGTGATGAACATTCGCTCGTAGCCCGCAGCTCGTATTTCCAGAATTGCCGACTCCACAAAGGCAAGCACGCGTTGATAGTCAAATTGACCTGTCAGTAAGTAGACCTCCTCGGTCGGTATGATGCGCAATACCCCACGGTCAATCAGATCGTCCACAGGCAGCCCCTCGGCGCGCAGGAGCTCTAGTAATCGCTCTGGTGGTGTGCTGTCCAGGGCATAGAGCACTGGCACACCGGCACCGAGATGCTCTAAAAGGTAGGGACGTATCATTTGCCAGTGGTCATCCTGCTGAACAAAGAACAGGCAGATATGCCGCTCTAGAGAACCGGCATCGGCAATGATCTCGCTTTCTGCCGACGGCGGTTCCTGCCGACCAGGTGAATGTGATTCTTGTTTCTTTCTCATAGTGTTCCTTTGCGCCTCAGAGAGGGTTGTGAGCGGTGCCGATCGTTCTGCCATGATGATCACACGTCCTTGCATGGAAGGAGCCAACAGCACGATCCCTCTCAAGTATACCAGCTACCTCACATAACTGTAAAGAAATTCCCTTGCTGCATGACGGTAACAGCCAGCCGTTCCAGCTCCTCCTTCAGACCTGGGTCTTTACTCACGGTGGTCTTCCGTCCGCCTCCTTTTCGGCGAATCCGTCCCTCATTGGCTCGTTCCTCGCCTTGCAACCTCCCACTCTCTTGCAACAAGAAGAAAATTGGAACACTCAGTCCGCTAATCAAGAACATTTTGGGAACTTCCAGCGAACACCATGTTTTATGCTGAAACTATCCGAGAATCAATAACGCTTGCAATAACGTTGTGAAGCGTCATGCTTGAGCGAATTCGTCTTTGAGATCTGCAAAGGGTAGCAGAAAGGGAGAGATATCGGATGCTGAAGCGAAGCCAGTTACCACAGCTACAAGAGCATACGACAGAGGTGCTCCGTCAGCATGGCATTGTACTGACTCCACAAGAGCAGGAGCATATTGAGGTCGTAGACTTCGGATTGGGAGAGGTAGAGCGTATCGGGTTGGAAATCGTTGTCTATGTCAACACTGATCGCTACTGTGCAAAAGAATTGGTATTGTTCCCGAGGCAAACGGGTGCCGAGCACAAGCATCCACCTCTAGGGAGCGATCCAGGAAAGATGGAGACATTCCGCTGCCGTGCAGGCAAGGTGTGGCTGTATGTGGAGGGGGAACCAGGCAACACGATACAGGCGCGAATACCGCCCGGTAGCAAATCTTACTATACTGTATTCCACGAGATCGAACTCCATCCCGGTGAACAGTATACCATTCCCCCGAATACGCTGCATTGGTTCCAAGCGGGTGACGAGGGAGCTATCGTCTCGGAATTCTCAAGCACGAGCCGTGACGATTTTGACATTTTCACCGATCCACGCATTCACATGAGTCACCCCAAAGTTGACGAACAAGTGTCTGAAGGAGAAAAGAGGAGCTAGCGAAGCAGACTCCTCACCACCTTCGGTGGTTCGCAAGAGATTTTTTGCTGCGGGCTTGGCAGCCTGCGGCTGCCAAGCCCGCAGCAAAAGAAAACGCGAGCCGCTGTAGTAGAGTGCCGATTTATCCGTAGACTCCCGATTTATCGAGGAGTCCTCGTAGAGGAGCCAATAAATGACTCTGTTGGGAAATTCCAAATCCATGCTCGCCTTGAGCGTGAATGTCATTCCCATTTGAGCTTGGGAAACCAATTTCCCAACAGAGTCATTTATTGAGCACGTCACGTGCGGCGACGAATTAGGCACTGAATAGTTACCCTCAGTGTAGATTAGAGCAGGAGGCTCAAATGATTACTGTACAACCAATGAGCAGGAGGAAGTTCCTCAAAGAAACGGCTGTAGCATCGGCTGTTTTGGTCACTGGAGGACTGCTGTCGTCTTGCGGCGGTCCATCGTCGTCCTCGGCCAAGCCAACTTCACTGAACATGCTCTACGCGACCGTCGAAGCCGATTCCGATGCGATCAAGCTTGTACTTCCCCTCATCGTGGTTCCTTTCCACCATCATGTTCCCACCGGTTGTTGCCGTCATTCCGGTGTTCATCCTGGCGGGCAAACTCCAACTCTTCGATACGTATCCGGTCCTGATCATCCCCTATATTGCCTTCAACCTACCGATCGTGATCTGGATACTTCGCAGCACCATCTTTCAGCTACCAGGAGAGATAGAGGAAGCAGCTCTCGTAGACGGTTGCTCACGACCTGGCATGATTGTCAGGATAGTTCTCCCGCTCATAGGGTCTGGGATGGCAACGAGTGCTATCTTGAGCATCATTCTGTGCTGGAACGAATTCCTGTTTGCCTTATCGCTGACCCGTTCGGACGTGCTGACGGCTCCTGTGGGGATCAGCGAGTTCACCGGCGGCATGTTCGGGACCCAATGGGGCCCTCTCACTGCCGCGTCTACGCTAGTCCTGTTGCCCATCATAGTGATGATCCTCATTCTGCGTGGTATCAACTGTTCCCCAGATTCTTTGACAAACCTGGACAGCAGCCGTTCTCGCCGCCCTGAATCAGTCC
>WNFT01004617.1_pt1 | contig 13035 bp, 10 predicted proteins | sample 5400191 | NCBI WGS metagenome assembly WNFT01 (sample SAMN13153359, study PRJNA577476) | soil metagenome | isolation source: 80 cm saprolite under Madrone tree | place: USA:California | collected 2016-06-14
CGGGCGCTGTCGCAGTGCAGGAGTTGTGCAGCAATCACCTGATTGCGGTCTTTCACTCCCAGGTATGGAGAGCGGCTCAAGCAAAAATGAGGCGACATCGCTCACGAGAGACAGACCCACTTTTTGGATCAGAGCGTATGATGTATAAAAGATGCGGCTCTTCTACGAGCGTGGAAAATATATTTTTGTATCCTTGCGACAGTCTACGCTTGGTGGTGAGGGGGATTTGTAGGTTATACGTGACCACCTGCCCTACGATACCCTATGGCAGGCGTGATCTACGAGCTTTCGGAGAGCAACAGATGCCCTTCGATACAAGCATGATCACAACAACGTGCCCTACCATAAAGGCGAAGGATAAGATGAGGGGTGTCCGGAATCAAGGGACTGGAATCGCGTGACCTTCAGGCAGCAGGGGGTTCCCGTAGCAAGCGTAGAGGAAACCACGATCCGTGGGACAACGGGTAACACGGTGGAGAAAAATGAAGGGATACTGTTGGCCAACCCTGAAATAAGTTTTTATTGTACTATTATAAAGTTCTTAATAGACTCGACTAAAATAAACAATACTACCTGAATGGCAAGAGGGTATGTCCGCTCATACGTCTGCCATAAGGCCTTTTTTCTGCTCATTTGATACAAAAATTATTTCTGTAGTATAAAATATGTCAAAGCGGCGCAGTTCAGCATGGGTTGCTGTGCGGAGGGGAAGCGACGACCTCAGGCGGCTGCTTCGCCTGGATGGCACGCGTTGGCAGGCGGGTAGTGTCCCTCAACTGCCGTGATGAACTTGGCTGACTCCTGTCAGTTGTTGCATTCTCGATGAAGTAACGCTACTTTCTCGAGGAGTGCAAAATGGACTGGGAGTCTCTCTATTGTCCGAACCGGGGTTGCCGGTATTATGGGCGTCCGTTCTTGCAGGGGCACCTGGTCAAGAATGGTAGTAGTCACGGCCAGAAACAAGCGCGGTGCAAAGCTTGTGAAACGCCTGTGTCGATCAGATATGGGACAGCATACTTGGATCTGCATGCCGACCCGGCCATTTTTGAGATGGCGGTGCGGGCATTAGCGGAAGGCAATTCGATCCGTGCGACGGCACGTATCGTCCAAGTTGACAAAGATGCCGTGTGTACATGGCTGGATCGAGCGGCCCAACACTGCCGATTGGTGATGCTGTACCTATGGCGTGACCTCCATGTCATGGAATGCCAGTTGGACGAACTCTGGAGCTTTGTACATACCAAGCAGCACCATTTACCGTTTGCTCGGCTCTACGATGAGACCTATGGTGATGCATGGGTCTGGGTGGCCTTTGCCCCCGTGTGGCGGCTCGTGGTGGCCTTCGTGATTGGTAAACGCACGCAACAGAGCGCTGATTTGCTGCTCGATCGGGTCCTGCACGTCACCGATACGTCCATGCCGTTCTTCACGAGCGATCAACTACCCGAGTATCGACGGGCTTTGCTCCACGCATACGGCATGTGGCACCAACCGCAACGCCAAGGGAATCGAGGCCGCTATCCCAAACCACGGCTCCTGCCGCCACCAGGGTTGTTGTATGCCCAAGTTGTGAAGACGCGAGCCCATGGCCGTATCGTGCAGGTTGATTGCAAAGTGGTCTTTGGTGATCCGACAGCGATTGCCGAGAAGCTGACCTCATTGCCAACCAGTGCAACCATTAACACGAGCTTTGTTGAACGCCACAACCTGACGCAGCGTCAAAGCAATCGGCGCTTAACACGGCGCACCAATGGCTTCTCCAAGGATCTCTCGTGGTTTGAGAAACAACTATGGCTGTCCCTGGCGCATTACCATCTGGCGCTGCCACATCGCCGTCTACGCCAGCCACTGCCGGAGCCAGAGCCAACGCGGGGCTCCGGATCGCTGCGACGTTGGCAGCCGGTCACGCCAGCGATGGCGGCCAGACTGACAGATCATGTTTGGACGACGACCGAACTGTTGTCCTATCGCGTTCCGCCTCATTTCCTGGATACATTGCCCGCTCTGGAGCGTCTTTATCCACCGTTTGAGGAAACTCATCACGGCAGTTGAGGGACACTACCCATACGTTCCGTCTTGGAGAAACAAATTGTCCGACGGACTCACCGCTTGCCAGCCGACCTGCCCGTGGAGCAGCCCACCAAATGCGAGTTCGTTATCAACCTCAAGGCCGTGAAGGCCCTCGGCCTCACCATTCCCCCAGCCATCCTCTTCCAGGCGGACGAGGTGATCCAATAGGCACGCACAGGAAGACTGTCAGGAGAGGCAGCCGACATGACGCCGCCCGCTCACCCCGAACGCTACAAGAACCACCGCTTTCCCGGCGAGATCATCAGCCATGGGATCTGGCTTTACTATCGCTTTTCCCTGAGTTCCCGCGATGCGGAAGAGAGGCGCTGTCAAGACCAGGCGCAGTGTGACATCAATCTCAGTCCATCTCCACATTTAGAACACTCCCCAGGTGGACAATGCCCTTGACTTGCTTTCTTTTACCTCGTACTCTCAGCCCGACTTTGTCACAGAGTGATCGTTATGACGCTGTGACCCATCACAGCAGTTTTCATGATCAAGCTCGTGCTGGCAGGCCGATGCCGGTGGAGCGGCGGTGCAAGGAGGAAGTCCTGGTGGAGGCACGCTCGGAACGACCCCTGTCAGGGGTGCGCATCCTGGACCTGACCCGGTTTCTCGCCGGGCCGTATTGTACCATGATTCTCGCCGACCTTGGGGCTGAGGTGATCAAGATCGAGCCGCCGGAGGGCGATGAGAGCCGCCACCAGAAGGCCTATCGCTATGGCGACGAAACGGCCTACTACATCTCGGCCAACCGTAATAAGCGTGGTATCGTCCTTGATCTGAAGCTACCCGAGGGACGGCAGGTCTTCTACGAGCTGGTGGCCCATGCTGACGTGGTCGTCGATAACTACCGCGCCCAGACGTTACGTCGGCTCGGCGCCGATTACGAACAGCTGCGGCAGATCAAGCCGGAGATCATTTGCTGCAGTCTCACCGCCTTCGGTGATGAGGGCGCGGCGGCGGCGCGCCCTGGCTATGACCTGGTGATCCAGGCGATGGGGGGCGGCATGAGCCTCACCGGCGAACCGGGTCGGCCACCGGCACGCATGGGGCTGCCCATCGGCGACGTGGCCGGCGGCATGTTCGCCACGCAGGGTATCCTGGCCGCTCTCTACGAGCGTACGCGTTCTGGCCAGGGACAGCAGGTGCGTACCAGCCTGCTCGCGGCCCAGATTGCCCTGCACACCTACGTTGCCGCCTATTACTGGCAGTCGGGTGAAGAGCCAGGTCCAGTGGGCTCTGCCCACGCCTCTATGGTGCCCTATCAGGCCTTTCGCACCAGTGATGGCTGGATGGCCGTGGTCGCCCACACACCCAAGTTCTACGCCAACTTCTGTACGGCGCTCGGGCGGACGGATCTGATCAGCCACCCTCACTTCGCTGACCTGAGCATGCGCCTGGAACACCGGGCCGCATTCCTGGCCATCATCGACCCGATCATGGCCAGCCGTAGCACCGCCGAGTGGACCGAGCGGCTCGTCACGGCCGATGTCCCCTGCGGCCCGGTGCAGTCGGTCGGCCAGGCACTCGCTGACCCGTTGATCCTGGCGCAGAATATGGTGGTTGAGGTTGAGCATCATGCCGGGTTCCGCGTGCGGGTGGCGGGGAATCCCATAAAATTCTCGCGTACGCCAGCGGAGCAGTTCGTCTCACCGCCCCGTCTCGGCGAGCACTCGGTCCAGGTACTACAGGAGCTTCTGCACTATGATGCGGCCCGTATCCTGCAGCTCGCTGGCACCGGCGCCCTCGGTCCTAGCCCGATCCCTGCCCTGGAGGAGAGATGACATGTCACAGGTCGGCAATTTCTTCGAGGACTTCGCCCCCGGCCAGGTGATCCGTCATGCTCTGGGGCGTACGATCACCGATACTGACAACATCTGGTTCACCGGTATTACCCACAACGCGAATCAGGTGCATTTTAACGCCGACTACGCTGCCCGTACTGCCTATGGCAAGATGCTCGTCAATAGCTGCTTCACCCTTGCCCTGGTGACCGGGTTGACCGTCGCTGACCTGAGCCAGAACGGTTTTAACCTGGAGTGGACGGTTGTGCGCATGCCGAACCCGCTCTTCGCTGGCGAGACGGTCTACGCGCAGTCGGAAGTTCTGGCGGTGCGGGAGTCGCGGTCGCGGCCGCAGTACGGCATCCTTACTGTGCGGACCTACGGTTATAAGCCGGACGGCACTGTCGTCATCGAGTTCGAGCGCAATATCATGGTCTACAAGCGCGCGCACGCCCCGCAGGGCGAACTGGTACCGGCACCCAACATCCCTGGCCAGTAGGAGGGCTCTCGATGTCCGCCAAGAACACCCCGGGTCCGCTGGCAGGGATTCGTGTCCTCGACTTTACCCATGTCCTTTCCGGGCCCTTTGCGACCATGCTGCTCGCTGACCTGGGAGCTGATGTGGTGAAGGTGGAAAGACCAGGCCGCGGTGATACGACGCGCGGCACGCCACCCGATGTGCATGGCATCAGCCATTACTTCGTCGCCGTGAACCATAGCAAGCGGGGCCTTGGTATCGACCTGCAGCACGCGCAAGGACGTGCGCTGCTGCTGCAGCTGGCCACTGAGGCTGACGTCGTCATCAACAACTTTCGCCCCGGTGTGCTCGATGAACACGGCCTCAGTGCCGAGACACTGCACGCCCGCAACCCGCGTTTGATCCAGTGCAGCATCTCGGGTTTTGGCCAGAGCGGGAGTTATGCCCAGCGAGCTTCCTTTGACCTGATTACCCAGGCGATGACCGGCGTGATGAGCGTCACCGGTGAGGCCGGCGGGCCACCTCTCCGCTGCGGTCTCTCGATCGGCGATATGGTGGCCGGGCTCTACGCCGTGCAAGCCATTACCACTGCTCTGTACGAGCGGGAGCGCACCGGGCGTGGGCAGGTACTGGATGTCAGTATGTTCGACTGCCTTTTCAGCTTCCTCAGCTATTACCTCACCCTACCCCAGGCGACCGGGAAGCCACCTGAGCCCGCCGGTTCGATGCACGCCTCGGTGGTGCCCATGGGTGCCTTCGAGACTCAGGACGGTCATATCGCCGTCGCTGCCTTTAATCAGCGCTTCTGGTTGGGGCTCTGCACCGCGGTCGGGCGGCCCGACCTGGCCGAGGACCCGCGTTATGCCAACCTGCGCGAGCGACAACGACACCGGGGCGCACTGATGGCAGAGCTGTCGGCGCTCTTTGCCACGCAGACGAACCAGCACTGGTCCGCACGGCTGGACGCTCACGACGTGCCCAATGGTCCAGTGCTCGACGTGCTTAGCCTCCTCAAGCACCCCTGGGTGGACGAACGCCGGCTGCTGCGACCAGTGGCAGCGCCCGATGGTAGCACTGTGCAGGTGAGCCGCCAGCCAGTGGTCTACGGCAGTGAGCCGCCAGCGGTGGAGCCAGCGACACCACCGCCCGCGCTGGGCCAGCATACGGATGCCGTGCTGCGCCAGTGGCTGGCGTTACCAGAGGCGGACATCCTGGCGTTGCGCCAGAGCGGGGCGATTGCTTAGGCTGCCGTCGCATACTTCAAAGGAGGGAATCCTGTGTCCTCACCTGATGTATCTTTGCAGCAGCGCCCGGCAGAGGGTGTGATCACCGATGAGGGCGTCGCCAGGCTCCGGGAGATGTACGGTGTGAAGTTGCGCTCGGAGGGTCCGTATCTCCAGGACGCGACGCCCGACACCTTGACGAACTTCTGTAATGGTATCGGCGACCTGAACCCCCTGTATCGCGACGTCCAGCACGGTCGCTACAGCCGCTGGGGCTCGCAGATCGGCCATCCCTGCTTTCCCTATGCCTTTGGCTGGCCGGGTCGTACCCGTTGGGGCCTGCCGGGCGTGCACGGCTTTTACGCCGGTAATGATTGGGAGTTCTTTCGGCCCATTCGACCCGGCGACCGGGTCAACTGCGTCGAGCGGGTCGTCGGTGTCGAGGAGAAGGAAAGCCGCTTCTCCGGCCGGCTCGTCATGCAGTATGTCGAGGCGCTCTTCACCAATCAGCGGGATGAGTTGCTCGCCAGGACCCTGGGGTGGTGCACCCGCCACGAGCGGCGGGCGGCGCGGGAGACCGGCAAGTACAGAGACGTGCCGACGCAACACCAGTACAGCGACGAGGAGTACGCCCGCATTGACGCTGCAGTCCTGAATGAAGACCGGCAGATCCGGGGTGGTGACGTACGCTACTGGGAAGACGTGGCCGAGGGCGAGGCGCTACCGGCGATCGCCCGTGGACCGCTGTCGCTGATGGACACTATGGGTTTTCTTGTCGGCTGCGGCCGCGGCCACACCCACGGCGTTGTGCTGCAGAGCGCCAGGCGCCATCCTGGCCATTATTTCCGTAACCCCGAAGCGGGTGGCGGTATCGAGTACACTGGTATTGGCCACCACCGCGACTCAGTGGCCCGTGAGGTCGGCGTGCCGGGGACCTACGACTATGGTCCGCAGCGTACGGCCTGGCTGGCGACGCTGGTCACGAACTGGATGGGCGACGACGCCATCATCAAGCGGCTGCGTGGCGAGCTGCGCCGCTTCAACGTGGCGGGCGACACGACCTGGATTACGGGCACCGTCAGCCGCAAGTACGTCAAGGACGGCTATGCGCTAGTCGACATCGACATCGTTGGCGAGAACCAGCGTGGCGACCTGACCACGAAGGGTCTGGCCACAGTGCATTTGCTGTCTCGTAACGTCAATCACCGGCTGGCGCTCACTGGGGCGGACATCGACCTCGAATTGCCTATAGTGCGGTAGCCGCTCCTCGATGCAAGAAGCAGCGCATGTCTGGCGGTGTCAGATGTGCTGTAAGGGACCAATGTAGGCCTTAATCTAGCGAAAGGCGGTTTTCCGGCAAAGTAAGGCCGCTCTGGGACGAAATCAGCAGGAAATCGGCCCGTCATGCTGGTCGGAACGCGCAAAACGGTGCCCCGGGCGGCACGAAAGTGCGCACAAAGAGCTTACCGCGCAGTTTTGAGCCCACAGGGGGGCTCAACTCGACCGCAAAAGCGGTGAAATCGAGACAAAATGCGTGGTCAAATGGATAAAGCGCACTTTAGGCGCGTGTTCTGGCACAGTTAGGGTCGTCGCTCAGCGTCTACCTTGCCGCATTTTTGGGCTTCGCTAGATTAAGGCCCATGTGTGGTGGAGACGCACAGCGACGACGCAGGCGCGGCGGTGCTGGCTACCTGTGTTATGGCGCATCGCGCAACCGCGCGACCCGAGCCTCTGCAGTGCGCGCGCCGCCTCCCGCAATAATCCCCTCCCCTGCCTCGCTCCACTACGCCCCCGGCCGGGGTGACGCGCTTCGGGTCATCAAGGCCTGGCTGGAAAGCGGACGAGAATAAAACCGGAGACGGACGCGTTTGGTAGGCATGAGTAGTGATGCCCGCACCGCCGGAAGACTTTCTGACTGGCGCTCCACATCGCGGGCGTACATCCGCACGCGCCGTGTGCTCGCGACGTGCGTGTCTCTGCAGAGGACGTCGTGATGGAGCAGCGTAAACACATCCAGGTTTTCAGCGCGCCTCCCCACCACCGGCGCGTCGACCCCGCGGTGGAGGAACGCCGGCGCGTCATTGTCGCTCTGCTCCATCAACATCCGGATGGGTTGACGGCGCGAGAGATTGGTGAAGCCACCGGGATCGCCCAGAACTTGACCGCCAGCGCCCTCTCTGGGCTGTTTACCCGAGGCGTCCTCCACAAGCGGGGCCACCGGTATGTGCTTGCGGTGCAGGAGGAGCCCATCGACCGCTCACCCAGGGGCTGACGTGTGGCCCGGCGTCCCGGAGAAAACGCTTTGGATGATGGGTAGCACGATTTACCCGGACTGGGGCAAAGTCGGTAAGAAGCATTGCCAGGCATAAAACCCTCTGACGAGACGTTTCACACTGCACGCGTAGAATTATTCGCACTCGGATTTACTGAACGAGGAGGCGTGAAACACTCACGTATAAGGTATGACGGATTTTCGACCTGACATCTGCACCAATCTCCGCATTTATCCAGGCATTGTTGAAGAACCACACCGCATCGAGACCCTCAACGATATCCTCAATGATCTCGACGCATTAGGTTTTAGTAAGCTTGTACAAAACTTTTGTACACAGCCCGATCCTGAGAAAGCACGCGATTTTCTGTTTGAAATCTGGCTTTGTCGGATGCTCCTTCGTAACCAAGACGTGCAGGACTTGCAATATGAGCCACCCGATAGCAAGAACCCGCCAGATTTTCGTTTTCTCTTACATGGCGTTGGTTTCGACTTACAAGTGAAACGGCTTCACAATGTCACGAACGAACTAACAAAGCTCCTCTTCGAACGGGAGTGTCAAAGGCTTTCCGCCATGCCGAAGCCGTGGTTTATCAACTTTTGGGTTTCTGACCATTTCACGCCGCAGCATTTGAACCCGTTCTTTACTTATCTGAAGCGCTCTATTGACCAATTTTCTCCCGTGACGACTTTAGATACCCTTTTGGGAGAGCCACAGTATTCCTGGGAACAGGACGGAACGACACTGATACGGTTCTCTTTTACTGTAAAGCGTAGCAGCACAGAACCCGGCATTTTCCCTGGAGTAATTGTTTTGATAGGAACAGAGAATAGTTCTATACAATCTATAAATACAGCCACATTTCGTAGAAGCGTGGAACGGCTTTTGAAGAAGTCGCGCGCGAGCCTGAAACGACCTGTATCCCCCACCCAGGCGAATCCTCTCGTTATGCAATCGGTACACTTCCTGTTCGCAGACAAGAAAATGCCTGATACGCTCTATGGTGATGAGCATGGAGGGTGGCATAGGGAGAGAGGGATAGAGATGTTTCGGGAGCCAAACGGCTTATTTCGTCCCAACAAATTCTCCAATATCTGTGGTTTGATCTTGGTACCCTCAAAAGTATGGTTTTTTAGTGAGCGATTTGAAGGAGATTATTTTCCACACCCCTCTCATATTCTCCCCATTCGCCGTACAAAAAGTCCGGGTGAACCGAACAAAGGTACGTAAAGTTTCATAGGAAGCAGGGACACCAGGCCATGTGAGCTGATGCTCTAATCCCGCCCACTTTTATGGGACTGAAGCTTCCGGGTCCTAATGAAATGATAGAGGGTCGTTTGCGCCACATCCATGATCCGTGCGATTGAGGTCTTAGAAACGTTTTTCTGTAAGAGGGACCGGATGTCCTCGGCCTTGCCATCCAGTTTCGATTTGCTGAGAGCCCCTTGGGGGCGCCCCAGCCGCTTGCCTCGGGCCTTGGCTGCTGCCAGGCCTTCCTTCGTGCGTTCCGCAATGAGATCCCGTTCGACCTCGGCAAAGAGTCCAAACAGCGCAATCATCGCTTTCGTCTGAATATTGTGGGTGCCCTCGAAGCGGATCGCCTCTTTAATGGCCACCAGGTGCACGCCCTTCTCGACCAAGCGATCAATGATCTGCAGAATCTGACTGAGGCTGCGGCCAAGCCGCGACAGTTCGCTGACAATCAACCGATCGCCCGGTTGTAATGCCTCAATCATTTGGAGCAGTTCCTCGCGCTGCAGCGCCCGTTGCGAGGACCGGTGCGTTTCCAGGAATGTATCCACGGTCAGACGATGCTTGTGGGCATAGTCGAGGACGGCGAGTTTTTGTTGGTCGAGGTCTTGTCCCCCGGTGGAGACCCGAAGATAGGCAATGGTTGGCATCACACTTCCATGAAAAGGTCAGATCGACTTTTTTTGTAGGGATATACACTATCTTACTCACCCTTTTGCTCGTGTACTATACCCTAAAATGACGATCGTTTTCGTCGTTGTGACCCTCTTCTGGAGGTCGTATGCCTCGTCTGCAGATCCTCACCGCGGCAGAACACCAGGCCTTCGAGACCCCGCCGGTATTCAGCCCCACAGAACGCGACACGTTTTTTCATGTCTCGGAAAGCCTCGAGGCGCTACTGGCAACACTGAGGAGTCCAACCAATTGTGTCTGTCTGGTCCTGACCGTGGGGGACTTTCGCGCCACCAAGCGGTTCTTTGTCACGCCATTCTACCAGGCCGATGTTGCGTACGTCTCGCACAAGCTGGGCTACACGCCCGACCAGATTGATCTTGCGGCCTATGATGCGAAAGCAACGGCCAGTCGGCACCGCCGGCTGACGTTGGACTATCTTGGCTTTCGTCCGTTTCATGCCCAGGCGCGCCAGGAAATGACCCAAGAAATCCGCCACATGATTCGCGCCCAAATGCGACCCAAAACGATGCTCTTGCACGTGCTCAAGCTGCTGGAAACCCGGAAGACCGAAGTCCCCAGTGCGTATACCCTGACAGAGTTGATTATGCACGAAAGCCAGCAGCACAAACGCGACCTGACGGCGACCATCGAGACCCACCTGTCACCGACGCACCGGGTGTTGCTCGATGCGCTGCTAGACAAACAGGAGTCCTTGTGGCAGCCTGACGCGCACGTGCAACGGTACAAACTCACCTTACTCAAGCGGTTTTCGCAGTCCACGAAGCCGGCAAAAATCCACGCTAATGTGGAGGATCTGCGCATTTTACGGCCGCTCTATCACGAGGTGGAGGCGGTGGTGCACGCCCTCGATTTGACCCCTGAGGGCGTGCGATACTACGCCAATGCTGTGCTGAAATCCCGTATCTTCCAAGTTGCCCGTCGGACCGACGATGATCGCCATCTCCACTTGGTGTGCTTCATTGCGCATCAATTCCTCCGCCTGCACGACGTGCTCATCGATATCCTACTCCTGGCGGTGCAGAGCACCCTGCATGCGTGTGAGCGGGAATACAAAGAACGCTACTGCAGCGGCCGCACCGACCAGCGTCACGCCTTGCACGCGTTGGTCGAGGATGTCAGTGAGAGTATCGGCACGCCACTGGCGCATATCGAAAAAATCGCCTTCTGCACGCACCTGACCGACGCCGAGAAGGTCCGCCACATTCAGGCCGTGCTGTTACAAGGCGAGGAACAACGCCGCACGGTGGAAGCTCAACTGCTGGACGTCCAACAACAATCCCACGAAACCAATGAGGACGCCGATCACTACGCCGTGCTGGAGTCCAAGTCCCTCAAGCTCCAAAATCGCGTCGCGGACATTGTCAAAGAACTCGCGTTCCAAGGGGATGACAATGCTCCGTTGCTTCCCGCGATCCAGTCGTACCAGCACAAGAACGGCGCCATCACGCCGGCCGCCCCGGTGGAATTCTTAGAGCCCTATGAACAACGCCTGCTCGTGGACGCTGCCGGCAAGTTTCGTGTCTCACTGTACAAAGCTATACTGTTCATCAAGATTGCCGAGGCGATTAAGGCGGGGACCGTGAACCTCAAGCACTCCTACAAATACCGCTCGTTAGACGACTATCTCATCCCCACAGCAGCATGGCAGACGCATCGGGACGACTATCTGCAACGCGCCAAGCTGCTGGCCGTTGCCGACTGCCAGCAGACGCTGCAGACATTGGCCGAACGGCTTGACCAACAGTATCAGCACACCAATCAGCACATTGTGCAGGAGGCCAACCCGCATTTCCATCGTCATAAGGACGGCTCGTTTCATCTCTCCACGCCCAAGACCCAGGCCGAGGACAACGAACCGCTACGCCATCTCCTGCCCACGCAGCACTACATCTCCCTGGTCGAAGTCCTCTCGACGATCCACCGTCTCACGGGTTTTCTCGAGGCCTTTGAGCCGTGGTACGTCAAATATGCCCGGTCAAGGCCACCGGACAAGACGTTTCTGGCGGGGATTGTCGGCTATGGCTGCTTCATTGGCATTGGCAAAATCGCCCGGATTTCCAAATGGATCAACACGACGGAACTAGAGACCACTGTCAATGGGTACTTTACGCTGGACAACCTGCAGGCCGCCAATGACCTCCTCCTCACGTTCATGGACCAGTTGGAACTCCCGGAGGTCTACCGGCGCCACGCGGGGAAGCTCCATACCTCTAGCGATGGCCAGAAATACGGGGTTGCTGTTGAGTCCTTCAAGTATCTCGGCAAGGACGCTGGGGTCAGTCCCTATACCTTCATCGATGAGCGGCACTTCCTCTGGCATCACGAGGTCATCAGCGCCTCCGAGCGCGAAGCGGCCTATGTCATTGATGGGCTCATGCATAACGACGTCATCAAAAGTGACATTCACTCTACCGATAGCCATGGCTATAGCGAAATGATCTTTGGTGCCCTGCATCTCTTGGGGTTCTCCTTCGCCCCACGGATCAAGGCCCTCAAGCATCAGCAACTCTATGGCTTCCGCAAGCGGCGTGAGTACACGCAGCAGAGCTATGAGTTGCTGCCCGATGGGTACATCAAAACGTCGCTCATCGAACCCCAATGGGACGAGATGTTACGCTTCATTGCCACCATCAAGTTGAAGGAAGCCACTGCCTCCCAACTTTTTCGACGCCTCAATTCCTATTCGAAACACCACCCCCTGTATCAAGCGCTCAAAGAATTCGGCAAAATCCCCAAATCCGACTTTATTCTGCGTTTTATTGATGATGTGGAACTCCGCCAGGCGATTGAAAAGCAACTGAACAAAGGTGAAAATGCCAATCAATTCTCCAAGGCCATCTCTTTCGGGAACCACCCTGACTTCCTGTATGGCGAAAAGATCGAACAAGAAATTGCTGAGGGATGCCGGCGTCTGATCAAAAATGCCATCATCTGCTGGAATTACCTCTATCTTTCTCAGAAAATCGGGCAGGAGCAAGATGGCCAGCGCCGACAGGAATTGCTGACGGCTGTGCAACAGGGTTCCGTGGTGAGTTGGCATCACGTCAACTTGCACGGTGAGTACGATTTCTCCGACGAGAAGATGCAGGATTCGGTCGGATTACATACACCCCTGGAGCTGGTATTAAGCGGGGGCTAAGTTCAGGGAGCCAGAGGGTATGGTGCCGTTCTCTGGCCCTTATGAAACTTTACGTACCTTTGTTCGGTTCACCCGAATCTTACCGGTTTTTCGGAGCGCTGGAATTATCCGTTCTCTG
>WNFT01004381.1_pt1 | contig 13030 bp, 12 predicted proteins | sample 5400191 | NCBI WGS metagenome assembly WNFT01 (sample SAMN13153359, study PRJNA577476) | soil metagenome | isolation source: 80 cm saprolite under Madrone tree | place: USA:California | collected 2016-06-14
TGGCATTATTGGCGCAGGCCACATCGGCGGCTCGCTCACTCGGCGCTTCAGCGCACTCGGCCATAAGGTATTCGTAGCTAACTCGAGAGGTCCCGAGACTCTCGCAGCTCTGGCGCAGGAGACCGGCGCAACACCCGTGACGGTGACTGAAGCGGCGCGTAGTGGCGAGGTCGTCATCGTGACTATTCCTGAGAAACATATTCCAGAGTTGCCGCGCGATCTGTTCGCCGGAGTACCTGACAGCGTGGTCGTCGTCGACACCGGTAACTATTATCCGCAGCAGCGCGATGGCCGCATCGACGGGATCGAGGAAGGCACAACCGAAAGCCGCTGGGTTTCGAAACAGTTGGGCCGGCCGGTCGTAAAGGCCTTCAATAACATTTACGCCGCACACCTGCTCAAGAAGGGCCAATCTGCCGGGACGCCCGGACGTATCGCGCTGCCGGTAGCGGGTGATGATGAGAGAAGTAAGGCGATTGTCTTAAAGCTCGTCGATGAACTTGGATTCGACGGCGTCGATGCCGGCGGGCTGGATGAATCGTGGCGGCAACAACCCGGCACGCCCGTTTACGCCGCCGACTTCGACGCTGAAGGCGTTCGCCAGGCATTATCGAAAGCGAGCAAAGAACGTAAGCCTGAGTGGCGAGCGAAGTGAGTGGCTCGCGCGCGCTCTCTTCACCCATTGGGAGAGCGGTCAGGGGTGAGGATGAGCAGCACAAGTCCGCGTAGCGGACGACAGCATAAAGCCTGGGGCGCAAGCCCCAGGATCGAATCACAATAATAATTAGGGAGCCCGCGAAGGAGTCTGTCGGAAAAACCGCGTAGCGGTGAAATGTCTATAGAAGGGTAGGCACAATTGAGATGTAGTTGCTCCTTTAGGAGCGCAACCGACTATCGTTCGCCCATAAATGGGCTCTCCGAGATCAATCGGTTCGAGCTTTTCTATTCGATCGATCGCCGTCGCCGGCTCTTCGGCGGTCGCCCACTCCGCGGGCTTGGGTTGTTTTGCCGATGTTTACCTGGGCTCACGCCCCAGGCTTTACGCTGACACCCGCTTCGCGGGTTAGGAACATGAACCGGCCGAGAGGGGTCGAAGTTTGAACTCGCGGCCGACTTGGCCGTAAGACTGTAAGAATAATTTCGCTCCTGATTGAGAAAGGTGGACCACGAAAAGTGAAATTCAAATCCACATCATTAGGCGCTGCGTTGGCGTGTCTAGTCCTGTTGGTCGTGACTGCCTACGGACAGTCCGCGGACAAACGAATTCTGACGCTCGATAGGATATTCAGCTCGAGTGAGTTTCGTTCAGAAACTTTTGGACCGGCCCGCTGGTTGGATGACGGCAGCGCCTATACCACTCTGGAGCCTTCCTCCGACAACAGAGAGACGCGCGACATCGTTCGTTACGAAACGGCGACCGGCGCGCGCAGCGTTTTGATCGCGGCTGCCTCACTACGTCCCAGCGGCGCTTCGGCGCCTTTGGTCATTGATGACTATGCCTGGTCCAAAGATGGACGAAAGCTTCTGGTCTTCACCAATACAAAACAGGTCTGGCGGCAGAACACCCGCGGAGACTATTGGGTCTTCGACATCGCGGCCAAGAAGCTTTCGCAGATTGGCAAGAACGCCGGCGCTTCGACCCTGATGTTTGCAAAGTTCTCTCCTGATGGAACCCGAGTCGGCTATCTGCGCCAGAACAATCTCTACGTTGAAGATCTGGCGACTGGTCGAATTACGCAGCTTACACGTGATGGGTCAAAGCGAATTATCAACGGCACGTTCGACTGGGTGTACGAAGAAGAACTTGATCTACGGGATGGTTGGCGCTGGAGCCCGGATGGCCGCCGCATTGCTTACTGGCAATTAGACACGGACGGCGTCCCGGACTACTACCTCATCAATAATACCGATTCGCTTTATCCGAAAATCATCACGATTCAATACCCCGTTGCCGGCCAGACGAATTCCGCGGGTCGCGTGGGCGTCCTTAGCGCCGCGGGCGGTATCACGCGTTGGTTGCAGGTGCCTGGCGATCCTCGTAACAACTACATCGCGCGCATGAATTGGGCAGGGAACTCGGACGAGATCATCTTGTTACAGCTCAACCGGCGACAGAATGCGCTCAATGTCAGTCTCGGTACCGCTCGTACCGGTCAGGTCAGGACTATCCTAAATGAAAAAGATGATGCGTGGGTTGATATAGACGTTGAGGATATTCCCTGGCTTTCGGACGGCAAGCGTTTTCTTTGGTTGAGCGAGCGAGACGGTTGGCGTCACGTCTATGTAGCAAACCGCACGGGTGCGGATCCGGTCCTGATTACGAAGGGGGCTTTCGATGTCATTAGCATTGAAGGCGTGGACGGAAAAACAGGCTGGCTCTACTACATCGCTTCACCAGACAATGCGACTCAGCGTTATCTCTATCGAACTAAACTAAGCGGGAGCGGCGAGACGCAACGTGTGAGTCCGGCCGCCCAAGCGGGCTCACACTCTTACTCAATCGCGCCCAACGCCTCGTGGGCCTTTCACACTTATTCGACCATCAGTTCGCCGCCGGTGGTGGAGTTGGTCCATTTTCCGGATCACCAGGTCGTGCGCGTGCTGGCCGCCAACTCCGCCACGATTACGAGGGTCAGAGAGCTTGACGTCACTCCGCCTGAATTCATCAAGGCAGGCATTGGCGGCGGAGTAACGCTCGATGGCTGGATGATCAAGCCACCGCATTTTGATTCGTCGAAGCGTTATCCCGTTTTGATTTACGTCTATGGCGAGCCCGCCAGCCAGACCGTGATTGATCGTTGGGCATCAACTCGCTATCTCTGGCATCAGATGCTGGCCCAGCACGGATATCTGGTCATGAGTTTTGACAATCGCGGTACGCCTGCGCCCAAAGGCCGCGCGTGGCGCAAAGTTGTCTATCGAAAGATTGGTGTGCTGGCGGCTGAAGAGCAGGCGGCCGCCGCCCGTGTGGTACGGAGCTGGTCGTTTGTGGATCCGAAGCGAATCGCCATTTGGGGTTGGAGCGGCGGCGGCTCGATGACCCTCAACCAGATGTTCCGTTATCCGGACATTTATCAGGTAGGAATGTCGGTGGCGCCGGTTACCGACCAGCACTTCTACGACACGATCTATCAGGAGCGTTACATGGGTCTGCCGCAGGACAACGAAGCAGATTATCGCGCCGGCTCGCCGGTGACGCACGCGGCTGGTCTGGCCGGCAAGCTCCTGATTGTGCACGGATCGGGCGATGACAATGTTCACTACAAAGGAACTGAAGTTCTTGCCAATGCATTGATTGCCAACAAGAAACAGTTCACGATGATGGAGTATCCGAATCGGCGTCACGACATCAGTCAGGGCCAGGGCACAACCAGACATTTGTTTGAGTTGCTGACGAAGTATTTGGAAACGAACATGCCGGCAGGAGGGCGGTGAGTTGAGATCGCTTGCCGGCGGCAGAGCGGGCGAATGTTTATAGATACGGCACACCATTTTTCATTCACACCTTTAGGAGTCTGTCGGGAAATCCCGTAGGGATGCAATGTTTATAGAAAAGCTCGAACCGATTGATCTCGGAGAGCCCATTTATGGGCGAACGATACTCGATTGTGCCTACCCTTCTATAGACATTTCACCGCTACGCGATTTTCCCGACAGACTCCTAAAGCCAGGTGTGAATGAAAACGCCAATTAACATGACAACATCAACCTACGAAAATCTTCAACAACTCGCCCAGGACTTCTGGATCTGGCGCGCTGCGAATCAACCGATTTCCAGCGATGACATTCCGCGCATTGAGCGTCCGAATGATTGGGTGCTCGATTGGTCACGAGATGCGATTGCTCGGCGACGAAGCGAACTATCTGAATTCGCGGCGCGCCAGGAAGCGATTGACGCGCGATCATGGCCCGTGGCGCAGCAAGTTGATTACCGCTTAATTGCCTCGGCGATCGCGCGTGTGCATTGGGAGTTGAATATCACCCGCGGGCAGGAATGCAATCCCGGGTTTTACGTGGATCAGACTTTGGGGTTGCTGTTTCTCTCGTTACTGAAACCACCACCGTTTACCGAGGCGCGCAGCCACGCAATCGTCCGGTACCTGCAAAGCTTCCCTGCGACAGTCGCTAACGCAAAAGAAAACCTCGCCGGCAAAGCAATCAGACCTTTCGCGCTCGCGGCGCTCGAGAAGCTGGTAGCGGTGAGGTCTCGGCTAACCAAAGTCGGTACCGAACTTGGCCCGTTCCTGTCCGGTGTGAGCCCGAAGGAATTTAACCAATCGATTACCGATGCGATCAGAGCCCTCGAATCATTTCACGATTGGTTGAATGCTGAGTTGTCAGTGATGACGGAGGAAACGGCAATAGGCCGTGACGCTTACGTCTACTTCCTCAAACACGTGGCCCTCATGCCGTTCACACCAGAGCAATTGCTGGTGATGGGCGCGCATGAGTGGGAGCGCTCAGTAGCGTTCGAGACCTGCGAACAAACTCGCAATCAAGGGCTGTCTGAACTCGACCTGTTTTCCGACCAGGCAACCCAGATGGCGCAGGAAGAATTCTGGGAAGGAGCGGCGCGCCGTTTTCTGGAAGCGAAGAATATTCTCACGGTTCCGGGTTGGATGAAGCACTATCGCAATCTTCCTTTGCCGCCGTACGTCGAGCCACTTTCATTCATGGGTGTGACTGACGATCTGACTTCCGACACCAGGCTTGATGAAGACGGCATCAGCTATATAAAACAACCGTCGCCTGATCTTGATTACTTCTCTCTGTCGATTGCCAAAGATCCGCGTCCGCTGATCGTGCACGAGGGTGTTCCCGGCCATTACTTTCAAATGACGCTCTCGTGGGCGCACGAAAACAAGATTCGCCGGCGCTACTACGATTCAGGCGCCAATGAAGGCATAGGCTTCTATGCCGAAGAGTTGATGCTGCAATTCGGTTTCTTCGACGATAAACCGAGACTGCGCGAGATCATGTACAACTTCATGCGCCTGCGGGCCCTGCGTGTCGAAGTGGACGTAAAACTGGCCATCGGAGAATTCACCATCGATCAAGCCGCCGACTATCTGGAAAAGATTGTCCCCGTCGATCGAGGCACGGCGCGACAAGAGGCCGTCTTCTTTGCGTCATCGCCCGGCCAGGCAATCACCTATCAGATTGGTAAACTCCAAATCACTAAGTTTCTCGCCGACGCGCGATTGAATCAAAAGGAGCAATTCAGCCTGCGGGCCTTCCACGATTATTTGTGGAAGAACGGCAACGCACCGATCTCATTATTGCGTCGGGAGTATCTGGGTTTGAGTGACGAGATTGAGTTGCTCGATGCGCCGTCCTAATTTTCAGATCTCTGTGCATGCTCCCTGGATCCTTAGGCAGCGAGGTGTCGGGCGGAATCCGCAACGTGTTTATTGTTAGAAGGGGTGTAAATTAAATGTGAGAGTCGCCACGAATCGTGTCAGAACCGCGAGCGGTAGCGACCGGATCAAAAAGTACCTTACGAAATAAGAGTTTATGTTGACTTGCGCGTAGGATCCGGTCGCTACCGCTCGCGGTTCTGACACGACGCTGATCGATGTTCCCGGTAGCGCAGCTCTCATTTCTAATTGCACCCTGTTAGAAGCACAAACAGCCCGCGTGATGTGGATCGCCAGTTTCCCCGGCGCCGTCATTGACGGCGCGAGTTTTGTTGATTGCATCTTCCGCGGCGTTCGCGCGAAGCGAGGTCGTGGAAGCAAGCGGCTCGATTTTATTTCGCAACGTCAAGATTGAACCGGCCGAGAAGGGCGGAAGTTTGAACTCGCGGCCGACGTGGCCGTAGAGTCTGGGTGACATAAGGACGCCTAACACGGACGAAAATGCTCGCGGTCTTATGGCAACAGCTCAAAGCTGTCACAGTGTCTGGGACGAATCAATTGAAAGTCACGCCGGTCGAGAGTCAGTAGTCGTTTGATATTCAAGCGTTCCGCTGTGGCGGCAATCAAAGCGTCAACAAAATCCAAATTGGCATCAGCATATTGGCGCAGAATCTCGGCAGACCTTACGTAGTAAATTCAACTTTCAAGCGCAACAGCGGAATTAGTTTTCGCTCCAGCGGAGCGAGATGTTTATAGATAGTGCTACTAACTCGATAACTCGCGCTCCAGCGGAGCGCAATGTTTCCGCCAATGGTACCTGGTGACCGACTTATGTTTCGCCCCGCTGGAGCGAGGAAAAATCTTTTGGAGGTCGCGTGTTCTATAAACATCTCGCCCCTAATGGGGCGAAGAGCAACAATGTTCTGTTGCACTTGATGTTCAGCTTCGGAGGAATTGAGCGAGGCTAACAGGAACGTGGCAGGAATCCAGAGTCGAGCGGACGGCCATCACTAGTTTGTCAAACCCGGCTTCTTGCCGATCTCGGCACGCAGAATTTCATCAGCGCGAGCTGCCGTGTTCCCTGGGCCACCCGAATAGCGTCCCGCCATCGAAAGCAACCACTTTGCGGCAGGCGAGGTCTGTCCTCCGTTTACCAACGGAGTCTCAGTCTTGTCGCCCGGGAGACTGGCTTGAAGCAACTGCAAGACACGACGGCGCTCGTCGACTGGCATTTTCAGGAGTTCTTCGATTTGTTCTTTCCGGATCATGCTCGGCATCTTAGTCCAAGTGCGGAGCAATTAACAGCCTAAGCCCTCGAAAATGTCAGAAGCACTGCCAGTCGGCGGGTGATGTGGATCGTCGGTTTTCCCGGCGCAGTCATCGACGGCGTGAGTTTTGTTGATTGCATCTTCCAAGGCGTTCGCTCCCAGCGAGGTCGTGGAAGCAAGCGGCTCGATTCTATTCCGCAACGTTAAGATCGAACCGGCCGAGAAGGGCCGCAGTTTGAACTCGCGGCCAACCTGACCGTAAGACTTTACGAGTAATTGGCAACTGATTGAGAATCGCAAAATCACAAGCCTGACCCCAATCTTAATCTTGTCTCACATGTGATGTTCCGGCGTTAGCTGATCTGTGTTTTGCCTCATAAATATGGTATAAGGCGGAGATATTGAAGACTGGAACAGCCTTAAGTTTGGCGAGCCAATCAACGCTCCCACTAGCTCAGACGGGATCATTGTCGCCTCCACTAAAGTGGGCAGGTGGGAAACGATGGCTGATACCGTATCTCTTGCCTTACTGGGAAAGCGAACAACACAGAAGGCTCGTCGAACCTTTTTGTGGAGGCCTCGCAGTTTCTTTGGGCCTCCGGCCGGGACAAGCGCTACAAAATGATATTAATCCTCATCTCATTAATTTTTATCGCTGGTTGAAGAAAGGTCTGGTCATAGACCTTGACTTCAAAAATAACGAACGCGATTTTTATCGAAATCGCGAAAAGTTCAACTGGTTACTTCGCACGGGCAGAGAAGATACCAAGGAAGCGGCTTCGCTTTTCTATTACCTTAACCGAACCGGCTATAACGGGCTCTGTCGATTTAATAGCCAAGGGCAATTCAATGTTCCATTTGGGAAATACGAGAACATTACTTATCGATATGATTTTAGGATCTATAAAGCGATTATTCAGGATTGGGTATTCGCGAATGTCGGTTTTAATAAACTTAGACTGAAGCCAACGGACTTCGTATACGCCGATCCGCCGTATGATGTGCAGTTTAGGCAGTACTCGAAAGGCGGTTTCAGCTGGCAGGAACAAGAACAAACCGCCGAGTGGTTGTCAGTACATCCTGGGCCCGTGATTCTTTCGAATCAGGCCACCATGCGTATTCTTGAACTCTATCAAGATTATGGGTTCACCGTCATCGAACTAAATGGTCCGAGGAGAATCAGCTGTACGGGTGATCGAACGCCAGCTCGTGAGGTCCTGGCACTTCGAAACCTGAGACCACTACCACGTCAGCAATCCTCACTTGCTCTCAGCTCCGTTGTGGTTAAGAAGGCCCTTAAACAAACAGGGAGCGGCGCAAGTCTCAGAAGGGAGCTCACGATGAAGGATTCCTCTTCGGATGAGAAGGCAAAAGCTTGGCTCGCTAGGAACGGATACGAAGATTATGTTGCATTGATAAATCAGGTAGAGGCCGAGTGGAAGGCGAAAGGCAGCAAAGAACGCAAGAATTGGTGGCTAATAATGTCTGGTGGTGTTAATGGACGACCCAAAACAGTATGCGGTCGCGTCTTTCCTGTTCTGGCGGCTTTTCAAGAGCGTCAGGGAAAGGCTGTAACAGAGAATGCCGAGCGCCGAAATGCTAATGAAGTAGCGCCGAAAATCCAGAAGCAAGCGCGTTGGGCGGGAAAAAAGCACCGAAAACGAAGGAAAGGTGGGTGACGATTACACCGTTCAAAATTTTGCGATTATGCAAAGACTACCATGGCACGATTGCCGGTATCAGAAACATTGAGTCAATCATATTCTCTCGGTACATCTCGACAAGAAGCCGCGCCGGGAAAACAGCATCGTATGCTTCCGACTCGCTATAAAAGTGTAACTGTGTGCCATGAACATTGATTTCGTATTTTGGAAGTGACTTGCGCAAATATTGAAGGGTGCCCTGTAGATCTGTATCCATCCCGGTCTTGCTAGCAATCAGCAAAGCCAGATCCCACGGCTTTCGCTTTGTGGCGTCAATATAACCGGTCGTTGGTAACATTCCTGGCACTTCAGTATCGTCAAAACGCACTGGCAATATGTATTCAGTTTTTTCCTCAAATGCTCTTGCTTGCGCACTTTTGCGTTCGTGATTCGTCCATACCTTGCCCGCATAGTGTTTGGAAATGAAGACTACGCAGAACTGCGCGCGCTTTCTATAAATGTCGTCCATATGGGTGTACAAATCCTTTCCCCACAGATCTACTTGTTCATAACGATCGTAGAATACTCGAACACCAAGCGCCGTCAGCGTTGCGGCTACCTGTTCGACGTAGTGCCGATCTTCGCCGGCAAACGAGAGCGTGACATCGTAATCATAATTCGGTTGAGCAATTGGAATCGCGCTAAGCTGACTGTGAAGTGCCAGAAACTGCGGCTCTGAAAAATCAAACGTTAGCACCCGGTAGATGCCATCGGATTCGCGGGCCAAAAAGTGCTGCCATCTCTTAGCAATGTATGTGTGAAGAGTCGTAGGGCGCCAACCCGTCGCCTCTTCAAGCTCCGTGAGATCGAATGTCTTTCCACGCCGATTCAGAAAGAATCGATATGCCCTAACGCTTGCGTAGGTTCGACGTATCGGCGAGCCATGATGCATGGGCAGCATTATACCTCGTTAAAGCTGAGTGACTGGCGGATTTGAGAAGTCGCAGGATTGCCTCAGTTTTTGTGGTAATCTTGCAGACGCCGAAAATATTCGACTTATGACCAAGTGTTCGATAAACAAGGGCGATGCGGTTCAATGGCTACGAAATCTTGGAGCTGCTTCAGTCGATCTGATTGTTACAGATCCACCGTACGAATCACTCGAAAAGCACCGTGCTATCGGGACTACGACTCGACTGAAACACAGCAAGGCTTCAAGTAATGAGTGGTTCGAAATATTTCCAAACGCGCGATTTGAAGAGCTGTTTTCCGAGTGCTTTCGTGTCCTCAAAAAGAACCGCCATTTCTACTTGTTCTGTGATCAGGAAACAATGTTCGTTGCTAAGCCAATAGCTGAGGCTGTTGGATTCCGTTTTTGGAAACCGCTGGTCTGGGACAAACAAAAAATCGGTATGGGGTACCATTACAGGTGTCGTTACGAAGTAGTACTCTTTTTTGAAAAAGGAAAACGCAAGCTGAATGATTTGAGTATTCCCGACATAATACAGGCATCGCGAATTCATAATGGCTATCCGGCAGAAAAGCCCGTGGCCGTATCCGAAACATTAATAAAACAGAGTACCGATCTCGGAGAGTTGGTAATTGATCCATTCATGGGGTCCGGCAGTGTAGGATTAGCGGCGTTAACGTCGAAACGCCAATTTATGGGTAACGACTTATGCGACGAAGCCGTGCGCGTATCCAAAGCGAGATTGTTCGATCACATTGCCGGAAATGGGAACGGAGCCCAATTACCGTCTACGCTCGCGGAAGTTAGGGGAAATAGGAAGGGACGCCATGGCGCAAAATAAGGGTTCAAGAAAAGCCTTTGACTGGTTGAGAACACAGAGAGCAGGCACCGTTGTTCCCTATAAAGACCTAATGGAGGCTGCTGACTGGTCTAAAGTTTCGCTAAATACCTACCTGAGCAAGAGAAAGTTAGCGCCATTTCTCCAGAAGCTTCAGGGTGACAAGCTGAAGGTGCTTATGGATGGCAGTGACATCACAGAAGCGTTTTTCGATGAGACGTTCACTCAAACCGGTCCTCAAGTCTTTACTGTATCAGCTGGCGACACTCTTACAGGGGAGCTCGGAAAGTATGAATTGGTAGAGCCGTTAGGTTCAGGTGCCATTGCACATGTATGGTCAGCGAAACCTAAGAGTATGGGAGCCCGGGTGGCTGTTAAGATAATGATGCCAACTGCGAACCTCTTACAGGAATCCGTCTTGCCAAATGTTAGGGACCGATTCCGCAGAGAGGCACGAAACGGAAAGAATCTCAGCCACCCGAATATTGTTCGCTATTTAGACGTTGGTCTTTATGAAAAGGTTCCTTTTCTCGTGATGGAGCTGGCAGAAGGCACAGTCTCCGCTCGAATCAAGGACTTCCGCCAGCTTTCGGAAAGCGAGTCTGCGAAAATCGTCCATTCCTGTCTCGACGGGCTCGAGTATTTACATGGAAAAGGATCTCCTCACCGGGACATCAAACCTGCCAATCTTCTTGAATTCGCGGACGTCGTGAAGCTAGGGGATTTAGGAATCGTCAAGTGGAGCGATTATGATCCCGCCTTTACAAAAGGCGGCACAACGACAAGGCAGTCAATGCAACTGGGGTCGTGGTTTTACATGGCGCCGGAACAACAGGAATCTCCACACGATGCCATTCCACCATCGGACATATACTCCTTAGCTGTTACTTGGATCGAAATGTTGTCAGCCAATTTACCCTCTCCGCAGGCGACCATAGCCGGTGCATATAAACTTCCAGCTATCAATCCCCAAATTGCCGAAATAATAAGACGAATGCATTCATATAACCCCAGTGAGCGACCTACCATTCCGGAAATTCGCGAAACAATGAACGCTGCCTACAACTAGAAACAAAACCCCAAAAGAAAATAAGAGGGTGAGAGCAAGAATACGGTAACCGATCGGGGCAGGCTTGCGATTATGCGATTCCCGAGCGCGTTATCCAACCCGAAGTTCCCTTTTGCTGACCCCGCCCTTAACCCAATCCCGATGCATCGGGACTCCGCCTCTCCCCGAACACATCGAACTCCATCGCGACCGCATGTGGCGCCGCGACGAAGACCTCCGCGTTGACTCAGCTATTGACGCCGAACGTTTCATCGCAGACGTGGGCTTTGCAAATACGCTGACAGATGCCCGTCGCGCCGGTCCATCGTTGTCATCGCGGTTCGACTCACAGAGAATCGCAAATTCCGACGCCTGACACCATCGGCATATTTCCCGTTTATTTGATACAATCGCGGCGCAAGAAGGGTGGCATCACAGTGACAGAACGCGGCAAGGTTCACAGCGGAAGCATCGTCCTGAACGAGCCAATCGATCTGCCCGAGGGCACCGAAGTTGTTGTCCGTATCGAGCCGGTTGTGCACGAGCAAGCAAGCGCCGTGAACGGAAATGAGTTTGAGAATCTGCCCTTCTTTGGGATGTGGGCAGATCGCGATGAGATGACTGACAGCGTTGCCTGGGTGGGAAAGGAGCGCGAGAAATGGCAGCAGCGCCTCACCCAGCAGCGCTAATCGATTCAGACGTTCTGATCGACGCTGCTCGCGGGCATCTTGAGGCGAGGGCTTTTCTCAACGACCAGAATCGAGCTTTTCGCGTTCAGATCAGCACTATCTCCGCAATGGAGTTGATCGTCGGCTGCCGAAATAAAATAGAACTCAGCCAAACCAGGCGCTTTCTTGCACCTGTCCGGATTCTCCCAGTTGACCCAAATATCTCGGACAAGGCTTACGATTTGATCCAGGGGTTCACTCTTAGTCACGGACTGATGATTCCTGACGCGTTGATTGCTGCCACGGCGCTTGAGAATGGACTGACTCTCATGACCAAGAACACGCGTCACTTTCAGATGATTCCTAAACTTGAAGTGGTTCGTCCGTATTGATTGGAGCGGGGCGCCATGACTACTCCGCCTCTCCCCGAACAGATCGTGACCGCATGTGGCGGCGCGACGAAGACCTCCGCGTTGAATCAGCTATTGACGCCGAACGTTTCATCCAAGACGTGGGCTTTGCAAATACGCTGACAGATGTCCGTCGCGCCGGTCCGTCGCTCCGACATCGCGGTGTGCGGTCGCCGCGATGTTAGTTTGCCTCGCAAATCCAGAAGGACGAAGAGACGCAGCTCACTTGGTACCTCAAGGACGAAGTCATGCGCCGCGGCCGCGACACAATTCATCGACCCCGAAAGGGTCGAATTCAATTTCACGCTTCAGCGTGAAAACAAATCATGTTGATTCGTGCTCCGTGGGCGGTGCCGACGCTTCAATTGCAGGGCTACGCCGTGAAAACCTGCGCCCTCCCTAACGGTCGGGCTACTGCCCCGGGCCCGTAACTTTGCGTCCATCATCAGACCGCCGGTGTAGACAATGGCCCAGGTGGGATTACCGCTCCGCAGCAAAAAGTGGACCTCAGTGTTTGCGTTGACGGCGTAGATGTTGGGAGCTTGTCTTAGCATCACGCCTTCGATCTTCGTGCCGGGAAGCCGGTAGTGTAGCTTCGCATCCTGATCTTCCGGGCCGGCGAAGTTCTCCACGGAACCTTCGTCTGAGTCGTAGAACCCCACCAGTGCGGCAAGTTCTTCTTGCGGCACCGGCAGGTCGCGCAGGGTTTTTCTCTCGGGCAGCCCAAGCATCGTGCGCGCGATTGACTCGCCGAGGGCCAGTGACGGTCCCGCTCCACTCCTACTGTTCATCAGCACCTCGATTGTCAGATGATCATCGGGAAAAGTC
>WNFT01003913.1_pt1 | contig 13029 bp, 15 predicted proteins | sample 5400191 | NCBI WGS metagenome assembly WNFT01 (sample SAMN13153359, study PRJNA577476) | soil metagenome | isolation source: 80 cm saprolite under Madrone tree | place: USA:California | collected 2016-06-14
GCAGAACTTTCTCTACGGCATTGAGCCGTTTTTCTTGGTCGAGGGCGATGGAAAGCAGGATGGCTTCCATCGGATTGTCGTGGCATTGATAGGTTGCGGCCTGGGTGTAGTAGCGCACGCGGACAAAAAGACGGTCGAAATGCTCGTGGTCCTCTCTGCGCAACGCTCGGCGGAATTTTTTCCAACGTTCCGCGGCCTGTTGAATCAATTGAACAAATGTAGGGACGGTTCTGCCCATATTGCACCTCGCACTTTCCGTTCAAGCTGATAGGAGCGGCGTATTTTTCTCGCAGGCAAAGGAAAGACAGCTTTCGGGGCCGGATTCGACTTTCACGATGTGACCTGCTTGGTTGCGGAGTTTCTTAAAAAAATCGTGGCGTCTAGTTTTGAACGACGTGGCATCGGAAAAAACGGCGATGGAAAGTTGGAGCGGCACAAGCTGCTGCAAGCCTTCGAGCGCGTGTTCAAACGAAGCCCGCGCCGGGCGGTCTTGCACATCCTCGTCGAAATACAAATCGGGCAACGCTGTGACGATCAGCACGCTAGCGGAAAACTTCGCCAGTTCTTTCGGGACGCGCCGAATGAGTTCCGTTAGTTGAAAGCAGGTGAAGGCGCGGGCAATGCGAATCAGATTGTTGAACGCGGATGGTTCGAGACCGCGTTCCCTGGCGAAGCGGGCGATGAGTAGTGGACTGATTTGATTCGCACCGTCTAAATACAAAATCCGCTTCTGATGGAGCAAAATCCTTGGAAGGAAGTAATGCGAGAGCCGCTGGATTTCAGGGCAGCCGTACAAGATGGTGAGGGTGCGTTCGGGGAGAATCCAAGGTTTCGGCGCTGCTGGTTGTTCTGTTTTCCCAGGTTCAATGGATAAGCTCATGATGACGTCCCCTCGGCCCTCGATGCTGGTATGATAGTAGGCGAACAAAAGGCGAACGTCAATATTCGACGGGATTATCCCCGTGACGCAACTAGGTAAATTGGGGACTATTCCTGTAGGTTTTCAAAATTAATGCAACTTGTTTCACGGTTAGTGCAACTTCGTATCAAAATTAATGCGACTTCTTCAGTCTTCGAGATTTGGCGGACTTCATACGCGGTGTAACGCGCCCCTGAGGTAGGCGATGGTGTTAGGCAAGCCGGAGTCATTGGTGCCACGCTTGGGGCTCTTATTGCCGCACTTTTTGTGCCGCGAGGAATCGCTAGACTAGGTGGCTGTGGGAAAAAGGGATGGTTAGCGAGGCCGGTGGGGATCGAACTAAAAGTGACGTTGACAGCGCGCAAGGTATTGATTCCGCGACGCGAAGGTCCACAAGGCTGCTGGCCGAGATAATACCAGGCGCGACCATCCCAGATTTCGCCCAGGCGTTGAAACTTCTCTGACATTTCGCGGCTTTTATCAGAATCGTACTGGCGAGCCGACATTACCAGGATGATCAGATTGATGAAGGGCCTAAATTCGCCAGATAAATGCGACTAGACATCAGGAACCAGATTGGGACCGTCGACTGAGATGCCCTCCAAACGATAGGCCGAAAAGCGTTTCCGCCGTGGGTCGGCGTTCAGGCAGGCTAGCTTCACAAGCATCAGTCTATACAGGTGAGGGTCGCAGGTAGCAACCACGAACTGCCTACCCGCAGTCGTTGTTAATGCTCGAATCGTATCGATAAATGCATTCGAGTTTAGGTCGTCCATGTTCTGAACTGGATCATCCATAAATACACTAGTCATTTTCGACCAGCGCTGTTGTAGAACGTTGCTGAGGAACACGCTGAGCGCCAGCACGTTGGCTTGTGCTTCGCTGAAATAACGCAACGGCGCAACGCCCTCGGGAGGGTGCTTGACGAACCGAACGAGGGAGTCAGTAACTTCGGCAGTGATCCGAACCTCTTCTTTCGCAGGGTCGACAGTGGCTTTGATATTTCCAAAGATTGGGTGAGCACTGAAACGCTTGTAGAGATTACTGATAGAAGGACCGTAGTTCTTAAGTTGCCAGTTTTCCGCTTCATGCCGAGCCGAAGTTATCATTTGAGACAGCGCAGTAAGGTGTATCTCCCAATTGCGGTCTAAATCCCGAGACCTCTCAAGGTCTTGACGCTGCGAATTCAGTAACTCAATCTGATCCGAAGCTGCGTTCGCCTCGCGGCGCGCCAAGAGCCAACTGGTCAGCTGCTTGGCATTCTCGATCTCGGCGGCGAGCCCTTTCAAGCGATTAAGGGACACAGTAGCCTCAGTCCGCGCCTCGGCAATTGTTGCAGGATCGAATCCTTCTATTCTTGATGCGCTTGCTCTTAGTTGTTCAGTTTCAAGGGACAAAGCCCTAAGCTGCTGTTCTTTGGTGGATTTCTGTTTTCCTAAGGACGAGAGCTCGCCCTGAATATTAGTGATCTTACCTTCGCGAACGGCGCGTTCTTGCTCGGCGGTCGGCATGTCCTGTCTCACGGCTGTAAGTTGGTCCGCAGCTTCTCGTTCTCTATCCGAAATTTCTTCCGTGTTTGCCAAGGACACCGAATGGAGCAGTTGCGATCTTAGAGAGGTAAGCTGTGAGTGTTCTTGCCGAGCCAGCTGCAGTTTGCCGTCAATCTCTCGCCTCTGTTCAGCTAAAAATGTCACCGCAGACTCGTATTGAGAATATTCACCTTTACGGACTGCGTAAGCCGCGTCAATCTGCGCGAGTTCGCTTGCGCGTTCTTGCAACTGTTTCTCTATGGTACCTCGTCGAGAGCCGACTGTGCTTTGGTCGACCTCCTGATCACCAAAACCGGCCTCTATTGAGAGTTTGCGAATCTCGGCCAAACTGGATTCGATGTCAGAGAGGCGGCGGCGATTCGACCGGATGTTTGCGGCTGCGCTTGCAATTCTTTGGCGAAGCTGGTCCTGGGTATCAGTCACCAGTTTGAGGCGATGCCGGAATGTCTGCCCCTCTTTTTCCATCCGGGCCAATTCCGGTGGATCGGCTTCCAAACTGTTATCCACATGGCGTCTCAACTCGTCGAGCGATTCATAGCGTTGCCCGCACAGTGGGCAGGAAGGTTCACGAAGGTAGGTCCGCAAGCTCGACAACAAGCTGCGGTAATCTTGCAAACTGGATCTACTAGCGGCCAGCGCTTTAGCGTTGGCATCCAGCGCCGCGAAGATCTGAGCGTATTCCTGATCGGCAGTGGCCAGTTCGGCTTCTAGCTGGGCTATGTCAGCTTGATTCACTCCCACTTCGCTCTGAATGCTTGCAGCTTCGTCGCGGTATCGCGCGGCCTCGTTCACTCGACCTTGAAGGCCATAAATCATGTGTAGCTGCTCTTGAAGAGTGGCAGTCTCCGCTGCCAAGCGCTTCTTGGAGGAAAGCAGATTCGCCTCGTCTTGTCGTCCAGCGTCCCTTTTTCCTTGCTCGCTGTGCTCCTTTGCAGCAACTTCTTCGAGCTGCTGAGAATAAGTTGAAATCCTGCGCCTAACTTCAGGTTCCGAGTTGCCCAAGTCTTTCAGCTTCTGGAAAACGCCAGCCGCACTGTTCAAGGACTGAAATCGGAGCCTAAGGTTAGCGAGTTTTTCATCCAACTGTCTTCTGAGGATCTCTTCGCTTTGCAATTCACCCTTGAGATATTGGTCGCGTGTGTCAAGGGCGAGCAATTCGGCACGTATCTCGCGCGATTGATTCTCCTGTTGATGGAGGAGAGCATTGGATCTTTCCACGAACGCCAGGTCTTTGAGACGCTTGTCTAGATTTGCGGATGTCACGCTTTGCCATTGTTCGGCAACATCCAGGAATGCCTTCACTTCCTCGAACAGAAGCGGACGACTAAGGGGAATTTGCGAAATTTCTGAACCAAACGCTACCAAATCACGTCCGATAAGGCTAAGAACTTGCTCGATTCGGCCGTCAAGCTCTGCCCCTGCAGGCGAGTGAACCAATTGAGATGTGAAACGCCGAAGGTCACCCTGTTTCAACTCAATCTGTTGCGCTAGGTCCGAAAGTTCACTGTTCGCGTTCGCCACGGCCTTCGTGAACTCCTCTCGAACGTCGTTAAGTTTCTTTAAGAATTTCGCATAGTCTTGAGTCCCAAGCAGGTATGAAACAGCGGCATACCTTTCATCTGGTCTTTTCGAGAAGAACCTCCTGAGAGTGGCTTGCGCCAAAAAGTTGCTGCTCCGAGTGAGATCTCGAAGATTCCCAATATTGAGGTTGCGTGCCTGCTCACCCAGTATGTCAATCAGCGCCAATCTGTTGTCGCCGTAGGCTCTCTCTTCGAAACGCAACGATCGGTTGCCGTCCAGGCCAATTGAGCGGGATAAGGTGACAGTGGTACCCGCGGATTCTAATTGGAGATTGACTGCCGCAACGCCGTCCTGCGAGAACAGATTGATGAACGGGGGCCGGCTATCGCCTTCGGCAGCGATATCTTCTATGTGTTCCACTTCCCCCAGTAGAGCCCACTCCAGGGCGTCGAAGACCGAGGTCTTTCCAGTTCCGTTTCTCCCGTGAATGAGCACCAGGTCAGCGGACAGGTCGATCTCCATTTTGCGGATTCCGCGAAAATCCTTAATTGTGAGTAAGCGCATTTTGTGCGGCGCCTCTTCAGAGGCGGGTAGACTTCTACTGTAAGCATCAAGTTTAGGTTCGGGAATAAGCGCAGGCGGCTGACTGCGGGCCAGCACCGACCGGGCATGTTCCGCAGATATCCATTTAGAGAAAGTGTCTATGAGTTGGGGATCGTAGCCCGCGTTCTTGATCCCGTCGAGAACACTCACGAGTGCCCTAGGCGAAGCTAGCGTGCTAGAAGCAAAAGTGAGAAAAGGCCATGTTTCGATTGCCGCACGATAACCACCTGAACCGAGCACGCAAACGATTTTCCGGCAAATCAGTGCGTCCCGAGAAACACGATCTATATTTTCTAAAAAGGCGGACTGATTCTCTTGCTGCAGGAGGAGGACGAGATAAAGATCCCGTGGTAGCGTGTGTGCGCTCTGTCGGAAATCGGCAATCCTCTCCTGCCATTTCAGCCACGAGTCAAGCAGGGACTCGGATGGCGCGACCAACGTGACGAACGCCAGGTAACACATACTTCGCAGAGCGGCATCACAATCGGCCACTGGAGCGGGTGGCTCAAAGAGAGATTCCCCAAACCCCATGACCCTTATGGTCTCGATTAGCCTGGGCCGTTCAGATCGCTTGTCCAAGTCGCTCCTTCAAAAAGTCCACAGCATCGGGCTTAATTGGTTGGTTTAGAGATTCTGCCAAAATGGACCGAAAGTGTTTGAAGAACCGTGTACCGTCCTCCGTGATTGCGCCCGGCTGCGTTGAAAGGTCAGGACTTATCGCTGCGAGCGCAGTCTCATCCTCAGCAGAAAGCGCACCCACGTGAGGCTGGATCTCCTCCGCGACGTTGTTTGTCGTATTGAGATAAACGACTGATGACCGTGATAGAATTATGAGGACCCTTTTCCCGACGATTTCGCCCCAAGGGTGAGTATCCAACCATTCGAAATACTTCTGAATGAGATACACGTGCGAACGCTGGGCGTTTCCGTCTAGCACCACAAACTGAAGCTCAGCGCAGGTGCCAGTTCGAACCTGAGAATCGTGACCCATTCCGATCTCACCAATCAATGCAAGCAGGGAGCACGCTGCCGCCAATTCGACGATTGCTTGGCCGTGGCCGTCGCTACGCCACAATGGAATTGGCAGTTGCCATGCATCCGGGTTCAGTTTTGGACGCGAGCACGGAGCGTCGAAGCCCAGAAGCAAGAGATCAAGCGCTTGCCCTACTCGTTCCGGGTCTGAATCGGCTACTGCGCTGACATGATCACGAACCGCTGCGTATTCAGGAATCAGATCGACTGTCGACGCGAAACGAGGATCAGTCTCTGCTAAATCGTCGGTCCACCAGTCGGTGAATACCTTAGAGATCGGCGCAGTGTTGCGGGGAACACCCAGATCTCCTTCGTCGTTAAACTTTGCGACAATGGCTTCAGTCAAAGGGATTCGGCTGGCACCTGCTTCCCGTGTGACTCGCCAAGGTAGAACAAACCCGAAACGATGAAGGCTAGGCCCATCCTCCCTAAACCTCGCACGCATTAGGCTGCTGTTTAGACCCTCGACTGCGTAGGTGCCCGGAACACGTACCAAAGGTCCGTCCGCGGGAATTGACTGCCAACGCCCAGCTCTATAGAACACGGACGAGCGGCCATATCCTCCATCTGCGCGGCCATGCTTGTGAGAAGCTGAGTTGACAAAAGCCACAGCACTGTCGGCGGTGTTCAATGTGGCTCCGCCCCGGTTCAGGAATCTGTCGGCAAAGTCCAAGAACGAAGCGTGTTCAGGCGAATCGTTGTACTGAGGAACAAAAAGCATTTGAAGATTGAAGCTTGTATTCAATCCGGTGTCGGGAGCAGCTTCGAGAATTTGATCAAACATGTTCCTTTCGCCGGCGGCAGCGATGCAATCGAAGCAAATGAGCAGCGAAAAAGAGAGCGCAGTCGGCCTTGGGGTCGCGAAGACGAATACGTCCTGGCCGCGATACATGACCTGAGTTGCCGCTTCCGGAGGGCTGGGTCGAAGTTTTGGTTGAAGAAATCGAAGAAGCTGGTCGTTTGTTTTTATCCAGATCGCACAACAGTTAACGAAGAAATGTGGATCTGGGTGCTTCGCTTTAATCGCGGCGGGGTTTGCCGAAGAAGCTAAGAGCTCAATATATTGCGCAGCGGTTAACCATTCGAGCCCAGCTATAACCACGGTGTTGGAAGGACAAGCGGTTGAAGCGAGCATCTCTTCTGCGACAGAAAAAGACTCAAAAGGGAGCGTGAATTCAGGAAAGATAACGAAATGGACTCGTGGCATGCCCTCAGGCGTCTGAAATGCGTATTGCAAGGAATTTCGGAATATCGCTGCCGCGGCTTCGCGGCGTGCCTCAACGATCTTGAATGGATGCCCAGGGGTGATGGTCAGATGTGGTTGCGCGAAAACCATTCCCAGCACGTCAGCATTCGTGAAATCAAGTCCGACCGGAATTGGGACTAGTGAAATGGCCATGGATAAATAACAAGATACAGCTCCGCAGTCTATATCTCAAAGCCTTGGAACCCTAATTCCGACGATTGCCATTTCGGAAGGCACCAGTTTGCTCCAGAAATTCTGGTGTCGGTTGTGTGTCAGTTGGGTCGGCAAGTCTGGGCGTAACCAGGCACATTTCCGAGCACCTGTCGAGCGATCACGCGATAGCTTTCGTATCCTCGCCAACTAGGAAACGAGTGGGAATGTCCAACCTTCTTATTGGCTGTGCTGCGGGGCGAATCAATTCCAAAGTGAACGGTAGGACCAACAAATTCGGATGGTTGCGGGCCCCCGCAACTCTTCCTCGTAGCTTTATCGCAACAATTCCGGCACGCATGTAGGATTATCGCAATTACTGTGACACGAAATTGCAGTAATTCTGATACGAACTCCCGCAAATTCTTTGGTTCCAGCAATTGCAATTTCGCTTAACGTGGCATGCTACAGTTCCCTTTTGGAGTATCGGGAGGGGAGATGGAATCTCAGACTGGCTGGCGGCATAGGTTTCTGGAATGGGCGTCTGGACATGCGCTGTGGGAAGTTGCAAGACACTTGGCTATCACGATTGGTGCTGCGTGGATCGGCAGTTACGGCGTGGCGCGTCTGATGCACGCCGCGATCGATACGGCAGCCAATGTGTTTCTCCTGTGCCTTGGGAGCTTAGGAGTTGGATGGGGAATAGGGCTTCTACCTATCACGAAAACCGGGAAATTGTCGATTGTGCGGGACACCTTGAAATCCAGATGCGACGCCCTGATCCTTGGATGGAAAGAACTAGACAGAGATTATCAAAATGCACGCAAGAATGAATACGATCCTGTAACTCTGCAAGATCCAATGTCGCCGGTATGGGTAAGTTCTGAATGGAAAGTGTGGCCGTATAGGATAGGGGTACTCCAAGGAAAAACTAACACGTTGCGCGAAGACTTAGTGAGAGAAGGAATTGAGATTGAGGAATGGGATTCTCGAATGTCGATGCCAAAATTGCTGCACGAGCTGGAAAAATATAAATTAGAAATCAGCTAACCTGCCCTCTTCCGCGTGAGTTGCTCCACTTCCAAACGGAATGAGGGTTAGCAGTTATCAATCGTAGCATTCATTTTGATTGTGAACCGCTTCCAGACCTCGGCCGTCAATGCGTTGGCATTCAAGTCGTCTCGATATTTGTTGATCACAGTAGCCATCAGCGCGTGGAACTTTGTTGCGTGGACAGTGTGAGTGCCGGCGTCAAACAACGGTTTGCCGTTCTGCCGTGTAATCTGCCAACCACCTGTCGTCTCTCCTTGATGCAGTATTCCGCACCGGACATTCTTGTGGAACTGTTTGGCGTAGGGCTTGAACTCCTGAAACAAGCCTTCCCGATCAAAGAAGTGGCGGAACGCTAGTCCGCTTTTGTTGTCCGATGAGGGCCACCCCTGCCGAAAAGTCTCGTAGGTTTCGATCAGCAAGCACGACAGGGCCATAATCGAAAAACCGTTCTTCTTGTCAGCACGAAGAGCTAGGACAGGCTCGATATACCTCTCCCGAAGGCGCTCCCGGAAGAACTCTGCAATCTTGCCTTTACTTCGTTCGCCCTCAGCTTTCCAAGCCTTGTAGTCCGCGACAGTGACATGGCCGGTGGATGTGGCGAGGGACGTTTTCCAGCAGAGGACAGTGTCATCCGGCATGGTCTCCGCTCCTAGGGCAGAGCTAAAGCTTGAATGGAAAGGGGCTTGGCGGGTGGTTCAGCACATCTGTTTGTTTCAGCGCTCTGACGTACTGCACGACTGTATGAGTCAAACGGTCCGTCTCCGGGTACAGTGGATCGACCGGATACGCCCCGCGCTGCACCGCCCGTATAACGTGATAAAGGTCGTGACCGAACTGAATACGTTGATCCTGGGTAAGCGTCTGGACCTTTTCTAACTGACTCAACAGTTCGGCAACGTGACTCGAAATGGGCTTTCCTGGCATCGGCTATCCTTTTTTCAAGCGGGGGAACCGACGAATGCCGCGCCGCACGATTTCAGTGACGCCATCCATTGCTTTGTCCACTGCTGCCTCCACAGCCTCCACCTTCCGGCGCTTGCGCTGACCCTTGCTCCTGCCCTTGAACGCTTTGAGCCTGGACATTTTCTTCGCCATCGCTGTGACTCCTCTCGTCCGCCCGGACAGGAGCGAATTCTATCACTTCCACTACCTGGATTTTCGGCAGAAGCGCCGCTACCATAGTCACCCACGACTTCGTTCGATGAACATTCCACCCATTCGCGTAGGAACCTCCGCATTTACTGCTGTTGGTTGGCCCGGGACGTTTTATCCGAAAAACTTAAGGCCTGCGGACTATTTATCCTACTACGCGCAGCACTTCGACACTGTAGAGATTGACTCAACCTTCTATGCAACTCCGAATGTGAGTGTGGTGCGCTCCTGGAATGCCAAAACCCCGGAGGGATTTCTTTTTGCGGCCAAGGTGCCACGGGAAATAACACACGAGAAGGTGCTTGAGAACTGCGACCAAGAGTTCAAGACATTTCTGACGACAATGGAGACTCTCGGAGAAAAACTGGGGCCTCTTCTGTTTCAATTCGGCAAGTTCGACAAATTCGCGTTCAAGATTCTTGACGATTTTCTTGTGCGGTTAATTCCGTTTCTGAGAAAGCTCCCGAAGGATCGGAAATTCGCTGTCGAGATTCGGAACAAGAATTGGTTGGTCCCCAAATTTGTTGATGCACTGCGGGAATATAGCGTCGCTCTCGCACTGATTGACCAGAGTTGGATGCCCCGTCCCTGGGAGATGAAAGACCAATTTGATCTGATTACTGCTGATTTCACTTACGTTCGTTGGCTAGGGGACCGGAAAGGGATTGAGGAAAAGACGACGACATGGGACAAGGTGATTGTTGATCGGCAAGGTGACCTGTTTGAGTGGGTCGATCTTCTCAAGAAAGTGCATGAGCGGCGCATCATGATTTTGGCATTTGCCAACAATCACTACGCCGGACATGGCCCTGCGACCGTCGAGTTGTTCCGTACCCTCTGGGGAGCTGAGGAGTTCCCCAAGGTGCATAGCCCTCGCCGAATCGGACCTCAAAGTTCCCTCTTCGATTAGTCGGTTCCGCGCGAAGGGCTACTTGGGAGCGGATAGTTGCTTCTTGCTGGACTTCGCAGGCGAGGATTTCTTCCTTAGCGGATTGGGCTTATCGGGAACCGGCGCAGGCTGTGTGACCGGAGGAGGAGGCGATACCGCGAAGACGCAGGCTCCCGCGTCATTCCGATAATAGTTCCGTTGGCAAGGGTCGGGCTGCTTGGTCTTCGCCTGAAAAGATGCCCAGCCCAAAGCGAATCCAGCAAAAGCTAATAGGAGGGTTGCCCATTTTCTCCACTCGTCATTAGCGGCTCGTTGTGCGGCTTGAACTTCCCGTTGAAGTCGCTCGTATGTCGGGTGGCGCAAAGCCCAATCGCCCGTGGTATCAGCGAACCACCAGTCATCGTTTTTCGTTTCGTCGTATCTCGTCGGTTTGTCCGGGACTAGCACGTGAAGCCTTCTTGCTTTCGCGACGAGTCTGTCGGACGCCGTTACATAGTTCGGTTCGTCGATCTGATTTTGATAGTGGTGCCACTCGGCATATAGATTTTGCGCGTCCACGTCCCTCTTCTCGCGCCGCGCCTTTTCAATCTGCGGAACATACTCTTTCCGCAGTTTTCGGTGAGCACGCGAATCCTCTATGCTTACAACCCAATCGCGCAAAACGGGGATTTTTCGCAGCTGCTTACGTATCCATTTCCACATAAGTAGCGAGATTGTCTCGCAGATTTCGAACTTCGGTCAACGCCCTGATCTCGACGGCTTTCTTTTCCTCATTAGAACGCGGCATCAGGAAGCCTCATGCTGATACTATTTAATCATGGAGAATACGAAACTCTCAGGTAGCGACCGCAAATTTGCGGTTGTGAATGAGTCCAAAGCTCGAATTGACGGAGCTTGGGTGCTTCATCGAGTCGAGGAGCGCAAGGCAGAGAGACTTGTACGGTCCTTCACTGTTCGAATTACTCAAACGCAAGCGGCCAGACCAACAGCGAAACACGACATTGTGCGATGGTGTGAGTTGTTTGGCGATAAGGTGCCAACTGACGGAGGAACAGTCGATATTGATCTTAACTACGTGCAGAAATTGTGAGCGTTAGAGTCTTGCTTCCCAACAAAGGCTCTCGAACTGACGTGCAACCTACCCGTGCGCCAATACCCGACAAGGTGGCCGCACAGCTTCTCTATGAAGCTGACCACACGTGCTGTATTTGTAGAAATAAGAAGTTCGATGTCCAGGTTCACCACATCTCGGGGCGGATGGACTCCAGACCTGCTAACCTGATTGTTCTTTGCCTGAATTGTCACAGCGAAGTCGAGCGAAAAGGAGGGCTCGGCAGAGTTTACTCCCCTAGTGAGTTGCAGCGTTACAAGGAATCATGGGTACGTGAAATCGCAATGAGAAGGAAGCACGCAAAGGCGCTGGACCAATCTCTTGTGTTGTTTGAGGTTAAGCGTCTGACATACAGGTTCCAAGCTTTAGATTTCCAAGACGAGCGGCGTGCATTGGAAATTATGCGACAAGTTCTACTGTTTGGCAGATTCAGCAGTCACGAAGTCAAAGAAGACTGCGTTTCCTTCGTCTATGAGACGGCGAGCTGGTTGATGCGAGGATTCGGGTCCGAGAAATTCGTTTCTGAGCAGTCCGGAGAATTCGTCTCTCACCAAACTTCTATTTTGATGGAGTGCTCACCAATCATTACCCTCGTAGCACCGTCGCGAAAGCCGTTGACCAAGCGAGACATCGACCTGCTCAAACATGTCATCAATGTGGCGGGTGAGATTGCCTACTCCGTTTGTAAGTACATGCAGAACGAGGAGACGGCACAGCATGCAATTTTTGCATTGCACGATCTTCTGCGCTTTGCAGTTCTGAACGATTTAAGCGAATGCGAGGAAGCCGTATTACAGGAGTTCGCACAGTGTGAACGGATTTCCCGCGAGCAACATTTCGAACCAGCATTGAAGCATCTCGATTTGTTGAAAAAAGACGCTCTCACCTACAGGCAGAAGCAGCGCAAACGCAACACGAAGGCGGTCACTTGAACGGGCAGTCCGAGGACCATGTAACGCGGCTCCCGTTGTCCTCGAATCTCACAAGGGTCACTTTCCCGTATCCACCGTGCAGCGTCAGCAAAGAAGGTATAATCCTGGACAGCCTTATTATTTTTTCCGGTATCTCGCTGGTAGAGAGCAATAGCGCGTTTCGGGCATCAAACAATTCCGCATACTTTCTGACTTGATAGATATCATCCAGTTTGATTGGACCAGTCTTTACCTCAACAACTACAAATTCCCTCAGCGATGAGGAATCCTTTTTCACAAAGCCCGTTATGTCCGGCGCTGCTTCTTTGAGAAAAGCAAAAACCAACTCGCGGTAAGGGTCAATTTGGGATTGAAGGACATTGCTAAACTGTTTGTAAGCGGTCACTTCTAGACGAACGCTGGCGTATTTCTGTTCTAGGAGTCGTTCGAACCAAACCTTCACTGATTCGTAGAGAGCCCGTTCACCTGGGAGATGTGGAGTAGCCATTGTCCGACAAAATTAGACAGAGTCAGTTCTGAAGGCAAGTCAAAAAAAACCGAAAAGCCAAAAGCGGCGAAAGGGGACTTAATTCCACGTACTGTGTAATGTGGGGAATCCGTAACAAGCGTTCAGCTTCGCCGACGTCCTGGCCCCACCTCAGCACACAGTGACCCGGAGCGCGACCAGCGCTCCGGTTGAGCCCTCGTCCCCAGGAGTTCGTCCATCGCATTGACCGCTCGGACGATGCGAATACCGCGCTCGAAGTTGCCCCACCTTGGTGAACAATATTCTGTCGGCGGCTAGCTTTTATGGACGACCTCAATATCGTGGCCGTCAGGATCAAGCACCCAGGTTGCATAATAGCCAGGATAGTATTCGGGACGGGCTTGA
>WNFT01016676.1_pt1 | contig 13026 bp, 6 predicted proteins | sample 5400191 | NCBI WGS metagenome assembly WNFT01 (sample SAMN13153359, study PRJNA577476) | soil metagenome | isolation source: 80 cm saprolite under Madrone tree | place: USA:California | collected 2016-06-14
TTTTGGACTTACTTTTTTCTTTTCTGCGAGCGTTGGAAACTCTCTTCGACGCTGCGTTTTTTTGGCGCGTTGGCGATCGCCGCTCATCCGGCCGCGTTTTTTTTGATCGCGGGCTATTCCGAATCGCTCTTTTTAATGGCGCTGATCGGTTTTATCTACTGGAGCAGCGCCGAAGGCCGCACCGCGAAAATTCTGGCTGCCTTCCACGGAATCGCGATGTCGGCGACGCGAATCGTCGGAATTCCGTGCGCTGCGTTTCCAGTCGTGCGCGATTTGTTTAGCAAAGGTTGGAGCGCCCTGCGCGATCCCCGAGGTTGGTTGCGAAACTATGGGAGCTCGGTTGCGGTGATGAGTGGCGCGATCTTCGGTGCCATTTTCTTCTTCCTTTACTGCCAATGGCGCTGGGGCCGCTGGGACATGTACATGCTCACCCAATCGGCTGGTTGGAACATTGAGCCGGATTACTTGGCGGTTTTTCGTCCGTCCAATTATCGCTGGCTTCTGCCCCAGCTGAATGATCCAACGCAGATGAGCCAGATGTCGATGACCGTCGGCGCGTTGCTCTTGATCGCGGTCGCGGTCGTCGAACTGGTTCCGGCAATTCGACGGCACACGGAACTGAGCACGCGCATCGGGATCTATTTTTGCGCCGCAGTCATCTACTACATCTCGGTCAGCGGCGTCGCCTTACTCGATATGGAGAGCATGCTTCGCTACGAGTTCTGCGTGCACGCGCTGATCGTGCTCGCTTTTTTGCATTTTTTACGTCAATTTCGCCTCCCACCGCCGCTGTTGCGTGTCTTCGGGATGGCTGCCGCGGTGTTGGTCAGCGCCCTCGGGCTGAGTGTGCAGGGTTGGTATGTTTGGAACTTTACCCGCGGGAACTGGGTGGCCTAACGAAAATGAAATCAACTGTCGCAATTATCGGAGCTGGACCGGCGGGATTAACCGCCGCGTATCTGCTTTCGAAAAACAAGGTTGATGTGACCGTGCTTGAAGCAGACCCGATTTACGTCGGAGGAATTTCGCGCACCAGCACCTACAAAGGTTTCCACTTCGACATCGGCGGCCATCGCTTTTTCTCGAAATCAAAAGCGGTTGAAGATCTTTGGACGGAGATTTTGCCTAACGACATGTTGCAGCGCCCGCGCTCGTCCAAGATTTACTACGACGGCAAATTTTTCACGTATCCGCTGAAGCCGTTCGAGGCGTTGATCAAACTCGGCATCGTAAGATCGACAATCTGCGTTCTATCGTGGCTCAAGGCGCGACTCTTTCCCGTCCGCCATCCTCGAAACTTCGAGGAGTGGGTCAGCAACCAATTCGGCAAACGTCTCTTCAACATTTTCTTTAAGAGCTACACCGAAAAAGTGTGGGGGATGAGTTGCAAAGAGATTTCGGCCGATTGGGCCGCGCAGCGCATCCGCGGTCTATCGCTTGGGAGCGCGATCAAGAACGCGCTCTTGCCGCAACGTTCTTCGAATGGCGACCGCACCAAGGTCATCAAGACGTTGATCAATTCTTTCCGATATCCTCGCAAAGGCCCGGGGATGATGTGGGAAGCGTGCGCGGAAAAAGTGAAGGCAATGAGCGGCAAAATCGAAATGGCCGCGAGAGTGAACGGCTGCGCTTATGACGAAGCAAGATCGGCATGGACCGTCCAATTCAAGGACCGCGACGGAAATCAGCACTCGATCGAAGCCGAACACGTGATTTCCTCCGCGCCGATGCGCGAATTGGTTTGCGGGATTCGTCCGGAAGTTTCCGACCGGACGCGGCGGGCGGCGGAAAGTCTCAAGTACCGCGATTTCCTGACCGTGATGCTCATTTTGAAGGAGCGAAACAAGTTCGCCGACAATTGGATCTACATTCACGATCCGAGCGTTAAAGTTGGCCGCGTCCAAAATTTCAAATCCTGGTCGCCCGAGATGGTTCCGGATCGGGACAAAGCCTGTTACGGCTTGGAATATTTTTGTTTCGAAGGCGACGGCCTCTGGGATTCCAAAGATGAAGATTTGATTGAGCTGGCGAAGCGCGAGCTGATCCAGATCGGCCTTTCCCAGGAAGGCGACGTGGTCGACGGAACCGTCGTTCGCCAGAAAAAGGCATATCCGGTCTACGATGACGATTACGCCTTGCATGTGGCCGCGATTCGGCAGGAATTGGACACGCGTTATCCGAATTTGCACCTCGTTGGTCGCAATGGAATGCACAAATACAACAATCAAGACCACGCCATGATGACGGCGATGTTGTGCGTCGAAAACATTCTGGCCGACGCCAAACTTTACGATTTGTGGCAGGTGAACGCCGACGCCGAATACCACGAACAAGGCGACGAAGTTGCTGACGAAAAAAGTGGTTCGGGGTTGCGCCTTGTTCCAACTCGGGTCGACCGCGAGCCCGAGCTGGCTCCCGAAAGTTAACTCGTAACAGTTAAGCTGCTTCCTTTGGGACTCAGTGGTCGGCTCGTTTCACGGGTAATTGAGCGGTGAATCCGACTCCCTGTCCTTTGCTGTCGTAATAGCTTCCAACGATCGCCCTTTGTGTCGCTCAGTCTGAGGGCCTCGGCGGCTATGGCAGTGTGATTTTCCTCGAACCCCGCCTCAGACCGGCTGGTGGTGGACCAAAGCCGACGCTCATCATCGCGTCGCCGTTGCACGAGCCGACGACGACCTATAACTAAGTCGCCGTCGGTCTCCTTACGTCGTTGTTTTGTCGCTGTTTTTTTCGGGAGATTACTCCCTCCACTCACAAAGATCGACCTTTTAGTGAAGGTAAATAACCCCTGTCATTGCTTCCTCAATTCCTTGCGGAATAACCGGCATCGTAAGCGACCCGTTCCCGTTAAGGTTCGCATAAGCACCTGTGCCACCTACAATCTCCCACCTTCCCTTACCTTGACCGGTTGGGTAGGGCGCGGGCATAGAAGTGGCAAATTGACATTGCTGATCAATTATAATCGTTCCGCTATTATCTGATGGTGTCAACGTAACCACGCAATGGGCTCTGATACCATCAACATTAAGGCCAACGGCCATTGTAGAAGTCCCTGAAATTGTAAGGGCTCCGGTTGTGGTAAAGGTTCCCGTTACATTGGGAAATGTCGAGAAATCATATGCCGCAGTGATGGTGACCGGTATGGGAGTGGAAGCCGACGCCGAGGGCACCGAGCCCATCGTGAAGAAGGCAATCACGCACAGCGCGATTGCCGCAGAAGAGAATTTGTTGTGTCGCATAATTAATATCCTTTGTTGATGTGGAACTTTTTGCTTTTATTGTTTTGACCTTCTTTGGCTCCTCGTTGAGAAGTCATTTCTGGCCCTTCACTGATGTACTGCGCGAAAATTGGCCGGCTGTTACGGGGAAAATGGAGATTTTTTGAACAGAAGAAAACCAAGGCAGCGAAGCATCCATCCAGATCGCGCACGCAGAAAAACAGTCTTTGTTGTCTTCGTTGCCTTTTGTCAAAGCCGTCTGGCGAAATCATTAGGGCGCGACCCAAAAACAAATCCGCCCGCCGATTTTTCACCAGCGGGCGGAAACTTGTTTAACGTTTCGAGTCTTGGTTTAGACCGCAATCCAGAAGGCCGACCAGATCATTGGGGCCAGGGTTGTCGCCCGATCACGTCGGCGCCGTGGAGGCCATGGCTTCCGAGTGTGCCATCAGCCCTGAGCGTCAAGCAATTCCAGGTGGCGCCGGGCAGCACAACCGCTGCCCGTACCTGCGCAGCCAACGCCGCGGGTACTGTGAGGGTGATGCGCGATCCCGAGACGCTCACCGGAATCGAGTACTGCAAAGCCGGCTGGCCCGTCAGCGCTGGCCGCCGATCTATGAGTAGTCCGCTGAACGTCGATCCATCCCACAACGCACCGACGTAGAACTCTGCGGGAGCCGTTTGCCCTGGAGGCAACGGGAGCCCCGGAGGGTCTGTCGAATCGTCAGTATTGAGCGCGAAGTGCCAGTCGAATACACCGGGAGATCCCGGCGGGTTGGGAAGCGCGTCGAGCGAGCCGGCGACATCGACAGTGAGCGTCAGCGTGTCAGAGATCGTGATCGAGGCGGCGAGGATGTCGAGAAACGCCGGTGCCTCGTTCCCGTTGCTGTAGAACGCGTCGCCCTGCGGGTCAATGACCGCAGCTGTTTGCGCACGGGCCGTCAACGCGGCGAGTGACATAAGCAGCGCGGAAAGCAGCGAACCGACAATTCTTAGGGGTGGAGTTGTCCTCTTGAATTGGATGTTTTGATTTTTCATAAACTATTTTCTTTTCTTGTTTTGGCCTTCTTTGGCCTCGAAACCTTTCGGGGTCACTTCCAGCCTTTCACTGATGTACTGCGCGAGATTTAGCCGGCTGTTACGCGAAAAATGTGGGAATCGTTAAAGCGTTGAAACGTTAAACCGTTGAATCGGAACCGATGCATTACGGCGCGACCCAAAAACAAATCCGCCCGCCGATTTTTCACCAGCGGGTGGAAACTTGTTTAACGTTTCGAGTGTTGGTTTAGACCGCGAGCCAGCACGCCCAGCTGTAGCAGGGGCGGTCGGCGGTCTATGGCCGCTGGGTAAAGCCTCAGAAGGCCTTGTAGGTATAGCTGTTAAAGGTCCAGGAACCGTTAACCTTGGAACCTAGTGTGACGTAAATCGTGCGCCCATCAGTGGGGATATTATTTACCGTTTTTGAATGCGCCGTCACTATTCCCGAGTTGTAAATATCGGCGCCATATAGCGAACTGCCTACGAAGAGGAAATAGGCGGTGGCGCTACCGGCGCTCCAGCTGAAAGTCACGCTGGAAGAAGTAAAGGTCGATCCCGGTACCGGACTAAGCATTACTGCCAGTCCCGTCGTCGGTGTGGGTGTCGCCGTCGGTGTTGCGGTGGGTGTGGGAGTTGGAGTTGGACTAGGCGTCGGGGTTGGAGTAGCGCTCGGAGTTGGCGTTGGCGCAGGGGTCGGCGTAGCCGATGAATTGAAAGCCTTATAGGTATAGCTCTTAAAGGTCCAGGAATTGTTAACCTCGGAGAGCAGCGTCACATAGATTGTGCGCCCGTCAGTGGGGATATTATTTACCGTTTTTGAATGCGCCGTCACTATTCCGGAGTTGTAAATATCGGCGCCATTGGGGGAGCTGCCCACGAAAAGGAAATAAGCGCTCGCGCTGCCAGCACTCCAGGTAAAAGTCACGCTTGAAGAAGTAAAGGTCGATCCCGGTGGCGGGCTGAGCATCACTGCCGCACCGGTTGGAGTTGGCGTGGGCGTCGATGGCGGAGTAGCAGTCGGGGTTGGTGTTGGGGTTGGCGTCGAAGTTTGTGTTGGCTGGAAGGCGAGAGCCATGCATTGGACGTTCGAAGGAATCGAGGCAAAGGTGCTTCGCACTCTCGCCGGAGTGAATTTATAGATGTTGGGACCCAAATCTGGCACAAAGAGATTGTCCGCGCTGTCAATGACTAGACCAAACTCGTCAATGGCAAAATCCGCCGGGGAGGCAAAGGTAGTTTGCACCCCTTGCGGAGTAAATTTATAGATTGCCTGGCCGAGGCCGTCGAAGTCGCCCCCATCGACCAGAAACAGATTGCCCGCCCTATCAAAGGCCAGACCATTCGGAGTAATAAATCCGGAGGCCAAGGTGCTTCGCACTCCGTCGGGAGTAAATTTATAGACATGACCGTGGCCGGGGCCCACTATGTCGCCCCCATCCGTGACAAACAGATTGCCCGCCCTGTCAAAGGCCAGGCCAACTGGCCCGCTCAATCCGGAGGCAAAGGTGGTTCGCACTGCCCCCGGGGTAAATTTTAGGATGCTGCCGGTGCCCGACTCCGCCACAAACAGATTGCCTGCGCTGTCAAAGGCCAGGCCAACTGGCCAGCTCAATCCGAGGGCAAAAGTGCTTTGCGCTCCGTCCGGAGTAAATTTTAGGATGCTGCCGCTGCCGATGGCGACGGTGTAATCCGTCACAAACAGATTGCCTGCGCTGTCAAAGGCCAGGCCATTTGGGCTGCTCAATCCGGAGGCAAAGATGCTTTGCACTCCGCCCGGAGTGATTTCAAAGATGACGCCGGCTTGCGCGGAAAACCCGGGATCGCTCCCCGACACAAACAGGTTCTGGGCCGGCGCGCTGGAGCAAATCAGAATGATCGCTCCCAAACACATTACCCGGCTGAATAGATGACGCGCTACGCCAAGGGTAGTTTTTGACTTCGTTTTCGTTTCGTTGTTTTTCATGGTGATGGCGCCTTTCACTGATGTACTGCGCGAGATTTGGCCGGCTGTTACGCGGAAAGTTGGGAAGATTAGGAACCGCGGATGTCGCGGATGGATTTTGGCCAGCGTCTAACGCCTGGGCTGCGACTACGGCGCGCTAGGCACGGATGCGTGTTCTTCGCGTGCGCACGGCCCGCAGGGGCGGTGGATACAGAATGAGGCGTGACTTACGAGGTGGTTTCTAGAACCGTTTCGTCAACGCCACATACCAGGTTCGCCCCTTGATATTGGCACTGCTTTCGTCGTAGCCGTTTTCGGCAGCGGCTGCCACGAACGGCGGTTCCTTGTTGAACACATTATTCACACCGAGCGTAATCGTCGCGTTGTTGAGCCATGCCCGCCAGCCACACGGATTGTACTCCGCGGTAGAGACCGGGGTGACATTCTTGTTTTCACCGTTGCTCATCTTCACGTTCTTGCCGCCATCCTTGGCGTACCCGGCGACTTCGCCTTGTGCGACAGTCGCTGGAAAGTTGAACGTGTAATTCAGAATGAAGTCTAGAGTCGTCCATTCACGGATTTTGCGATCTTGGGTGCCAATAATACCACCGCCAGGCCGAGGTTTGAACGAAAAGGATGTGAACTCCACGTTGTCCCAATACTGGCCGATGTAGTGTACGGTCGCACCGGCATCAATACCCTGGAGCCACGACCCGGTTGGCCCATCGTAAAACAGACTCGCGTACCAGCGATTATGCGTAAACGAACCACCGCCGTTTGTTCCCAGGAAGCCGCCACCAAACTTGCCGACGACCTCTTGTTCAGGTCCGCCACGCACTGCTTGAAGCACGGCACGGCTAAGATAGGTGCCGTTGAGTGTCGCGGTCAGCGTACCCCAATCACCATGGCCTAATCTTGAAGTCTCGAAGGTATAGAGTGCCTCGTAATCCCAGCCCTCCTCTATGAGCCGCCCTAGATTTTCCTCCGGAATTAAGAGAAGGACGATTGGGCCGAAGGGGTCATCGGGTCCAGTCGAGGGGCCACGTTTGACCAGACCTGGAAATTGGGCCTCGTGATCTATAAGAAACTGCGGATCTAACTGGAGGGTCACACCGCGGATGTCGATATGGTAGAAGTCCGCGATGACTGTTAGGCCTTGCAGCGGGCTCCACCATTTGGCGGGCGTAATGATCGCCCCATACGTCCATTCATATGCCGTCTCGGGCAAAAGGTTTGGATTTCCGCTAACCAATGTTCGGACTTGCGGTTCGGTGCCTGAACTCCCCCGCGGGTCAAAGACGGCGGGAAATTCTTCTAGAGGCCCGCGAAATAAATCGCTCAAGGTCGGAGCATGAAACGCTTCACTATAGGTGGCCCGCAAAGTCAGCGCTGGATCGATCGGCTGCCACCGAAAGAATACCTTTGGCCTTTCCATAGCACCTAAATCGCTGAAGTTTTCATACCGCTCCTGGTAACCTAATTCCAGGCTGTAGAGACCAGGGCAGTTCCAGGCGGGACTCGTGACCGGGACAAGAATCTCCCAGTAGATGGACCAAACGTCCCGGCTTCCATTGGTCGGTCCAAAGTTGGTCGCGCCGGTGGTTTGACCGGAAGCAGTTAGCGCGTCGGGATTATCGCTGGCGAACTCGCGGCGGTGCTCACCGCCAATCGCGAAAGATAGCGGCCCGGCGGGCAGCGGGAACAGGTCGCCCGTCAATTTGAGGTCTTCCAACTCCAACTGCGTCGTGCCGATGCGATTGGTGGTAACGAATACTTTATCAATCACAGAAGGCCTGTTTATATTTCTTCCGAACGGATTAAAGGCGGTGGCCGGATTTGTGTCGAGCAGGGCAACGCGCAAAGCGTTGTTGTCCACGATTCCGCCGAACCGCTCAACTCGGTAATCTTCGTTCCAACGAAAGCCAGCTTCCCACTCCCACGTCTTCAAGGTTTCCCAGTCGCTAGCAAACTCTCCCATGTTCCCCTTCAGGCCGGAGGTGAAGACGTAGTTTTCTGTCGTGATCTTGTCCGTACGTGGTCCGGCCTCTAACCCGCGATAGCGGACGCCCGTCGTGAGTCCGGTCCCGGCGGGTACAGCTCTTATCTGACTCTCCGGATGGTTCGGGTCAAATCCTCCCGGCGACACATAATCTGGGACTGTGAAAGGATTGAACGCATTCTGTATCGGCACGCTAATGCCGACGGAGCTTATCGAGGACGGATGTGTCGCGTCGGTCCAGACATCTGGCGTAAAAGGAGCTGGCGCCAGGGCGCCGTCCCAAAATGTTCGCGCGTACTTGAAGTCAGCAAAGACCGTCAAATACTTGTTGCAAATATCACGGGTGAACGACCCGTATAGGTATTCACGGTCAACCGGGGCCATTGCCGGTGTGATGTCCCCGAAATTAAAGCCCTGTTGCTCCCGTGGAAGAGCGAAAAGCGGCACGTATTGGGGGTCGGTCCTTACATTCGGAAACGCGTGTGGCGTCGGTGTCAGTGCGCCGTCGTTAAGCCTCGGCTCGTAGACAAAGCGTCCGACGTGACCGGCGAACTGGGTGGCACGGGTGTCACGGCCACCAAAGTCAATGAAGTCCCCATCGTGCGAGATATTGGCATCGCGCGAATAGATCGCCGCGCGGTTGTAGAACTCGGCATACACCACAATGTCCGTCTTGTTGTCGCCGGTGCCGGCGAGGAGATATGCTCTTTCTTCACCCATGTCGTTGGCAAAGCCGAGATTGGTGTTGCCATAGCTAGCGTAAAGCTCAAGCCCACGAAATCGGTGGATCAGAAAGACGTTGACTACACCCGCCACGGCGTCGGGGCCGTAAATGGCGGAAGCCCCGTCCTTCAGGATGTCGATGTGATCAATCAGCCCAAGCGGAAACATGTTGAGATCGACCGTATCACCGGCGAAACCGACTGGCGCTAGCCTGCGTCCGTCCTGCAGCACCAGAGTTTCTTTGGAAAGAAGACCGCGCAGGTTGATTTCGGCGCGGCCGTTACCACCGTTGTTCCTGTTGTCGTTGATCTGCGAGCCAGTAGCCGCGGGCAACGTCTGAACAAAGTCAGTGGCACTGCGCGCACCGAGCCGGGTAATGTCGGCCTTGCGGTAGGTATCGACCGGGTTGGGTCCGACTTCTTCAGCAGTAGGAATGTTTGATCCGGTCACGATAACCTCCACCGTAGTAGCAATGGGTTGGCCAGCTGACTGCGGCGTGGGTGTGACATCTTGCGCTGACACAGCAAGGACCGAACAAAAGACTCCCGTGACGATCGCGAGACACAGACCGGTCTTGGCGCGCAGCTTCATTGGGGGCGGAGCGGGGCTCGCCGCCACGGACAAGTTTAACAAATTTCTCCAGCCCCTAACAAGCCTTGTTTTGAAAGGTCGTCGTTGAGGTTTGGAGTGCCTAACGCTAATGCGGCGGGGTGGGGGCTGCATTCGGCGGAGAAGCGAGCTCATCCTCGGCCGGGAACAGCGTGAGTAATTCCGTTGGAGCCGCCCGCGAATCCTGTAACTGGCCGTCGAAATACACCCGGACAATGAATCCGCCGTAGCGCCGTCCATCAGATGAAGGCATTTGGGTCTTCGGACGTACGTAAGTCGCAGCGAGAAATTTTGGTGTTGCATCCGTCCAGTCGCTTGCAGACGTAAGCCAATGATAACCGACTTGCGCATTAGTTGGCATCATTTTGTTATCCTTCGTTAGGTCGTAGAAGGACACGACCATTCTCACAGCATGGCCATTCGGTGTTCCTGGTCGTGGCTTCACTCCAACCTTGAGATTAAAGTGACTCTGCGCCTTCGGATCGGTTATCTCTGATAGAGTTGTCTCGGTGATCTTTAAAATTGTGTCCTGCGAAGCGCTAATCCGCTGCAAAAGATGAGGGAAGCGTGCGTCCGAATGGAGTGCGCGAAATTCGGGAAGGAACGCGATCCACTGTAACACGCCCGAATGCTCATCGTAGGCAACTTCGAGCCAGTGGAAAGCTTCTTCTTTGTCGCCTAGCGCCGTCGAAACTGCGGCGATCAAAGGCGCCGAGACGTATCGTTTGTCCCTCGCTTGCACAAGCTGCGCAAGAATATTGCGCGCCTCCATCTCGCGGCCCATGCGCGTGTAGGTGATGGCAAGACCGCTACTCGGCACATGCGTTGCCTCCTGGGCTTTGGTGTAGAGCGCAATCGCTTCAGGGAAATTGCCTTTCTCGCGATACGCGGCGGCCAGAACCGAATCCAGATAAAAGTAATTTGGATCGAGCTGAAGCGTCCGCTGACCTTCGATCACTGCGTCATCAATGCGATTATTAGCCAGGTACGCGGCGGTGGCAACGTAGCTCATGATAGGTGAGACAGGATCCAAACTCTCAGCCTCGAGGATTAGTCGAAGACCATCCTTTAGCTCTCCGTGGAAAAGTGAGTGTAGCCCCGAGAACAAGTGAGCCGACGCCGAGTTAGGATCGAGCTGGAGAGCGCGGTTCAACTCTTCATCTGCACGGGCCAGGTCCCAGTCGAGTACACGTTTCGCTTCGCTGAGATAGCAATGCGCCTCAGCATCTTTCTCGTCGAGCGCGATCGCCTTTAAGGCCGCTTCCTTAGACGCCGGGTAAGCGTCGAGTGGTTTTACATAAACATCAGCGAGAAAATACCAGACTTTCGAAATCCCAGTCCAGGCACGGGAGAATGTCGGATCTTTCTCGACGGCGCGCTGAAAGAAGCTGAGCGCCCTGCGCAAATCTTCTTCGCTAGCCTTGTTTGAGAAATAAAGGCCTTGGAGATAAAGATCGTAAACCTCTATATTACGTTGTTGCTCGACGGGAAGCGAACCTGTGAGCTTGACCCTGAGTGCGTCAACTATCGAGCGAGTTATTTCGTCCTGCAGCGCAAAGACGCCCGCCAGCTCACGATCATATGTTTCCGTCCAAAGGTGAAAGCCATTGCGAGTATTAATCAATTCGGCAGTGATACGAACGCGATTACCCTCGCGTCGCAAGCTTCCTCCAAGCACATTCGCAACGTTTAGCTTTTTCCCAACCTCACTCGCGGCGATGCCCGTTCCTTCGAATGAAAATGACGAGGTGCGGCCAACGACACTGAGCCCCTCAACTTTCGCCAGCGTGTGAAGAATTTCCTCGCTTATGCCTTCGCAGAAATATTCCTGATCCTTTGCCTGGCTAAGATCAAGGAATGGTAGAATCGCGATACTTTTTTCCGGAGGATTAAACTGGGATCCCCTGAAAAGTTCGCCGCGAAATAACCAAATGGCAGCCGCGCCTATAAGAAGACCGGCAGCGCCGGTTGCTATTAACTTTGGATTACGCCGCAGCCATTTTTTGCCACGGGTGAAGATTCCAGTGTGTCGAGCTAGGATCGGTTCGTGCTTTAGCCAGTGCTCCAAGTCTTCCGCCAGCGCGAGAGCGGAGGCGTAGCGGCGCCTTGGATCTTTCTCGAGACACTTGAAACAGATCGTGCTGAGATCGCGATCGATCTTTGGATTTAACAGGCGCGGTTGTCGCGGTTCGGTATCAAGTAGCAACTTGATCGTCTCGTAGGTTGTTCCTCCGGCAAAAGGTGGATGACCGGTCAGCAGTTGGTAAAGCACCGCCCCAATTCCATACACATCCGTCGCGCTGCTAACCGCCGCGTTATTTCCAACGGCCTGTTCCGGCGCCATGTAACTGGGAGTGCCCATCACTTCCAGTGTGCGCGTAACCGTGCTTTCACTCTCGACTAGCCGCGCAAGGCCGAAGTCGGTCAGATGCGGCCCACCTTTCTGATCGAGCAGAATGTTTCCTGGTTTGATGTCGCGATGAAGGATGCCGTGCTCGTGCGCGTAGTGAACAGTACGCGCTACTTTCGCGATTAGTTCGACCGCCTGTCGGATTGGGATTGGCTGACGCTTCGCCACTTCATCGAGCTGACCGCCTTCGACGAATTTCATGCTGAAGTAGCAGGAGCCATCACGCTCGCCGACTTCGTGAATTGGAACTATTCCGGGATGCTCTAGACTGGCTGCAGCTTCGGCTTCCAAGCGGAAACGTTTAAGGTGTGCTTCGGTAGCCCAATGTCCCAGACCGATTACTTTGAGAGCTACGGTGCGGTTTAGACTCTTCTGCCGCGCCCGATACACCACCCCTTGACCGCCGCGACCGATCTCCTCCAGCAATTCATAGTCGCCAAAGTCGGCCAGCGTCTTTGCCGGACGTGGAGCCTTCTTAATTTGGGGCGCAGTAGTGACATTGCTGACATCTTCAGCGGAGCCGCTTTCATCGTCCGTGGCTACAGGTGCGCTTGCGAGAAGATTGAGGCCGGTCTCGAAGAGGCAAGCTGTGCAAAGTCCTTCTGGAGTGTCGGCGAAGATCTTCGCGCCGCACTTTCGACAAACTCTGAGTACGCTGCTCATTACAGGAGAGTCGTCGATGCGCTCCCCATCTTGTACTGCGCGGAATTCTATCATACGTTACGCTCGCAACACAGCGATCAAATGGCGCAGCTCGTCTTCGATGTCGCTGGCAATGGCAACAGTGTGGCTGATTTCCTCGCGCAATAAGACCTGATAACGGTGGCGAAATCGATAGAGGGCTTGGCGAACTGCATTCTCCGTCATACCTAAGTTTGCGGCGATCTCCGCCCGCGACGGCGCTCCCGGTTCGTCCGGAAGCAATTGTTTCAACCAATCAAATAACACGGCATTGCCCGCGGTGTGGTATTCGTCCTTTAATCGCAGCAACACCTGCTCCATGAGGGTCCAGGCCCAGCGGCGCTCATAAAGCCGATCGGCGCTGAGAGAGTCTGCCGGTTCCATCTCAGTTCGCTCGGTCGCGCTC
>WNFT01003914.1_pt1 | contig 13025 bp, 10 predicted proteins | sample 5400191 | NCBI WGS metagenome assembly WNFT01 (sample SAMN13153359, study PRJNA577476) | soil metagenome | isolation source: 80 cm saprolite under Madrone tree | place: USA:California | collected 2016-06-14
CGGCGGCTCCTCTAGCGTCACCCCCCCTCCACCTACCACCACCCCGACCACCATCCCCATCACCCAGCCCACGCCGGATCCCCTCATCGCCGCGTGCGGGTCGCCCCGTCCGCCCCCCCTCTACGGGATCAAGGTCAAGGTCCAGACCGACCAGGGCATCCGCAAGCTCGTGGACTCCCGGCCGATCGTCAAGAACGTCGACGCGTACTGCGCCAAGGTCGGGCAGGGCAGCGGCGCGTATTGCGACACACGCCTCGAAGGCGACCTCCAACGCGAGGCCTGCGACGCGCTCGTGATCGGTCGGGCCAAGGACACGCATCGCTACGGCCCGACCTGGTACTTCGAGGCCAGGCCTTGCGTCGACGCCGGGGCGGGCGGCGACGGCTGCGTCAACCATCCCGACAATCAGTTCCTGGTGATAACGCGCGGGGAGGGGGAGATCATGGCCTGCGCGGCCGACGACGTGCCCGTCGCCGAAGGGCGGTGCGGAACATGCCAGCTCATCGTGGGTTCGTCGGCCTGCCAGTGAGGCGCGCCTACGAGGCGCTCGTATGGGCGGCTTTCCACGGCGCCCTGCTCTTCGTCCTGCTCAATCTCGTAGCGGAGGCGGATCTCGAGTTCCTTCCCACGGACCCCCTCACCATCACCTACGGCGACCGCCCCTACACGGCCGTCTACCCCGGACGGCCGCGGGCGGAGGTCCGCCAGCTCCTGCTCGAGACGTGGGGGCGCCAGCCCGCCTTCGAGCCCTTCACCGATTCCAGGGAACGCCGCCACGTGGGGCGCTTCGTCAACGTCGATCCGATCGGCTTCCGCCTCTCGAGGGACCAGGCGCCCTGGCCGCCCGACCCCGAGCGAGTCAACGTCTTCGTCTTCGGGGGATCTGCCACCTTCGGCTATGGTCTCGCCGACGACGAGACCATCGTCTCCGCCCTGCAGACCTACCTCGCGGAGCGCGCCCCCCGGCTGCGGTCCGCCTGCTACAACTTTGGCAGCGGCGGCTACTACTCGACCCAGGAGCGGATCCTCTTCGAGGAGCTGATGGCCGCGGGCAGCGTGCCTCGTTGCGCGGTCTTCATCGACGGGCTCAACGAGTTCGTCTTCCCCAATCCCTGGCACACCCCGCTCCTGCGTCGATGCGTGGCCTCTCCGGTTCTCGCGGGAATGGAGATGCTGCGCGACCACCTCCCCCTCGCGCTGCTGATAGCCCGGGCCAAGGCGCGGCGCGGCCTCCGCCCCGCCCAGGAGGATCTCTCGGCCTACGACGACGCCACCCTTCTCGACTCCCGGATCGACCGCTACCAGGCGAACCGCCGTCTCCTGGCCAGCGCCGCCGCCGGCTACGGCGTGCGGCCGCTCTTCGTCTGGCAGCCGGTCCCCACCTACCACTACGACCTGCGCTGGCACCTGTTCGGCGAGTTCGACTTCGAGCACAACAACTACGCCCGCTTCGGTTACGGGCGCTTCCGCGAGCGGATGGGCGCATCGCTCGGGAACGACTTCCTGTGGCTCGCGGACATGCAGGAGGCGCTCCGGGAGCCGCTCTACGTGGACCAGGTCCACTACACGGCCGCGATGTCGCGCCGCATAGCCACCGAGATCGGCCAGGCGCTCCTGGATCGAGGGCTGCTCTCCCCGCCCCCCGGTCCGTCTCGCTCGGCCACGCCATGAGTTATCCTCACCCGCCATGGCACGGCGGCCTCCGGGGCTCGCGCGCGGCGAGGACGGCGTGGTGCGTTGCTCCTGGGCGGGAAGCGACCCCCTCTATCTCCGCTACCACGACCGGGAGTGGGGCTTCCCCATGGCCGACGACCGCCGGCTCTTCGAGAAGATCTGCCTCGAGGGCTTCCAGTCCGGCCTGAGCTGGCTCACGATCCTCAGGAAGCGCGAGAGCTTCCGGGCCGCCTTCCGAGGCTTCGACTTCGAGGCGGTGGCTGGCTTCAAGGCCCGCGACGTACGGAGGCTCCTGGACGACGCGGGGATCGTGCGACACCGGGGGAAGATCGAGTCCACGATCAACAACGCCCGGCGGGCGCTGGAGAGGCGCCAGGAGGGCGGCTCCCTGGCCGCCTACTTCTGGCGGTGGGAGCCCGGGCCGGAAGCCCGTCCGCGCAAGATGACCTGGGCCGCGCTGCGCGCCATGGCGACCACGCCGGAGTCCACCGCGCTCAGCCGCGATTTGAAGAGGAACGGCTGGACGTTCGTGGGACCCACCACCGTCTACGCGTTCATGCAGGCCATGGGCCTGGTGAACGACCATCTCGAAGGCTGCGCGGTGAGGGAGCCGGTGGAGGAAGCGCGCCGGCGATTCCGCCGTCCCGCCTAGGGCGCGCGTCTTCATGAGCGTCGACCTCGTGGTCCTCGGCAACCTGCTCGTGGACGACGTCGTGCTGCCCGACGGCCGGACGCGGATGGCGGAGCCCGGCGGGGCCGCTCTCTACGCGGCGCTGGGCGCGCGGCTGTGGGGCGTGCGGGTCGGGATCGTCTCCGTACTCGGCGACGAGTACCCCGCCGACGCGATCGGCCTCATGGCCCGGCGGGGCGTCGCCCTCGACGGCGTTCGCCCCCTGGGCCGGCCGGGCCTCCGCACCTGGCTCCTCTACGAGGGCGCCCGACGACACCTGGTGCATCGGCTGGAGGGACCGACCCACGCCGAGGTCTCCCCCCTCCCCGACTCCATCCCCCCTGACTGGCGCGAAACGCGGGCCTTCCATCTCTGCCCGATGCCGATCGAGGTCCAGGGGGCGCTGGTGGAGGCGCTCTCCCCACGCTTCCTCTCCCTCGACCCCTTCCTCCTGCTGCGCCCCGACACTCTCGAATCCTTTCGCGGAATCCTGCCTCGCGTGGACGCGCTCTTCCTGAGCGAGGACGAGATGGAGCTGCCCGCCGTCGAGGACCTGCGAGCCCTGGCCGCGGGGCGGCTCGCCACGATCGTCTTCAAGCGCGGGGCGCGAGGCGGGACGCTTCTCACCAGGAGTGAGGGCTCGCTCATTATCGACCCCCCACCCTATCCCTCCCCACGAAGGGGGAGGGGAACGCAGTTGCAAGAACTGCTCCGCACTCTGTCCTGGGAGCCGAGAGCGGCCGAGGTGGTGGATTCCACCGGCGCGGGCGACGCCTTCGCGGCCGGGGTGCTCGCGGGGTGGCTGCGCGGCGAGCCCCACGAGCGGGCCCTCCAGCGCGGGATCGTGGGCGCGAGCTTCGCGATCGAAGACTGGGGGCCCGCGGGCATCTTCCGCGCGACCCCCGACGCAGCCGAGGCGCGCCTGCGCGCGTGGTTCGAATGACCTCCGGTGCTTTCCGCGTCGCGCCCGAGGTCGCGGAAGCGCTCCGCGCGGCGCGGCCGGTGGTCGCCCTGGAGACGACGCTCGTCACCCACGGCCTCCCGCGCCCGGACGGCCTGGCCGCGGCGGCCGAGCTCGATGCGGAGGTGCGAACGGCGGGCGCGGTCCCGGCCACCATCGGCCTTCTCGAGGGTCAGGTGGTCGTGGGCCTCATGCCCGCCGAGATCGAGCGGCTGGCCTCCTCTCCCGCCGTGGCCAAGGTCAGCCTGAGCAACCTCGCCGGGTGCCTGGCCGGCGGCCTGCCCGGATCCACCACCGTCGCCGCGAGCCTCTTCGCCGCCCACCGCCTGGGCATCCGCGTCTTCGCGACGGGAGGGATCGGCGGCGTGCATCGCGAGTCGGGCGCGACGGGGGACGTCTCGGCCGACCTCACGGCCCTGGCCCGCTTCCCGGTGGCCGTGGTCTGCGCCGGCGCGAAGGCCGTCCTCGACCTGCCGAAGACGATCGAGGCTCTCGAGACCTTCGGGGTGCCGGTGTTCGGCTGGCAGACCGACCGCTTCCCCGCCTTCTACCGGAGGGACGGGGGCCTGCCCGTCGACCGACGCTTCGACGCGCTCGACGACTTGAGCCGAGCGGTGGCCACCCATTTCGGCCTCGACCTCGGCACGGGCGTGGTCGTCGGCAATCCCATTCCGCCCGAGCACGAGATGCCGGCCGAGCTGTACGTGGAGAGCCTCACCCAGGCCCTCCACGACGCGGTCGCCAAAGGCGTGCGGGGGCGCGACGTCACCCCTTTCCTGCTGGAGCGCATGCGCGGGTTGACCGAGGGCCGGAGCGTTTTCTCGAACCGTGCGCTGCTCGCCAGCAACGCCCGGCTCGCGGGCCAGCTGGCCGTCGCCCTGGCCGTGACCGCCAGGGCTTGACAGGCCGGGGACCATGAGGGGCGACACGCCGGGGGTTGGCATGGAGACACGGGAGCTGGGGCGTTCCGGGCTGAAGGTGGCCGCGATCGGGCTGAGGTGCATGGGGATGTCGGAGTTCTACGGCCCGAGGGACGAGGCCGAGTCGATCGCGACCATCCATCGAGCGCTGGACCTGGGGGTGACCCTCCTCGACACGGCCGACATCTACGGCCCCTTCACGAACGAGGTCCTGGTCGGCCGGGCCGTTCGTGGCCGCCGGGAGTCGGTGGTCCTGGCCACGAAGTTCGGGATCGTCCGCGATCCCGCGAACCCCGGCCTGCGCGGGGTGAGCGGCCGGCCGGACTATGTCCGCGCCAGCTGCGAGGCCAGCCTGAAGCGCCTCCGGGTCGACGCCATCGATCTCTATTACCAGCATCGCGTCGACCCCAAGACACCGATCGAAGAGACGGTGGGGGCGATGTCCGCCCTCGTGCGCGAGGGCAAGGTCCGCTTCCTGGGCCTCTCCGAGGCGGGCCCTGCCACCTTGCGCCGCGCCTCTGCGGTCCACCCCATCGCCGCCCTCCAGACGGAGTACTCGCTCTGGAGCCGCGACCCCGAGGACGGGATCCTCGCCGCCTGCCGGGATCTGGGAATCGGATTCGTGGCCTACAGCCCGCTGGGCCGAGGCTTCCTGACCGGCCAGATCGCGCGCTTCGAGGACCTGGCAGGGGACGACTGGCGCCGCATGTCGCCGCGGTTCCAGGGCGAGAACTTCCAGAAGAACCTCGACCTGGTGAAACGCATCCGGGAGATCGCGGCCGAGAAGGGCGGTACCCCGGCCCAGCTCGCCCTGGCCTGGGTCCTCGCGCAGGGCAGGGAAATCGTCCCCATTCCGGGAACCAAGCGACGGACGTTCCTCGAGGAGAACCTGGCCGCCGCCCGGCTGACCTTGAGCGCGGCCGACCTGGCGCGGATCGACCAGGTGGCCCCGAAGGGGGCCGCGCACGGCCAGCGCTACCCCGAAGCCGCGATGGGCCTGGTCAACGGCTGAGGTCCTCGGGCCACGGTGCTGACCCACCTGCTGCTCGCCGCCAGCGGCTTCGTGGCCTCGGTCCTCAACGTGATCGCGGGGGGCGGCTCGTTCTTCACCCTGCCCCTCCTCCTCCTGCTCGGCTTTCCGGCTGCGGAAGCCAACGGCACGAACCGGCTGGGGGTGGTGGTGCAGAGCGTGGGGGCGGTCTGGGGCTTCCAGCGGCATGGCCTTCTCAAGTGGCGCGAGACCATGGGCCTCGCGATCCCGTGCATGCTGGGGGCGGGACTCGGGGCCTGGCTCGCCCTGCAGGTCGGGGACCGCGACTTCCGGCGGATGCTCTCGGTGGTCATGGTCGCCCTGACCCTGTGGACGCTCTTCGACCCCACCGGCCGGGCGGCGGGCGCCCTCTCCGACCGCCCCTGGCTCCTCCGCGCGGGCTTCCTGCTCGCCGGCGTCTACGGCGGCTTCCTCCAGGCCGGGGTGGGCTTCCTGGTCCTGGTCCTGACCACCCTGGCCGGTCTCGACCTCGTGCGCGGCAACGCGGTGAAGGTCGTGAGCATCCTCCTGCAGACCGCGCTCGCCCTGGCCATATTCGCCTGGAGCGGAAACGTGCATTGGCGGGAGGGCGTCTCCTTGGCCGCGGGAAGCCTGGTGGGCAGCCTGGTGGGCGTCCACCTGACCATCGCGAAGGGCCACCGCTTCGTCCAGACCGTGGTCACGACGGCCATCGTCGTCCTGGCCATCCACCTCTGGCTCTCCTGAGCCGAGCGGGGCCCCGTGGTACCCTTTTTCAAATACGCCTACGAGGCGCGGAGCCTTTCCCCGAGGGGGTCGACAAGGAGGCGTCATGTACGCAGAGCAGAGACCCGGTTGGTTCTGGCGCCTCTTGGGCGGCCTGTGGCGACTGCTCGACGCGACCCGCCGCGCGGCCGTCAACCTGCTCTTCCTGCTGATCGCCATCATCCTCGTCAGCGGCGCCTTCGGCGCCAAGCCCAGGGTGCCGGGCTCCACGGCCCTCGTGATCGACCCGCGGGGTCCGATCGTCGAGCAGCTCTCCACGAGCCCGCGGGACCGGCTCCTGAGCGGCCTCTCCGGGTCCCGCGCGCGTCAGGAGACGCTCCTCAAGGACCTCCTGGACGCGATCCGCGCCGGCAAGGACGACGCACGCGTGAAGGCGCTGTTCCTCGACCTCGACCAGATGGGGGGAGCGGGGCTCAGCAAGCTCCAGGATCTCCGGGCGGCGATCCTGGATTTCAGGAAATCGGGGAAGAAAGTGGTGGCGGCGGCCGACGAGTACGGCCAGCCCCAGTACTACCTCGCGGCCCACGCGGACGAGGTCTTCCTGCACCCCATGGGCCTGGTCCTGCTCGAGGGCTTCGGAGGCTATCGCCGGCATTACAAGGAGGGGCTCGACAAGCTGGGCATCGAGATGCACGTCTTCCGGGTGGGCGAGTACAAATCGGCGGTAGAGCCCTACCTGCGCAACGACATGTCGCGGGAGACCAAGGAGGCCCTCCTCGACGTGTACGGCGACCTGTGGCGCTCCTACGTGGCGGACGTGGCCGCGGCCCGCAAGCTCTCGCCCGACGACGTCGCCGCCATGGCCGACGGCTTCACCGAGCGCCTGCGCGCGGCCGAGGGCGACCCCGCCCGGATGGCGAAGGACGGCCGGCTGGTGGACCGGCTGGCCCCGCGCGACGAGGTCCGGAAGCGACTCATCGCCCTCGTGGGCGAGGACAAGAAGACGCACTCCTTCAACCGGATCTCCTTCCGCGACTACCTGGAAGCCAAGGGGGGCGATCGGACGGGCGCCTCCGGCCGCGGCGACGCGGTGGCGGTGGTGGTGGCCAAGGGCGAGATCCTGGACGGCACCCAGCCTCCGGGCTGGATCGGAGGCGATTCGACCGCCGCCCTCATCCGCAAGGCCCGACACGACGAGCAGGCGAAGGCGGTGGTGCTGCGGGTGGACAGCCCCGGAGGCAGCGCCTTCGCTTCCGAGGTCATCCGCCGCGAGCTGGAGCTGACCCAGGCCGCGGGCAAACCCGTCGTGGTCTCGATGGGGAGCGTGGCCGCCTCGGGCGGCTACTGGATCTCGACCGCTTCGGACGAGATCTGGTCCAACCCGAACACGATCACCGGCTCCATCGGGATCTTCGGGCTCTTCCCCACCATCGAGAAGCCTCTCGCGAAGTACCTGGGTGTCCATGTGGACGGGGTGGGGACCACGAAGCTCACCGACGTGCTCCGCCCCGATCGCGCTCTCGGTCCCGAGATCGCCGAGGCCCTCCAGCTCGGGATCAACCACGGCTACGAGGAGTTCCTGGCCCGGGTGGGGAAGGCCCGCAAGATGACGCGCGAGCAGGTGGACAAGATCGCCCGCGGCCGCATCTGGAGCGGAGAGCACGCGAAGGAGCTCGGCCTGGTCGACCAGCTCGGCGGCCTGGCCGAGGCCATCGAATCGGCCGCGAAGCGGGCCAAGCTGGCCAAAGGCTACCGCGTCGCCTACGTCGAGAAGGAGGAGGGCCTCAAGGAGATGCTGTTCTCGGGCCTGTTCACCTGGGCCACGCGCCTGGGACGGGCGCTGGCTCCGAGGCCCGCGGCCGAGCCCGCCGCCCGCCCCTCCCCCGTCGAGCGCACGATCCAAGCGCTCCAGGACGAGCTGGGCCGGATCGCCCTCTGGAACGACCCGAAAGGCCTCTACGCCCACTGCCTCTGCGGGGAGGAGTAGGCGACTATCGCTCCTCGAGAGCCTCTTCCAGCACCCGGCCAACGCTCCCGCTCGGGGTCTCCACCTCCAGCATCGTGGCCAGGGTCGGAGCGAGGTCGTTGAGGGCAACCGCCCTGTGGAAGCGGCCGGGCCGGATCCCAAGCCCCAGCAGGACCAGCGGGATGTGGGTGTCGTAGGAGTACGGCGTGCCGTGGGTGGTCCCGCCAGCCTGACGCATCCAGTAGGGCTCGAGCAGCACGTCGAGGTCGCCGGAGCGCTGCACGTGGAAGCCGCGTAGGACGCGCTGGCTGACGGGATCGGAAGGAACCTGGCCGATGCGGAGCTGCTCGCGGGTGAAGACGCGCGCGACGTGCGGCTGCTCCACCAGGGCCTGGGCCGCCCGCGCCTGCACCTCACCCTCGTCGAGCTTCTTCTCCCGGATCAGGGCGCGGTTCAGGTAGAGCGCGCTCCCCGCCGTCCCTTCCACCCATTTCCCCGGCCCGTAGGCCAGAGCGAGGGCGGCCTCCACCGGCGCGGCCAGGTCGCCGGTCGTGATCCTGCCCCCCGGCATCCGGCGCTTCGCCATCACTTCCGGCACCGGCGCCACCCCGTGATCCGCGGTCAGGGCGACGATGGTCCGCCCCGGGCCCACGCGGCGATCGACCGCCGCGAGCAGCGCCCCGATCACCTGGTCCGTGCGGACCGTCATATCAGCGACTTCGTCCGAGTCCGGGCCCAGGCTGTGCCCGACCGCGTCATTCGAGGAGAAGCTGACCGAGAGCACGTCCGTGGCCCCGCGGCGGCCGAGCTGCTCGCCATCCAGGGCGGCCTCCGCAAAGGCCTCGAGCAGCTCGTTGCCGAACGGGCTCTCGTAGACGGCGGCGTTCAGGTCCGGCCCCGCCACGGGCGGCATCTTCTTGAACAGGGCGCCGCCGGGACCCCTCCATTCCGCACCCGCGAAGCCGTCGGCCCCCTTCCGGTCGTTGAACGCGACCACCCAGGCGGGAAGGGCGCTCATGTACCAGGTGCTGCTCACGAACCGCCGGGTCGCGGAGTCCTGCCAGTAGGCGGCGTCCGCCATCCGGCCGACGGGCAGGATCGCGCTGCGGTCCTTGAACGACACTCCGATGACGCGCGACCCTCGGCCCGCCATCTTCAGCTCGTCTCCCAGCGTGCTCACCTGCAGCCGCCCGGGGGACGATGCCGCGCCGGTCGTGCCCAGCATCTGCGCCGCAGGGTCGAAGACGCTGGTCACGTTCTTGGCGGTCTCGCGGTCGTACCAGTCGTTGCCCACGATTCCGGAGAGGGCCGGGATCGCTCCCGAGAGCATGGTCGCGTGCCCGATCGCGGTCACCGAGGGGTAGTGCTCCAGGTATGCGTTCGTGAACACGGCCCCCCCATCCAGCAGCCGCGCGAGGCCGCCCTTGAAGCGGTCGCGGAAGCGGGTCAGGTAGTCGTAGCGCATCTGGTCGACCGCGATCAGCAGCACGAGCCTCGGGCGGGGGGAAGCCACGATCCCGCTCGCGCGGCCGGCGCGAGCGGGCCGCGCCGTCTGCTCTACCGCGGCCGACCGCCGTGCCGCCCCAAAGCACGCGAGGAAAACGACGCCGACCGCCGCGATGACCGCCTTCGCTCGTGCGCTCTTCATGCCGCTCCTTTCATCCATCGACCCCCCACCCTTTCCCTCCCCACGTAGGGGGAGGGGAACGCTGTGACACGTTCAGCTCCGCTTTCACCGACCCCCCACCCTATCCCTCCCCACGTAGGGGAGGGGAACGCTGCTGCTCGTCCGGCGCCGCACTTTGTTCATCGACTCCCCAGCCGGGCGAGAAGCCGCCCATTCTCTCCCGAAATGGCGGTAGGCTGTCGGTGGAGCCCTCGCCATGACCGATCTCGACGACTTCGACCTGGACGAGACGCGGGCGGCGCCGCCGGAGGCCGAAGGCTCGGGCTGGGGGCTGCGCGTGGGGCTGGCCGCGGGTCTCCTCCTCCTCGCCGGAGGCGTCGCCGCCGTCTTCATGCTGCTCTTCCGGCACCCCGCGGCCCCCAAAATGGCGACCCCCACCAGCACGGCCGCGGTTGCGCCCCCCGCCACCGCCAACCCCACGGCGCCCGTCCCCCCGTTGGATGGCAGCGACGACTTCGTCCGCGGCCTGGCCCAGGGCCTCTCGAGCCATCCGCAGTTGGCCCTCTGGCTGGGCGCCAAGGAGCTGGTCCGCAAGCTGGCGGCGGTGGTCGACAACGTGGCTGCGGGCGACAGTCCCAGCCCGCACCTTCCCCTCCTGGCCCCGAAGCCGCCGTTCGCGGTCGTGACCAAGCGCGGTCGGAGCGTCGTCGATCCTCGGAGCTATGTGCGTTGGGATGCCTTCGCCGCGGGCGTGGCCACGATCGACGCCGCCGAGGCCGCGCGCGTGTTCTTTCGGCTCGAGCCGCTCTTCGAGGCGGCCTGGCGCGAGCTCGGCCATCCCGAGCTGTTCCGCGACGGGGTGGCGCGGGCCACGGCCGCCCTGCTCGCGGTGCCGGTGGTCGAGGCCGAGGTGCCAGTGGTGCCGGTTGTGCGCGCGGTCCCCATGTACGAGTACGCGGATCGGAAGCTGGAATCCCTCACCCCGGCCCAGAAGCAGCTCCTGCGCATGGGCCCGGCCAACGTGGCCCGCATCCAGGCCAAGCTGCGCGAGGTCCAGGCCGCGCTGGGCGGACCATGATCCGATCGGCATGATCGGAGAGACCGCCTCCCACTACCGCGTCCTGGAGCGCCTGGGAGCGGGCGGCATGGGCGACGTCTACCTGGCCCAGGACTTGCGCCTGCACCGCCCGGTGGCCCTCAAGATGCTCAAGCCGGAAGCCCACCAGGACGAGGCCGCCCGGGCCCGTCTGCTCCAGGAAGCCCGGGCCGCCTCGGCCCTCAACCATCCCAACATCGCGGTCATCTACGAGGTGGACGAGCTGCCCCGGGCGGAAGGGCCCGTCCGCTTCATCGCCATGGAATACGTCGCGGGCCGGACCCTCACCGAGCTGGCCCGCGCCGGCTCCCTGGGCCTCGACGAGGTGCTCGACATCGTCCACCAGGTGGCGGAGGCCCTCACGGAGGCTCACACCCAGGGCATCGTCCACCGCGACGTGAAGCCATCGAACGTCATGGTGACGGAGAGCGGCCGGGTGAAGGTCCTCGACTTCGGCCTCGCGAAGCGCGACCTGCCGCCGGTAGATGCCGGCGCCACCTGGAGCCGCGGTCCGCGCTCCGCCGACGGGGCGCTCGTGGGCACCGTGACCTACATGGCGCCGGAGCAGGCGCTCGGCCAGGACATCGACGGGCGGGCCGACGTCTTCTCCCTGGGGGTCGTGCTCTACGAGCTTCTCGCGGGCCAACCCCCCTTCGGCGGCAAGAACGCGGTACAGGTCCTCGACGCGATCCTGCACAAGGATCCGCCCCCCCTCGTCCCCCGCGTCGCCGACCCTCGCCTGCCCCAGGTGGAGGCGATCTTGCGCCGGATGCTCGCCAAGGACCGCGAGCAGCGCTACCCCGGCATGCGGGCGGTCTCGGAGGCGCTCCAGGCGGTGCGGCGCGGCACCGCCGCGGAGGCGCCCCCCGCCGCCGCCTCCCTCTCGCGGGCGGTGGCCGTCCTGAGCTTCGCCAACATCACGCGGAACGGCGAGGACGACTGGCTGGGCACGGGGATCGCGGAGACCGTGACCGCCGACCTGAAGTGCGTCGAGGGGCTGACCGTGATCGCCCGCGAGCGCGTGCACGAAGTCCGGCGGCGGCTGGCGGGGCCGGGCGAAGAGCTGGACGAGACGCGGGCGGTGGAGCTGGGCCGGGGCCTGGGAGCGCGCTGGGTGCTGAGCGGAGGCTTCCAGCGCGCGGGGGAGATCGTGCGGGTGACCGCCCGCCTCACCGAGGTCGAGACCGGGACGATCGTCCAGACGGTGAAGCTCGACGGGGCCCTCTCCGCCATCTTCGACCTCCAGGACCGCATCGTGCGCGAGCTTTCCGAGAGCCTGCGCATGACCCTCTCCCCCGTGCGCGAGCTCGACGACACCCGGGTGGTGGAGGCCTACGAGGCCTTTTCGAAGGGCGTCATCAACCTGCGCCGCGAGAGCTACGAGTCGCTCGACCGGGCGGTGTTCCTCTTCGAGCGCGCGGTCGCCCTCGATCCCGGCTACGTGCGCGCCCACCTCGAGCTCGGCTCCACGTACCAGAACAAGGCGGAGTACCTGGCCATCCCCGAGCTGCACCAGCAGGCGCTGCGGAGCTTCCGGCGGGCCCTGGACCTGGCTCCCGGCCACGTGCGCGCCTGGCGCGAGACGGGCAGCGTGCTCGTCGCCCTGGGGCGCGAGGACGAGGGGATCGAGGCCATCCAGCGCGCCCTCGACCTGGATCCCGAGGACCCGGGAGCCCTCGCCTCCATGGCCCGCGCCTTCTTCGTGGGCCGGGGGCAGTTCCGCGAGGCCGTCCCCTGGTTCGAGAAGGCGCTGGCCGGAAACCCGCAGGGCGGGTGGTACGCTCTCCAGCTCTCCCATTGCTACGCCCTCCTCGGGGAGTTCGAGCGCGGGGAGACCATCGCCCGGCGCGCGGTGGAGCTGCAGGCGGCGTTCCTCTCCGGCCAGCAGGGCGTCCTGATCGTGGGCGCCCACATGCGGCTCGGCCACCTGGCCGCGCTCCAGGGGCGTCATCCGGAGGCGGTCGAGGAGTTCCGCCGCGAGCTCGCCTTCATCCAGAAGGTCGACCACGCCCTGCGGAGCCGGATCACCATCGAGCTGCACACGCGCCTGGGAGCCTCCTACAAGCGCCTGGGCAGCGTGGCGGAGGCGGAAGCGGCCTTCGCGATCGCCCTCGACGGATTCGAGGAGCGGATCCGCCTCGGCGCCGACGAGCCCTTCACGCGGTACTACGTGGCCTGCGTTTACGCCCTGCGCGGCGCGGCCGAGGAGGCCCTGGCCTGCCTCGAGAAGGCCGCGCGCGTGCGCCGGCAGTTCACGCTGGCCCGGGCGCGAATCGAGCCCGAGCTCGAGAGCCTGCGCGACCACCCGCGCTTCCGCGATCTCGTGGGCCCGGAGTGACCCCGGAAGTCGCGGCCCGTCGTTCTGCTACCATGATT
>WNFT01007403.1_pt1 | contig 13024 bp, 14 predicted proteins | sample 5400191 | NCBI WGS metagenome assembly WNFT01 (sample SAMN13153359, study PRJNA577476) | soil metagenome | isolation source: 80 cm saprolite under Madrone tree | place: USA:California | collected 2016-06-14
AATTCCCTGACCCGAGCTCGGCTGGCGGCGAGATCCGGATTCGTGTAAAAGCCAGCGGCATCAACTTTGCCGACATCCTCGCGCGCCAGGGACTGTATCCCGACTCGCCGAAGATTCCCTGTGTCGTCGGCTACGAAGTTTCCGGTACAGTGGACATGGTGGGTCCAGGCGTCGACCAGTCCTGGGTCGGCAGGGAGGTCTTTGCGCTGACGCGCTTCGGCGGCTATTCGGACGTGGTGGTTGTGCCGGAGAAACAGGTCTTCTCAAAACCGACCTCGCTCTCCCACGAACAGGCCGCGGCGATTCCGGTAAACTACCTCACGGCGTGGCAGCTGCTCGTAGTCATGGGCTCGCTGAAGCGCGAGGAGACCGTGCTGGTTCACAATGTCGGCGGCGGCGTCGGACTTGCCGCGGTCGACATCGCGCGCCACATCGGTGCCACGATCTACGGAACGGCAAGCAGCGGCAAGCACGCCTTCCTGCTCCAGCGCGGCCTGCACGAGGCCATCGACTACCGCACGAAGGACTGGGCGGTCGAACTGGACCGGCTCACCAATGGAAAAGGCGTGGCGCTTATCACCGATCCGCTTGGCGGCAATCACTGGAGGAAGAGCTACAAGGCGCTGCGTTCGACGGGACGGCTCGGCATGTTTGGCATTTCGGCGGTAACGACGTCGAAGCTATCGGGGCCGTTGCGTCTGCTGCCGGTTGCTCTCGGCATGCCGTTCTTCCATCCGATCGCGCTGATGAAATCAAACAAATCAGCCTTCGGCGTGAACCTAGGCCACATGTGGCACGAGACCGAGATGATCGCGGGTTGGATGGAAATACTGCTGAAGGGCGTCACGGATGGCTGGGTCCGGCCTCATGTGGACAAAAGCTTCCCGCTCTCGCAGGTCGGCGAGGCGCAAACCTATATGGAAGAGCGCAAGAACACCGGCAAGGTGGTCCTGGCGACTGCATAACCCCGTCTGCGCCGGGAAAGCCTTAACATACGATTTTTTCCGTTCCTCTTTCGCTAAGCGTTGTGGCGGCAACGCCACGAGCTGGCGGCTATCGATGATGGAGTATAGAACCAAACAATTTGTTTTTGACCACGTTTGAAGCAAAGCTCGTGCTTAGCAACGCCGACCGATTCCTCATCGATGAGCTAACGAGTAAATACTAGAGCCTCTCCTTGTCATACTCAAAAGTTTCCCGTTAGAGATTGTCTTCTTGATCTTCTACCCTCCTTGGAAGGGCAGGAAGACCGATTGAAAAAGAGATAGCCGACCAGCTCTTTTGCGGGCAGTTTCGGAAATAAAGAAAGCGAATCCAACACGACAGTTGGCTTCCACGCCACTGCGTCTTGTCTCAAAAAGGGAAAAGCACGGCAGCCATGTTCGTTCTGTCAAGTGCTCGAGAGATTGAATTAAAATGAGCTTTCAACCGCTGACCTGGTTAAGGGTTGGCCTGTCAGTGACGAATACGTACGCGAGTTCAAGCGAACCGTTTACGGAGAATCTTCGTGTGAGTAGAAGCCTCTTCCAGGCCTTGCGGCAACGCGCCGCACCAATAGAATAGGAAACGCCGTAAGCCAGATCTCGAAGCGACTGAACGCGCCGTCGACAGAGTCACCAAACAATTCGGTAAACTCGATATTGTTTTCGCTAACGCCGGCTTTCACGAACTCACTCCGATCGGCCAGACCTCAGTCGAGCAATTTGAACGAGTCATTCGTGCTAATTTAACGGGCGTTTTCTTCACTATTCAGGCCGCGGCACCGCATCTGAAGGAAGGCGCGTCGATCATATTGGGGTCCGCACACGAAACGGAATTATAAGTACGGTAAGGAGCTCTATCTCCTCGTGGGCGGCAGTGCGAGGGCACGTCACGAGGAACGCTGGACTTCCACCAAAAAAGCAGCGGGTCTCCAGCACCAGTTTTCGCGTAAAACGAGCTGTAATCGAATTCTGGAGCGTTTTCTTTTCGTTGAATAATCCTTGGAACGCCTAAGCGTACGATTTTTTCCGTTTCGTGAGCGGATCCCAAATTGCACGCTACGGGGGCCGCGGGGCCGTGCAAATCAATCCAAACGATCTCCGAACGAGGAGCTCGCGAAGAAGATACAACATATCTTGAGTCTGTTTTAAGTTGAGGTGCAACCCTAGTTCATTTTCCCCCCATCCGAGAAATCGGTCGATTGCGAAATATCGATATACATGCAAACCATAACAAAGCGGTATAATCCTTAAGCGGCTCGGAAATGACGAAGCTCTATTTTGCTATCGATGATGCATTGGTCGTTCTCACGACAGAAGGCGAGCACGCCAGGTGCGACGTACATTTGAAAGGTAGCGACATAGGGTGTGTGACGGTCGATCCGTTGCACCCGCAACTTGTATATTGCGGCACGCTCGGTTCAGGTCTCTGGCGCAGCGACAATGCCGGGGAGAGCTGGCGACCGGCGGGTGAAGGTATTCGGCATTCGAGAGTCCAGTCCGTAACGGTCAGCCGATCCGAGCAGGTGAAGGGTCGCGGCGTTGTCTACGCCGGGACCGAACCGAGCGCAATCTTTCGCTCCGAGGATGGAGGCGACACCTGGATAGAGTGCAGCGACTTGGCTTCGCTTCCTTCTGCGAGCGAATGGAGTTTTCCGCCGCGGCCCGAGACGCACCACGTTCGGTGGATCGAAGCCGACCCGCACGCGGCGACGGCTATTTCGAGAGCCGCGACGGTGGCGACACCTGGCAACAATACGAAAAAGGGTTGCGGCACAGATACCTCTGGAGTATTGCCGTGGATCCGGCAGACCCGGATAACATTATTCTTTCGGCAGCCGCATCGCCGTGGCAGTCTCACTCTGGGCCTGCAGAATCGTATCTCTATCGGCGCGTTGTCGGTTCGCCGTGGCAGGAACTCCGTGATGGCCTCCCCAAACCGGCCGGACGCCACAGCGCCGTTCTGGCCGCCCATCCGAACGAACCGGGAACGTTCTTCGCGGCTTGGGAGCGCGACGTATTTCGTTCAGTCAACGGTGGCGCGAACTGGGATCGTTTGGATGTGACTTGGCCGGAGCATAGTCGCGTTAACGAAATTTGCGCGCTCGCGGTAGCCGCAGTTTCTTAGATGCGAACCCTTACGTTTGGCCTCAGTCAATACCGTAGAACCGGGTTCCGTTTCGTGAAAAAAAGCCGAGCTATCAAAAGAGCCGGGGGGGCCTATTTTCCGATCTACTCGAGACCGGTCGCGCGAGCTCGGGATTGATGGCCTCTCACGCAAAGATGTTTGGTCCATGCTTAAGCGGCGGCTGCGTGATGCGGGACTTTCGACCATCTACTCCAACCATTCCTCCCGCGCAGCCGGAATCACGAATTTTTTGGAGAACGGCGGCAACCTTGAGGTGGCGCAAAGGATAGCCGGTCTACCAAGCTTTATGACCGCCGCGGTCAGAAAGTCTTACTCGAAGATATGGAACGGATTCACTACTAACACGCTCGCCACCGCCCATCGGGCCGACCCAACCCGCGCTATTCCCATGTATCGGCTTCGCAAGATCGGTCGTGTACGACTACTTGGCCCGCAATCCCAACAAACAGGGCGCCTTAAAGAGGCAGTGCGAGGTCTCCTGGCTTTCCCGGCTCGATGCCCTGGCCAGATCGAGCGGAGATTGGCGCGCGTACGCGTGGCTACTAGAGCGCAACTTTCCGCACAGCTACGCACTCTTCACGGTCCAGCGCCAGCAGATCAGTGGCTCGATGAAGCTGGATGAAAAGGTCCAGATGGTCAGCGAGGCCGAGCTGCTCGAGATGCACAAAGCGGCCGCGGAGGTCGCGGCCCAGGCGCCCCGCTTCAACGCCGGCCTAAATGGCGAAGACTAACCAGGGTTTTGGGGCTCTGCATTGACGCAAACGCTCTCGCTTCCGGCTCACGGAAGACGCTCGAAAAAAGCCGTCGACTGAACCTAGCCGATCGAATCCTTCCTATGAGAGCAGGAACACGCGGTAACAAGCCATGGTACCAAATGGTTCAATGTTTCAGAGTTTTTAGAGAGATATCCAGTCCCACCATCGTCGCACAAGCTTGCTTCCTGGCAGCGTGGAGAAGTTTGAGCAGTTTAGGCGGAACCTGGTGCTCGCACATCCTTTTGACGGAACACCACACCGGCATTGGTAGTCCTGGTAAGCCAGCAGTTTGCTGTTTAGCCTTTCACCGTACTTCGCGGCTCACGGATGCGGTGGCGAAAATCTTGCCATCAAAGCAAAGCCCATTGGATCCCCGCTGACACACGGTCGGTGCATTCATCGTAAAAAGGCTCGCAACAACGCCATCTCGAAACTCCTGCGGCAGGCCCTTCCACCAGCTCGGCCTACTATACGTGTTCTCGACATACTCAATTGCGAGCCTGACTGCCGTGTTTGCCTTGTCTGCTTGCGGCAGCCGCGCATAGGATGCCGCGAATGCCTCCGCAGGCCCGCCGGAGCGAATCCAGCCGAGAAACAGCACACCCCGGTCATTAAGCACGGTCAGGTTCACGGCGATTGGATCAAGGGGAGTCGCCGCGGCGAGTGACTGAAGGGGCTGCCCGAACAAGTCGAAATCTGGAAAGAAAGCGCCGCAGGAGACAACCGGCAAGATGGAGTCGAACTCGACTGCAAGGAAATTGAATCCAGCATACGATGCACGATAGGCGGCATCGAATGCGTTCTTGGATTGTGTCAGGTCCCTCAGGCTGAGTTCCGTTTGGTATTTCGCAGCATATAGTACCTCCTGGATGCGCGCCTGTGCGGCAAAAGGTCGTCCCTTGTCGGCTTCCCGGCGCTGGAACTCATGAGTTCGCAGGGCGGCTTCCTTCAGGAACTTCTCGTAAGCGACGGCGCGGTAGGACAGTAAGAAGGCCACCTCCCGGCTCAACGGTACAATTTTCTGTTCGGCCGGGCTGAATATTGCGTCGTGAGTATTACAGAAGCCCGGAAACGTCGAAGCGTTGCCGATACCGTCCGGCACCGGGATGATTTCGCCATCGTTCCTGCCGATGCCGAACGCACCCTTTTTGCTGGAAACGACGTGTCCCTGCTCGGCAATTGCCCGGAGGCCACCTTCCTTCTGGATGGTGTGGGCGTCTGTTGGTCCTCCGCTGCACGTTCCTTTACTGGCGTCCGGGTGGGCACAATAGCCTCTTGCCTGCTCTTGGCCGATCGCGTTCAGGAGTTCATTAATGTCGCGGCGGTGCTGCTTGTCGCGGTCTTGGTGACAATGCTTCCATTTTCGACCAGACCGGCACCAGCAAAGGTCGTTTCGCCCCATGGTCTCTTGCGGCGTCAGTCGCTGCGGAATGGATGCTGCAAATACTGTCATTGGGGTTAGTCCAGATCACTCACGAAACCGAATATAAAGCATGTTAAGACTTTTGGTGGCCGATTTGGACGACGCCTCACTTTGTGACGGATTGGTTTGCCGGCCGGAAGACTCCCACCCCTAGAAGCAGGGATTGGCTATTCAAGAATTGCTAAAGAAGCAGCGCGGGGCGAAGCCTCGAACGCGTTCAATACTACACAAATGAGGAGCAGAACCTCAGACATCGCCGGACAGTGTCTCTCGAAAATATGTCGCCAAATCCTCGTTCCAAATGAAGAAAGCTTGCGCAATAAGGCTAAATGCTTCGCGATCTATAGGATGATCGGTGCGAAACACTTTTCTGCGCAAGCCTGCCTTGCCGGCTTTTCTTAGGTGCACTTCGAGTCGGTCTTCCATTTCCTTGTCCGTGTAAATCCTCAATGCTCCGTCGAAGTGAATAATTTTACCACGGCTAGGATCATATACAGCGTGCAGGTAACGAGAGGCCTGGACGTCAATTCGATCTTTCCGGGGAAGTTCTTCGCAAACGAAATGGATTCCGTCATCCCTGGGAGTCCAACAGAATTCGGTCAGTTCGGTTCCGTCCCAAGACCCATTGGGTCGCATTTGTCCCTGAAGCGGCAGCTTCAATCCACCGATGCCATCCCAGTTCAGAGGCTTCGCATACACCAACATCTTGTAAATCATTCGCGGGAAGGTGTCGCTATTTCCCCACAGAAAAGGGTCTAGGCGAACACTGATATGGTCGGCAACACATTGTTCATAGCAGGCCTCTTGGAGCCAATAGGTAGAGTTGAAGTTCCGATTCGTGAGGCAAGTTACAAAGCTGAATCCGTTGATCGTGAGGCAAGACCCATTGTAATTAAACTGAGAGAGCCGAACCATATTTTCGTCATCAACGGGAGTACTGCCGAGCGCCGGATGGGAGTATGGAAGTGTCCCGGCATCCGGTTGCGCAAGCTGTCTTAGTCTTCGACGAGATACTTCATCGCACATTAACTCTTCTGCGAACCGAATTCGCGCCAATCGTTCGTCCCTGCCGTAAAGTGCCTGGAAGTTTTCATCCGAATAAGCCATTTCGATGGCGGACTCGGGTAGATCATTTAGAAATCGATTTAGCTCTTTGTGCAAAGGCCACGAATTGTCATCTGAGCGTGACAGAAGTTTGTTGTACTGGCTGCCGGGGTCAGAGGCAAAGTCCGCGATAAGCGCTTCGGGAACGACGAGATTCAAGTTCAGTGGATTCATATTTTTCTCTGTGTTGATTGCTCTGAATCCATGGCCGGCACGCGCAAGATAACTTGGCGTTTCCGAAAGAAAAGTCGGGGCCTTTCTTATATTTCGCCAAGGTTGGTTCCCAGCCATTGATCAACAGGGAGAGATAGATATCTCGCGCTCTGGCCGCCGCGGCGGCTTTGTTCGGCGTCTGCAACGGAAAGAAGTCCCTCCGACCATCATGTTGCATCCTTGCATACCACTCAGTGGTATATTTACGCTGTCCCTCCCTCGTGTACCCCTTTCTAAAAATGCTCTCTTGCCAAAACCGAACGTCAGTTTTTGAAAAGTGGCTAAGCATTCTCTTTTCTTCTCCCTTTTCGCGTTCTGGTGCGTGCTTTTCGGTGCTCTCATGACCTAGTGCGGCACAGTGTAGAATAGCTTGAGAAGCTTGTCTACAAGCCACGTAGCGGGTCATAACGGATCAGACAAGGTCACCTAAAGATAGTGACTACGGATCAAAAGCCCGGCTGCGACCAGCAAAATACAGCTAAGCGCTACCTGCGCTGTGACCAGACCGGTTTGGATTCGGTGGCGATGAGGTCCACCGGTCCCGGCCCGGCCACCTTCACCCTGAAGCGCAGGTGCTAGTGTCACTTGAGAAAGACCCCAAGCCGGCAGCAGCCCCGCAACCAATGCAGCAATGATAATGGCGCAAAAAGTAAAGCCCGTTGCGTTCCAGTTGACTTGCAATTCCTGCAATCAGATAGAGATCCGTCGGAATTAAACTTTTAGTGGCCCAGACACAGACGCTGGCAATTCCAATGCCGGCAAGTCCGCCGATTGCCGCTAACAAGCCGGTTTCCAATAATAGCCGACCAACGACCTGCCACCGAGATGCCCCGAGCGTGGCTCGTATCATGATCTCGCGCCGGCGGTATAAACCGCGAGCGAACAGGAGGTTCGCGATGTTTAAGCAGGACACGATCAATAGCACACCAACCGTGGCTGCTAATAGCCAGATCGTCGCTGCATAGTCATTCACGATAAAGCCCAGGAGCGGGAAAACCTGCAGGCTACGGCCGCGATTCACATCGGGGTAATGAATCAATAAGTTACTCTGAATCGTCTTGAGGTCCGCTTCTCCTTGAGAAACGCTGACGGCTGCCTTTAACCGACCAAAGCAGGTGAAATAATGACCGTCTCTGGCAGCGAACATGTCGTTCCCCAGAAGGTGGAAAGCGGCAAGCGTGTGAATGGGCAGGTAAACATCGATACCCGGTGGCCCCCAATCATCCATTTGCAATTGCACGATTCCGATCACTTGTACATTTAGGTCACTAAGAATGACATTCTTGCCGATAATATTCGGATCCGACTGAAACCGGCTTCGCCAACAGCGTTCGCTAAGCACTGCCACCAACGGTCCGTTTGGGATATCTTCTTCCTCAGTAAATACCCGGCCAAGAATCACCGGTAAGCCAGTGAGCTTGAACAGGCTGGGCGACACAAAACTGGCTTCCAGCAATTGCGCTTCGCCGTTGGTACGCAGATCGACAGTCCTATCCACCTTCAATGCCAGCGCGTCGAAAGTGTGCTGCGCAGCCGCCATATCGATGTAGTCAGGATAGTCGAAGACACTGAAAGGGTGATGTTGGTATGGTTCGCAAACTTCGACCAGCCGTTCGGAGTACGGACACGGCAACGGTTTTAGGATAACCACATCGATCAGGCTAAAGATAGCCGTACTCAAGCCAATGCTAAAACCGAGGATCACGATAGCGGTAATCGTAAATCCTGGCAACTACGCGCCCTCACACCCTGACACGTTATTCCGTCTTGTCGGTCTCGCGAACGATCTGTTCAAGGGCAGGACGTACCGTTGGTGAAACCTGCTCAAGTCGTATTCCTGCCAAACGACTCACTTCGACAGTATTGACCGCGGTCTGCTTCTGCAGCGGAGCCAAGCTGGTGAAACGATCCGGTGCCTCTCGTACGTCATGGAGAACGATATTGAGTTTCGGTAGGTTTCTCGTCGAAACATAGCTCTTCGGAATTCGCACAGAAAACTCGATAGTCGGGATCTTCGCGAAATGATGTTTGCCTTCCGGTCCCGGCACGTCACGGTTTGCGAACGAGCGCCGTACACCTATGTCGGGTATCGAACCAAGTGCCACTTGCTGATCATCGAGCAATACTTCGTAAGCGTAACCATGAATGACGCTACTTGGCATTGCGAGCGGGCCTGGCACCTCTTTCGCGCCGGTTATGGAAAGCTGGCCATTCTCCAGTCGAACCGTCAGACGAACATATCCGGCTGGTGTAGCGGGGGCGACATGACTCTCTGGCGGTTGTTGTGGATTTCCGCTAGGCGGTGAGGGCGCCGGCATTTGACTCGGAACCGGAGACATTGTTCCTCTGCCTGTAGGAGGTAGGGGAGCACCTGCACCCATTACCGGAAGCAGCGTGTTTCTCTGTACAGTCTTCACTTCGCCCCGCTTTTCCATCATGGGGAGGTGCGGAGCTATGATTACAGGACTCGCAGTCGCGTCTTGTGTTGGCGGCAGACCGCGGAGCGCTTGCACTGGTTTTATTTCTTCTGGTTGTGGCATAGCTCTTTATCTCCGCTCAGAAGTTATTTCCGTATTTATAGTTATGAATCCATCGGTAGTAAATTCTGTCGAGCACCCATGGCGCGGCGCTTCGCAGCATTCCAAACCAGTCGGTGTTGTGGACAAAAAGATCCGGCTTGCCTTTGGAGCCCTGATAGTTGCACGGCTCAAACCGATCCACCGTGCCGAGGTGCCATCCGCCAATCCAGTCAGCTGACCAGTCACACTGCAAACCTACTCCTGTCGAAATCATCCGTCCAAGGTAAACGGGGGACCAGTCCGCCGCGTTGAAAACGATCAAATCTGATTTGTTGTCCCCATTGAGATCGCCGACATAGTGCCGGTCATGTGAGCGCATCTGCCAACCGGGCGCATTGCCATCGTATCGTTGTGTCATCGACAGTGAAGAACCATTCGATTTCAGCATGCCTAGATAGGCTATCGACCACGCGTCACCGTTGAAAACATACAGGTCGGCCATCCCATTCCCATCGAAGTCGCCGATAAAGTGCTGATCTGAGGGACGCATTTGCCAGTCGGGCAGATTGCCATCGTAGCGTTTGCTCATGGAAAGAGAGTTTCCATTTGAGGCGAGCATTCCCCAATAAGGGATAGCCCACGCACTCCCATTAAAGACGAACAGATCGGCCTTTTTGTCTCCGTTGAAATCTCCGACAAAAAATTGATCGGTCGGTCGCGTCTGCCAACCCGGCAGGTCTCCGTCATAACGATGAACCAGCGACAAACCATTCCCGGTCGACTGCAACATCCCCAGGTAGGGTATGGCCCAATTGCCACCGTTAAAGACGTAGACATCGGCTCTTCCGTCGCCATTGAAGTCTCCAACAAAGAATTGATCGCCGGCCGTGAACTGCCATCCGGGCATAGAGCCATCGTAGCGGGCGACAAGTCTCAAGCCACTTTGGCCATCATCGGCGAGCAAACCGAGGTACGGTATGACCCAATCGCTTCCGTTGAAAACTAGAACCTCGTCTTTCCCGTCTTGATTGAAATCTCCGGTCCAGAACTGATCTCCCGCCTGGAATTGCCAAGAACCCGGAACACGGTCTACAACGCTGAACTGTACTTCGAGTTGGTTCCCGTTCGACCGGTAAATCATTATTCCGTTTCCATTGTGGACAAGTGCGTCGGATTTACCGTCGCCATTGAAGTCGCCTGCATATGCGTTCAAAAACGTCCTCTGCGTCTTCGCGTCATTGAGCGACTTCATCTGCGTGTAACAGACTGGGCAGTACGGAGGAAGGTTCGATCGCATGCGGCAGTTGATCACGGGGCGATATATGCCCTGCGTGAGGGTTCCTGCGCCTTCGAATAATCCGACACTTTGATTGTCGTCCCAATCGGCCGGCTTTGCACCCTTAGTATAGCCAGCGCACTTGCCTACCCCTGTAGGAACGGGCGTGCTCGGGTTAACAAATCTGACCCATTTTAGGGTCGCCCGGTCCGTGTTGATCGTATTATCTACGCAGCCAGGTTCGGGACCCGAGTACGTCTGGTCCGTCTGGCAGTACTCGTCGCAAAATCCTCCCATCCCGTGACCAAACTCATGTGCGATTGTATCCCAGGTGATGCCCAGCGGCAGAACCGCAAAGCCGCCTCCGCCGCAACCCCCGAACCCAGGATTGTTCAGAAGAATTAAAACCAAATCGTGGTCTGGGACCCAGGTGTTCAGAGCATTGTTGACGAGTGTAGAAGTGTTCGGACCCCCTTCGAGCCAGCAATGCGACCATGAACCGCTATAATAATACCCCAGGGCCGTGTTTTTGGTGACTGTGCTTAACAGCGTGCCGTTATTATATGTCTTCGTGCCAACCCCTGAATCGACCGAGATTAGATTGAGGCGGTAAATGTTAAAGGCTTGTATGTCCTCGAAATAGTAGTCGTTCTTGAAAAGCCCATTCAACAAGAGATCGTCTACCTTGTTGTTGTAAGCCGTCTGGTCGGCCCCGTCTGCAAAGCCATCTCCCATTACAGCAATCTTGACTTTTATCCCAGGCGGACCAGAGGAGAGAATCTGAGTCATACTGTCTGGCATCTTTGTCCTCCGAGTTTAAAGGGTTGCGAAACCTCCCTTTGCTTTTAGGGCAACTTACAAAGGTAAGTTCAATTTGGAAATACGTAGAAATACGTACGGAGTTGACCCTCGCTGGGCGATGAGGAAACGGTCGATAGCGGGTGGACTGCATCGCAAGTCAATCGCACGTAATTTTAGTGCTACATAACCTCCGTTTCTTTCCTGCCGGCCAATCTTCAAGCGGAGCGAATCTGCCCTTGGCTACGGGAAACCCCCCGAGAAGCTCGCATCATCGCGATACAGGCTTGACAAAATCCATCATTATATCGCTTACATTCTAAGTGAGTATGAAAGCGGATACGAAGCGGGCTGTACGCGGGACCAAGCATAAGCTCGCTGAGGAGATCGTTGGCCAGCTGGTGCGCCGACACAGTACTGCGGCGGTGCTGTTTCACCACGCGGTCGCAGAGCGCCTAGGGCTTGGCCCAACGGATCACAAGTGCCTCGACTTGCTGCGCGAGCGCGGGGCGATGACCGGCAGCGAGCTGGCTGCGATCACCGGGCTGACCACTGGCGCAATCACGGGTGTGGTTGCGAGGTTGGAACGGGCCGGATACCTACGTCGTGAGCCGGACCAGCACGATGGGCGTAAGCAGATCCTCTACCCAGCACTGAAGCGGGTGCGAGGCATCCAGGACGTATTCGACCCAATACGAAAAGACGTGGCTGCGCTGCTGGAGGATTTCGATACCCACCAGCTCACCGCTATCGCCGATTTTCTGGCTCGCAGCACGGACTTTGCCTACCGTCACGCGGCCCTACTGCGCGCTCAGACACTCTGCGAACCGGAAACTCGGCTGCAATCCCTCATAAACGCTCAAAAATAGGAAATGAAAATCCAGCGATGACACCCCGCCTCCGGAAGTTGGGCCTCACTGCGCATATCATCTTCTCGGTCGGCTGGCTCGGTGCGGTCGCCGGTTTTCTAGTTCTCAGCATCGGCGGACTGACCAGCCAGGATGCTGAAATGGTGCGACGGGGGCGGCCAGACGCGTGTCAGGGGCCGCGCCAGGAACATTACCCGAAGTCGGCCAGCTGGGACTCCAACTCGTTGGCGATGCTGGCCTCGCCTTCCTGGTGCTGCTCGTGATTACGACCCTGTCGGTTTTCAAACCATGGGGCAGAACTCGTTACCGGCGACGTAAGCAGCAGCAGGAGCCGCGTGAAAGTGCCGGTTTAATAAGCCTTTCCCCTACGACGACAGCAAATGATCACGAGTCCCCGGAGACGCTAGGAGGAACACCCATGTCCATCACCCCGCCCACGGTTCCCGATCCTCACAACGAGACGACCGCCGAGAGCCTGCCTTTAGGACTGAAGGTCTTCCTCGCCGTCATCGTTGCGATCGTGGCGGCGTTCGTCGTGCTGCACCATCTCACCGGGGGTGGTCTTGGAAGCCACGGTCACTGACCCTGGAGAGCCCTGGCGCGGCCCAAGTGAACGGAAGGCAAGTCGCTATTGGCGCCGATCTGCGATATCGTCCGGAACTTGCGATTGACAAGCTGACTGGTTCTCTCTCCGACAGTTTACGCTCGATCGGTTGGAACGTTATGTGCCCGACGGAGGGAGAAATTTCTTCCTCTGGTTCGGCTTCGTTCGCGTAACGTCGACGGCGAAAGCGAGCCATGAAATTTGTAGGCGCTTAAAGCTGAAGTCTTGCAACCTTGTCCGGTAAATATTTCCGCAATTTCACGCCACGTCTTACCTCCTCTTCGCCAAGCCCGGATCCGTTGTACGTCCATCTGGTGCGGGGCCGTGTTGGATC